>Ga0335397_10001210_pt1 | contig 35045 bp, 19 predicted proteins | sample MAT04_FD_205740 | JGI IMG/M metagenome (GOLD analysis project Ga0335397, IMG submission 205740) | Freshwater microbial communities from Lake Fryxell liftoff mats and glacier meltwater in Antarctica - MAT-04 (spades assembly) (version 2) ... | reverse complement strand
CAGTACTCTTGCATTATTCGAACACTGGCTGTACACTCTCGCGGCATTCGTAAAGCGTAGGTCGTCCGTTCAAATCGGATCGGCGGCTTTTTGAAGTGTCAGTTTCTCGACGCCTGATCATCGCATCCCGCAGATAACGAATCGGTAATGCCTGTTTTAATTGTGACGTCGAATCCGGACGACTGGCCTTTTGAGATACCCGGCGTCGATAAAATTGATGCCTGGAACTACCTTACGTCTCCCGAAGCGAACGACGCTGCCGGGTCACGTTCGACACGAGTTTTCAATTTGTGCCGATCGTATCGTTATCAGAGTCTCGGCTACTACGTCTCGCTGCTCGCGGAGGCCCGTGGCCATAAACCGCTGCCTGGCATAATTACCGTGCAGGATCTGAAGACTCGATCCGTTTCCCGGTTGATTCCCGACGAAGTGGATGAACTGATTCAGCAGAATCTGGCACCACTGACGTCGGATGAGTTCACTCTGAGCGTGTATTTCGGTCGTAACTTTGCGAAACGCCACGAACGACTGGCTCTGCATCTGTTCAATCTGTTTCCTGTCCCGCTGATGAAGTTTGAATTCAGCAAGCGGGACGACAAATGGCAAATCAAAAAGCTCTCTGCGATTTCCGGTGCGGAAGTTCCGGAAGGCCATCGGGAGTTCGTTGCGGAAGCCGCCGCACGATATTTTTCAGGACGCGCGTCGTCACTCAAGTCTCCACGCCGCACCCGATTCGACATGGCGATTCTGGAGAACCCGGATGAAAAGGACAACGCTCCTTCCGATCCTGTCGCCCTGAACAAATTCGTCAAAGCGGCCCGGGAACAGGGCGTGTACGCGGAACTCATCACACGCGACGACAGTGGTCGTCTGCTGGAATTTGATTCGCTGTTTATTCGCGAGACGACAGCCATCAATCATCACACGTATCGCTTTGCTCGCCGAGCCGCCAGTGAAGGCCTGGTAGTCATTGACGATCCGGTATCGATCTGTCGCTGTACGAACAAAGTGTTTCTGGCGGAAATGCTGACTCGGCATAAGATTGATATCCCGATATCGATTGTCGTGCATCGTGACAACGCCGATCAAATTGGCGAGCGTCTCGGCTTTCCGTGTGTGCTCAAAAAACCTGACAGTTCGTTTTCGATAGGTGTGGTGAAAGTCAAATCACAGGAAGAGTTGAAGGAACATCTTGAAGATTTCTTTGGCGAATCCGATTTGCTGGTGGCTCAGGAATACCTGCCGACGACGTTCGATTGGCGCATTGGAATTCTGGATCGCAAGCCGCTGTACGCCTGCCGCTATTTTATGGCACCGGGGCACTGGCAGATCATTCGGCAGGAAGAAAAAGGACGGGGAAGATACGGAAAAGTGGAAACGCTGCCGGTCGAACTCGCACCTGCAAAAGCCGTAAAAGCCGCACTCAAAGCGGCCAATCTGATTGGCGACGGCCTGTATGGCGTCGATGTGAAAGAATCGAACGGACGCTTCGTGGTGATCGAAGTGAATGACAATCCGAACATCAATTCAGGCTTTGAAGATTCGATACTCAAGGATGAATTGTATCGCCGAATCGTCGAAGTGTTTGTGCGACGGATGGAACAGAAAAGGGCGCGTTACGATGCTGACTGACCCGAGCCTCGATGCTGCGGACGGTTCACATTGTCGCCGTCTTAACCTGTTCGAGGCGTTTGGCGTCGAACTGGAATACATGCTCGTCGCGAAGGATTCTCTCGATGTGCTGCCGGTCACGGATCGGCTGATCGAAGCCGAAAGTGGCGAGATTCAGTCGGAAATTGACTTCGGAAAAATCTCATGGTCCAATGAACTGGCATTGCATGTCGTTGAGTTGAAAACAACCGCACCGGAATCTGATCTCACACTACTGGCTGATGATTTTCAACAGCATGTGCAGCGGATTAACAAGCGACTTGGCAAGTTGAAACCGGCAGGAAAACTCCTGCCATCGGCCATGCATCCGTGGATGGATCCGTTCAAAGAAATGCAGATCTGGCCGCATGAATACAGCAGTGTTTACGAAGCATACAATCGCATTTTTGACTGTCGCGGGCACGGCTGGGCCAATCTGCAAAGCGTGCATCTGAACTTGCCGTTCAACGGCGACGAACAGTTCGGACGACTTCATGCCGCAGTACGATTACTGCTGCCGATTTTGCCAGGGCTGGCGGCGAGTTCGCCGCTGAAAGACGGGTTGCTCACCGGCATCCTCGACAATCGCCTTGACGTCTATCAGCACAATTCCGCTCGCATTCCATCCCTGGCCGGGCGCGTTATCCCGGAACCTGTGTTTACAGAAGAGAATTATCGTCGCCAGATTTTTCAACGCATGTACGATGATATTGCACCGCTTGATCCGGATGGTGTCCTGCAGGATGAATTTCTGAATTCCCGCGGTGCGATCGCACGATTTGATCGCGGATCGATTGAAATTCGCGTCATCGATATTCAGGAATGTCCTGCTGCGGATCTGGCCGTATTGCAGACAACGGTTGCAGTATTGAAGGCACTTTGTAGTGAAAAGTGGAGTTCCGTTAAGGCTCAACAGGCAATTGAGGTCGAACCACTCTACAAGATTCTGTCTGCGTCGATTCGTGATGCGGAAGAGGCCACTATTGACGACTCGCGGTTCTTGTCGTTGTTTGATTTTCCCGGTTCTCAGTGCAGCGTGAAACAGTTGTGGCGACATCTGGTGAACCAGACAACGCCAAAGATGAATTCCTCCAGTCAAAATGCCCTCAATGTCATTCTGTCGCTCGGCCCACTGGCCCGCAGGCTGATGGGCGGTATTCGGGAAGCCAGCATCAATCGAAGCAATGTTCGCAAGGTCTATGCGAATCTTGCAGATTGTCTTCAAGCTGGCGAAATGTTCGTGCCATGAAAGGCAATGCCACACGAACCACGACTTATGTTCTGACTTGTGAACACGGCGGCAACAAAATTCCACTTGAATATCGATCGCACTTTTCCGGTGCAAGCAACGTGTTGAAGTCGCATCGTGGATGGGACCCAGGCGCACTTCGAGTTGCCGAAGCAATGTCTGCGATTCTGAACTCACCGTTGTTTTCGTCTACCACTTCACGGTTGCTTGTCGAACTGAATCGTTCTCTCGGCCATTCCTCACTGTTTTCCGAATTCACCAATTCACTTCCGGAATCCGAAAAGCAACGAATCATCACGCAGCACTGGCAACCTTACCGCGATGAAGTGACAGAACATCTGGACAAAATGATGATGGCGCATCGTCGCGTGATTCATCTTTCCATTCATTCGTTTACACCGGTCTGGCATGGCAACACCCGCAGCACCAGTATCGGCCTGCTGTATGATCCACGGCGGGCTGCGGAAAAAGAGTTGTGTAACGCCTGGAAAGCGAAGCTGCGTGAGCATAGTCCGGACTATACGATCCACAGCAATCAGCCGTACAAAGGCACAGCCGATGGATTCACGACATCGCTCCGCCGTCGATTTGACTCCGGCAGCAACGTGCGAGGAACTTACATTGGTGTCGAAATCGAGATCAATCAGGCCTTGATTGCGTCAGCAACGGATCGACAGATTCAGTCGATGGCGGAGTTGCTGACTCAATCAATGGGCTTGAATCCATAGTCCACGCAGATCCTTCCCGAAATCTGTGCGAAAGTGGTGTGCCTTCGCTGCGCTTGTCACACCTTACTGTTGAATTGCAGTTCAGGTCCTTCGCAGTGCTGCGAACAATTGGCGAATCTCATCGTCAATTTCCTGCGGTGTCGCGGTCGTATGAGCGATCTCGTCGCGCAGGATCTGGCGGTAACGTTTCCGCATACGATGTGCGGCAACACGGACTGCTTCGGAACTCATGTGCAGCGTCTCACTGGCATTCTGATAGCCATTGCCGCTTTGATCACCCGAAAGAAACTGTGACAGGGTCTCGAATACGAGTTGTCTCCCGTTGCGTTCGTATTCGTCTCGCAACAGATTCAGCACCCGATCGAGCATCGCGATGGCCCAGCGTCGTTCGAACACGGATTCAGGCGTTAGTTCGCGGCTGAGTTCCTGCGACAACTGCTTCTCTCCGAATTCAAAATCCAGCGAATGCAGGATGATGTTTCCACCGCGAACGACGGTCGCCTGCCTGTCGAATTCGTTGCAGACGAAATGCTTTGCCGCAGCAAGAAGAAACGATCGAAATCGCCCCAGTTCGGGTTTCAGATTCGCCAGCGCGTCGCGAGACAGCAGACTTGCAAAGAAACCCTGAGTCAAATCCTGGGCTTCGTGGACATCCCTGGTCTGCCGCCGCATAAATCCATAAACCGGCAGCCAGTACGCTTTGCAGAGTTCCTCCAGTGCCGCACGGGCTGGTACTTCGTCACGCTGCCGAGTCTGCAGAATGAGACTCCAACGCGTCGTGGCAAATCGCTGAGCCGGTCGTGGTGCGGAAATGGGAGCAGATGAGGTCATGGAATAGTTCGAACGTTGAGAAGTACGGTTGGCGAGCCGGAGACATGATGAGTCACCGGTTGGAATTTCCATCTGGGGGCTGACACCTACCGCTCGCCGGAACAACACTTATGTTGACCGCTCAGAGTATAATTCCATCGCTCGAAGAATTTCTACAGATTTCGTGTAACGTTCAGCCAGAATTGCTTCTCCTGATAATAGAGCGACTTTAAGTACCTGTCCAAAATCAAAACCGTGTAAACCCGTAGTGCAAAATCCTAAAAACCACCGAGATAAACTCGGTGGCGTTGCAGTGTGTTGCGTCGCCACCGGATTCATTCCGGTGGTTCTCGGGATTTCTGCACTACACGACTAGTCACCGCGCCCGACACTGGACCACCTTGCCGCTCACTCAACAGATCTGCTGGAGAACTTCATGACCGAATCGAACACATGTTCCACCTGTGGAGGTGAGTTGCTGACGAATTCCGGGCAGACATTTTGTCCGGCGTGTCTGTTGCAGCAGGGCATGAAAAGTTCCACATACGGCGGAGGATCGAAGCCCGCATGGAAACCGCCGGAGATGGAACAACTCGCCGCTGCGTTTCCGCAACTGGAGATTCAACAACTGCTCGGCGTCGGCGGAATGGGAGCGGTGTACAAGGTTCGCCAGAAGGAACTTGATCGCGTGGCCGCGTTGAAAGTGCTGCCGGGCGAAATGGCGGTTGATGCAGGATTCACCGAACGTTTTCTCCGGGAAGCCAGATTGCTTGCATCGCTGGGTCATCCGCATATCGTCACGGTGTACGAATTCGGCGAACGCGACGGGATTTATTTTCTGCTGATGGAATTCGTGGACGGCGTCACGCTGCGACAGGCTCTGCGCGCCGAACCGATCAGAAAACTGGATTCCAAAGAAGCGCTTGCGATTGTTGGCCAGTTGTGTGATGCGTTGCAGTTCGCCCATGACGAAGGCGTTGTCCATCGTGACATCAAGCCGGAAAACATCCTGATCGACAAACGCGGTCGAGTCAAAATCGCGGACTTCGGCCTTGCCAAATTGCTTGGTCAGTCACCCACGATGCCGACGCTCACGGGAACTCATCAGCTCATGGGCACACCGGCGTACATGGCCCCGGAACAGATCGAAGGCTTACCTGGCATTGACCATCGCGCCGACATTTATTCCATGGGCGTTGTTTTCTACGAATTACTCACGGGAGAACTGCCGCTCGGTCGTTTTTTACCACCGTCAGAACGCGCGGAAACGGACGTGCGGCTGGATGAGGTGGTATTCAGGACATTGGCAAAAGATCCGGGGCGAAGATACCAGCAGGCGAGCCACGTGAAAACGGATGTGGAAGCGTTGCGTTCGCCTGTAGTCTATGCAGCGCCCAGTATTGCTCGTCGTGCGCGTCGAATTGGTAAAGCGATTGGCATTGTCACGGCCGTATTCCTGGCCGTCTTGCTGTTTTCACCGCTCGGTATCGCACTGTTGAATGCAGTATTTAGACAATTTGAGGCGCAACCATCGATTCCTGTCGATGCCTCCACCAAACAGAATTCGATTTCGAAAGTACAGCCTGTCGAGTCGCCAAACAACCTTCATGCGGATGCGACGCAGCATGTACATGTCGAGCCTGACCTCGCCCCGGATCCGATGGCTGCATGGGGTATCGTCGATAGCCGCCCCGCAATTCTGTTCAACGAATCCGGCCCGCACTTGAATGCAAAAAGGTACACGCTGTCTGCAGAGCAACTTGGCAAAGTCAACGAGATCCTGAAGATCGCTCACGAACGCTATCTCAGGGAAGAAACTCTGCATTCCACGATCTCTGTCGATGCCGCAGGTGTGCAAACGACTGAGATCCAACCGTTCCAGGAACAACTACGGTTGATCGAGAATGATCTCTGGTCACAACTGGATGATGTGGTTGCGATAGAGACGCAGAAAAGGCTGCGCGATTCGTTAATCCTGTTCTACGCATCGATGTTTCCCGTTGAAAGGGGAAATGTGGGCGGAGGCGTTGCAGGTGAAATGTTGCAAATCAACAATACGAGAAATGAACCCGGAGTATTCGGCTGGGAGCAAAGTCAGTTACCCGTGAGGATCCGGATAGGACGCAAGGGGCGTTGGTATGAATGGCAGATACAAATAAACGGGAGCCCTCAAGATGTTCAGTCAAAGGCTCCGATTCTCCCAGTATCGCTGCACCGCTTTTACCGTGAACGCGGCCCGTGGATTGCGGTCGCAAAAGCAAAAGCAGCCTTCGAAACGAAAAACTGGACGCACGTTGCCGATGCGTTTACGCGAGGCGGGCGGTTTCGCTGGTATCTGAGTGCGGAGGCGACGACTGAAGGCACAGCGAATAAACTCCCGCAGTTCAGTATTGAAACGGCTCGGCTGCACGAGTTCTTTGAACGCACCAGACCGCCGATCGAGAAGGACGAGGAAATCCTTCGCCAGTTGGAAGAGATCAAATCCATGATCCGCCGTAACTCCGCCAACGCTGCCAGCGGACTGTGCCAACAGGGCGGGCAAACGTTCTCTGAAGACCTCGGCAAGGCATGGTTTCTGATGAGCGTAATCGATGCTGCAACGCGAAATACGGTCATTTTTGAGCCGGCAACTTACAGTCTCGAAGGTGTTCAGATCGATGAGCGCCACAACGCGAAGGGTCAACTGGTCTCACCCGACGGGACAAAGTCCGTGCCGATCGAATTCCTGTTCCTCGACGAACAATGGAAAATCGACAGCATCGGTTCCGATGAAGAATTGCAAAAGCAATTGCAGCTCGCCGAACAAGCTGCAGAAGAAACGCCTCCGGTGAGCACCCCCGCACCACCATCGACCCCGCCGTGAAGCTGAGGGCTTTGCAGTAGGTCCTTTCTGCCGGAAAGGATTTCGCAGCCCGCTGCGACTTCCGCCCCTTGCCGGCTTGTCCGGCAGAAACGCAAGATTTGAAATTAGTGACGCCATCATCAACACGGCCGCTCCCCTGCCCAGCTCGCCTGGCAGGAAGCCAAGTTTCGCAGCGGCGCATCATGTTTCATCGTACAAAACTTTCCGTTCCGGTTGGACAAGCCAACCGGGGCGGCCTCGTGTTCGTTCCCGCTGGCTAACTACAAAGCTTCCGCTCGTGCCAGACGAGCTGGCACGGGGCGAGATCAATTGTCACCTAAACAAATCATCGCCAAATTGCTATTTGTCGCGCACGCCAGCCGCAGGCCAGGTTTTCACGGCCTGGCCTGCGGCCACGGGTTAAACGATGTGATCCAATGCGTATTCCGTTTGAGTATCGAACTGTATCACTCTGCTCCGTGCGAAGTTCAATTCAGTGCTGACCGCTTGCGGTATAGCGATGCACTTCGGGTGAGATTTCGGTTTTCTGATACCCCGTCGGCCAGATGAGATCCGCCGTCTGATCATCGACATAAGGCACAACATAAAACGTTGATTCATCTTTGAGCGAATCGATGGATCGCATGGTGTATTCGGGATACCACTTTTCAATGCGGTGACCTACGTCGCGTTGTACGATTCGGAGATTGGAGTCTCCGGAAAGCTGATCGTCTCTGAAATCAACCAGCGAACAGCGAGCCTGCAAGTCCGGGTGCAGGTGCAGCATAGGCATCGAGATCGTTCGGTCTTCGAACACAATCGGCCCGTCAGCCGGGAGGCTCTTCAACACGCTGACTAGTTTGTCACGTGTCTGATCGATGGCGCGCCATTGGTTGCTGCAGGTCGAGACCGACTGTAGAAAACAAAGTCCACCCATGACAACGAGCAGCATCTGTACACCTCGGCCGCAACGCGACATAAGGATTGCGAAAATCGCTCCGAATCCCAGGACTCCTGTCACTGCATAGCGGACGACTAACGCAGGTTGCACGGTCCATGACAAAAAAACGATTATCAGAGGCATCAGCGCGAGTAAGAGGCACGGAGCAAGATGTCGAACAGAATTGCCGAGGGTGTCACTATTGGTGGATGGCAATTCAGTTCCGGTGTTACTGGCTGAATCCGCGAGCTGTTTTTTCGATTGACTCGGCGCCAGCGAAATTACAAACGCCAAGCCGCAGGCCAGCATGGGTATCAATGGAAACATCGCAGTCAGAAATCCAATACTGTCATCAATGGTCGCAGGGGAAACCCATGTGGGCCGCGTAAGAGCTGCACGTTGCCCGATCAGAAACGGCAGGCAGCCTGACAGACACAATCCACCCGCGACGGTCACGAGGACCATGAACCTGCGTCGCCCTCGGACAGGATTCGGTGCAAGCATCGCGCCCGCACAGATCAGGCTGAGTGTCAGGATCCCGAAGTAGTGAGTGGTCGTCATGACAGCGGCCAACAAAACCGCCGCGCAGTTGCTTAGTACAACGAGCCAGCGCTGGTTGAGCGTGTGAGCATCCAATGCGACGCACAACCACGCACAGGCGGCGCACCACAATGGATAAAACCGAATCTCGGATGCCTGATGAATCAGCGGCGCACTGGATGCCATCAACAGCACTGATGCCAGACAGACAAGAAGCGGAAAGCGACGTCGGAGCAGGACGAAGATTCCTATGATCGCGAGCAGCATCAGACTTAACGAAAACCATCGGAGGCTGGATTCCGTGATACCACCTGGTAGATAACGCAGTTGTCGGGCCAGCATCAGGTATGTCGGTGGATTATAATCGACACCGTCGGCCAGTGCCTGAAGCGATCGCGAAGTCGAGGGTTCCTGAATGAGCAGCCATGAATGGACCTCATCCATCCACAACTTCCTTTGCATCAGATATCTACCGCCGCCCGCGAAAGCGATCGACAGCAGGAGAAGAATCAGCAACACTGATTCGACCAATTTTCGTGAAGCAGAAATAACCAGACTCCAGGATTCAGGCTGTGACGATATGCCACCTACGGCGAGAATCGTAGTTGATGGAACCGTGGAGGAGAATTGACCCACATTCGGACAGATCGGCTGGAGTCATCGCGATTCACGCAGGGTTTGCTCGAGGTTCTTAGTCCAGCACGTTACCAAGAATCCGCATGACGCGGCGAGTATTGGTTTGCTTGAGTGGAATCAATGTGACGCCACGGGCTCGGTTGGTGGCGGATGTTTCGTCGAGCTGCGTTACGAGTTCCGAGAGTTCTTCAATCAGATTCTGCGGAGCCTTCACGACCAACGAGTTGGTTTCCACCTGGACTTCAATCGTCAGCAGCGGAGCGGATGCGGCGGCATTGATTTGTCGCAGCATATTGGCAACGGTCGAATCGATCCCGGTAGGGATATCGATCGCGCGACGAGATCCGCCAGCTGTCATTTCGGATCGGTAGACGCCTTTCAGAACAATTTCCACTTTCTTTGCATCCGCATGTGTCAACGGTATGACCTGAGTCCTGAAGATCCTTCCGGAATCCGGCAGCTTTTCTGTGTCAAGGATTTCCAGCAGTTGTTCAATTCGATCACGATCTGTACGTCCTCCGTAAACAATCAGAGCGTTCATGCGGGGTTCCGGAACAATGACCACAGATCCAAATGCCAGCGTTCCGGCGCGGCTTTGGTAGATTGTTTTGAGTGTTTCAGAAACCTCTTCAGAACCAGCGTTCCGAAGTTGATAGACCGAAAAATCTCGATTGCGGTTTAATGAGCTGCCGCCGGGCGAAGAGGAAGTCGCTCGCAGAATGGCTTCCAGTTGATCGAGAGCTTCTGTGTCGTCTGAAGCAATTGTAAGCCGACCGGCACCGGGGATGATGATCACCGGAGCCGATTCGTCCGCATTTTCCACGCCAGCTTCCGTCACGTCTTCTTTATCACCTTCGTTATTCTTTAGTGCCTCCGCCGGAATAGAGAACTGCCCACTACCTTCAGCATTTGGCTGAATCGGCTGCAAAGCCGCATCCGGGCGCAGAATGCGGATCGGATTACGTCGTACCTGAGGCCACAGATCCTGGATCTTTTTCAGCGTCGGCTCGACGTCTCCGTGCACCGGGATGACTCGCAGATTGCGGTTGGTCGAATCGCCGACATCACCTGTCAGGGACAAACCGGTTTCACCCATCTTGACCAACAGCACGCGAATATCCTGCAACTGCTTTTTTGAACCTCGCAGCAACAACTGCTGCGAATCCTCATCGGCCTGAATGACAGGATAGTCACCGCTTTTCGCAAAACTATCGCCATACAATCCTTCGATCGCGTTCTGAGCCGACGACGCACTCAGCATCCGGAGCTGAATCACATCCATCTCTCGCGGATCGCTTTCCTGGAAGCGTTTCACGGCGGAACTGACTTCCTGATGGCCGCTTGCGGTCGTCGAAACAATCAGTTGCTTTGAGGTTTTTTCCCATGTGATAGTCGCGGAAGGGTCAATCGATTGCAGGACACCTTTTGCGACTTCGACGGCCGTCAGACCATCGACCGTTGGCAACGGATAGACTTCAAGTGTGCGACCAGAAACATCGCCCGGCCCCGATTCTAACTGATCAATCAATCCCTTAATCGCTTTGTGCTGGTCCGGACGAGCAACGGCGATCAGCGACCGTGTCTTTTCATCAAACGAGAGGCGAACATCGTCGGCCCGTGTAAAAAGTGCCTGGAAGACCTGCACGGCGTTTGCTCCATCTGCAGCCTTCAATGAATACGCAATGGCCTGTGGGCTGTTCCCGTCCGGCGCTGCGTTTTTCATTTGCTGCACCACGCTTGCAATCGTTTCGTGCTGCTGCGGCGTCGCTGTCGCAACGAGTATCTCCTGCGATACGTCGGTCACCAGCGTGGCATCGGGAAATAGTTTCTCCAGGACTTCCTGGGCCTCATCCGCTTCATTGCGTCGCAGCCGGTAACTTCGCGTTTCCAGCCCTTCGGTTGTTCCTTGTGTCGAGATCATTTGCTGAACCATTTCACGAATTGCAGGCATGTCGCTTTTGGGCGCACTCACAAGCAATTGGCGAGCCGTGCGATCGGCAGTCACTTGAGCATTCCGTGGAAGCAGTGGCTGCAGAGCCTGCTGGATCGCCATACCGTCAAGTTGGTTCAGGCGAAAGACGGCAAGTTCAAGGTCCGTGGCAGTCGCTGAATCGCTGTCCAGTTGTTCGATCAAAGGACGAATTGCTTCGTGCTGTTCCGGGCGTGCCAGTACGACGAGTCGTCCAGTCTTTTCATTGACCGACAGACGGACGTTGTCGAATCGACTGTACATTGACTGTATCAACGACTGCACTTCGGTCGCACTGGCGCTATTCAGAGAATAAACGGCCGCAACAGCTTGATTACCATCCAGCAGGGCACTTTTCATTTGAGCAGCGATTTGAGCAATGGTCGTATGCTGTTCGTCGGTTGCTGTCGCAATAATTATTTTGCGATCCGCGTCCGTGACAATTTTTGCGTCCGGGAACAAAGCTGCCAGTGCTTCCTGAGCTTCATCGGCATTGGGCTGACCAATGACGTATGTCTTCGTTGATCGCGTTCCATTCCCGGTGAGTTGCTCCGTGATCTGATTGATTGCGGTTGTTATTTCTCCCTGCTTTTCCGGAAATGCACGAACGAATAACTGTTGTCCGGTGGGATCGATTGTCAACTGCACCTCAGCATCGACCAAAGGCTGCAGCACCTGCAGAACAGATTGCGGTGTCACACCTTTGATTTTATGAATGACCAAAGTTTTTCCTGGTGGGAATGACTTTGTGGCTTCAAGCTGCTGCAGGACTTTCGCCAGCTTTTCGTGATCTGCCGCTGTCGCCACGATCGCCAGTTGATCCGAACGGGCACCGGCGGTGATTGTGGCTGTTGGTACGGCCTGAGACAACACTGTGGAAGCTGTAGGCCCAAGATCTCTGATTGAATACAACTCCATCGTGCGAGTTGCCCGGAACGGTCGTTCGATCGCCAGTTGCTCCAGCGTTGCCTGAATTCGCTCATCCTGTCTCGGCGAGACCCACGCCATCAGTTTATTGCCTTCAGCAGTCGCGACAAACGTCACATCGGTGAATGTCGATGCCAGAAGTGTTCGCGTATCCGCGCCCCCAATGGTCGCCACGTCGTAGAATTTCAGGTCTCGCTGCATATCTGCGGAATTGGTTTCCATCTGCTCCAATGTCGCAGCGATAGCGTCATGATCGTTGGACGTCGCGACGACACTGTAGCGATTGCCATCAGCCTGAAATGTGATGGTCGCCTGAGGTGCGATCGACTGCAGAATTGTCAGCGATGTCGGTCCCGGCACTTTCTCAAGCGGGTAAAACTTCAACTCGCGTGTCACCTTTGTGCTTTGCAATTGCGCCAGAACTGCTCTGAGTTTTTCGTGATCGGCGGCTGTCGCCACGATTGCCAACTGATCAGCTCTCGCGCCCGCTGAAATTGTGGCGGTCGGAACGGCTTGAGTAAGCACCGTGGACGCGGACGGCCCGAGGTCTGTGATTGAATACAGTTCCATCGTGCGGTTCGCCTGGAAAGGTCGTTCAGTGATTAGTTGCTCCAGCGTTGCCCGGATTTTTTCATCCTGAGCCGGTGAAACCCATGCCATCAGTTTGTTGCCTCCGACAGTCGCAACGAAGGTGACGTCCGTGTATGTTGACGCCAATAATGTTCTGGTATCCGCTCCTCCGATGGCTGCCACATCATAGAATTTCAGATCTCGCTGGAGGTCTGCGGAATTGGTTTCGAGCTTCTCCAGCGTAGCAGCGATGGCGTCATGGTCGTTGATCGTGGCGATGACACTGTAGCGATTGGCCTCTGTCTGAAAGGTGATTTTGGCCTGAGGCGCAATGGATTGAAGAATGGTCAGTGACGTCGAACCGGAGACTTTCGTCAACGGGTAGAATCGCAACTCGGGCTGAACTCCCACGGCGTCTTTCTGCACCTGCTGAATCACCTGATCAATCAGCGTATGTTCGTCCTGGGTTCCGGTAATCAGCAGGCGGCGATTGACCTCGTCAGCAGTCACGCTGGCTCTGGGAACCAAAGTGGCAAGCAGCGTGACGATGGCTGTTGAATTGGTCTTCGGTTGCAGCGGGTACGACTTCAGTGCGCGGTTCGATGCAGAGTTGGTTTGAGTTTCCAGTTGCTCGATCAATGCACGGATGGATTCATGATCGGCAAGTGTTCCGAAAGCGATCAGACTGCGTGTTGCAGCATTCACAGTAATGCGGGCATTCGGCACAACGGTCGCAAGGATTGTCGAGACAGCGGCAGGTTCCGCATTCTTTAGCGCGTAAACCTGCAACTGTTTTCCGCCCAGTGGCGGCTGATCCGCCTGAATCATCTGCAGCGATTCGGCGATATGAGCCTGATCATTTTCAGTGGCCCACGCAACCAGTTTCCCCGACACCGCGTCGATGCGATACTGGCCATCCGGTGCAATGAGTTTCACGGTCGCAAGCATCTGATCAGCATCGGAAACCGTCACGGAGTACAGTTGCAGCTTCGGCTGCGTATCTGGCCCCTGATTGGATTCCAGTTGCGCGATAATTGTCTTAGCTTTGTCCTGTTCGGCAGGGATGGCGTTTACCGAAATCTGCAGCGCCTTTTCATCAACGACCACTGTGCCCGCGATAATCTGCTTCAGTACTTCTCCTGCCTGTTTTGGGTTGGCGTGTTCAATCGGGTACACGGTCAGGACTGGCTTTGGTGGGTCAACGGCTGGCGGGGTCACTGGCTTTTGAGGAATCGGGATCTTCTGCACAATCTGCTCGATGAGCCTTAAATTGGCTGCAGTATCGGAGACAAGTATTTGTTGCGTCTGAGCCAGCGGTTCCGCTTTTCCGTAACTGCCGAGCAGCGGTTTGACTTCCAACAGGACGGCCTCTGGCGGACGACCCTCCAGTGGAATCAGGACGCTGACAAACTCATAACGCCCGCGCGTCGCCAGTTCGGCCAAAGTAATGCGAGGAATCGTCCCTTCAGGAAGACCGCCCTTCAGATCGAGGCACATCAACATTCGTTCTCGCCGTACCAGCGTGAATCCCTTGGTGAGCAACCAGCCGTTGAGCAAATCGATCGCTTCGATCGTCGAATAGTCTTTGGAATCGGCGTAAGTGAATGTGCCAGGAGGTGGCGTCTCCATGACCAGCGACAAGTCGGCTTCTTTCGAAATCCAGGCAAGCACATCTGTCCATTTTTGATTGCGAAAATTGAATCGCAGAGTTTTGCCGACAAACAGTGAGACGAACAATCGCTGTTGATCTGACGTCAACACGGCCTTCAGTTTTTCATTCGACGTTGCAATGATCGCTGGCCTGGCCGATTCTTCAGCCGCCGCAATCGCGGTGTCGCGTTCGGTAATCAACTGCTGGATTGTGGTTGTTTGATCATCGGTCAGCTTTACCGCAGCCGCAATTTCCGGTTTTAACAGTTGTGAGTAGTCTTCCGTGATACCAGCGACATTAGAAGTTGCCTCTGCCGCCGAAGCCTGCGCAAGAGCATCGTTGTGCATGCCGACCAGGATCAGACAAATCAGCGTGGACAAAACGAGCAAACATGACCGGTGCGACCGAGTGTTCATCGTGTTTTCTCAGCAAGAAGCAGGCGGGATGTCAGCATTCGGACTTAGCAGCATCGGCTCGTTTTATGGCGAACCTGAATAAAAGCCCCGTGACACAACTCAGGCAGGAACCTTGAATCTACAGGAATAATACTCGAAATTCCAGAAAAATCCTGCAAAACTCAACCCCGCGAACCGTCATGCCGGAATTGTCCCGAAATAGTTTCCGCAATTGGAACAAGCCAACGGGTGTGCCACATCCTGATTTCGGGGTGGCCTAGGCTGGAAGGCACGTAAACTCAGTTCAATATTTCAGGACAATTGCTAAGACAGCAGTCCCGTGTCAGGCGCTGAGGATCGGGCGTAGTCCTGCATTTCCTGCAGGGCTTCCTGAACAGTGCGTACTTCCACATTGTCAAAATCTGCACGCACTGGCAGCGACGTCAGTTGATGTGTTCGAGTGTCCCGGAATCGACCATCGGAAATCTGAAATTGCCAGACCAGCACCAGCACACTGCAACAAACACCGATTCCAATCCATGTTAGCCACGGAGTCATTTCCGACGCACGTGAGACATATTGTCGAGGTGGAAGATGCTGAATTCGACCGGCCAGAAACAATGCGGTCAGGGCTAGATCGCCGCTGCCGGTTTTTCCTTTCGCCGCATAACCTTCGCGTTTGAAAAAATAGCCCGTCATCTCCACGTCGGGCGGGGTGACGCCGTCTGTTTCCGGATTTGGAAGACCGGCATCCGCAGAAACCGCTACAACATGTATGAGTTGGTTTCCGGAATCGTGCGTGGAAATCCATGCGTCGTAAGCAGTCTTAAGCCCAAATGATTGCGACGACTGATTGATGGGAAACGGAGTCAAACGACGCAATCGACCTCGGAGCGTAAACGCGCGGCCCCTGCAGGTTTGCGGAGAATCCATAAACAATGTGAACTGCGCTTCCGGCAATGTCTGCAAATCCTCTTTTTTCAATTTCTGCGACATACGCAAAGTGCCAAACCACGCGGCCATTTCGGATTGCAGCACGCCGAGCACATCGTCACGAATTGTGCGTGTCAGCAGTTGAGGCACCATCGCCGTGCCGGTGGAGTCCTTCTGAACTTCAGACTCCATTTCAGCGATGCCTTTTGAATCAAGCAGAGAAGAATACTTGCTGGCAATTTCGTTGGCCTCCGTCGGCACAACTCGGAATTCATCCGAACGCAGCGAGCTTGTTCCCAGCAGGCTTTCACTGATCGCAGGAGGTCGAGGCACCGTGCCGGATCCGGTTGAAAACAGGTTCGCCAGAAAGTTCGACTTACCTGTGATCGAAAGCAGCAATACCATCAGTCCAGCGCCGACGACAATGACCGTCATACTGCGCTGACTGCGAGCGAGTGATGCTCCATTGGATCTTCCCTGCGATCGAAATCTCACCATAACCACTCCTGTAGATAGCACCGGCTCACTTCACGAGCAACCCGTCTGCGGCAATGCGAACCGTCCTGGCGTTGCCTGTGGCATCCCGCAGAATCATGCTCTCAGCACGATTGTAGAACAATTGCCGCACCCGACTCAAGCCATTCCCCCCATTGTGATAGAGTAAAGAAGTAAATCTCACTGCCTCACGCAAACACATCGCGTACAGCCGTTCCCAGTCCGTCCGGAGTCACATAAAACGGTCGGCCTTCGATGTCGAATCCCGTTTGGGGACTGATTCCCATGGCCGTCATAATCGTGGCGTGCAGGTCGGAAATGGCCACAGGGTTTTCTACAGCGATCAGTGGTCGTTCGTCGGCAGTTTTTCCATAGACAAATCCACGCTTCATCCCGCCTCCAAACAGCACAACGCTGGTGCCACCGGTGAAGTGTCGGTGCAATCCATAGTGCTTGATTTCTGTGATCTGATCGACACGATCTGTTGCCTGATCGGCCGCGGTTGATCCCGGAACACCTTCGATCATCGCATCACGACTGAACTCAGATGCAATAATCACGAGCGTGCGGTCCAGCAATCCTCGCAATTCAAGATCGCGAATAAGCTGTGAGATCGGCAGATCCATTTCTGAATGCATGCGTTGCATCGTCTCGTGGCCGTTTGTATGCGTATCCCAGTGCAGGAATGGAACATATTCCGTTGTGACTTCGACAAATCGTGCTCCGGATTCCACCAGTCGCCGCGCCAGGAGACAACCCTGACCGAAACGGGTTTCGCCATAAGGAGTTCGACTTTGTTCTGGTTCCAGACTGATGTCAAACGCAGAACGATGTTCAGAACTCAACAGTCGGAATGCGTTGTCGAAAGAACGCAGCATCGATTCCTGCTGATAGTCGCTCATAAATTCGCGATGCGGATTTCCGTCAATCAGTTGCTTAAACAGAGCGTTGCGACTCACGAATCGCCCTCGCGTCATCGATCCCGGCGGACGGACAGACTGCGCGGCATCAGCCGGAAATGGCAGATTCATCGGGGCGAATTCTGTGCCGAAAAATCCACCGGTGGTGAACGCCTTGAGTTCCTCACTTTCCCCCACACCTTCCAGCCGCTGCCCGATGTTAATAAATGGTGGCATGACAGGATTGCGTGGTCCAAGCACTTTTGCGATCCATGCCCCCAGATGAGGACACGCCACTGTTTGCGGGGGAACATAGCCGGTATGCCAGTGATACTGATGCCGCGAATGCAGGATACTGCCCAGATCCGGTTGCACAGCCGAACGAATGAGAGTCGCGCGGTCCATTACCTCTGCAATGTTCGGCAACCCGCGACAAATCTGCAGCCCGCTGACGGACGTATCAATCGCCGGAAACGTACTCAACATTTCGCTGACCGGCAATCCGTGGCGATACGGTTCGTAACGCTTAGGATCAAACGTATCGGGTGCCGCCATCCCGCCGCCCATCCAGATCAGAATGCATGCGTCGGCAGTCGCTGTCGGATGGTCTACGGCAAAGTGCTGATCAGCACGCAGGTTACGCGGAGCAGAACACGCGAGGGCTGCGGCGGATGCTGCGGTAAGTTGTCGCAAAAAATCGCGGCGGACGATGTGTTTCGGCGCGGTTGGATCAATTTCTAATGACATGGCTGTCCCTTCCAACAATCTCTCAAATCATCGTCTCAATCTTCAGAGTATACCTGAAACTACTATCGGACCAGCATAAATTCGGGCGTCATGAAAATGGCCCAAAGTACATCTTCGATTTCCTGAGCCGACGGGGAAGGACTGAGGCCTACTTCCAGAACAGCTCGTTCATCAGAAGTCGGTTCTCTGGAAAACGCAAACTGAGTCAGATAGTTGATCAATCCCTCTCGGTCGCCGCTCCATTGAGAAGCGAGCCGCGCGGCACCTTGAGTCAGGTATTCCGCCAGTGTTGATCCGTTGGTCAGATCGACGGCTTCCAGCGTCGTGACTTCAGAAGGACGCATTGAGACAATTTGTTCGCGCATCGGTCGGCCCAGCGAACGCATCAGAAAATCGCTCTTCAACAAGGAAACGCGTGTCATTCGGAATTCGTTGTTGACGGCTCGGGAAACGGGCGCATCAAACGTCGCCGGCGCGGAACCGGTGATCTGCCAGACCGAATCGAGAAACTGCTCCGCCGTCATTCGTCGCGTGATCGGACCTCGAAAGACGAATTGCTGCCCACTTTCAGGTGCTGTTTCGCGAACCACGCATTCCGCCTGGTAGGCCTGCGAAGTGGCAATCAGAAACAACACAGACTTAAGGTCATAGTGATGGTCCTGCAGGTGAACAGCGAGAATGTCCAGAAGATCCTCGTTCCACGGTTGCGACTGCATCGCGTCCAGTGGATGCACGATGCCACGCCCCATCAATTTGTACCAAAGCCGATTCACAATCGTCCGCGTGAAGCGGCCATTTTCCGGGTGTGTCATCAATACTGCAAGTTGCCGCAGGCGTTGTTCTTTCGGCGCTGTGGCGTCAATGGCACCAAGTTCCGGGAACAGCCATTTGGCTTCAGCCTTGCGCCCAATTGGCTTGTCACAACGATGAATCTCCAACGGCCTTGATGCATAGATTGCGGCCAGGCCGTAGGCTTCTTCCAGATTCCAGCGATCGATGAAACTGTCGTGACACGAAGCGCACTTCATGTTGATCCCGAGGAAGGATTGCGACACGCTTTGGGCAAACTGAATTTCGACCGCCTGACCGGCACTCACTTCACCGCGCCAACGAATACCATCGATATAACCCTGACTGGCCGACGTTTGGGGAGCGATCAGTTCTCTTGCGAATTCGTCAAATGGTTTGTTGGTAAGAAGCGCATCGTAGAGCCACGTGCTGATTTGCTGACGACCGCCGGTAATGAAGCCTGTTCCACTATAGTCGTTTCGAAGAAGATCGTTGAAGAAAGTCATCCAGTGGTCAGCATAGGAGAGACGATCCTCCAGTAACTGCCGGACCTTCTTTTCACGCTTGTCTTCCGCCGTGTCGGCGAGAAATGCTGCCGTCGCTTCCGGTTCCGGGAGGAGTCCGATCAGGTCCAGATTCACTCGACGCAGGAAAGCCGCGTCGTCGATCGGACCAGGTCGCGGCACCTGATGCGCGATCATGTCGGCATCAAGAATCCTGTCGATCGGATTCGTGCGCCCATCGACGATTGGTGGAAGTTCGGGGCGGCGAGGTTTCAATGGTGGCTCAAATGCGACAGGAGCGAATGAGAAACCATCGTCCCACGCCGCTCCATCGGCGATCCATTTCACGAGGATCTCAATCTCTTTGTCGGTCAACTGTTCCTTTTCGCCAGGGGGCATCCGAACTTCTTTGTCGGTCGCCAGAATGCGTTCGATGAGCGGTGATTCCCGGGGTTTCCCTGGCTGAACGTTTCCGGACCCGATGAGAAGTTCCCGCGTATTCATCGAGAAGCTGCCCTTTGCTTCTCGCCCCGTATGGCAGCTTGTGCAATGCTTCTGCAGGACTGGGACAACTTCGTGTGCGAAATCTGCTGGAGCCAGAGGCGACGCCTGTGCCAACACAGCGTTGCATGTTGTAATGATCAGCAGAAGTAACAAACACAATCGAATCAAAGCAATCGGCGGGCGCATGGCAGGCTCTTGGGGAGATCACGACGGAACTGTCCAGTCATTATCGCAGTCTGACATGTACTCCATCGGCATTCAATGCTGCTGGCGTTCTGCGTGTCGCATCGACGCGCATCCGGCCCCCAAAAAACCGTCGGCTAACGCCAAACGGCAGATTTAGGTTCTGCGCGAAATAATGAAGGTAGCGGTCACGCATGTTCCGAAAATGTGTTGCATTTCAATGAACGTTGCAGGTGATGTCAGGCACCGAACTTACCGCAAAAAAATAGATCCGTCCTCAGACCGGGAGCCGGATACCAGGCTAAGATGAAGGATTCCGACCTGAGGACAGGTGGGACTACGATGCTTTTGCTGCGTGCGTCCATCGGGTCGCTAGCGTCCCTATTCCGTATTTTTGTCATCCATTTTTGTCAAAGCCTGGTTTCGTTGACTACATCACACGTCACGCTGTTTACTGACCAGGAAGCGAGGAAATCGCATATCAACAAGGCGAGCGAGAGGATGTCAGCCCCAGATTGTGTTTTGCCGCAAAGACGCTATTCCTCGCGGCGTTTGCGTCGAACCGGCATTACTGCCAGAGCAAAAAGTGCGGCGACTGCCGTAGTTGGTCGGTCTGATGTGGTTTCTGTCTGACTGGTTTCTGTCTGACTGGTTTCTGTCTGACTGGCACCCAAAGACGCTTCTGAAAGCATTGCGGACGCAGGACTCGTCGGATCACCCAGTGACTGCATCACTTTTTCTATCATCATGTCGGGCATTGTGCTGCTGCTGACCTCCGATCCGGAAGTTGCGTTGAGATCGACAGTTGCAGGAACCGTGAAATTCCGTGAAGCGTCAGTTTCGACGACAGCACTCTGTTCAGCGTCTGCATAGAACTCTTCAGCGGACTGAAGTTTCGCCGGTTCAACAATTTTAAGATCTTTCAGATCCAGCGATGCGGAAATCACAAAGGTTCGTGCATCGCTCCAACTGCTCGCGGTGCCCAGTGAATTGAAACCTCGGATCCAGAAGCGATAAGTTCCCGGACGCAACGCCTGACTGTTCGGCAGCGTATAGAAGGAAGTTGTTCCGTCTGGATTCAAGGAAAACGAATTCACCTGAAGTACGATGTTCTCGCCTCGTTCCAGATCCCGCACGAGGATTTCGTAACGTACCGAACCGGAACTGTGTGTCCATTCGAACGTCGGCGTTCTATTCTTCGAAGTTCCGGATGGGTTGAGAATTGTGGGAGTACTCGGGTTTGGAATATCGATACGAACTGTGTACGCAGCGCTCCAGTCGCTCATTTCCCCGGAACTGTTGACACCTCGAACCGTGGCAACGTACGTGTGTTCTGTCAGCCGCTGGCTGTCAGGAATCGTGTACGAGTTTGATTTGATATTGGTCACACGAATGACATTGGTTCTGTTGATCGTGGTATCGTCAAGACGAAACTCGTAGAACGGAGCATTCAACGTATTGGTCCAGGTAAACGTCGGAGTCGTAGTGACAACGACACCAGCCGGATTGGGAACTGGCGCTACGATGACTGGCACCGTTGGCGTTGGTTCATCGAGAACGAAAGCAAGAGCCGTACTCCATTCCCCGACTTCATTGGCACTGTTAATCCCACGCACCCAAGCGCGGTAGTTCCCCTGAGGCAGATTATTCAGAGCAACATATTCGGTCGTGGTGAGACTTGTCTGACGAATGATCTGAGCCTGGCCTGTCGTAATGTTATTCACCCAGAGATCATACTTGACGGCGCGATCAGCCGCTGTCCACCTGAATGTCGGATTTGCGGTTGTGACGATGCCATTTCCATTTGTGCCAGTCGGGGCCGTCATCGTCGGTGTCGAAGGCACAGGAATGTCGATGGTGAATGTGTAAGGCAAACTCCACTGACTAAAGACGTTATTCCCGTTGGCAGTACGGACCCATGCCCGGAACGTTCCCTGTGGCAAATTCGTTGCGTCGAAGTAAGGCGTCTGGCGCGAGATACTGGACTGACGGATAAACTGCGCGGCACCAGTGGACAGATTATCGACCCAGAGATCGTACTTCGCGGCATCACTGACCGCATTCCATGTGATTCGCGGACTGGTATTGCCTGAGACTGCGACCGGACCTGTGATCGTCGGAGCCACCGCCAGCGGAGCTCGGATGGTGAAGTCAACAGATTCGCTCCAGGCACTGGCTTCTCCTATTGCGTTATACGCCTTCACCCAAACACGATAGACACCATCAGCCAGCGGGTTGAAGTGGACATACGACGTTTCTGGATACGAAGTCCGATAAATGACGCGCGTGCCGGTCGTCGCATTATTCACCCACAAAGTGTACGTGGCCGCGAACGTATCGCCAGTCCAGCCGAAGTCCGGGAACGAATCCGTAATGTTTCCAGTGGGTCGATTTACGACCGGTTTGAGCGGTGTTGGAACATCCACGGTGAACAGAACGTATTCGCTCCATCCCGAAAACGAACCATCTGTACCAGCAGTTCGAACTCTGGCGCGGTAATCCGCTTCAGCGAACTGAGTGACAGCCAAATGACTGACACCCGTCACATTACGCATATAGTAATTGGGCTGGTTCGTTGTCAGGTTATCAACCTGCAGTTCAAAGTGATCCGCATTCGCACCGAGAGTCCATTCGAATAACGGAAATGGTTGTGTGAGTGTTCCCAACGGTCCCAGCATTGTTGGTGTTGTCGGTGTTGGATTGACGAGGAATGAAGTCGCTTTGGACTGCGTCCAGACTCCACGGCCAAACGTACCAGCAACCAGAACGTCGTCGGTTGCGTTGTAGACCAGGTCGAAGATCAGGACGTCGGGTAGGGCAGTCCCAGGTTTGACCCACGTACCGAAACTCGAAGCGGGAGAGGCGAACACGCCCGATCTGGTGCCAACTGCCACGTATGGGGTCAATCCGGGAACGTACACCACAGTTCGGATTTCGTTGAGTGAACTGAGGCTTCCCAGGTTGCCGGTGATGTCGCTCCATGACGTGCCACCATTGGACGACATGAAAACCTGGTCGTTGTCAGTAGCGAAAACGGTGTTATAGTTGGCAGGATCGATCGCCACGTCATTAACCTGACCCGCGCCGGCGGGCAGAGTTGTGGTCGCCGTAATGGCTCCACCTGAAGTCGTCCGCTTGTAAACCGTGCTTTCGGCAGCAACGTAGATCAGATCTGGATTCGGTGTGCCTGCCAGTGATCCGCCATAAACCATTGCGTTCTGAAGAAATCCCGGCTGGCCAGGTCCGCCGATGTTAGTGTTCGTTGTCCCCTGGTCCGTGGACTCGAACAGTGCATCTGCGCCACCAATGAGCAGTCGCGACGGGTTGATAGAATTCAACTCAATGGGGGTGACAAAGGTCGGCGACGTGATGCTGGCCAGGGGCGTGCTTGAGACAGCGTTGTTGTTGCTGTCGTAGACGACGCGCTGGAACCCGAGGAGGTTCTGACTACTCGAGTAGACTATCGACTGGTTGCTCCCAGCGAGAGTGACGCTGTCAATGGCCACATCCCCGCCATCGCCGCCACTGATGAAGCTCCACTGCGTGTTCCCGGAAGTTGTCTGCAGATGCGTGCCGTTGTCCTGGAGTCCGATCACGAGCGTATTGTTAAGTGAATTGTATGCGACGTCGTGGGCTTCGAAGGCTGCAATGTTGCCGGCTGCCGCGACCCATGACCCGGTCCCTTGAGGATTTGTGTGACGGTACATGCCGCCATCGTCGGATTCCAGCAGCGTGCCGTCAGCCCGGAACGCCATGTCTCGTGTATCAGCGTGTGGGGCTGTATTCGTCGCGCCGTTATCGACAAGGATTGTCCATTGGTTACCGGAAGCCGCAGAAGCGTCACCCCGATAACTCAAAGCTGTGAACGGCCCATTTGCGATTCGATCGCCACCTACGTAAACCAGATTTGGGTTCGTTGGGTCAGCCGCTAAAGATGTATTTGGGAATTGCTGGCCACCGTTATGAACGAAGACGTCGTCCATTGGTGTCCAGGTGCCGCCTTGGTTGGCGGACCGCCAGACTTTCGTTGCCCCACCTGCGCCACCCGCACCAACCGCGACGTAAACTGCTCCGACGCTGGCATTCACGGAGAGACGAACTCGCTCGGCCCCTGAAACACCAGTGACGGCCCCGGTGACATCGGTCCATGTTGCCCCAGCGTCGTCGGTTCTGAAGATCCTCCCACTGCCTTGCGATACGTAAAATCGGTTCGGGTTGGATGGATCCGCAGCCAAATCCTGCGTACCTCCGGTCCCGAGCCCGTTGAGGTTGTTGATGCTCGTAAAGGTTGCGCCGCCATTGGTGCTCCGGTAGACGCCTCCGCCGACTGACGTCACCAGCCAGGTATTACCACGGGCCGCCACACCTGAGATCTTCTGGTCGTTGAGTATTGCCGGCGTGAATGTTGTCCACGACGTTCCGCCATTTGTTGTGTAGTACAACAATCCTGCATCGTCACCGATCGTGGCGTAGTTGCTCCAGCGACCGGTCCCGGCGAGCAGCGTGTTTAGTGTCGGGTCCGTCACGTCAAACTCGATGGCTCCGATCGACTGCGACTGCAGCGTGTCGGTAAGCGGTGTCCATGTATTTGAGGTAGTCGCGTTGGTCGTCTTCCAGACACCACCATTGACCGTTCCGACGTAGACTATGTTTGCATTGGTCGGATGCGCAGCGATCGCTTGAATGGCACCGTTGACAGGATCAGTCGGAGGAATCGCAACTTGAGCATTAATCGTCGGTCCCGGTCCCTGCGCAATCCAAGCACTGTCAATGCTCAACAGGCAACGCTCCTCGACGACCTCCACGGTTTGCAGCAATGAAGCCGAAGCCCCATTGCGACGGCTTCCGCGCGTCTGCCGCTTGCTCCCCATCGCAAAAACGAACTGAATTGACCGCAAAAACATAGAATTTGATGTCATCTGTGAGACCCTGAGCGATTCAGACAGAGTGGCGAGTAACCAAAATCATGGCATCGTTTGCACACAGATCAGGTGATTAAACGGCACCAACACACAACGTATGGGACGCTGAACGCTATAAGAAACCAACACATTCTCCCGGATTGTACGAAAATCCCTCAAAGAATGCCCAGTATTCCCGGATTCCCCTGCATCTGGAATTTCTCACTGTGTCACCGATTTCGATTCCACAGACAGATTCCCAGTGCTGGAGTTCCGCACGTCTCGGTTTTCATCGGAGCCCGCCGCCCCCGAAATCAGGTTTTTCTGCCGTTCAGACCTCCCCCAAACTCGCTTCAATCGATCACACACAAGACATTTTGCCTGTCCGCTAAAATCGGTCATTCAAATGATCAACCTGGTTTCCAGGAAAAGACGTTTTGCCTGTTTCTCGCGAAACGGCAGAATCGGGAAATCTACCGTGGCAAATCGCGGTTCCAGGGTATCAGCGCAGGAAACCAGCCTCGGTTCCCGGTACAATCGCCTGAGCTTCGGATCGGAAGAAGGAAAGGGTCGGGAGTCTTTTTTGGAGAGTTGGCTGTCGAAAAACGCTGTCGTTTCCGTCCAAAAAAGACTCCCGACCCTCTGCACAAAACATAAAATGCCAATATGGGACAGTCGAAGTAGTGCAGAATCCCGAGAACCACCGGAATGAATCCGGTGGCGGGTAAATCGACAGTTCGCCAGCGCGTTCCGGCTGATAAGACAATAGTCAACCGCTCGATGCTTAGCATTTGCCCTCACATTTAAGGAACAATCGTTGAGTTTCCTTGCGCATGTTCAAATTTACTGCTTTCTGATGAGCTATGTTGTTTCCCTGATCGGCGAGGCCTGGATAGTTCTGCGCAGACAATCGAAGCTCGGACGTGTCATAGTGCTGGCGTTCGCGATGGCCGGATTTCTGGCTCATACTGCCTACCTGCTGACGCGCAGCCGGTCGGCCGGTCTGCCGCCACTGCTCAGCAGTCAGCAGGACTGGCTGCTGGTTCTGGCATGGATCGGTAGTCTGCTTTATCTGGTACTCCTGCTGACGCATCGAAAAATGGCTCACGGGCTGTTCATGCTGCCGGCGATTCTGCTGCTGATCACGGTTGCCATCTTTGCAAGTCCACATGCGACGGGACAACTGGATCAACTGGCCCTCCGACGACTGGGGATGTTTCATGCTGCTTCGCTTGTGCTTGGGATTGGGGCGGTAGTCGGTGCGGCTCTTTCCAGCCTGATGTACCTGCTGCATCATCAACGTCTGCGGAATCGATCCGGCTGGATTCAAAAAATCAGACTCCCAAGTCTCGAAAATCTGACGGCCATTAATCGCTGGATGGTGGTGTTCTCCATCCCGTGCCTGACCATCGGCATGGCCACTGGTTTCATACTGATTTCGTGGTCTCGTGGCCTGAAGGGGGCCGATTCTGTACCATGGACGGATCCGACGATCATCACGACCATCGTTGTCTGGATCTCAATGATCGTCGTCCTGATCCGTGTGCTTACGAGTTCTCACCAGACGGGCAAGGCCGTCGCCCAGTTGTCGTTGCTAAGCGGTGGTTTTCTGCTGGCAACCATGCTGGGACCGATGATCCTGTCCGGTGCTGGCAATCTGAGTACGTTCCATTCCGGCTCGTTCGATGGCAAAGAAGATAACGGCAGCGACAAATCTGTTGACGCCACTCCCGGTGCCGAAGCCACACCAGACACCCAAGAGGTGTCACCATGAACGTGCTGGTAGTCAGTTGCAATCACCACAAAGCAGGCGTGCGGCTCCGGGAACGACTTGCGTTTCCGAACAGCGAAAAACTGCAGCAAGCCTACCATCAATGGCGAGAAGTCCATCCGGACTCTGAACTCGTCGTGCTGTCCACATGCAATCGTGTCGAAATCTATGCCGCTGACGAACGTGACGATGCCAGTGTGTCCTTTGATGACATCACGCAATTCATTTCCCATTTCCACAACGTCCCTACTGACGAATTCATCGACTCGGTCCTGGCACAGTCAGGCGTGGACGCCGTCTCGCACCTGTTTCAGGTCGCATGCAGCATCGACAGCATGGTGCTGGGCGAACCACAGATCGTGAATCAGGTCAAAGAAGCCTACCGCGTGGCTCAGGAACACGACGCCTGTGGTCCGCTCACGAATGTGCTGTTTCAACATGCACTCAAAGTCTCGGCCCAGGTCAGAACAGAAACTGGTCTGGCAGACGGCCGAGTTTCGATCGCCAGTGTGGCAGTCAAAGACTTTGGCAAAAGTATCTTCAGCCGCTTTGACAACAAGACTGTGCTGGTGATCGGGGCTGGGGAGATGGCGGAAGAGACGCTGACTTATCTGAAATCCGAAGGTGCGAGTCGTATCGTGGTGGCCAATCGCAACCGAGACCGTGCCGAACGCCTGGCGGCACAATTTCATGGGGAAGCAGTGGATTATGCGACGCTGGATGACTGGCTGGCAAAAGCCGACGTGATCGTCAGCACGACGGGATCTTCAGAAATCCTGATCTCCAAAGATCGTTTCGCCGCAGCCCGTGCTCGTTCTGACTGTCATCCGATTTTTATTCTGGATCTTGCAGCACCGCGAGACTTCGATCCGGCAGTCGCCTCCGTCGATGATAACGTCTTTCTGTACGACATTGATGCCCTTGAAGAAACCTGCAACCGAAATCGGCAGGCGCGAGAAGCGGAAGTTCAGAAAGCGATGGCCATCATTGAGAACCAAACGCAGGTTTTCATGCAGGAAATCTATCACCGTGCGACTGGCCCGGTGATTCATAGGCTCCGCGAACACTGGCACGACATCAGTCGCGGGGAACTCGAACGCCTGTACCGCAAACTTCCAAATCTCGACGCAGAACATCGACAGGCGATCGAATCCACTATCCAGCGAATCGTCAATAAGCTCCTGCATCCTCCCCTCGAAGCCCTGAAAGACGAAGCCAAAGCTGGTACGCCGGAAGGATTGCTGCACGCAATTCGGCGACTGTTTTTCTTTGGCGAAAAATGACGAAATACCGCCCTCTATTGCTGTTGGAGATACTCTTCAACCAGTTGGGCCTTGCGAAGCAGATAAGGAATAAACTGTTCGTTGGATTCCGTAAAGCGACTAAGCGCTTTCATATTGCTGACAAACTCTTCCGAGAATCTCAGATGTTCCTGATCGCGCCAGGACTGTCCGAGATGACTCAGTTGCCCGGCGACGGCAGCAGTTTTTTCATTGAGTTCTTCATTGAAACGCCGCAACATCTGCGCGAACCGACGAAGTTCTTCGGGATCAACAATGGCTTGTGTCATGATATGCCTGCTGATGATGGTATCACCGAGCGGAAAATTGAGAGGCCGCGTTTGCACTGATTTTTACTCTAACTAAGTGTGTTACGTTTTCCCAGCCAATGTTCCGTCAACGAACCGATACCGCACGTGACGCTATTCAGAATTCAAACTCGCGAGCCGGAAACGTTCGCGACTTTGTGGACAAGTAGTCCGACCTGTGCGTGAACCTTGCGAGTCACGCAATGGTTGGGCTACATTGGCGGATATCGCGCTTCCTTTCGCTGAAACTGTTCAATTTGGACTGCGAGATGTGTAAACAGTGAGAATCGCGAGGTTGAAATACTCAGTCGAGCATTGATTGTGCGTGGCAAAGTCGTTAACTTGCCCCACTTCGTTTCACTGTTGGTCGATGAATGACCGATTCCGTCGGCGGTATATGCGGAAAAATGCTGTGTTTTCGAAGTTTTAAGCTGATTTTTGACTCTGTACTCTTGACCACGCTGCCCTTTCAGGCAGCTCAAAGGATGATTGTTCCATGCTGGCAATTGGCAAAACATGGATGGCGAAAAAAGAAGAAAATGATAACCACGAGTGGTATATCATTGACGCTGACGCACACATTGTAGGACGTTTGGCGACTCAGATTGCGACGGTCCTGATGGGAAAACACAAGCCAATTTACACTGCCCACGTAGATACCGGTGGTTGTGTGATTGTGCTGAACTGCGAGCGAATACGTTTTACCGGCAATCCTGTCCAGCATCCCAGGGTGCCGTACATGACGACCAAAATGGGTAAAAAGAAGTACGATCGATATACCGGCTTTCCCGGCGGTCTGCGAACACGCACTGCTGTCGAAGCGTGGGAAAAGAAACCTGATCAGATTTTGAGCGAAGCAGTTCGCCGAATGCTGCCTAAGAACAAACTGGGACGGCAGATGCTGAAAAAGCTCAGGATCTTCAAGGGCACCGATCACCCGCATCAGGCTCAAAACGCGAAGCCGTTTCCAGCTCATCTGGTTCCTGACCGCAAGATGAAGAGCTAACAGCATTCGTCGCTGAACTTGATTTCCGGTCGTCGTTCGGGATGGCCTCAACGTCTAAATTCATTCCTCAATTCTCGTTGTGATTTTGCCTTATGAGTACGGAACCTGTTGATTCAGTGGATGATGTCGTGACCTCATCAATGCCTGCGCCTGAAGTGCCGTCAGTGCCTGAAGTGCCATCGTCACAGTTGCCCGAGTTGACGATTGGGAGCGGAAGCGATGATGCAGTGGCAGGCAGTGCCGATCCGGCTTACCAGCCCGTCATCCGCGGGAAGATTGATCGCTTTGGCGTTGCAATGGGAACAGGACGCCGCAAAACTTCTGTGGCTCGCGTCCGAATCAAGGAAGGCAGCGGAGCCTTTATCGTCAATGGCCGTCCACTTGCAGAATACCTGTGTGTCGAACGTGACCGCGACAGCGTGATGTTCCCACTGCGAGTTGCCGACAAAGTTGGTAAGGTAGATATTACGATCCGCGTCGAAGGTGGCGGTACGACAGGCCAGACTGGTGCCATAATCCTTGGAATTGCCCGGGCATTGGAAGGAATGAATCCTGCGTGGCACCATGCATTGGCAGATGCCGGATTGTTGACTCGCGACGACCGCATGGTCGAACGTAAGAAATACGGTCTTCGCAAAGCCCGTCGAAGCTACCAGTTCTCAAAACGCTGAGTTGCTGCGGGCAGACCGCTGGTGGCGAAGCAATTTTGGATTGGCACTCAAATCCCTGCCGGAGCTTGTTCCTGCAGGGATTTTTTTTTGTGGGCAGGCTCGGTTCGCGAGGTTCTACCGATGCAGGATTCCTATCAATCGCTCATACTTCCCGACGTGCAATTGATGCTGCTGGAAGGCGACGCGGCTGGCTTGGCAGCATTCTGCAACGTTGTCCATCCGGCAGCTGTCGCCGAGATTCTGGATGAGCTTGAGGACGATCAGATCTGGCCGATTCTGGATAAGGCCGAACTGCCCGTTCGTGTGGAAATCTTTGAATATATGTCGCTGCGGCGACAGGTCGGGCTTGTCGAACAGCTCGATCCGACGAAGTTGTCCGAGCTGTTCGAATGGATGTCAGCCGACGACCGCGTGGACCTGCTGTCCCGAATGCCCCAGGACCGCCGCGAAGATGTGCTGCGGCTGATCGCGCGAGCGGAACGGAACGATATTCGCCGACTGTTGTCGTATGACGAAGACAGTGCTGGGGCGATTATGACGACGGAATACGCCTCGTTGCCCGCGAACATCTCCGTTCGCGAAGCCCTCGATCAGCTTCGCCTTCAGGCTCCCAACAGCGAAACGATTTATTACGTTTACATTATCAGTGAAGATCGCAGACTGGAAGGTTTTATCTCACTGCGGGAATTGATTCTGGCGAAACCCGATGCGCGATTGTCGAGCATCATGCAGCGAGATGTGATTCGCTTCAAGGTGAGTGATCAACGCGAAGTGGTGGCTCAGGAGATCGGACGATTTAACTTTATCGCCGTACCCATTGTCGATGCGAATGATCGCTTAGTAGGAATTGTAACGCACGACGATGCGTTGGACGTTGTGCAGGAAGAAGCGACAGAAGATGCGTATCTGCAAAGCGCCGTGGCTCCTCTGGATGATACCTATGAGGACACTCCGCTGCTCACGATTCTCTGGAAGCGGGGCATCTGGCTATTGTTTCTGTCAATCGTCGCCTTGATGAACGCACGTGTGATCGATCATTATCGTACATCGACCAGCGGCGAGGCTGAGGTCATCGCCCATGAAACAAAACTGGCAACCCTCATTCTGCTGTTTCTTCCACTCGTGATGGCAAGTGGCGGTAACGCCGGTTCGCAGTCGGCGACACTTTTCATCCGCATGTTTGCGCTGCAACCGACTGATTCCAGGACTGGAATAAGCGGACACATCAATCGAGATTTGATCCTGCGAGAGTTTACGATCGGCGTGGCTCTTGGCGTGGTACTGGCGTCCCTGGATTTTGTCGTCGCGTGGGGATTTTTTGGGCTGAGTTTTTCCGAAGCTGCGGCGATTGCAACCACGGTGGTGATCGTTGTGGTTCTGGGTGCGTCGGTGGGCACCTTGCTACCGCTGGCTCTTCGTCGATCGGGAATGGATCCGGCGATCATGTCCAACCCTTTGATCGCCTCCATGAGCGACATTCTGGCCGTCGTCATCTTCTACGAAATCGCGACGCAGTATCTGACGTAACCCTTTGCAGCACGAGATTCATTTCGCGCTCGACGGCTTAATTGACTTGCCGTTCCCAGTGGTTGCGTTCGTTTGACTGGATTTCAACGCGCCTATCCCCGGAGGAGGTGATGGATTTTCTGGCGCAACCGGCCCTCTTCCGCCTCCACATCCGCAGAAAAGCATCGTCAGGAGAATCAGCGAAAAAAATTTACCCATGAATCGTCTCCTCGACAATAAACCGTTCGCACCTAAAACTCACCACTGACCCAACTGTTCGACATCGCAGAAATTGCCCAGAATGTATTCGCGTCGATGTTTTCGGAAATGAACCGGACGGATCCATCTCCAAGGACGAACTGATATCCGCCCGCGTGAAAGCTGCTGAACGCATAGGGTCCGGTGTTGGCGTCGGTATTGGCGGGATTGTGAGGCTCCCCGTCGGCCTGATTCCAGTAGGTCGGCAGGAAGTTCATACCCATCCAGGCATAGTTCATGTCTTTTCCCCCAGTCGATTCGCCCATCATAAGTGTGTTACTGGTCCCGCGAGTGAGATCACGAAAGGCCACTTTCACTCGCGATCCATGGAACATACCACGCCAGTCGTAAGTGTCCGGGATGTCAACAATCGAATCGCCATTCAGATCCCATTGAATGTCGCAGCGCCCGCCGGCAAGGAATCCACCGACCCCCACATAATTGGTTCCCTGCAGGACATCGTCATCCGGATTGTCGTCTCCAAAAGTCACGAAGCCGCTGGTGCAGGCGACAACTCGATGCCACAACACAAAATCTTTTCCTGTTTGTGGATCCGACGGACATTCAAACATCGGCATACGGGTCTGAGCCAGTGTCCAGGTTGCGGCGTCATCGAACCATGGAGCGCCCGGAGTTTTGTAGGATCCTACGACACTGGGATTCAGATAGTGATCATCAATCCCTTTGGTCGTCCCCATTTTTTGGTAAAGATTTGCCTGTTCAATCTGTGGCAGAATCTGAGGCAGAAGGCCAATATCCGGCGAGTTGCTGAAGTCTGGATATCCGGGTGGAGACGGGTCCAAGCCGTCGTTGCCAAGTTCCGTCGACCATTCCATAATGTTCGCCGTTGGAAATCGATTGTAGATATCGTGAAAGTTGTGAATTGCCAGCCCCAGTTGCTTGAGGTTATTTTTGCACTGAGTTCTTCGCGCAGCCTCACGAGCCTGTTGCACGGCTGGCAGCAACAGAGCGATCAGAAGGGCGATGACAGCAATGACAACCAGCAGTTCAATCAGTGTGAACCCCGGATTGCGCCGTGTGCGGGACTGACTGATGATGAGTTTCTTCATGGTGAATTTTCCTGAAAAGCTGGATTACCACTGAGCGGAGTATTATTGTCATTCAAATTCGTTCTCGCTGTCTAATTACAAATCTTCCGCTCGTGCCTGGCGAGCTGGCACGGGGCGAAATCAAAAGCCGCCTAACAAACCTGGCGATGTTCAACATAACAAAACAATCAAAGCTTTACGTCTGCAATCCCTGCAATTAATTCTTTGAAGTCCGTAAGTTCCTGCAGGGGTTTCAAATCGGGTTCACCATTCAGAAATACGGCGTCTCTGAATCCATTCTGCCGCGCCATCTGCAGCACATTCATCGCTTGTGCCTGAATGCTGGTTCTCGTACTTTCTGATCCCTCAGCCAGCGATGCCTGAGCCAGCGACCGGGCGACTTCGATCAGCATTTCTGTATCGGGATTCGGACTCTTCAAATATCGTTCGGCGATGGCGATTGCTTCATCTGCCTTGTTCCTGCGGGCCAGAACGAGCATCAGGTCAAGCTGTCGACGATCGTTGTGCGGTTCGTTGGCGGCAAGAGTTTGACGGATTCCGAGGCACTGCGCAAGCGGAGCATCCGCATCGCCTTGCTGGAGTTTTTTTCGCCATTGCGAGAGTCGATACAGCGCGACCGAGGCGGTTCGACGAAAGGTGACACCGGCGGGATCGTCGGCGAGCAGTTGATCGACATGCTTCGCGGCCAGTTCGAGTACCGCCAGCGCATCGTCGCCACGTCCGGAAAATCCCAGGAATTCGGCCCAGAGTCCGGACTGGCCAACGTAGTCGTTCCGCAGTCGCGGGTTTGAAGGATCGGCATCAAGTGCAGTGCGGCTTTGTGCGTAGACTTCTTTCAGCAGCGGTTCAGCTTCAGAAAATCGTCCGGCTCGAAATAATGCGGCACCGGTACCGAGTTTTTTTAATTGAAGATCGCCGAGCAGGAATTCACGTTCTGCAGATTTGTCTTCATCTGGCCATGTTGCCACATCCGCATCGTGATCGAAGTCAACAAGAGCCCGCTGACGAAGCGACAAGGCCAGTTCGAGATGAATCAGTGCCTGCTGCGGATCACCGAGTCGATACCATGTCGCCCCCAAATCCGTGTGAGTATCGGCTAGCAGCGTGCGCGTCAGGTACACCGGCAACCGTCCTTGACCGTCAGCAGCAGCTTTGGGATGATCGACAATGTCCTGAGCGATCACCAGCGCCTGTTGATGCGCCTCCAAACTCGCTCGGAGATCACGCCGAAGGTCACGTTTCAAATTTCCGAATTTGGAAATCAGCAGGACAAGATTGTTCCTCGCAGCATCGCTGCCCTGCTTCAGACTGACTCGGCGTTCGAAGATTTCCCTGAGTTCCTCGAGGATCTTTTCCGCTTCGTCAGTTTTCTGCTGATCAATGAGTGATTCGACCAGTCCCATTTTGACGGCGGCGTAAACCGGTTCGGCATTGCCTTCCTTTGGCAGTTCTTCAACCACCTGCAGCATGATGTCGTTGAAGCTGTTGAGCAATCGGTCGCGTGCGGGTTTGACACGTGGAGTTTCATCGACGTTGAACTGTCGTAATTCGTCGTACATCGTCTGCACGAATTCCTGCAGTCTGGTGGTGCGGGCTTCGAGTGTTTCGTTTTTCTGCCCGAGTTCGACAGCAGATTCCCGGAGTTGCGTCGATTGCGACTGAAGCGTTACGTTCTTTTTCGTCAGTTCAACGGCAGCCGCGTTGAGCCGGATGGCGGACCATGTGGAGACGCCCGCCACGGCGAACAAAGCACCAACCGCCAGCGCCGAAAGTGACGCCACAACCGGGTTTCTGCGACACCATCGCCAGAGTCGCTCGCCGTGACCTACTGGTCGCGCGAGGATCGGTTCGCCTCTCAGGAATCTGCCGAGATCATCGGCCATCGTCGTACAGGACGAATAGCGTTTTGTGACGTCCTTTTGCATGGCTTTGAGGCAGATTGTTTCGAGATCGATCGATAGCTTCGGCTGTAACGCGCTTGGTGCCACAGGCTCGTTGTTGATCACCAACATGACAGTATCCACAGGTCTCGCCCCCTTGAACGGCGGTCGGCCTGTCAGCATTTCATAAAGCATCGCACCAAGTGAATACTGATCCGTCGCAGGCGTCAGCCGATTCACATCGCCGCGTGCCTGTTCGGGCGACATGTAGCTGGGCGTGCCCATGATCGTGCCGTCTTTGGTCTTCGATGAATCGTCGCCGTCTTCAATCCGGCGGGCGAGTCCGAAATCGGTAACTTTGGGGCGGCCATCTTCCGTCATCAGAACGTTCGCGGGTTTTAAGTCTCGATGAAGGATGCCCTGATCGTGAGCAT
>Ga0335397_10001209_pt1 | contig 35068 bp, 32 predicted proteins | sample MAT04_FD_205740 | JGI IMG/M metagenome (GOLD analysis project Ga0335397, IMG submission 205740) | Freshwater microbial communities from Lake Fryxell liftoff mats and glacier meltwater in Antarctica - MAT-04 (spades assembly) (version 2) ... | reverse complement strand
GCAGGTTGGCGACCTTTTGCCTTCCAACAAGGTGACCTTGCTCTAAAAGTGCTGCCGCTAGTTGCCGGGTACTCTTGCACGTCCAGCGCAATGGAGATTCAGTGTCACCTCGGGTGACCGGATCCACCAGAAGCTCAAGATCCCGACGCAACGTCGGATCATACTCGTCGATCGGCTTGCGCCCACCGCCTATTGCGCGAATTCGTTTATTTTTCTCTAAGACTTTCGTTTCGTGCAATTTGACAAGGTCTTTTATCCCTTGATGAATTGTCGTGCGTGACAGCCCTGTCGCCCGCGCAACGAGTGATATTCCGCTATGGCCTAAGACTTGAGCTTCGGCTGCAGCCCAGAGGCGACGAATGTGTTCATCAAAGAGCGGTGCAAGTAACTCCAGTTTTTCGCGTATCGAGGTTTCTGTGGTAATATCCATCCCCACAACATAACCGACAGCCAGATATTGTTTAAGTTATATATGGACATACACCAAAATATTTTTCTCAATTCTCTGAGAGAAGCAAAATACCCAGAACATCCCGGTCGGACCAATGAAGTCTGACCGGGACGTTCGTTCACAGCATTAACCCTTGAGATTCATTGGAATATCTCCAAGACCCCGGTCGATATCAGTAGTAATTCCTTCAATGATCTTCCTTTGCCCATCTTTTTCAATGGTCAAAGTATAGTTACGGTTATCCTTCAAGCCTTTCAACCAAAAATCACCGAAACTGTTTGTTGTTTCAGTAAATACTTCCTCAGTCTCGGCGTCTTTCAGAGAACAGACGGCACCGATGATAACTTCTTTCTGGGTTGGCTCATAAAGGGTGCCGGCAACGAATTTTTTCGGCAAGCCTTTATAATAGATGCGTGACTTGGTGCCTATCTCCGGTCTGAAAGAATCCGCCCGGGCGATGAACTCGGCAAAATCCGCTTCCTCACCAAAGCGCAGGGCTTCCGTCGGACACTGATCTACGCAGCGAGGAACCGTCCATTCTTCCGGATCACTGTCCAGAAGGTGACTGCAGCCGGTACATTTTTGGGCTATATTCAGTTGCTCGTTGAGGAAAATGGCGTTATGGGGGCAGGTATCCACACACAGTTTGCAGCCTGTGCATTTCACTGGATCGATGATCACCAGACCGTCAGCACGTTTATAGATGGCCTCGGCCTTGCAATCGGCGATGCAGGGGGCGTCGTCGCAGTGATGACAGAGCATCGGGATATAGCTGACCTTCACGTGGGGAACATGGCCGTGTACTTTTTCGGTTATGCCGAGCCAAAACTGGCCAGTATCCGGCTGGGGTTTGGCATACGGTGTCCAATCATTGCCTACGTGCTCATCTTTACAGGCAATCTGGCAACAGTAGCAGCCATTACAAACAGACAAGTCGACTGTAAATACTTTCATTACTTGGCACCTCCGTCAGTAATCCAGGCATCGACACGGAGACCCGCCGCCGGATCATATTTTCTTGCGAACGCCTCAGGGTTCTCGCGTCGCCATTTGTCCATTTCTTCGCCGGATACTTTTTGTACCTCAACAAGATACCCTCCAGCAATCTGACCGACACAGTTTTCACTGGTGATCGCCCCGGGAGTGATGGTGTTGATTGCTCCACCGCGTTCGATTTCACCGGTTTTGATGGGATCGTGCCGTGCACCATGATCAATATAGGCGACACCTGAACGTAACCTCTCCGTCACATACGCTCCGGCCAAAACGATCCCACGCTCGTTGTAGATCTTAACGATGTCACCGTTTTTGATACCTCTTTTTTCAGCCTCAAGCGGATTTAGCCAACACGGCTCATATTTATAGCCATCCGGGCCGGTGACTTTCATGGTCGGGGTCTCACGGGTCCAGGTGATATCATCGCACTGGGCGTGGACACGCCAGCGGCCGTGGTTGGACACGATCAACAGCGGATAAATTCTTGCCCGGACGCTGGACATACGCTCATCGTGATTGTGGCTCTTTTCAACCCACTTCGGTATCGGCCCCCTCTCTTTATCATCGGGATAGGCCTTGGCGAGAGCTTCTGAGTAAAATTCAAGCTTGCCGCTCGGGGTATTAAGCTTGTGTTTCTCCGGATCGAGATAGAACTCGCGGAAACCTGGAGGATCTTTTTCCCAGTCTTCGGCTGTGGAGTAGATCCAATAGCTTTTCTCTTTCAGTTGTTCCCAGGAGACCAACTTGTCGCCACCCATGTAACCCCAGATGGCTTTTTGTAGATCGGCAGTGGTTTTGCCCTCGGTCATCTGCTCTTCCATGCCAGGAAATTTCTTGGCGACTTCAAGGACGCATTGGGCATCACTCTTCGATTCACCGATAGGTTCGATGGCTTTCTCGGTGATCATGATATTTGGCTGCATGGTACCCTGGCGGATGTTGGTGACGATGTCGTCAACCTCCATATGGGTATTAGCCGGCAGGACGATATCGGCGTAAAGGCAATCGTTTTCAAACCAAGGATGCTGAGCAACCATGAATTCGATCTTCGGGCTCCGGAGAGCCAGTTCGGTTTCGTTGCCGAAATTCCAGCAGGTAATTCGGCATGGGCTGTCGGCCCAGATCATATGAATTTGCGAACCTTTTTTCTCCGGCTCTATCGGGTAGGTGTATTCGATAAACTGATCTTGGGTCAGGGCGTTCTGAGCCCCGGTGCCTCTGAATTTAATCGGCTCGTCGGAAAGTATGGCGTTCTGGATTAGGGTTTTAGGGATAACCTGATCCTGCCAGGCGGCAACGGCGCTGTAGACAGGTAAGGCAAGGCGCTCTTCAATCTCTGGATTCCAGAAGAAGGTGCCGCCAAGGCCTTCGGCGCGGGGTAGGCCGAAATAGGTCCACTGATGCTGATGCACTCCGGGACCGCCAAGCCCCTGCATGCCAAGGAGAATACATTCAAGTCGCGCAGGTTCATGGGAGAATGGTCCACGGATGAAGCCGCCACCGAAATAGTGGGCAATCGAGGTGGTCTTGGCGCCGAATTCTCTGGCCAGGGCCTTGATGGTCCAAACCGGAACACCGCATTTTGGTGAGGCCCATTCAGGAGTCTTGGGAATGGTGTCTTCTTTGCCGAGGACATAATCAGCGACCTTGTCCATGCCGACTGTGTGGGTTCTGACGTATTCCTTGTCATAGGTTCCTTCGGTCAGCCACATATAGATGATTGCCAGTTGCAAAGCGGCATCGGTGTTGGGCAGTACCGGAATCCATTTATCAGCATGGATGGCAGCACCGTAGTTGCAATCGGGGCAAACATAGACCTGCTTAATACCAGCCTCGGTCAGGAAGTAACAGAGGCGGCTGGCGAATTGCCCGACAAAACCCCAGGGGGTAGTTTCCGGATCGCAACCCCAGAAAAGGACCATGTCGGAATGTTCAATGGTGTCCTTGACGATGTTGGCGGCCGGGTACATAATGCCCTGGGCGCCCTGACCCCAGACATGTTTTGCTCCCCAGTACCAGCCTTCCCAGCTATCGGGATTACGCACTTGAAGAGTAAATCCACCCAGGTACTCGAGGAGAACCCCGGGATGCCCGTGTGGAGTATTGATGGTCTTGCACTCACCGTGGCCGTCACCCTGCATAAGGATGGCATTGTAACCGTATTTCTCGTGAACTCTTTTGATTTCATCGGAGATGATAGTGGCTGCTTCGTCCCAGGAGATGCGGACAAATTTGCTCTTTCCACGATTTTGGGTGTTACGTTCGCCTTTCGGATCCCAGTCTTCTCTTTTCATCGGAAAGGGGACGCGGTTCGGGGAATAGACCCGTTTCTTATACCCCAGGGAAAAAGGGCCGGGCAACGATTTCCACGCTGGTTCAAGGATTTTGCCGTTACGTTCCATCTTCCATTGACGGACATCCTCCTTTTTATATTTCCAGCCGTAGCGCAATGGTCGAACGCGGACAATCTTGCCGTCTTTGACATCCACCATACCTTCGGCACCACCACCGAAGTAGCCCCCAAGACCGAGTGACCTTAAGACGGTTTTGTCTTTGGTTTTTACAGGATTCATCGATAATATTCTCCTCTGATTGAAGATTCGACGTTAGGTGTTAGCCAACGACTCAGCATTCTCGTCGCAAAACCGAGTAACGCGAAAAACATACAAGGTCTGACCGCCTTTCCAAGGACATTTCTGAGGGCTGTTACCCATGCATGAAAAATTACATGCAAACAAATGATTCAAAAAAATGTTCTTCTTACTCTTATTGGTAAGGGTAAGTACTCAATTATTTTATCCTACAGCTCTATGGTGTCAATAACTATTTCTAAGGTTTTTATGGCTGTGGTCACGAGAAGTAAACTTTGCAGTCTCAATCCAGGTAGTTATTACATACAATTAGTGAAGTTTTTTCTTCTGGCAAGCAGGCGTCGACCGGTGCGGCAGGGTGTTTTACATATACGGCAAACACCATTGCAACGAGTTTTTCCGCGAAGGCTGCAGCCGAAGGCGCAAGTACCGCAGCTATTTGGCGGATAGATGCCGCCACCGCTAAGCCGCAATGAAAAACCATCGCTATCAATTGTGATTGGTGCGTATTCCTGAATAATTTTTCGATCAACGAGATAAGTAAAACCATCAACATCAAATTGCTCGTCGCTTTCGGCACCATCGGCGATCGCTACCTCGAAAAACCTGATGCCGCAACCTCCGGTTAAAATGGAAATTCGCACGGGACTTTTGCTTTTTCCATGAAAGAGATCAACCATAGAGTGTGTCGCTGCGGCGGTGATGTTGAGCATCTCAATTAAACCTCGGGCTATTTGCCGAATGGGCAGATGGGGAAGGTACAGGTCGGGCAGTTCAGGCAGAGTCCACCGTGGCCGAGGGAGGCAATATCCACCCTGGTGAGTTTTTCACCGGCGAGTATCCGTGGATAAAGGAGGTCGAGGATGGTTCGAGCCGCATACATGCCGCAGGCAGGAATTCCAAGAACCGGAACATCTCCAAGGTAGGCGACCATAAACATTGCTCCCGGGAGTACGGGACTGCCATAGACTATATTGTCGACTCCCGCTTTTTGCAGGCCAAATCTGGTTCGGTCATCTGGGTCGACACTCATGCCGCCTGTAGTGATCAGGAGATCGGCACCGGCGGCGATTAAATCGATGGTTGCCGCGGCAATCATCTCTTCGTCGTCCGGCAGATACCTTACTGCAATAATTTGGCCGCCGAGTTCGAGCACCTTTTTGCTAATGATCGGTTTAAATTTGTCTTGGATGAGACCGTGATAGACCTCATTGCCGGTTATCATCACACCTACTTTGGCTGTCCGGATATCCGCCACCCGAAGAACACCGGCCGCAGCGCAGCGCGCTGCCGCAGCGGCCGAATCGACAATAGATTTGTCGATCATCAACGGAATAGCCCTGGTGGCGGCAACGATATCGCCTTTTTTTACTAAGCTGTTGCTGTGGCGGGTAGCACACATGACCTCGCCAAACATATTGAATTGCATAAGGGCATCGACGTCAACTTTCAACAAACCGTCATGTATGGCTCGCAGAGTGATCTTTCCTTCTCGTGGAGCTTCGTGCCAGCCTACGCCTTTGCCGCAAAGAGACTCCGCAAGGAGCTGAGCTGCAGCATCTTCGTGCATTTCATTATTTTCCGGATAAATAATATAGAGATGATTTTTGCCGATTCGCCGCAGATGGTCCAGGTCCTCGATATTTAAAATATGGCCTTTATGGAAGGCGGCACCTTTAAATTCACCTGGGCGGATCTCCGTGATATCGTGCGCCAGCGGGAAACCTACAGCTTCTTCCAGAGCGACAATCTGTTTCATAAATTAATCTCCACAAGACCTAAGATGGCATTGCCATTGTAAATTCTCGATGTTCGCCGCAAGTTTTTTGAAGACATTCTGTCTTGCGGCTATGGCCTTCATGCATTGCTTTATTCCTCTGATATAGACTGGACGGGAGATAAATTGCGACAATGCATTAAATATTACATACAATATGCCTCTTGTCAAGGTGGATAGGTGTAGCCGGAGCGGAAACCATTGTTTTATGTTTCGCCCATCAAAACCCGGATACCGGGATCAGTAGCAAAACCTGTATAGAACCATGGTTTAAACAAATCGAAGAGGCAACCGGCGGCAAGGTGAAAATTCACCCCTACTACGGTGAAACCCTGGCGAAAGGCAAAGATATGTGGAATGCCACGAAAATGGGCATTACCGATATGGGCTGGGCCTTCCATGGCTATTGGCCGAATATGACCCCGGTAACCGATGTCGTCAGCCTGCCGGCCATGTCTTTCAAGACTGCTGAAAAAGGCAGCGAAGTCCTGTGGAAGATGTTTCAAAATACCCCAGAAATTCAAAATGAATTTAAAGATGTTAAGGTACTGCTCTTCTACACCAGCGCGCCCTACACCCTGATCACCACTAAAAAACCGGTCAAGACCCTGGAGGATCTCAAGGGCATGAAACTGCGGATGACCGGTGGACCGCCAACTGAAATGGTCAGCGCCCTTGGCGGTGTGCCGATGCTGATCCCGATGCCGGACAGCTACCTTTCGCTGCAGAAAGGCGTTATCGACGGTATGGGTGCCCCCTGGGAGGCGGGCCATGTCTGGAGGTTCTACGAGGTCGTGAAGAACTACACCGAGGTACCGTTCCCGGCGGTGTATTTTTCCATTATTATGAACAAAAACAAATGGAACAGTCTGCCCAAGGACGTCCAGGATGCAATCATGAGCGTCAGCGGCGAGGGCGGATCGAAATTCTGGGGTAAAAATTTCTTCGACATCATGAAGGTTGAGGCCATGAAAAATTCGGCTGTATCATGGATTCCCTGGCCATTGTCCTGTTGACCCTGCCGGTCTTTTATCCCCTCATTGCCATCTCGGAAATTTCCACCTTCCTGCCGAGCCTGATATAACGAAGACTGCATGATGGGTGCGACACACTCATCATGACCCACGGCCCGGGACAATCCTACTCGACTCAAGCTGCTGGCGAACTGGTAGGGGGGAACTAGCCGAGAAAGGAGGCCACCTGCTCGGCATTGGAATCTTTCATTTGTTCAATAGAAGAGCAGGTTTGAAATCTTTTCTGCAGTTTTTCGTAGGGAAGAGAGGACGGAATTCAGGAATTCTTCGTTCAAACGGAAGGCCGGCCCGGCGATGACTACGGCGGCCTTCGGTGGGCCTTCCGAATTGTAGATCGGTACGGCCATAGCGTGGGTGTCCTGGTATCGTTCGCCTCGGTCGTAGGCAATATCTGTTTTTTGAATCTCTCGCAAGAGATTGCGATACTGCTCCTTCGAAACGATGGTGTTATCGTTGAAGCGCTCAAAATCATGCTGCAAACAGAATTCTAGAAATTCCGGGGCACTGTGAGCGAGGATAACCTTAGCTCCGGCAGCGACATTTATCGGTACCTGTTCACCTTGTTGAAAATTGAAGCGGATGTGGCTTGGTCCTTCGACATGTAATGCCAGGACAACATTGGTTCCGGAAAGCATTTCCAATGCAACACTTTCCCCTGTCTGCTGCGAGAGTTCGGTAAGGCAGGGCTGAGCTATCGCCAAAAGACGTGAATCAAAGGACCGGGTAGTGGCGTTGCCGATTTTCTGGGCTGATCTGCCAAGCATGTATTTTTTTGTAAGGGGATTTTGCTGAAGGAAATGCGTTGCTACCAAGAGCTTGATTAATCGACTGGTTGTCGATTTATGCATGCCAAGCTTGATACTCAGCTCAGTTGTTCCCATCTCATTATTGTAGGGAGCAAAGGCCAGAAGAATGTTCAAGGCCTTTTCGGCAGAGGAATTGTTGCCATCCATTTGCGTATTCATGATGTTTTAGAGATTATAATTGTTGTTCGAATTGATATTTCTTTCACTCACAAAAAATATTTGCTCGTTTTTTGTGAAGATTTTTTGATAAGTGACGTATCCCTTTGGTCGGGGCCAGGGTGTTGCACATGTGTACATCTTGTCCCGTATGTTGAAACTACTTAGATCGTCCTGGTGCGTATGTCAAGAAATTTCCATTATATATACTGATAAAGATATGATGTGAATATCATAACATATTAAATTCATAGGATAAATAACCAATATGTCGGCACGACACATTGCATGTAAAATATCTTGACACGGGAGTGCAGTGGTGTAATAATAGTTCCGTATAATGGTATTGTATTTCAGCATGCGATACATTGTCCGGAGGCAAGAAACCTGAAAAGCTTAAGACTTTTCCATGGAGATTCAAAATTTTGAAGTGCCAGTGATTGAACTTTCTGAGCGAATTTTTCTGTCGAACGGATTGAACACAAAGAGAGTGAGTGAAGGGATTACAGCGATGGGCATCATGCTCAATTCCGGGAGGTTAAATTATGAATGAACAAGTTTTTACCAACTGTACCAACGCCGGACCAGTCAGCGTATATGTGAAAGATGGTAAAGTAATACGTATGCGAGCTTTGGTTGCAGACGAGAAAGATTTCAAGCCGTGGGTTATTGAAGCCGATGGTAAAAAATATTCTCCACCAAAAAAATTCAATATAGCACCATATGTTCATGCGGACAGAAGAAGGCTCTATTCCGATGATCGTATAAAGTACCCTATGAAACGAGTGGATTTTGATCCAAACGGTGAAAGAAATCCTCAAAACCGTGGTAAATCCCCCTATGAACGTATCTCCTGGGCTGAAGCGCTTGATATAATTTCAAGTGAGATCAAGCGGGTAACGGCAACGTATGGTGGTTCAGCCATCAGCGGCATGACCTCTTCCCATCATAACTGGGGTATCGTTGGTTATAAAATGGGTCCCTTTGCCCGCTTTATGAATATGCTTGAATTCACACCGGTGCTTGATAATCCCGATAGTTGGGAAGGTTGGCATTGGGGTGCGACGCATACCTATGGTTTTTACTGGCGCCTTGGTATGCCGGAGCAGTACGACCTTCTTGAAGATTCGTTGCAAAACGCAGAAATGATCGTGTTGTGGTCCAATGATCCTGATTCAACCCGTGGAACTTACACCGGTCAGGAGTCTGCGCAATGGCGTCAATGGCTGAAAGAAAAGGGCGTTAAGATGGTCTTCATCGATCCCTTTCACAATTTCACTGCCGGGGTAATGGAAGGCAAATGGCTGGCACCCCGAATGGGAACAGATACCGCTCTGGCCATGGCCATTGCCTATGTCTGGATTACCGAAGACATTTACGATAAAGAGTATGTGAAAGATCGTACCATTGGCTTTGATGAGTTTAAGCCATACGTTCTCGGCGAGACTGATGGTCAACCCAAAACCCCTGAATGGGCCGAAGAAGAATCCGGCATAAAAGCTCGTGTCATTCGCGCCCTGGCCCGAGAATGGGCAGCCAAACGGACGATATTGTCCGGCGGTTCCCGTGGCGGTGAAGGTGGGGCCTGCCGTGTGGCATATGGGACTGAATGGGCCAGAATGATGGTTCTGCTTCAGGGTATGCAGGGTCTTGGAAAACCAGGTCGATCCATTTGGGGTACCACCATGGGTGCACCTTCTGATACCAAAAACTGGTTTCCGGCGTATGCCGATCTCCAGGGACGCGTCGCCACCTCTAAGGTCGCCACGCACCTGCCGGTTAACCCAAACAAACAGCGAGTATGGCGCCTTACCTTGCCGGACGCAATTCTCAACCCACCAATCAGCTGGTACGGTGAAGGGTTTTGTGGCCAGTCGCTACAACAACAGTTTACCTATTTTGAATATCCGCTGGCAGGGTGTTCAGAAATCAGGCTTTTCTATCGCTATGGTGGTTCGTTCATGGGAACCATGAGTGATACCTCCAAGTGGGTAAGAATGTACCAGAGTCCTAAACTTGAATTTGTTGTCAATCAGGATTGCTGGTACAACAGTGAAACAAATATGGCTGATATTATCCTCCCGGCCTGTACCAACTTCGAGCGTGATGATGTTGGCGAGTGGGGTGCTTGCGGTGGTTATACCTGTCATGCAAGCAGTGGCTGTAACTACAGGATTGTTGTTCGCCAGCAAAAGTGCCTGGAACCGATGTGGGAATCGAAATCTGATTATGAGATTTTCACTTTGATTGCAGAGAAACTTGGCAGAAAGGAAGAATTTACCGACAAAAAGACGGAACTTGAATGGGTTAAGGCCTTCTACGATTCTTCTGATCTGCTGCAGCATATCAGCTGGGAAGAGTTTAATAAGAAAGGCTATCACATCATCAACATTGACGATGATTACAAGTCGACTCCATCGCTTCGCTGGTTTGCAGAAGGTCGCGATTGTGATACTCCTGATACCAATAACCCCAAAAGGGGTACGGAAAAAGCAGGGCATCTCGGCACCTTCAGCGGCAAGATTGAGTTTGCTTCCGAGAGTTTGAAGTCGAAGTTTCCAGATGATGAGGAGCGTCCGGTTACTCCCAAGTATATCAAAAGTTGGGAAGGACACCACAGCGATATTTTTGCAAAATATCCGCTGGCATTGATGTCGCCCCATCCGCGTTTTAGCTTCCATTGTCATTACGATAAACATACCGATTGGCTCGATGACATTCCTGTCCACCGTATCAAAAAGAACGGCTACGCCTGGTGGCCTGCACGGATTAATCCTGAAGACGCAAAGCTGCGTGGAATCCAGTCGGGTGATATAGTTCGTCTCCACAATGATAGGGGCTCTGTCCTTTGTATTGCGGTGGTTACCGAACGGGTACGACACGGCGTTATTCACAGCTACTGTTCGTCCGCCAAGTATGATCCGCTCACACCCGGAAAGTCTGATTCGCCGGATAGAGGTGGTTGTGTCGCCATCCTGACCGCTTCACGGATGGTGTCAAAAAATGTACCGGGGATGACGCCGAATTCGTGCCTCATCGAAATCGAAAAATGGGAGGTCTAATACAATGTCTCGATACTCCATATTAATAGATGTCAACAAATGTAATGGTTGCTACAACTGCTTTCTTTCCTGTCGTGATGAATATTATGGGAACGATTATCCCTCTTATTCAGCAGCCCAACCCTTGAACGGTCAGTTCTGGATGCAGGTGCTGGAGGTAGAGCGAGGTGTCTATCCAAAACCAAAGGTAAGCTATATCCCGAAACCGTGCATGCACTGCGAATCCGCTCCCTGCATAGACGCCTCAAAGAATGGTGCCGTTTATCGCCGAGATGATGGTGTTGTGATCATCGATCCGGAGAAGGCCAAAGGGCAGGAAGCTATCGTCAATGCTTGTCCCTACAGGGTGATCTTCTGGAATGCCGAAAAGCAGATACCGCAGAAGTGTAGCATGTGTGCTCATCGCCTTGATGAAGGCGAAAAAATGCCCCGCTGTGTTGAATCCTGCCCTGTTCAAGCACTTGTCTTTGGTGATCTGGATGATCCGAATAGCGAAATTGCAAAGCTTTCTGCAAGCGGTACAACGGAAAGTCTGCATCCTGAGTTTGCGACCGATTCTCTCGTTCAATACATCGGCATTCCAAAACATTTTGTTGCCGGGGAAGTTGTCTATAAAGGCAATGAAGGGGAGTGTGCACCCGGGGTGAAGGTCACTTTGTCCGGAGGTGGTCAGCATCGCCAAACTGTCACTGATATTTTCGGTGATTTTGAATTTGAAGGACTGGATAAAAATCAAAAGTATCAGGTCGTTGTTACTGCTGACGGGTATGCGGAAAATATGGTAGAGTTTGCTACCTTTAAAGACGTGAACCTGGGTGAAATTGTACTGATAGCAAAATAACAGTTCCATTGATACGGGAGTAGATCGCTTCGGATCGGTTTACTCCTGGTCCTTATTGTCATCCGCATAGCCGAGGTTTAAAAATGATCAGTGTGAAAGATGCCGAAGGTACACCCTACGACGCTGCTAAGCATTCCGAGGTATATGGCTTACAGAAGATTATTGAGGCTCAGTCCAAACGTACCACGATCTGTTATAGCTATTTTCAGCCCAACGGTGGCGCAGAGATGACCTCTTCTCCCAAGGAGAGGGTCTATTATGTGGTCAAAGGTTCCATTACCGTATCTGGTCCTGGTGAGAAACATGTTCTTAACGAAGGCGATTTAATCTATATCGCACCGGGTGAAGAGCGCGACATGGTGATTAACGGCGGCAAGCCAGCCGAAGTGCTGGTGACAATCGTCACCCCGTGATGAGTTTCTCATTTTTGTCTTTATTGGCATGTAAAATAATATGCAAGGAGAGTTGGGATGAAGAACATTTTCAAACTGGATGGCAAAATAGCCATTGTCACAGGCGGAGCAGGCGGAATAGGTGAAGCCCTGGCCCTTGGGCTTGGCATTCATGGTGCAACCGTAGTGGTTTCCAGCAGAAACCAGGAAGCGATTGATAAGGTGGCAAAGAAAATAACCGCTGAATCCGGCAAAGAGTCCATTGCCATAGCATCGGATGTAACCGATGAAAAGAGTGTTCAGAATCTGCTTGATCAAGTCGTAAAAAAATACGGCAGGGTTGATATCCTGGTTAATGCCATGGGCATGAACATTAAACATGCTGCCTTTGACTACCCCATGGAAGACTGGGAAAAACTCTTTAATGTCAATGTTAAAGGGACCATGATAGCCTGTAGGGCGGCCGGAAAGGTTATGGCCGAGCAAAAGAGCGGTGCCATCGTTAATCTCTCATCCGTCCGAGGGATTCGTGGTTATACCGGAGGCAATAGCGGTTACTGTGCGACCAAGGGCGCAGTAGAATTGATTACCAAGGCCCTGGCCCTGGAGTGGGCACCGCTCGGTATTCGAGTCAATGCCCTCGGTCCGGCCCTGGTGATTACCCCCGGAACAAAACATATAGCAGCAAATCCGGAACTTGCCGCCAAATATGCGAAAGCTGTACCCATGGGTCGGATAGGCATGCCTGAGGATATGGTCGGCGCGGTGGTTTTTCTGGTGTCCGAGGCCGCAAGTTTCGTTACCGGCCAGACAATCTTTGTCGATGGTGGTTTAACGGCGGCTTAGTTTGAATTTCTCTTGAACCTGTGAATAAACGACGAGCGAGAAACAACTATTCAAGTGAGGAATACGCAATGACGACAGCTCAAATTTTGAGTAAGGCCCGCGAACAGAAAAGGACAGTACTCACTGAGATTGAGGCCAAGCAGATCCTGAGCGAGGCTGGAATCAATTGTACAACAACAGTTCTGGCTACCAGTAAGGAGATGGCAGTCTCCATCAGCGAGGAGATGGGCTATCCGGTAGTGTTGAAGGTTTCATCTGTTGATATCACCCATAAAAGCGACTCCGGCGGCGTAAAGGTTAACCTGGCCGACAAAAAAGCGGTTGAGAAGGCCTATGATGAGATCATAACCTCATGCAGAGCCTATGCACCGGGGGCAAAGATAGAAGGGGTAGCCGTCCAAGGTATGGCAAAAGTCGGCACAGAGATCATCATGGGGATGATCCTGGACGCCAGCTTCGGACCAGTTGTGATGTTCGGGCTTGGTGGCGTTCTGGTTGAGATTTTGAATGATGTCTCTTTTAGAATTGTGCCGATCGAAAAAGCCGATGCGGAAGACATGACCAGCGAGATCCAGGGCAAAAAACTTCTTCAAGGATACCGGGGGCAAGATCCTGCGGATGTCCCATACCTGCAGGATATGCTTGTCAAACTTTCCGAATTTGTAAATGAAACTCCGGGAATTGAAGAGATCGATATGAACCCGGTGTTTGCATATAAGGATGGCGCCGTTGTTGTTGATGCCAGAATTATTTTATCCGCGTAAACCACACACTTTACGAACAGAGAACATAAGGACGGTGCAATTATGATGGATCTATTTTTTAAACCTAAATCTATTGCTGTCATCGGGGCCAGCGGAACTCCTGGAAAGCTGGGCTATGTAATTGTCAATAATATTAAGGGAAGTGATTTTTCCGGCGACGTTTATCCGGTTAATCCTAAGTCCGATGAGATACTGGGATACAAGGTATATAAGTCGCTTACAGAAATACCCGGCGATGTTGATTTGGTTGTTACGGCTCTCCCAACTCCCAAAATGACTGTTGCTACAATAGAGGAATGTGCCAAAAAGGGAGTTAAGGCGATAATTATCGAATCTGCCGGCTTTGCTGAAATGGGTGGCGATGGTGTGGGGTATCAAAAGCAAATAGTAGATATTGCGAAGAAAAATGCTATTAGGGTGATGGGACCAAACTGTTCCGGTATTGTTTCACGAAATATCGTAACATCCATCTATCCTATGAACAAAAAAGTTCCTAATGGAAATGTCGTACTCATAGGTCAATCCGGTCTTTTAGCGGCTGGGATGGCTGCTGATATCGTCGAAAATGAAAGCTTGAATATCAGCAAAGTTGTTTCATTTGGCAACAAATGCGATGTAAGCGAAAATGATTTACTGGAATACTTTGGTAATGACGATGACGTCGATGTTATTTCAATGTATTTGGAAACAATTTCCGATGGACGCAATCTCACCAGGATTGCTAAGAAAGTTGCAGCTAAAAAACCGGTTATTTTTCTCAGCGGTGGACGTACGGAAGCCGGCGCCAGAGCCGCCATGAGTCATACCGGAAGTATTGCCAGCAACTCCAAAATAGTTGAAGCGGCAGTTAAGCAAACCGGCATGATAATGGCCGATGATTTTACCGAACTGAAAGATTTCGCCAAGGTCTTTTCCACCCAGCCCCTTCCCAAAGGTAACCGCATCGCCGTCATCACCCTGGCTGGAAGCGTTGGCGTCAACGTTTCCGATCTCTGTGCCAACTATGGTCTGGAACTCCCCAAGTTGACTGCGGAAACAACGGAGAAATTGAAAGACATGTTCGACACGCCGGTATCAAATCCTGTCGATTTGTATTTTTCCGTAACCAAAATCGGATTTACCAAAACCTTGGAAACAACCTTCCCCGAGGCGTTCAGAGATGCAAACATTGACGCTGCGGTAGTCATTCTGGCCGGTTTTGAATATACCCAGGAGGCTGTACAGAAAAAAATCATTCAGAAAATCGTCAAGGAAGTTGGCAAGCCGGTGGTTGTCTGCATGATCGTCGGCTACAACAAGTATAAAAACGTCATCATGGACGAAATGGGCAAAGAGCTGCCGGTCTTCCCGTCTTTGATATCCGGGGTGAAGGCATTGAGTAAATTGTGTGAGTACGGCATCCGCCGACAAAAAATATCAGCCTAAGGGGGAAGCGTATGGCTTACGAGAACATCATTCTGGAGAAAGAAGAAAACATCGCGGTCATTACCTTCAACCGTCCCGAGGCGATGAATGCCCTGAACAACCAGACCAGGGCCGAATTCCGCGAAGCAATTGGCGACGTGGCAGCCGACGATGATATCAAGGTGCTCATTCTCACCGGAAGCGGCAAGGCCTTTGTGGCCGGCAGCGATATCAAGGAGTTCCATAAAACCACACCCTATGCCGCCCATAATATTATGCGGCTTGGAGAAATGGTGGAAAAACTGGAAAAACCAGTCATTGCGGCCGTCAACGGCTTTTGTCTGGGCGGAGGTTGTGAAATAGCCATGGGCTGTGACATCATCATCGCTTCGGAAAAGGCCAAGTTCGGTCAAACTGAAATTAACATCGGCATTATTCCGGGCGGTGGCGGCACCCAGCGACTGCAGCGGCTGATCGGAGTTTGCCGGGCCAAGGAGCTGATCTACACCGGTGATATCATCCGTGCCGACGAGGCCGACCGCATTGGCCTGGTCAACCGCGTGGTGCCGATGGATGAATTGATGCCTACGGCCAAAGAGATAGCTAGAAAGATAGCCGCAAAGAGTGCTGCTGCTCTCAAGCTCGCTAAAACAGCTATAAACCGTGGCATGCAGACCAATTTGGAAAGCGGTCTGAAGTATGAGTATGAACTCTATAGTCTTTCTTTAAGCCTGGAAGACAAGGTGGAAGGGGTAAACGCTTTCCTGGAGAAAAGGGCGCCGAAGTTTGTCGGTCGCTAGCCGCACTTATCAGAATTTGGATATCAACCAAGGAATAAGACTATGGAAAAAATGGCAAATAAAGTAGCTCGTATACCGAATTTAGTAGATTGGTCGACTGGCGAAGTCAGACTGATGAGCGCGAAATGTAACTCTTGCGCAACGTATTTCTTTCCGAAGGAGCATTATCAACATCGCCCCGGCTGCTCACGAGAGGGAGTGGAAGATGTGCTGCTTCCCCAAAAAGGCAAGCTGGCGAGTTATACCGTTCAATATTATCCCTGTCCGGCACCCTTTAAAACAGAGCAGAAGATTACCCCGTACGGTATTGGTCTCGTCGAGTTTGAAAACGAAAAAATTCAGGTTACCGGCATTATAACCAATACCGATTTGAAATCCCTTAAGATAGGGATGGAAATGGAAACGACCATCCTTGAGATGTATACCAATGAGGAAAAACAGCAAGTGGTGACTTGGGCGTTTCAGGCCGTTTAGCACCTTAGAAATTCATTTCATGTTTTCTTGAATGAATTTCGTGAAGGTATTTATACCCCCTTGTGGGGTGCAAATAATCGATTTAGCGATAACCATTATAAGGGATAACGACGATGCGAGATGTATATATTATTGGAACCGGCATACACCCCTGGACGGGCTTCTCTGAGAAAGTATTTGTTGATTTCGCGGCAGTGGCTGTCGACGGCGCGTTGAAAGATGCGAACCTAGAATGGAAAAAAATTCAGGCAATCATGGCCGGGATTTTTATTTATGGCGGCAACGCCGGCCACCTTTCCGGTCAATATCTGGAATCAATTTTCGGCGAAACCGGTATACCTGTGGTCAACGTTTACAACGCCTGCGCGACCGGCTCGGCAGCCATTAGAATGGCTTATAACAGTGTTGCCGCCGGTGAGACCGACACTGCCCTGGCCTTTGGCGCCGACGTATCGCCGAAAGGGTTTCTGACCGCCAAATCAGACAATGCGGTGCAGGACAGGGATGTGATCAGGTGGAAAATGGGTGGTTTGCCCAATCCGATCTACTGGGCGCTCGAATGCCGGAAAAGGATGGAAAAATACGGCACCACCGAAGAAGATCTGGCAATGGTGAAAGTGCTGATGAGTGAGTATGGTGCCAAGAATCCGCACGCTCGGTTTAAAAAGGCGTACACCATGGAGGAGGTATTAAAGTCCGTCTATGTGTGTGATCCTTTGAGACTCTATGAGATCTGCCCGGTCAGTACCGGTGCTGCCGCCGTTATCGTCACCGCAGATAAGGAATTGATCGGCAAAGCCGACAAGCCGGTTAAGATTAACGCCACTACCATGGGCAGCGCCATCTATGGCGACCCAACCATCCGTATTTCCGCCTTGTCCTGCCCAGCTGTTGCCGAGGCCCCGATGCTCAGTGAAAGCTACTCGGCTTCCCAACAGGCGTATAAGAAATCCGGCATCGGACCGGAAGATATTGATGTCCTGGAACTGCCCGACAACAGCTCCTGGCATTATCTGGTGTATTTGGAAACATGCGGGTTTTGCAAAGAAGGAGAAGCGGATAAGATGCTCCGAGATGGTATGACCAAGATTGGCGGAAAACTGCCTGTCAATCCAAGCGGTGGATTTTCTTCACACGGTGAGGCGCTTTCAGCGCAAGCTCTCTGGCAGGTCATCGAATGCACCAATCAACTGCGAGGGCGATGTGGCGAGCGACAAGTGGAAGGTGCCAAAGTGGCCATGGCTCAGACCTATGGCCTTATGGGCAACAGCGGTACCACCATCATGACCATATAACGGTTAGGCTACCTGAAACGGGGAGGGGAGAGGGGAAATGAGTGATATATGGCAACAGGCCAACAACTTGGTCATCGAACTGATGGAAAAAGGCCAGTTGCCGGAAGCTCTGGAGGCGGCCGGTCGAGCAGTAATCATTGCCTTGCGGGAATATGGCGAAAGTCATCCGCGGCTGGCCATTTCCCTGAACAATCAGGGTGAGCTGTATCACCTTACCGGCAGGCTGGATAACAGTAATGAAACACTTTCCAAGTCCCTTGCCGTTTGCGAAGCGATTTATGGTCCCTTAGCTCTGGAAACCGCTGAGACTTTGATGAATCTTGTTGAACTCCATCTTTCGCGACAAAAATATGCTGAGGCCAGGCAGTGCATGGAGCGGGTTGTCCTGATTTACGAAAAGCAGGAGGTCGACCCGGAAACGCTTATCCAGTCCTTATATCAATTGGCAATGATTCTTCAGGGGCTCGGCGAATCATCGCCTGCTGCAGAAAGATTGCAGCAGGCGATGCGCATTACCGAGGAAAAACTTGGGACGGACGACCCACATCTTGGCACCTTCCTCAACGGGCTTGCAGTGCTCGACCTACGAGCCGGCAAGATCGACGCAGCCGAGGAAAAACTGCGCCGATCTCTGGCCATTTTTGAACAGAGTACCGGCCCCGAACATCCTGATTTCGCCAAAAGTCTTGGTCTTATAGCGGAAATCTTTGCCATCAGGGGTCATTTTGAGGCGGCAGAATCCTTTTTTAATCAGGCCTTGGAAATTTTCAAGAACGCCAGGGCCCAGGCCCCTGGAGAAACAGCGTCGATCCTCGAGCGCTTGGCTGCCCTCTGTGCGATGACCGGCAAGAAGGAGCGGATTGAGGCTCTGCTGCTGGAGGCCTTAGTTAACTATAGCGAGTCGCATGGCCCGAATGATTCTTCAATTGCCCGGGTGAAAAACGATCTGGGTGAGTTTTATTTGAGCGGTTCTCAATACGAGAAGGCTCAGCCCCTGTTCGAAGAATCCCTTGCCGCGCGGGAAAAATGTCTCGGTATGGAACATCCGGCGGTCGCTCAGTCACTCAACAACATTGCCATGGTCTTTTTTCTGCGGGGGCAGATGACTCTTGCTTTGAAGCAACATGGTCGTGCTCTAGCCATTAGAGAGAAAGCCTTTGGTGTTAGCCATCCGGCCATCACCCAGTCCCTGGAGAATATGGCCGATATCTATAGGCAACAAGGCCAGACGGGCAAGGCCGAGGAGCTGTTGAATCGTTCTCTGGCTATTTGGCAGAGTGCGCACGGAGCGGATCATCCAGCGGTCGCCCAGGCTAATCATAATCTCGCCACCCTGAAGATCGCCTCCGGAAGACATCAGGAGGCCGAACGACATCTCTTTGCCGCAAGGGCCATTCTGGAAAAAGGGGGAGAGGAGAGCCTTTCGCATTTAGGAACCGTTTTTGCTACATTGGCCCAACTGTATCATCGCACCGGCAGGGCAGCTGAAGGCAACGAATACGCTGCTCGGGCCAACAAAATTAAAAATCCACAACATCAGAAAAACACAAACGGTAAAGGTTGAGCTACGTCTTCGGCTCTGTTCAACCAATATTCCTGGCGAATCGATTTTAATCTTCTAAACCCCCCGATCTTCAATCCTTATTAGGAAAAATAATCAATGTCGCTCGGGTTTGCCCAAGGTTCTCAATAAGTCACCATTTTCAAATAAAACAAAGATAAATATCGACATGTTGACATGCTATGAGTAATGGAATAAGAAATCATTTTTTTTTACATAATGCGGAGTGAACGTTCTTGAAGAAACAAAGCAACCTCACATTGAAAGTGTATCAACAGATAATCGATTTGATGCTCGATTATCAAATTGTTCCAGGACAGAGACTGGTTTTTATCGATTTAGCCAAACAGCTTAATGTCAGCAGAACGCCGGTCAACAATGCTCTGAGCATTTTGGCGCAGGAAGGATATTTGGATTTTGTGCCAAACCAGGGCTATTCTGTGCATAAGCTGACGCTGAAAGAAGCGGAAAACCACTATGCAATACGCGAGGTTTTGGAAGTAGGCTTCGTTGCTCAGGCGATTCGCAACATGACCGACAAAAAGCTGCAAATTTTAAATAAACGTAAAACCGATTACGAAAAGGCCATAACCGGTCACGTTACCCGAAAGCTCTTCATTTTAGATACCGAATTCCATGCGGGAATAGTGGAAATGGTTGGAAATGATATTCTATCTGCGCAATATCGTGATCTGTGCCAAAAAATATTCTTACGTTTTCGTACTGAAGATCTTCGGCCTAATCGAATCAAGGAGATAGGGCAAGAACATCATGAAATATTTGAGGCTATCCGTTTAAAAGATATCGAAAACGCCAAGGAATTGTTGAAATTCCACCATAAATCTTCTCAAAAAAATCTCTTTCCTATCATATTTCCGTCCGAACGGCAGTCAGGAAAAGTGGCCCTTTGAGTCTGCAGTAGTTGTTTAAATATTGGTCGAGAACACCCACGTTGTTCTCGATGCCTACCGTTGCAACACGATCAATGGAAACATTACTAAAACAATCCCCGGCCTGAGTCTCTTTCTTTTCGCTGGACTCTGCCAGGGATGATACTTATTGATCATTTTTGCATACAATATAGTATGTTAAGTATACTGTGGAGGGGGGGTAATTGCAATATGAAATTTGTCAGTTTCAATTACAAAGATAAGGATCGCCTAGGAGTGATAGGTGATGAATCTCAGATAATCGACCTCGATCTTGCTTTATCTCTTGAGAAAAATATTCCGTCTAATATGATCGATTTCATAAAATTAGGTGACCAGGGGGTCTCATCCTCGCAACAAAGGCATTGATGACGGCAGACAGTTCGGCCGTCATCAACGCAGATGCAGTTATATGGCAGCCTCCTGTACCACATCCCGGAAAGATTTGTGGTGTGGCTCTTAATAATTCTGCCAGTAATAGTCGAAAGATTTCGGCACCAGAACATCCGGCATTCTTCCTTAAGCCCGCCTCGTGTCTGGTGGGACATGGGCAGCCATTGGTTATGCGAAGTTATTACGGAAGTATGCATCCAGAGCCGGAACTCGCTTTGATCATAGGGAAAACTGCTCGGGATGTGGATGCTGTGAATGCCCACGACTACATTTATGGCTATTCAATTTTTAACGACATCACCGATAATGAAATGCGAGCAGCCGATCTCTTTCATTTTCAAGCGCTTTATGCTATCGAATGATAGCGGGGGTACGAACTACCAGACATATGCAGACCGGTCTGAAAATCACCCTGCAAAACAGAGTAAAAGCTGCAGGGCGTAGTGTGTGTTTGACTTTCGCTTGTGATGCTCCTCCGCCGATTTTTCCGGCAACTCCTTTTCTTGTTGCTGATTTTATAGATGAATATCACTACGGTGCGGATGGCAGGTGGCGTATTAGGAAAAGGCATATAGAAAGGATATTTACGGCAGCAGAAAATAAAGGGCCGATAGGGTCGAAGAATACTCAATAACGACAGGAAGATACTATCATGAAGAGCAGATTGATATGCGCCTCACACAGTCCCTTACTGTACTGCTATAAAAAAGAACCGGAGAAGTGGGAAGAGTTGCAGCGGTCCTTCAAAGCTCAAAGTGATGCGATTTGTGCATTTGATCCCGACCTGGTGATAGCGTTTGGGTCTGACCATTTCAACGGTTTCTTCCTCAAAATGATGCCGTCGTTTTGCGTCGGATTTAAAGCTGCAGCGGTGGATGATATTGGTGGTTTTCCAGGGGCCTTGGATGTTCCTGAGGATCTTGCGAAGGATCTTGCCTTTGATCTTAGAAAGCAAAAAATAGATACCGCCGTTTCTTACAGAATGGCGGTTGATCATGCTTTTTCACAGACGCTCCATCTCATGCTCGGTGGACTCTCGGCTCGGCCGGTGATACCTGTTTTCATCAACTGCATTACTCCCCCGTTTGTGCCATTTAGCAGATCCCGTCTACTTGGTGAGGCTGTTGGGCGTTTTACTGCAAAACTCGGTAAACGGGTGTTATTTATGGCTTCTGGTGGCATGTCGCATCATCCAACCAGATATTATCCGGCTCTCGGCGATGCTGAAGAATCGGTAGAAGCCTGGCAAATTTCAGGCGGAGATGATCCGAAATCACTGAGCAGACAACAGTGGCTTGATCGATTACTCAAAATGCACCATGAGGGAGCTGAAATGATTGCGCGAGGAGAGCGTACGGCTGAGCAAATGCATCTTAATGCAGCGGCTGATTGGCGCTTTTTGAACATACTAAAAGAAAACAGAATAGATGCATATGATACCTGGGATCAAAATAAGTTGATCGCCGAGGCAGGTATAGGTTCCATGGAACTCCATACCTGGATAGCCGCAGCTGCAGCTCATAGACAGGTGGGCGGCAATTCTCCCCAAATCAGCTTTTATGACGTAATGCCGGAAATTGGTATTGCCGCGGGGGTAGTGTATGCAGACTAGAAATGTAAGGTAGATGCAGAGTCATTGTATAGACTCTCTTAGTTCTCCTTTGTTAAACCCATTATGCCTTACAAGATTTTGTTATCATGTCGTTTTTTGTAGGTGGAGTCAAGTGATGCAACCGGCATACCCTGCCTTCAATTGATGGCTATCATTGCATAGCCCTTGTTCTGGTATCCAATAAAGGAGTTAAACACATTTGCAACCAAAATGACCTCCGGAATAAGCCCGGCTGGATCAGCCTTAAATATTCGCATTGCCACGGCACATGCTTCGAATCGCACCCCACGCTCTTTCAAAGCTCGGAGCAGGTTGATTGCCTCCTCATCGAGTGTCGCGGAGGACAGCAGTTTGACCCCCGGTCCTCGGAAAGCAACTATCATCTCCGGTTTGACACCCTGGGCTACTATACCCTCCAATGTCTCACCAAAAAGCGCCAGATTGAAAACGAGTTTATCAAGGTCGGCAACCCGTACATCAAAGATAACCTTGACGGTTTTCAACCCGGCCAGCGCTACCCGGTCATCCGGTTTCTCTGCGGCATGCATAGACGTGGAAAATGACAGGATGGCCAGCATTGGTAGAATCAGGAATCGTACGAGCATATTGCCTCCTCACTTGTTTTATAATTTCATGAAGAAGGTGCCGGAACACGCACGGCCACCATCATTGCCCGAAGGCCGCGATTATTTTCTTAACCAATGGATTGGTAACGCTGTAGCGTACCTCGGTGCCTTCGCGTATACCGAGGATGACGCCCTTGTTTTTGAGCAACGCAAGGTGCTGGGAAACTGTGGACTGGGGAAGGCCGAGGCACTCCCAGATTTTTTTGACAGTACATTCCTCGGAGCACAATCCCGCGGTTATCTTGAGGCGGATGGGATGACCGAGGGCCTTCAATATTTCCGCTTCTTCGTTGTATTCTCTTGATTTTGAAAATTCCATTAACCCTGCCTTTGATTATCCTTGTGTTTCATTGCACCCCGATTCCCGAGGTCGCATGAGTTGGACATTCAGGAGGGTATGTCAGGCGTGGTTGGATATTTGTGCTGCACAACCCAAACCACGACAACCCATCATAATAAAGATATCCGTCGCGCTGTCAAGTCTTGCGATTGTGGGCTATGCAAATTGATGGTCCATCGCTGTTGTTCGTCCCTGGGACAAGGGTTCCTGTTGTAATTTCCCACGAGGGCACGGAAACGAGTCCGGTTTTCCGACTTAGAACAATCCTTTCTGCACGCATTTGTCACGAGCCGAGTGCGCTGCATCTACGCGCTTCTTGCCTTCACGGCCGGCTGCCTCGGCTGACGAGATCATGATGTGGACATATTGCTCGAAGCTGGTGTCACCCGGCAGCGCTTCCGCAAGACATGTGCAGAATTTCTCAGTTCCCACCGCCTTGATGCAGTGTTGCTGTTTTTCTTCGGTTTTATTCTGCTGTGCTTTCATGTCCTTCAACTCCTGAATCTGCATCTCAAGTAATTTGATTTTCTCAAAGAGCTCTTCCTCGGACGTGGCCCGACATACTGCCGGAGAGAATGGCGACAGGACCACGGCCAGGATGACGCAATGCAGAATCAGTTGTGATACTTTCATAGATTTCCCTTCACAACAACGTTTATGGTATTTCCCCTGCGATGGCAGAATATACCCTTGACCAAAGAGGTGGTGCATCGCTTCTCCTGGTCAAGGGCAGGGTTATTCGTTTTCCTGTTGAATCTTCAACACTTTGTCGAAGTATATAGCGGGGCTGACCAGTTTTTCGATCTCCTTGTCACCGTACCCCAACTCTTTGAAATTCAGCAAACCGTTGATTGCGTGGCAGTTGGCGCAGGTCAGCGCCTTGCTCTTTGGCGCCACCTGGTGGTTGCTGCCGAAGTATGTGGTCTGCCAGCCGGGCACCGGTTCATACTTCTTTATCCCAAGCGTATCGGCAGCGCAGGCAACTCCGGCCAGGGTGTCGCCGGTGGCCATTGGTTCAGCAAAGTCCATGCCGAGCAACTGCCCATCCAATTTGTTGAAGTAAGCTTTGCCCTGATAAACCTTGAAGGGATAGATTTTGCTCTTACCATCGCTTCTGCTGCCCTTCGGGCCGATAAAATGAGGAGTGTTGCTGACAGTCAGATTGTACCATGCATAGACCGGAGCGGTTTCATTCACTTCTTTATTCAAGGTCGCAGGTTCATAAAAACCATTGTCCAGTTTGACCCATTTTGTGAAATCCTTGGCAAAGGCTCCGCCTGTCTTGGGGATGTGACAGGTTTGGCAGGCTACGTAGCCAGTATGACGGTTATAATCCTCATCCTTGTGCGGTTTGTCGTTGTGACACCCTGCACAGGTCATATATATGCCATCATTGGCCCAGTTGTTCGGATCTTTCCCCGTCGGGAAACGGTGGTTTTTCACCGAATGACAGTCAACGCAGATGAATCCTTTGGCGGCATGCACATCAGCGTCCTTGGTCATGGCAAAGCCGCGTTTGAAGAGGGCACCGCCGCCCGCCGACTCGTGGCAGACCATGCAATTCTTGATACCCGGTCGACCGATGTTCATTGCCGCTTCGGTGCTGCGGTCCTGGGTCATGACAACCTTGCCGTCATCGCGCTTGACCGGTTTGCGTTTGCTGAAATCATATTTGCCGGAATGACAGATCAGGCAGTCTATGGCTTGTTCCGCTTCGGGCCCGGTACTGCCGACATCCACTGTATGATCGCCGGGATGACAGGTGTTGCAGCCGGTGATTTTAGTCTTGCCGGCTTCATTTGCAGGTATTTCTTTGAGATTGTTGATAATATCATTGGCGTTACACATGGTGTAGATGCGATTCTTCATGCCGTACTCCTGGTCGGCCTTCAGGTTGTCGACATAATCCACTTTTGAAGCATGCTTCCAATGCACCGTCTCAAGAAATGCCTTGGCGGTTCCAGGATGGCATTCTTCACAGGTCTCGGGCCCCTTATAACCATTTTCCTGAATGTATTCCTTGCCTTCATGTTCCTTAGCCTGGGAGGTTGCCACCAACAGCACAACTCCCAGAAATGCTGCCACATATCTGATAACAAGCATAGATTGTTTCTCCTTGATGGATTTTGCTGTTGTGCGGTTTCTGTTATCTGCTGCATTGGCCGTAAGGTCAACCACATTAACAGCCGGCCGTTTTCACGAAGGTCTTGCTGTTGTTTTTACCATCCTGCTTATCAAATTTACAGCGTATCTCATCGCCCTCGACAATCCGTTTGTCTTTCAACTTATCCAGGGTTAGCTCATCCTTTATCTCAATTGGAACAGAGTCGCCGGTTTTTGTATCCTTAAGAATTGCGGTGGCGGATTTGCCATCGGCGGCCAGGGTAATTTTTGAGATCTCACCCACCATTTTCGCTTCTTCCGCACTGACGGATGGTACCCGGGTAAGGCTGGAAACAACCAATACGGCCAACAGAATAACGACTGAAAATATTTTATTCACGATAAACTCCTTTCTTTACAATGATGGTTTGTGCTTCTTGCCGGGACGCCTCTGCTTTCGGCAGTCCCGGCAAGGTACAGGCAGGCTAAAATTTCACTTCGAAGGTGGCATAGACATTGTGGGCTTCCTTCACAGGAGCCATCAACATCATTTGACCGACTGCATCCGATATTGCCACCGGGGCGCCTACCCAGTTGTTGCTGCCGGTATACTCGAAATCATAATACTGGTAACCAAGGCGGAAAAACGTCTTACTGAAATATGATGACACCGGTTTCAGGTCGAGTTCCTGGATAATGTAGCCCTCATATACGTTACCGCGTGTTCCCACCTTACTGGTCCACATGTCATCGGCAGCCGGAGCAAAGGTTATCCACTCCTTCGAGCCATGGTTGTATTCTACACCCAGTTTTGTTTTCGACGGCAGGTCATAGCGAAGACCGGCTGAAACCGCCCATCCGGTCTTGTCGGTGGGCGCTTCCGGATTAAAGAATCCGCCGGTCAGCAAGCCCTGAAAACCGGCCTGGGAAGAAACATTGTCATTTGGGTGCGTGTCACTTAATGCGAAATCGGCAAAGACGTTGAGGTTGCCGGGACCGGCCTTCTTGATGGTGCTCATGGCGCCGGCGCCGTACCAGTCAATGTCACCCAAATTGGTCTTTGCGCCGGTATTGCCGTAGTAGGTGTCATCCATGGTCGGAAAATCAAAGATATTGATGCCGCGGTTCCACTGTAACCATACCCGCAGAGGATCGGTGTCAATGGGAATCACGGCGATCCCGACCATATCGGTATCGGCAAGGGAGTTACCGGGAGTGTCCCGATAACCGCTCTCGAACCCGCGGCCATAGCAGATCTTAGCATAGGCGCCGGGCAGGGCATCGATCTCCGGGGCATAACCGATAGTCATGCCATCAAAGGCATAGTCAACCAAGAGTGAGGGGGTGCCGCCATTGCCGGGGCGCTCGTTGTTCAGCTTGAGATTGCTGGGTGCACCGCCCGTTGAGGGGCGACGACCGACGGAAAACCAAAGAGGTTGATCAAAGATATTGCTCAAGGTGCCATAGGCGCGGTCAACCTCGAGAGAACCGTCGGAAGGAACATGGCCGAGCGTTCCGTCAAACACACCGACACGGTCGGCAAAGTAGGGCGCGTTGCCATCAACCGTCACGGCACTATCATCCTGGGAACCAAACACTTTATATGTCACCAGACGCGCGGTGACCGTTACGTTTTCGGTTGCCTTGGCGTGCAGGTCGAGGCCGAAGCGGTTGGTATAGAGAGACTTGTTTTCCGGTTCATAAGCAGGGACCTGAACGGCAAAATTGCTCAAGCCGCCCAGTAATTGTTGGTTGGCACCGAGAAACGACTGGGCCTGGGAAAAGGTTTTTACCCCTGCCATCTGCTGGGAAAAAGCAGTCATACCGGCAATGTTGCCGGCCCAAAATCGGGTCTGTGTAGCATCGCCCGCGGCAACAGCATTAAAGTATCCCTGCTGCATCTTGTTTTGTGCATTGGCAAAGGTGGCGCTTGCATCGGTAAACGGCCTGGTTTCACCTTTGAGATAATCGTAGCGAAAGCGGTAATCACCGCCGATGGTCAGCCACTTGCCAAGTGATTTGTTTTCTACCTTTTTCAGGGAATTTTTTAATTCCTCCACCTCCTGGCTCAGTTTGTCGATTTTTTTTTGGATTTCATCATCGCTCGCTTGCGAGATTACCGGAAAAACCATCCCTCCAACGAGCATGACGGTTGCCAGCTGCAAAACTCGTTTCTTCATCATTTCCTCCCTTTGGTAGTGTCGCCGTGACGTATGAGCCGGAGCCCGCGTTCTCGATGTATATGTTGCTAAACGGGTTCGCCGGCCACCTCCTCCTCCTCCTCCAAGATATTTTGATCACCAGCAATATCACATCAAAACAGCTTATACATATATACATCATTTGCCGAGTATTTGTAAAGTGCAATATTCGAATATATGAATATTTAAGTTCGACGATGCATGTTTTCAGGCGGTATACTGAGTTATCCCCACATTTATCCTCTCTCAGGGTGTTTTTGGCTCGGGAAAAATTTCAGGAACAAACTTCTATACATTCTCATTTTCGGGAGATTATGCTAAGTATATTGAATTATAAAACCATACCGGTGTTGGCCCGGCGGAAGAACTATCTCCGCCGGGAAAAGAGGACCCGGATGGTCGGCGCCCGGCAGAACATCACTACCAAGGCTCCCACCACCGGGGGTGCTTAATCGGAGCTGACCGAGGCGCTGTTCGATGTTGACCCTGAGCCGATGGCCACGTTCGCCGACAGGCCTACCGTGCCGGCGTTGACGATACCGCCGCCGACGCTGGAGTCCTTCACCTGGATGGAGCCCATATTGGCGCTTGCTCCCTTACCCAGGGCGACGTTGGCGGCGGCGCCGATATTCGCCTGATTCACCAGACCGCCTTTGACCGAGCCGTCCTTTACCTGAATCGAACCCATGTTGGCATTGCTGTTGCTGCCGATGGCGACGTTGGCAGCGGCGCCGACGTTGGCCTGGTTGACCGCCGCGCCTTTAAGTGAGCTGTTCTTGACCTGTACCGAGGCCATGTTGGCGTCGCTGTTCTTGCCGATGGCGACGTTGGCGGCAGCACCGACATTGCCCTGGTTAATGACTGCACCCTTGACCGTGCTGTTCTTGATCTGTAGTGAACTCATGTTGGCACTGGTGCCTTTGCCGATGGCGACGTTGGCGGCTCCTGCGGTATTGCCGACATTGACGACCGCCCCTTTGACATCCGACCCCTTAATCTGAGTAGAGCCCATGTTGGCGTTACTGCCTTTGCCGATAGCCACGTTAGCGGCTCCTGCGGTGTTTCCGACATTAACGACTGCCCCCTTGACATCTGAGCTTTGAATCTGAGTAGAGCCCATGTTGGCGTTACTGCCTTTGCCGATAGCCACGTTAGCGGCTCCGGCGGTGTTGCCGACGTTAACGACTGCCCCTTTGACATCCGACCCCTTAATCTGAGTCGAGCCGAGGTTGGCATTATTACCCTGGCCGATAGCCACGTTGGCGGCTCCCGCGGTGTTGCCGACATTCACGACTGCTCCTTTGACGCTGGAGTCTTTGAGCTGGGTGGAGCCGAGGTTGGCATTGTTGTCTTTGCCGATGGCGACGTTGGCCGACTGAGCGGTATTGCCGACGTTAATGACTGAGCCTTGCACCTTGGAACCTTGCAGTTGGGTAGAACCGAGTTGGGCGGTATTGTCTTTGCCGATAGCGACGTTGGCAGCCTGGGTAGTATTGCCGACGTTAACGACGGCGCCCTTGACATCCGAGTTTTTCAACTGGGTCGAGCCGAGGTTGGCGGTGTTTTTCTCGCCGATGGCGACGTTCGCGGCTTGAGAGGTATTGCTGGCGTTAACTACCGCCCCTTGTACCTTCGAGCCCTCAATTTGGGTGGAGCCGAGATTGGCGGTATTATCCTTGCCGATGGCAACGTTGGCGGCCTGCGAAACGTTGCCGGCGTTGATTACCGCTCCTTTAATCGTCGAATCTTTGACCTGGGTCGAGCCGAGGTTGGCGGTGTTTTTCTCGCCGATGGCGACGTTCGCGGCTTGAGAGACATTACCGACATTGATCACCGCCCCTTTAATATCGGAGCCCTTGACCTGGGTTGAGCCCATGTTGGCGGTATTGTCTTTACCAATGGCGACGTTGGCAGCCTGCTTGACATTGGCTGTGTTGATCATGGCCCCTGTGACCTTGGAATCCTGTAATTGAGTAGTGCCTATGGTGGCGGTATTACCCTTGCCAATAGCGACATTGGCCGCCTGCTTAACATTGGCGTTGTTAACCACTACTCCCTTTATTTCCGAGTCCTTTATGTTCAACGAGCCGACACTTGCCTTGTTGTCTTCGCCGATTGCCACGTTGGCGGCTTGCGAAACTTCTGCGTTGTTTGCCGCAACTCCTTCAACTTTTGAAGCCGCAACTCCATCTGACGCATTAAAAGTGAGCAGAACAGCGGCAGCCAGCATGATTTTTTTCATTGGTTTCCTCCACGGTTGTTGTATGATTTTAATCAATTATGGACCAAACAGGGTGGCTTGAATGCCATAGCCTAGGGTCGGGAAAACACGAAAGACCATTGCTGAGCAGAATCCGCCACAATGCTTGAAACACAGAGTATGTCCGAAACATCAATCGATTATCTGGATCTCACATATCATACAACAGGCTGTGCAGCAATGCAAAGAGGATAAGATGGGGGAGTCGTTTGCAGTCATCCAGATCGCCTGATACCTCAAATTTGCATCCTCGGCGAACAACGCTGAATTGAGGGCTGTACTGGTTGTTCATCCCATGTCCGTCGGAATAAAGACTATCTGGAATACGTCGGCAATCGGTGTCGATGAGTTTTATCCTTCAACATCCGTAGGCTTACGCAACAGCTTTTTGAGGTCAGCGAAGGGGGAGTGTGTGACCGTTGCACCCTTTGCTGAATCTGAATTTTCAGTGGGCAGCCATTCGGCGTCGAGTGAGCGCGAGTGTTCGTTATCGTGGCAGTAGATACACAGGAGTTCCCAGTTGCTGCCGTCGGGCGGGTTGTTTTTATAATTGTGGTCTTTGTGATGAACCGTCAATTCCCGCAATTTTTTGCCGGTAAAATCACGACCGCAATTTGCACAGACCCAGGGGAGAATCTTCAGCGCCTGTTCTCGGTATTCTACTTTCTTCATTTTCTTCTTCTCTCCCGTAATGCATTGCAATAATAACAGAAAAAATATTTCATTGAATATTCGTTCAAGGGCGAGTGTCACTCACCCTTGAACGGGGGATTGGCTCCTAACCTTTTTTGATAGGTTGTTTGTCAGCCTTTTTTTTGTCGGTTTGTTTGTGTTTTTCACTGGACTGTTTTTGACTCTTTTCCTTGTCCTTTTTTCCACCCTTATCACCCATGGCAAATCTCCTTTTAGTGTTGTTTATGATTGGTTAACATCGTGGTCAGTTTAAGCTGTTCTCGAAATGTAATCATTAACTTCGCCATATAGCAGAAATGACGCTAAGTTTTATCACAGTAGACCAACATTAAGGAGTTGACAAGAAAAAAAGTTAGGGATGGCTCTGCGGCATATATATGGCCAATCTGGAGATCAGGCTTTCACGCCGACATCGAAAATGCTATGATAGGAGGGTGGAAGGCATATGATTTTCCGTGCATCTTACCAAGAGCTACCAGAGCACCTCGTCTTAAACTCCGCAGGAGATGGAAAAGCCCATGAGAAACAGCAAACCCCTTACAGGTCTGAGCATCCTCTGTTTTGTGGAGAACCTCTATGAAGACCTCGAATTGTGGTATCCGAAACTCCGCTTTATTGAGGCCGGAGCCAAGGTCGTTGTGGCCGGCCCTGCTGCCGGCGTCGTCTATGTCGGGAAAAATGGCTATCCCTGTACCTCGGATGCAGCCATAATCGAGATGCATGCCGCAGGTTTCGACGGAGTGCTCTGTCCCGGCGGTTTCATGCCGGACAAACTGCGCCGCGACCCGCAGGTTCTGCAGCTGATCCGCGATTTTCAGGCGGAGGGCAAGATGGTTGCGGCGATTTGCCATGGCGGATGGATGCCGATATCGGCCGGCGTCTATAAAAATGTTCGGGTTACCGGTTCTCTGGGCATTAAAGATGATTTGCTTAACGCCGGGGCCCTTTGGCAAGACGCTTCGGTGGTAATCGACCGGAACTTTGTCTCCAGTCGCAAGCCCGACGACCTGCCGGATTTTTGTCTCGGCTGTATTGACGTTCTTTTGCAGCAACAAAAATCGTAATGGCTTAATATTTAATTGAATATAACCAAAATGGAGAAGAAAAATAAACACCCATACGGACCAACTTGGCAATAGCACCGGCCGATTGGGCAAAAACTCATTAATACCACTATTGCCGCTACTAATAATTCGCCAACCGGAACCCTCAATCCAACAACCGGAGGACTCGGCAAATCATTGCGCCCTCCCCGTACTCCCACCCAAAACACTGTAACCCCTGGAGCTGTCAATAACTCCATCATTAACAGCTATATTGAAGACCCTGGAAATACCAGCGGCAAAGGTGGCTACAAGAATATCAACAAGCGCAGCAGCGAAAAATTGGGAGAAAGCTTTTAAGCTTTTAGTGTTCTCCAGAGGGTATGTTAAATCCGGCAAGCCGGTATTTGCGAATACCGCATTCCTCGTTCAGCTCGCTCAACCATCTCTTGTGCCTCGACACAGAGTGTGGCAGTGGGATGAATTTCAAGACGTTTCAAGCCAATTCGTTCGCCGGTCATTTCACAGTAGCCATAGGTGCCATCATAAATCCTGGCCAGCGCTTTATCAATCATGACGATTTGTCCTCGATGTCTTTTCATCCCTTCGAGTTCAACGTGAATTTCTGTTTGGGCCGAGGCGACATCATACAGATCAGGACCTCCAAAGCAGGTTTCTTTCAGGTCGTTTTTCGCCGAAAGAGAAACACCAATCAGCTCATGTCGCATTTGTAATAATATTTTCTCAATATAGGCCAACTGGGCTGGTTTTAAATATTCTTCATTCTCAATAGATGAATAATCTGTGATCTTAGCTGGTTCGAAATTCTGCATGATGTACCCCCAATGAATAATTGTTTAATCACTTGAGTCAGACTTCAACCCGGCGGTTCTTTTCCTTGCCGGTGGTGGAAAGATTTGTTGCAACCCTTCAATCATATTTAAAAGAGAAAAATTATACTGGCATGAGATTTTCATTAAGCATCTGTTGCCCGCACCTTCTGCTTGCCAAACGGATCACAGAATATTGCTGGCCAGTTCCGCCAACTCCGAACGTTCACCTTTACGCAGGTCGATGTGGGCATAAATTTTCTGTCCCTGCATTTTATCAATGAGGGTACGAAGGCCATTCGAATGGATGCCAAGATAGGGGTGGTCGATCTGGTTGATGTCCCCGGTCAAAACAATTTTTGTACCCTCACCTGCTCGGGTGATGATGGTCTTTACTTCATGGGGAGTGAGGTTCTGCGCTTCGTCGACTATCATGAACATCTTCACCAGGCTGCGCCCGCGGATATAGGCGAGGGGTTCGATAGCCAGTTTATCGCCGTCCAGCATTACTCGCAGCTGTTGGAACATTTCACTCTTTTCCGGAAACTGGCCGCTGATGACGGCGAGATTGTCATAAAGCGGTTGCATCGAGGGTTTAATTTTTGCGGCGATATCGCCCGGAAGAAAGCCGAGATCCTTGTTGGACAGGGGGACAATGGGCCGGGTCAGGAGGATCTGCCGGTATTCGGATCGACTCTCAAGGGCTGCGGCCAGGGCGATCAGGGTTTTACCGGTTCCCGCCTTACCGGTGATGGTTACCAGTTTAATGTGACGGTTGAGCAGGGCATCGACGGCGAAGATCTGCTCGGCATTGCGTGGGTTTATGCCATAGACACTTTGTTTTTCGACCCGTTTGATGACATATTCATTTTCTTTATCACCACCTGCAAGATAGGTGGCCAGTACCGATTTTTTGCCGTTGCGAAGGACCAGATATTCGTTGGCGTGAAGAGGTGTGGCGGGAGCATAGTCACGGCTGGTGAGTTTTCCTTCCGGTTCTGAGAGTTTGGCCAGCAGCTCGCTGGGCAGACCTTCGGCGAAGTGGCATCCGGAATATAGATGGGCTGGATCACGAACGTAGTCGGTAGTGTAGTCCTCCGCCATCAGTCGGACGGAGCGGGCTTTCATACGCAGATTGACGTCCTTGCTGACGAGGATGACGGCGTGGTTTTTGTGTTTTTGGGAAATGTGGTAAGCGATATTGAGAATGCGGTGATCCTTTTTCTCGGCATTGGGAAAGACCAGCTGCAGGTCGGGATGCATTTCTTTATCGAGGCGGATAGCCAGTACGCCTTTGCCTTCACCCAAGGTCATATTGCCGTTGAAAAGCTTGCCGGTACTCAGCTTGTCGATTTCCCGGACAAATTCCCGGGCATGATGGTTGATGATTTGCGTTCCCTTCTTGAACTGATCGAGTTCTTCAAGGACCGGGATCGGGATGATAATATCGTGTTCCTCGAAGTTGTAGATGCAGGAACTGTCGTGGAGGATGACATTGGTGTCGAGGATGAAAACCTTTTTCTTTTTTTGCATGGCATTATGCTCTTTTGTCGGGGTGCACTGTGTGTCAGTTGAATATCATAGAAGAATTGTCTCTTCCATATAGCGTTTTCTTTTCTGCTCCTTGAGTTTGTGGATATCGACGATGACTAGACCATCGACACAGTTATTGAAGACCGGATCAATGTTGAAATCAAGGAAAGTCACGCCGCCCGGTTCGCAGAGTTCGGCATATTGCTTATACAGTGGCGGTATCGCCGTACCGAGATTGTTCAGCAGGGATTTGAGTTTGCGCAAATCAGCCCGGTAATCATCGCCGGTGAATTCCCCGGCTAGGGTTGCAAGCGGTAGGGAGAAGCTGAAGGGGTTGCGGGAACAGGAAATATCGCTTACGCCGGTAAAGTAGAGTTTATAAAAATAGATCAGGAGTTCTCTGGCCGGACTGGGCATGGCATTGCTGATGCTGACCGCTCCGAAGAGGAAGCGGTATTGCGGGTTTTTTGCGAGAAATGTGCCGATCCCGTACCAGAGATAATCAAGACTGCGTTTTCCCCAATAACGCTGCTGCACAAAGCTGCGGCCGAGTTCTAAGCCCTCTTGCAAAAACGGCGAGTATGCCGCATCAAACTTAAAGAGACTGGCGGAGTAGAGACCGTCCGGGCCTTTATCGCGAACGATTTTTCCGGCATCGACAAATCGGTACGCCCCGGCGATTTCCAGATCCTCTTCGTCCCAGAGAATGAGATGTTGATAATACCAATCAAAGCGGTCGAAATCCCGACGCTTGCCGCTCCCTTCGCCGACCGCCCGGAAGGACTGCTCGCGCAGTCTGCCGATCTCCCGCATGACCGGTGAGGAATCAACCGGTTCAAAGAGATACATGGTCTTGCCGTCCGGGGTTCTACCAAGTCTTTCGCCCTGACTGATCGCCCGTTTCAAATCGGCCTTGCGTTCCGGGCGAGCAATGGCCGACTCGGTGACAAAAAGGGGTCTCTTCCCCTGCCCGATACGATACAGATGTTTTTTAAACAATTTAACCTTGTCGCTGCGGTGGATTGCCATGCCGCTGTATGCCCGGTAGGGAATAATCGAGCCGATGGTCATGCGGAGCTGCTTTCTTTCCTGGCGAAACATCTCGCCGACCAGCATTATTGTTGAAAGCGGCCTCGCCAAAATTGATGCGAGATAGAAAGAGACCGAATTGTGCCCGGCGATATGGATGGGTAGGATCGGGGCCTTGGCAGTTTCGGCAATTTTTAGAAATCCCCGGTGCCACGAACCGTCTTTG
>Ga0335397_10001207_pt1 | contig 35085 bp, 29 predicted proteins | sample MAT04_FD_205740 | JGI IMG/M metagenome (GOLD analysis project Ga0335397, IMG submission 205740) | Freshwater microbial communities from Lake Fryxell liftoff mats and glacier meltwater in Antarctica - MAT-04 (spades assembly) (version 2) ... | reverse complement strand
ACCGCCTTGGGTACGCCGTCGCGGGGTCGGCCTCGACCGGGGAGGACGCCGTCCGCAAGGCGGTCGAACTCCGTCCCGACCTGATCCTCATGGACATCTCCCTCGGCGAGGGCATCGACGGGGTCGAGGCGGCGGGTCTGATCCGCAGGCAACTCGACGTGCCGGTGGTGTACCTGACCGCTAACTCGGACCACGCCACCCTCCAGCGGGCGAAGGTGACCGACCCGTTCGGGTACGTCCTGAAGCCGTACGAGGACAAGGACCTCCAGACGGCCATCGAGATCGGGCAGTACCGGCACAAGATGGAGCGGCGGCTGCGGGAGAACGAGCGGTGGCTCGCGGCCACCCTCGGTAGCATCGGCGACGGCGTGATCGCCACCGACGAGCGGGGGCGGGTGCGGTTCCTGAACGCCCTCGCCGAGCGGCTCACGGGCTGGACGCAGGCAGACGCCATTGGCAGGGACGTGGGGGAAGTCTTCCAGATCGTCGATGAGGCGTCCCGGCAGCCCGTCAAGAACCCCGCCCTCGACGCACTGGAGAGGGAGGAGCCGACGGCCCCCGCCCCCGACACGGTCCTGATCGACAAGGCCGGGCTGGAGCGGCCCATCGACGACAGTGCGGCCCCCATACGCGACGAGAACGGGAAGGTGTCCGGAGCTGTGCTGGTGTTCCGGGACATCACCGAACGCCGCCACCTCGAAGGGCACCTGCGGCAGGCCCAGAAGATGGAGGCCGTCGGGCGGCTGGCGGGCGGGATCGCCCACGACTTCAACAACATCATGACGATCATCACCGGGTACAGCGATGTCCTCCTCGCCGAAGGTCAATTGGCCTCCGACCACCACGACATGGTGCAGCAAATCCACGACGCCGGTAAGCGTGCCGCCGCCCTGACGCAGCAGATCATGGCGTTCAGCCGCAAGCAGATGCTCGTCCCGTGCGTGCTGAACTTGAACGCCGTCGTCCGCGACATGGGGGCGATGGTGAAGCGGCTCATCGGGTCGGACATCGAGTTCGCCACCGAGACGGCCCCCGATCTCTGCCAAGTGAAGGCCGACCCGACGCAGATCGGCCAAGTGGTGTTGAACCTGGCGTCGAACGCACGTGACGCCATGCCGAAGGGCGGGTGGCTCGTTATCGCCACCGCGAACGCCGAGTTGGACGAGACGGTGAACCGGCGGCACCCGGACGTGAAGCCGGGCCGGTACGCCGTGCTGTCGGTCGCGGACACCGGCGGCGGCATGTCGGAGGACGTGCTGGCCCAGGTCTTCGAGCCGTTCTTCACCACCAAGGGCGTCGGCCAGGGGACGGGCCTCGGCCTGGCCACGGTGTACGGCATCGTCAAGCAGAGCGGGGGCCACGTCGAGGCGTCCAGCAAACTCGGGGAGGGGACCACGTTCCGGGTGTACCTCCCGCTGGTCGAGGAGCCGAAGCCGCAGGCGGGCAGCGTCGAGATCCTGTTGGCGGCGAGGGGCCGCGAAACCATCCTGCTCGTCGAGGACGAAGGGGCCGTGCGGCGGATGACCAAGCTGATCCTGTCGAAGCAAGGGTACACCGTGCTGGAGGCGGCGGACGGGAAGGAGGCGTTGGCGGTCGCCGAGGGGCACCTTGAGCCAATCCACCTGCTGCTGACCGACCTGGTCATGCCGCACCTGTCCGGGCGGGAGGTGGCCGAGCGGCTGAACGCCGTCCGGCGGGGGCTGCGGGTGCTGTTCATGTCCGGGTACACCGACGACGCAATCGTGCGGGAGGGGATCGAGTCGGCCGGGGCCGACTTTCTGCCCAAGCCGTTCAGCCGCGACTCCCTGACGAGCAAGGTGCGGGAGATCCTGGACCGGGGCTAAATCGCCGCTGATTACCAGTACGGGGATCGCAGAGGTTGAGACCTGTTACGACCTCGGTGGCAAGAGCCGCCCGACGGAGTTCAAGACCAAGGAAGGCAGCCAGCAGTTCCTCGTCACCGACAAGCGAGAGAAACCTTGAAGGCGGGACTCGGAACGACGTTGACCGATGGAGTTTGTTGATGGCTGAACCGACGCGGACGGTGCTCTTCCTCTGCACCGGCAACTACTACCGCTCGCGACACGCGGAGGCCGTGTTTAACCACCACGCCGCTGCGGCCGCACTCGACTGGCGAGCGACCTCGCGTGGACTGGCACCGGAATTCGGCGTCAACAACCACGGCTTCATGTCCCGTTCGACCGTCGCTCGGCTTGCTGTCCTCGGCATCTCGCATGACGAGTATTTGCGACTGCCCGCCAGGGTGAGCGAGAGCGACTTCGCAGCGGCCGAAATGGTCATCGCTTTGAAGGAGGCGGAACATCGACCGCTCATGGTGGAACGGCATCCGGCTTGGGTTCAGCACGTCGTGTTCTGGCAGGTTCACGACATCGACTTCGCAACTCCCGACGTGGCCTTGCCGCAGATCGAGGAGCAGGTTCTGGAGTTGATCGCCGGGTTGTCTTCGCCTAACGGGTAACACCAGTCTGACCATGGCACCGACGATCAGTCCCGCTGCACCACAAGTCGCGATGGCGACCCAGACCCCGCAAAGGTTATCGGCCACCCGTCCGCAACAGGTTCCGACGGTTCCGACCCGCCTTTCACAAAGTTTGACTTCTCCATCCTGTTACTGTGGGATAAGCTATCTTGAAACAGGATTACTTTGTCCGCATTGTGCGGGAACCGACCGACAGGAGTGACGCCGTGACCACAACCAAAATGCGTCTCGGTCTGCTGGGTGGGGCAGCCGGGGTGCTCTGTCTGTCCCTGGGTCTGAACGCTGATCCGCCTCGCGTCTCGGCCGAGGAGTCGTCGAAGAGGGCGAAAGGCGAACCCGCCGAGAAACCTGACGACAAGCGTGTGTCGGTCGCCGTGGCGAAGGACCGGGCGAAGTTGATGCACGGAATCTATTCCGCCACCCTGGACGCGATGCACCACCGGTACTTCCGACGCGAGGGGGCCGTCCTCCCGGCACGGGCCATGGAGGACGTGTTTGCCGACATCGACAGGCAGACGGGGATGAAATCGCGGTGGATCGCCGTGAACACCCCGGCCATGAGCGTCAACCACGAGCCGGAGACGGCGTTCGAGAAGAAGGCCGCCGCCGCGATCGCGGAGGGCAAGGCCGAGTTCGAGGGCGTCGAGAAGGGCTCCTACCTCCGTGCGGGTGCCATCCCGCTCGGGACAGGGTGCGTCGGCTGCCACACGAAATTGTCCACAACGACCGACAAAACATCGCGTTTCGCGGGACTGGTCATCTCAATCCCGGTGAATGACGAGTAGCATCCGCCGCAGCCGCCCAACCGCAGGAGAGTCGGTCCGTCTGAACGGCTTCCGAGCCAGCCGCAGTTCGCCCCTCGGATGGGTCCGTTCTGCAACTCCCGACGACCGCCTCCGCTGTCTCGTCAAACGCGGCGGGATGATTGCCCGTCCTCCGTCACTTCTTCGGGTCGAGTGCATCAGTGAAGAACTTCACCACGGGAGCCACGTCCTTCAGTCCGTGTGGGTGATGATCCTGGCCGGGCTTCACCACTCGCTCGACCGGACCACCAAGAGCCTTGTAGCGGTCGAAGACCAACTCCGAGTTCTCGGCGTGCGGCACGACCGTATCCTTGTCGCCGTACACCAGCAACAGCGGGATCTTCGCCTTCGCCAGCGGAGCGAGGTTGTCGACCGGATTTAGCTTGTAGGCGATGGCATCCTCGTCATTCTTGAAGTCGTAGGCGGCGAGCAGCTTCTTCCACTCGCCCTCGGAACCCTTGCCGGTGCCGAGCTTTTTCGGCATCCCGCCTGGCCAGCTTTTGAAGTCGCAAACCGCGTTGTCGCGGTACACCGCCAGCGTCTTGTCGGGATGTGCCGCCGCCCAGTTCATGCAGTACAGCCCGCCACGGCTCAGGCCGATCAGTCCGGGCTTCGCGTGCAGGCCGTAGTCCTTCACCATCGCATCGTGGAACACCTCCCACTGCTTGATGGCTTTCGGTGAGCCGAACAGATCGGGCACCTTCACATACGCGAGGTGCCAACCGGCCTTCACGAGTGCGATATCAGCATCCGCGAACGCACCGAAGAACTCGCCCCGCCACACCCACGGCCTGCCCGGCAATGGCTTCTCCGGCACCACAACCGTGGCGTCGAGATCGCCCACTTTGAAGTCGTGCCGAGTGGAACCTTGCCACTTCGTCGGTGTACCTGGGAACGGTTTCGGTTCTGCGGCGTCGGCTCCGAGCGGAAGCGTGAGCAACAGGATTGCGACGAGAACGAAGGCGGGGTGGTGGGTCATGGGGTCACCAGATGCGGCGGGAATGGGATCGGGGTATAGTCTACGCATCTCTTGCCCCGATCTTCTGCCACGGTGCCCCGTGATCCGACACATCACTTCCCTGCTGGTGCTGTTCTCGCTTGCGGTTCCCACCTCTGGGCTGGAGCCGATCCCGGACAAGCTCGTGGTTCTGACGTTCGACGACTCCAGCAAGTCGCACCACAGCGTCGCTCGGCCGATCCTTCTGAAACACAAGTTTGGAGCGACGTTCTTCGTCACCGAGGGGTTCGATTTTCCGACGAACAAGAAGGACTACATGACTTGGGACGAGATCGAACAACTACACAAAGACGGCTTCGAGATCGGTAACCACACGATCGACCACAAGGGCGTGACCGACAAGACTCTCGCCGACCTGACCGCCCAGGTGAAAGCGATCAATGCCCGCTGCAAAGAACACAACATCCCGCAGCCGGTGAGTTTCGCTTACCCCGGCAACGCGATCACCAAAGAAGCACTGCCGATCCTGAAGGATCTCGGCATCAAGTTCGCCCGTCGCGGTGGTGCTCTCGAGTATCCCTACAAGGAGGGTCGCGGGTTCGCCTACGAGCCCGGTCTCGACCACCCGCTGCTCATCCCCTCGGCTGGCGACGCCCGACCAACCTGGACGCTGGACGACCTCAAGGCCGCCGTGTCGCAAGCCCGCCACGGCAAGATCGCGGTGTTGCAATTCCACGGCGTTCCCGACACGGCCCACGACTGGGTGACCACCAAGAAGGAGCAGTTCGAGGCATTCATAAAGTATCTCGCGGACGAGAAGTTCACGGTGATCGCACTCCGCGATCTGGCCAAGTACGTCGATCCCGATGTGGTGCCGTCGAACCCGCTCGGGGTGATCGAGGACCGCCAGAAGCTCCTCGAAGCGAAGCGTGACGGAAGCAACGCTCGCCCCGCGAAGGGTGACGACGAACTCCGGTACTGGCTCGACAATGCACTCGTGCATCATCGCTTCACGACGACCGAGGCAGGAGCAGTTTTGGGGCTGACGGCAGACGAAGTGACCACGGCCGTGAAGCGACTCGGCATCGACCCGACGAAGCGACCAGAACGGAAGCCCGGTGAGCCGCTTCTCGTGCTTCCGTATCCGGGTGGGCGACATCCACGAACGGGGTTCCGCGATGGGGCGATTCGCCCGCAACGCGAAACCAAGGCGAGCGTATTCGCTCCGTGGGCCGATGGCGGTTACGCGGTTGCCGACGTTCCCGAAGCGGTGTGGTTCGAGCCCACCCCGAAGAAGCCCGAGCTGCTGTACCTCGCACACACGCACGTTCCCACGACCTGGGACCGGCAGAAGGTAACTCTCGACCCGCTGGAGTGGACGCGGAACAAGGACGGCTCGCTGACCCTGGAACGCACGCTGCCGAACAAGGTGACCCTCGCGTCGAAGGTGGTGCCGGGCAAGGACGGCGTGCGGATGGAATTCCGCGTCTCGAACGGCTCAGAACAGAATCTCACTGGATTGCGGGTCCAGATGTGCGTGATGCTCGCGGGACTGACCGGCTTCGACAAACTGACGAACGAGAACAAGGTGTTCGCGTCTCCGTTCGCCGCGTGCAAGGACGCCACTGGGAAGCGTTGGATCATCACGGGCTGGGAACGCTGCGGGCGAGCGTGGGGCAATCCGCCGTGCCCGTGCCTTCACGCCGATCCCGTGGTTGAGGACTGCCCGGCCGGAGAGACGAAGACCGTTCGCGGTTGGCTGTCCTTCTACGAGGGCACCGACATCGACGCGGAACTGAAGCGATTGAAGACCATCGCGTTCGAGTGATGAGGTTCGTATTGCGAACCCAATCGGAGGAGCTTCATGCCATTCACAGTCGCAACCCACAACATTCTGGCCACGGCTTACGTCAAGCCGGATTGGTACGAGGGGGTGCCCGAACAACTCCTTCGGCCCGAGTCGCGGCTGCTGGCCGTCGTCAACCACGTCGAGGCACTTCATGCCGACATCCTGTGCCTCCAAGAAGTCGAACCGACCGTGTTCTCGGCATTGAACAACCGACTCGGGCCGCTCGGCTACACCGGATATTTCGAGCAGAAGGGACAAGGTCGGCCGGACGGCTGTGCCACCTTCATCCGCAGTAACTTGTTCGCGGTGCGACAGCTTCAGCGGCTGGAGTATTGTGACCGAGAGAACAGTCCCGAACGGAATTCGGGGTATGTTGCCCTGCTGCTGGCACTGGAATCAGACGGCCACATGCTCGGTGTCGCCAACACGCACATCCGATGGAACAAGCCGGGCACGCCACGCGACGAACACGTCGGCTACCGCCAAGTCACGGACTTGGTCGAAACGTGTCGGACATTCGAGCCGCGTTGCAGCGACTGGGTCATCTGTGGCGACTTCAACGCAGCTCCGGACACCGAGGTCGTTGGTGCCATGCGGAATGCGGGGTACGTGTTCGCACACGCCGACCGACCGAATGTTCGGTCGGCCGTGGCCAACGGGCGGGCGAAGTTGATCGACTACGTTTTCCATACTGCCGGGTTGCGGGCCAAGCCGCTCGATCCTCCGGTGATTGCCGACGACACCAAGTTGCCTTCTCAGGACCAACCATCCGATCACCTCGCCCTTGTGGCCGAATTCGCCTGGATCGACCGCTGAGAATGGAGTCTGGCCACAATGTCGTTGGCTCCCCCCACCCCCTCGGCTATTGTCGTGGAACCTCTCCCATCGCTTGCCAGCAGCCTCCGGTACGCCAGAACCGAGGTTGCAAGTGGCCTGTCATGCTGCCTCAGCGGTCACGTTGGCCTCGGGAGAGTGCGAGGAGGACAACGATCATGTTCCAGCGTGCGGTACTCACTCTCGTCGCAGGTTGTCTGGTTCAACCGCTCTTCGCGGCGACCATCCGGGTTCCCCAAGACCAGAAGACCATTCAAGCGGCCATTGACGCTTCGCAACCAGGCGACACAATCTCGGTCGCCCCCGGCAAGTATCAGGAACGCATCCGCCTCAAGCCCGGCGTCCTCTTGCGGAGTGGCGGTGAAGACAAAAAATCGGGCGATGCTCACAAGCGTGCCGAGGCAACCGTCATCGACGGCGGCGGCAAGGAGGGTAAGCAACCCGGTGTCGTCATGGCCGAGGGCAGCACGCTCGACGGCTTCACGGTCACGAACGTCGGTGTCTACGACGATGCACTTTGGAAGAAGCACTTCGACTCGCAGGGCGAAGAGTTGGGCGACGAGGAAGGCTCGGTGCAAGCAGAGGGGACCAATCCAGCCGTCAGCATACAGGGCGTGTGTTGCATCGTCACCAACTGCGTCGTTCACCACAACGGCGATGTCGGGATCGGTATCCTCGGCAAGGACAAGACGAAGACCGCCTCGCTCATCACCGACAACATTGTGCTGCGAAACATGGGCGGCGGCATTGGCGTGGCGGAAGGGGCCGAACCGATCATCCGAGGCAACCTCTGCAAGGAGAACCTGCGGGCCGGGATCGGTTGTCGCAAGGCCGACCCGATCATCACGGACAACCTGTGCTTCAAAAACATCCGGGCGGGGATCGGCTGTCGAGAAGGATCGAAGCCGGTCATGCGAGGCAACAAGTGCTACCAGAACCGGCGTGCCGGGATCGGCATTCGCATGGAAGGCACGGCTCCGGTCGTTGAGGCGAACGAATGCTACGAGAACGAGATGGCCGGGATCGGGTGCCGTGACAGGGCCAGCCCGATCCTGCGAAACAACGTCTGCCGCAAGAACAAGATGGCGGGCATCGGCTGTCGAGACGGAGCCAAGCCGCTGATCGTCGGCAATGAATGCCGGGAGAACGAACTGGTCGGGATCGGAGTGCAGAAAAAGGCAACGGCACTCATTCAGGGGAACAAGTGCCTCGACAACAAGTTGGTCGCCATCGGCGTGACCGAGGAATCGACAGCGACCATCACGGACAACGAACTTTCCCGAACTGGTGGGATGCCACCGATCATCGCCGTGAAGGACGGTTCGACCGCCACCATCCGAGACAATCGCATCACGGGCGGTGGGGTGGCGGCGGTGTTGGTGCAGGGCAAGGCCACGATCAGCGGCAACACGTTCACCGGCATTGGAGAGAAGCAAGGAAACGCCGTCTGGGTCTGGGAGGCATCAACGGCAACGATCTCCGACAACACCTTCGATGGCTACAAGACGGCGGTGAACGCCGCGAAGGCCACCGTGATTGTCACCGGGAACACGATGAAGCGGTTCCAGGGGACGGCGATCATCGTCAAGGACAGCACGAAGCCCGCCCACGTTTACGGCAACACGGCGACTTCTGTCGATCCGAAGGCGAAAGTGGTCGATGTGCAGGGGCCGACCGGGATCGTGGACGAGAATGTGCTGAAGAAGGAGTGAATCGAACGGCCTCGAGTCCAGACCGGAGTTATTTCTCGGCCTTCTTTCCGGACTCAATCAGTTGCCGGATGAGGTTCTCGCCCGTCCGATAGAAGTCTCGTCCATCGTCGTTGGCATCCGAGCCGGTGTTGCACAGGATCACGACCGCCACGCCGGGCTTCTCGCAAAAGTAATTGCACATCTTGAAGCCGGTCGTGCCGCCGTTGTGCCAGCACACCTGCCTGCCGCTCATGTCTTGAACGAACCAACTCAGGCCGATACTTGTGCCGCCGAACGCAGGAAAATGCTTATCCTGCGTCGCCTGCATCGCCTTCCGCGACTTCGTCTCCGTGCGTCCACAAAACGCTTCGTGATGAGTGAGCATATCCTTCGGCGTCGAGCAAATCGCCCCGCAGCCATGGAGCGTTTGAAACGTCCAGGGCGGGAGTGCGGTTCCCTTGCTGGTGTGTCCGGTTGCCATTCCTTCCCGCTGGGCCTTGGATGGAGATGCCGTCGTGTCCTTCAGCTTCAGCGGTTCAAAGATGCGAGTGCGGACGAGTTCGGCGTAACTCACACCGGCTTTGTGAGCCAGTGCATCGCCGAGTAGCCCCATGCCGAGGTTGCTGTAGGCGAACGCAGGTTTGGCTTCCGCTTTCAGTTCGATCTCGGCAAGACCCTCGGCCAGTTGCTTGGCGTCGTACTTGCCATACGGGTTGAATCTGATGGCCTCGTCCGTGGTCACGAGCCGATGTTGATTGGGCGGGTTCCTTGGAAAACCGGAAGTGTGAGTGACAAGTTCCAGCAGCGTGATCTCCTGCTTGCCACGCCGAGGAACCACGATTTCTTTGGGAAGGTGAAGCTGCACGGGGTCATCGAGCTTCACTTCTCCTTTTTCGACCATGAGGGCCAGCAGCAATGCGGTGATAGGTTTGCTCACCGAGCCGATCTCGAACATCGTGTCGGGAGTTGGTTCTGGCCCGCCTGCTTTCGTCGCCCCGTAGCAGAAGAATTCCCGGTTGCCTTCTGGAGTGATGATCCCCACGACCATTCCGACCGCCTTCTTCTTTTCAATGAGAGGCTTCACAAGGGCATCGACTTGGCCCTTCCAGGAGATCGGTTGCTTGTCGTCGGCCCGTAGAGGCAGGGCAAACACGGACAATGTGATCAGGGACATGGAGAACAATACGCGGCGTGAGAAGGTGTCGTCGGTGGTCATCATCTCCCCCAATTCATCGCCGTGATGCTCAGTTGCAGCACGGTCGCCAGCGACACCCAGATGAAATACGGCACCTGGGCCACGGCGACCCATCGGTAGTGCCGCCAGATCGCCGCCGACATCCAGATGATCGTGCCCCACACGACCAGGATGTCCGCCGCCGCGAGTGGCAGGTTACGCAGCCCGAACTGGATCGGGGTGAAGATCAGGTTGGCGACCAGGTTGATGGCGAACGGCACGGCGACCGATCGCGGGATCTTGCCCCGAACCGCCTGCACAAATACGTAGCCGAAGCTGACGACGATGACCGGGTAGAGGATCGCCCAGATCAGCCCGATTGTGCTGCCGTCAGGCGTCCACGTCGGTTTCGCGAGTGTGCTGTACCATTCCATCCGTGTCATCGTGGGTATCCTTGGTGATCGCTCCCAAACCCATGATAGCCTCGTCGGCATGCCGAGAACGAGGCCGCCCAAACATGGCATATAGAATGGTGGATGCGAATTGCGATGAGTTTCGGAGTGCGGTGATGGACCTGAAGAAGCTGGAAGAAGCCGCCACGGAGAAGTTCACCAAGCATAACCTGATCGGCTGGACTTTCGGACTGGCGAAGTCGAAACGACGACTGGGTGTCTGCAAGCACCGCTCGAAGCGGATTGAGATCAGCGAGTTTTACGCAGCCCACAATCCAGAAGAGTCAGTTCTCGACACGCTCTTGCACGAGATCGCCCACGCCATCGCCGGTCCCAAAGCGGGCCACGGTCCGGTCTGGAAGGAAGTCGCAGTTCGCATCGGGGCCACGCCTCGGACTTGCGACGACTCGCCCGACACCGTCATGCAACCCGGCGACTGGCAAACGACCTGCCCGGCGTGCAAGAAGACCCACAATTGCTACAAGCGACCGAGATCACTGAGCGGCTACCGCTGCAAGTGCCCGGCTCTTTCACCACTGGTGTTCGTCTTCCAGGGTGATCCTGCACACGTGCCGACCGTGCCGATGACGCCGCAGGAAGCGGCGAGGTGGCGTGCGACATGTTCTGGCTGCGGAATGGTTCACCGTCGCTACCGGAGACCGAAAGCTGGCGTATGGCGGTGCAAGTGTCCACGCCGCAGCGAACTGACATGGGCGTTCGTATCGCCGCAGTGAAGTCACCCAGGCCGACACCGAGGGGGCAGATCAGCGACGTGGCTTGCAGCCTGCTAAATCAGCCGGATGCACGGAGGTCAAATCCCTCTGCTTCGAGATCGCGTTAAGTCCGCTGAGCAATCACCTCTTATTGATTCTTTTGACCATACCCGTTCTTGTTCTGTCCGTTGCCGTTTTGGTTATTGTTGCCGTTCTTCTCGTTGTTTCCGTTCTGATTGTTCTGCCCATTTGCCTCGTTGTTTCCACTCGCGTTGTTGCCTGGGAGTTTGAAACCGAAGATCTTCAGCCCCGGCTTGGCAGGCTGGCCGTTCTTGTTCTGTCCGTTGCCGTTTCCATTTTGGTTCTTGTTGCCGTTCTTGTTCTGTCCGTTGCCGTTTTGGTTCTTGTTGCCGTTCTTCTCGTTGTTTCCGTTCTGATTGTTCTGCTCATTGGCTTCATTGTTTCCGTTTTGGTTATTGTCTCCATTGGGCTCGTTGTTGCCGTTCTCAGTAGTGCCAGGGAACTTGAACCCGAAGAACTTTGGCATCAGCTGCTTGGCGGCAGGCTGACCGTTGTTCTTCTGCCCATTCGCGTTATTGATCGGAGCCACCTTCTTCTGCCCGTCCTGCCCATCGCCGCCCACAAACGCGAGAGCGAAGCCGACGCCGGAAACAACGAGGCCAACGGCCAACACGGCAGCCGTGGCGATCTTGATTTTGGTAAACATCATGGCTCTCAGCACTCCTTCCGCGAGCACGGTCACTTCGGGTGCAACAGCGACCGTCGCCGTTTGACCCGCCGCAACCAGGCTCGCAACTTCAATTGTCGGAAGCACCAATGCGGTCCGCACGCTGGCAGACACCGCGTTCTGCGAGAGGATCACGCCCAACACGCCGCCCGAGAGAACGACGCCCCGACGAGTCAGTCGGTCGGCCAACATCGCCCTGGCTCGGGACAGCCGCCCCGAGACCGTGCCTTCAGGCCAACCGAGTTGTTCGGCGACTTCCTTGCGTGTGAACCCCGTCATGTCGCAGAGGACGAGGGGTGCCCGGTACTTCGCGGGAAGCCGACTCAATTCGTGGTCGATCAGAGATCGGAGTTCTTGCCAAAGTGCGTTGTCGGATTCGACCACTGCGGGTTCAGGGGTTTCGGATACTTGCCGTTCCTTCGCTCGTCGCCTGTCGGCCATTGCTCGTGCTTTCACCGCTGTTTGGTAGGCGACGCCGTACAGCCAGTTCCCCACCATCTCTCGCGGCACGATGGATGTAGCCCGGCGGACCAGCACGAGGAATGTCGCCTGGAAGGCGTCTTCCGCATCGTGCTGGTTGCGGAGCATGCGACGGCAAACACCCAACACCATCGCACCATGCCGCCGAACGAGTGCTCCGAAGGCGTTGTCGTCGTGGCGGTCGATGAAGGAACCCAACAGGCGTGCGTCGGTCCACTCGGCCATTTCGGGAGCCAAGACCGCGTCAAGCAGCTGCTGGTTACCAACACGCATGTTGTCAGTGACTCTGGAACCATCTGAAGTCGTAACCGCCTTCGACCTCTACCAAGTATTTCCGGCTTAGGATGGTTTCATACACTTTTTTCTCGAATGGAGCGAAGTGTGATCGGTCGGGAAACTCACCTCGCAGTCGTCGTGCGACATCGAGGCAGCCGTTGCCGCTTCGACTTGACCTCGAAGGCAAGGTGCCGCAGTCCAGCATCAAGTCGCCTTGTAGCGGTACGCCCACACGGTCGTGCCGTCGATCACGACGACCACGTTCAGTGCAGGATCGAAGTACGCGAATCGCTTGGTTCCCGTCGGCATCGGATCGCCCTCCGGAGCGAGCTTCGTCCACGCGACTTTCTCGGGATCGTATGCCCAGAGCGTGTTCGTCTGGAATTGCACCAACAGCCCGTGCCCGCTTACCGGATCGTGGTACATCACGGAGCGTGCGTCGTGCCCGTACGGCGACTTGCCGTCGTCCTTGTCCCCGGTCAGCACCTTCTTCCACTCCAGTTTCTTCACGTCGAAATGGCACGTGTCGTAGTGCCGCTGAACAATGATGCTCTTGCGAGCCGGGTCGTAGTAGCCGATCTGCTCCGGCTCCGGCGATTCCTTCTCGAACGGCCTCCCACCGCCGTTCGCGTTCAAATCCTTCCACACGTCTTTCTCGAAGTCGTGAACCCAGGTGCCGTGCATCTGCCAGTTGTTCGCGTGCCAGATGCTGCCGCCCATCTCGGGAATGTATTCCAGCATCCCGCCGAAGATGGCGACTGGATACGGCTTCGCGGCCTTGAAGGGCTTCCACTTTGCTTCGGCCGGGAAGAACGCCCAGAGGGGCGGTCCGTTGTACAGGTCGATCGGGTCACCACCGAGATCCGTGACCGCCTTCTTCCGATCCGTGACCCAGGTGTTCATGAACAGCAGGGCTTTCTGCTTCGGATCGTAGGTGAGTCCCCACCAGGTATGAGCGATGACGGCCGGACCGCCTCGCTTCGTGATCAGAATGCCGTCCTTGAACTCGACGTCGGAGGTGTCCTTGCCGAGGTCACCGTACCCGCGAGCGTTATCCGGGGCGTAGAGCATCGCCCACGTGAGTGACGGCAGGTCGAACTCCCACACGTCGTTGAGTCGGTGCGGCACGCCGTGGTTCGCTCCGCAGAACAAGGCTCGCTTGCGGTCCGGTGCCCAGCACATCTTGATGGTGAAGTCGCGTCCCTTCGGTCCCGTCTTGTGCAGGTCGAACCGCCGAGCGGTGTCGTTGAACTCCCCGACGACGTCGGCCTTACCGAGGAGAACACCGTGGTTGGGTTTGATTGCCGCGAGTTTCTCGGTCACCGCAGACTTGGGGTCGAGCTTCGGTACTGGTGGTCCATCGGCCGCAGAGGCGGTTGGGAGCAGATGAAGCCCGGCTGCGAGTGCGACCGAACCGTGCTTTAGAAAAGTTCGGCGTTCGATGTCCGCCGGGGTAGTGTCGCTCATGCTGACGCTCGCCGTTCAAGTCTCGTGTCGGTTGAAAACGCTGCGGACGATTGTACGCCGCCACGGCTAAACCGCACGGAACCAGCGGAGATGATCAGACCGTACACCACAAGTCTGGATGCGGTTCACCTTCCCTCGCAGTCGACTCCCAATGCTTGGCGACACATCCTCACTCGTACCCGTGATTCCAGCAGCCGCACTCGACACCTGCGGCGTCCTGCACGACGCCGCGTTGGTATTCCGATGCGATCTCCGGCCGGTCGCTCTCACCCTTCATTGCGACGAGCCCCTCAGTCGGCCGTACGTCGACATCATGCGGACACCGTGGACGGCCTTCAAATAGTCGAGCACCTGGCTCGGTTCCGCACGACGAATCCACCCCCCAGGATACGGAGCCACCCGGACCATCGCGTACATCAGCTGCGTGCGGCTCAGCTCCGTCGACCTGCACTTGTGGCGTTCGAGTTGTAACGTCTCGAATGGGACCTCGGCGTCCTTCTCCACGACGAACAGCCCCCCACGGTAGCCGAGGGGGGACTCCTTGGAGAAGTCGATCGACTGGATGACTATGCCGCCTAGAAACTGGCTTTTGGGGACGAAGCTGCTCTCGTGGTTACGGTCGTTGATGACACTCGCGGTCAGGATCTTCAACTTGTCGCGGAAGACCTCGCCCGCCGTCATAGGCACATGGTATGCCCGGTCCATCACGCGGACCTGGCACATCGACGAGACGAGCTTCACGGGCGGCAGGTCGGGCTTCAGCCCATTGTCGGTGAAGAACGCTTGCTCCATCCGCTTGAACGGCTCCAAGACGTTGTTCCGGACCCAGCAGAACGGACAGATGTGATCCAACTGACACGTCTGTCCGGACGCCTTCTTGGTCCGGACCCCGGCGGGGGGGCAGTTGCGGACGAACTGGAACTTCTTGTTGTCGGCCAGCCTAGCCCACCCCTCCTTGCGGAGGTTGGTCAGGAGCATGCGGTAGAGGCCCGACGTCTTGATCGTCAACTTGTCGCTGTCGACGGCCCGCTTGTCGGTCGGGATGCTGCTCCACAGGCGGCGGATGACACACAACCGACACGCGGTCTGTCGGAAGGACTTCGGGGTGTACTCCAGCTCCCACTTGATGTCGGTCGACACGCAATCCTCCATTTAAGCAGTATTACTGCCTAAAGTTTTTTTCCGGTGCCAAAAACCCCCTAAAACAGGGGGCATACTGCTTAAAGTTTAAGCAGTTAGTAGAAGACCACATAAGCTCTCATGGCTCCTGCACTTCGTTTGGAGCCTAAGATGACTTGAGGAAGAAGTAAGAAGTTGTCACTGTCGACGGCAACCAGATCACACGCTTCCTTACTACCTGGTCGACGTCGACAGGACCGGGCCTCGGGTTCCCTTGTTACCCTCCACCCCTTCGACACAAACTGTCGACGCTGACACGATCACGACGACACCACGACGCATGTGGAAGTCCACCGGAGCCCTGACGAGGTGCGGACCCGCCGGGGCCGTGCCGTCGCCCACCCACAGCACCCATTCCCGCTCGGCTGACCGCTGGGTCGCGACGGCGAGCGACGCGGGTGTCGCGACATCGCTCGGCGTTCGATGATGTCGCGTCCGTATCCATCAATGTTGATTGTAAAGTTGCGACTTGAAAATAGGCAGGGACTGACCGTACTGATGTTCTCGCCGAAACATATGCTCGTCCGACGCACTTGCAGACATGCCAACTGGCCGTCGACCAAATCACACTTCACTAATTGTCCGTTGCGACATCAATATGCGATTAAGCTGACCCCGCGACACTTAGAAGCCAGTTTCTAGATCACTGTTGAAGCGTGCAGTCATCGACTCCTACTCTGGCGACATCGTGCCACTTGGCGGTACGATCAGTGCAGTTGCTTTAGAGCCCTGATTTCCCCTCCTCGACACAACGCCGCTGTAGCCTGGGCCAAGAACTCGACCGGAATCGTGCGAACAGATCAAGCATCGGCGACGTGGGGTTCCGGGCTCCATTCGACATGATGGCCAGCTTGTCCAAGGACGGACTCTCGATGACAACGCACTGGCTTGACCTCGTCCCCAACAGTCCGTTCCTCCGACCGACGTGGCGTTGGCAACTGGCGAACTGGATGATCGCGACCGGCAGAGATGTTCCGCCTCGGTACGCCGACGTGTGGGTTGATCGCATCCGCCACTTCCTCACGGCGTCTCGTCCGGGCAAGAGCCATGCCGCCATCAGTGAGGCGACCCGACTGTTCCTCGGCGTTGGGCCGCCGCTCCGGCGAGCCGTTCTCGAAGCGTACCTCCTCACTGGCGAACCAATCGTGGTCGTCAGCAAGCGGTGCTCAGTGCCCGTGTCGGTCGCCACTGCATACACGAACGTGTTCTTCGACGTTCGCCAACGACTCCACCATCGCGACTGGATTGCAATGCATGCCATCGGCTCGGGCATTTGGGTCGGGTTTCGCGAAGACGAACTCGGCCAGGTGCTGAAGATGTTCGCGTTCCACGGCGGCGTGGATCGGCTCGACGCGGTGCTGGCTGTGTGCATCGAGGACAAGCTCATCCCGAGAGCCGAGATTCGGTGTCTCGACAAACTCCCGCGAGTCGGAGATCGACTGCGGGAGAGCATACGCATCGCCATCAGGGTCGCGATGCTGCCACCTGACACCTCGTTCAAGCACCTCGCTGAGTTGCACCTGCTTTGCCGACGGCAGCGAACACAGCAGCACTCGGGGACGGTGGCAGATCGTGTTCTCACTTCCTGGCGAGAAATGCTGACCCAGCCGACCACCGAGGACCTGCGGGCGACGCAGTGCTCTGGGACCGAGGAGCCGAAGATGGTAGCCTCGTAGTGGGGGCAAGGGCGGGAAATGATCGCCAACATGGTGCAATCGCGATGAGCTGGGATGTGAAAGTTCGCGGCAGCCAGCGGAGGTATCTTTACCGTTCGGTCTGGACGGCCAAGGGGTGCGTCAAGCAGTACATCGGCAAAGGGCCAGGAGCCGAACTGATCGCACACCTCGACGCCACCGTTCGTCGCGAGCGACAAGTCGCCAAATTGGAGTGGGAGGAGACGAAATTCCGGCTTGCAAAGGCCGACCTCGATCTGGATCAGGCTCGTGTTCTCCCCGAGTTGCTTGCTGACGCGGCATTGATTCTGTCCGGCTTTCACAGGCACCACAGTGAATGGAGGCACCGACAATGAGCAAAAACAGCAAGGACGCGAAGAAGGCCAGCGAACCCAAGCAGAACGCACAGCAACCGAACGCCGCGTCGAACGGCACACCGCCGACGCAGAAACCAGAGCCGAACGCCGCGACGGCGAACGCACCACCCCCTGCGGACCACGCCACATTGCTCCGAGAGCTTGTCGCTCGGGCGAACGCGGGTGACCGCGATGCAATCGCCCGCCTCCGTCGCGTCCTTGATGCGAACCCGGACATCTGGAAACGAGCCGGTGATCTTGCAGCGGTCGCCGAGGCAAGTTGGATGGAGTTGATCTCCGGTCCCGACAAGTTGATGGACGAGTCCGTTCGACGGCAACTTGCGGCGATGAAACACGAACTCGCGGGGTCGCACCCGACCGAACTCGAACGGTTGCTGATCCAGCAGATCACGACGACGTGGTTGGCGGTCACCCATGCCGAAGTACAGGCTGCGTCTACGACGAGCGTTTCGATGGGCCAGGCCAGTTTCCGGCTCAAGAGAGCCGAGTCGGCTCAGAAGCGTCACCTCACCGCGATGAAGACGCTGGCGGTGCTCAGAACGCACTGCGGAAAGGGGTTGGCACCGCTGAACCACCTCAAGATCTTCGTCAGCGAACAGACAGGTTGACGTCGTCAGTGGGACCGTTCAAAGGAAGGAGTCTGCGATCATGCCGCAAGTTCAAATGAGTCGCCAAGCCGAGACCCTGGTTGATCTGATGTTTGAAGCCCTGCGGGTCGAAGACGCGAAGCTGAATGAACTCGCCCTTCAAGCCCTCGAAGGCGTGGGGGCGGTGCTCCTCACCAAACTGGTGCGGGGAGCGTCCGACCCCACCAACAAACCCAAGCATCGCACACGAATCTTGCAAGCGATCCAGCGGATCGGACCGGGTAATGATCCCCGCTTCCACCACGAGATTTATCTGCTTCTCAGTGACGAGAACCGTGCGGTTCGGAAAGCAGCAGAGTGCGTGCTGGACGGGATTGGTTCCAGCGAACAGAGGGTGTCATCTTGAGTCCCGTCATCGTTCCGCTCGCTCCACTCAGCGAGTGCAGTACGCTGATATGTTCCGTCGCAGTGAGCCGGTCAAGCGAGAACCCGCTTCAGCGGGTGACACGCTCGTGCCGCCGTGGTGGAGCTGCGAGCCGAGGAAGTGAGGTAGCGTCAGTCAGGGAGCCCCCGAAACTTCGGCAACTCGACGGGTGGGGTTTCGGTCGGCTCATGTCGCTCCGGTTCCGGTCCGATGGCGACCAGTCGCATTCCCTTTGCACTCGCTCGGGCGAGCAGCTCACGCACTTCGGTCGCATCGCCAACCAGAATCGCAGCCTCGGCCAGTCCAACGAGCCGGGCATCGCGTTGCTCGATGGTATTGCCTGGATGGCGAATGTGGTCGATGGGAATGGCGAGCAGCGGCAAACCGCGAGAAGTGGCGTAGCAGGCCGCGAGGGCTGGCACTCCTGGTCCGCCAGCAGTGAGGATCTCGACATCGGGAATTCGGTTCACGAGCAGCGTGTCGAGAGCAGCACGAAGCCGTGCGTACTCGACACGTTGCCGACCACCAATGATGAGAACCCGGAATGCCATGCCGTGAGTCTTGGCGTGGCTGGAGTTGGAGGCGATGTCGGTTGGAGGGGCAAATCCAATTGCGGCTCGCCCGCAAAAGTGTGCAATGCCTGCGATTTGGCGAATCCCCGCGAATCCCGCCAATCCTTGCACTGTTCAGCCGTCGCAGCGTTCCGGCCTCGTGTTCGTTCGCCGTTCAGGTGCCACCACAACCGCTACATTTCGCGTGTACAGGCCGATCCTCGGTGGGGTGACAAGACCTCGGTTCAGGGCGAGATCGTTCCCTGGTGAGCCTGGAAATGGCCTCAGAAATGAACCCAGCCAACTGCTCCCCTCGGGTTCGCGAGCAGAGCGTCACCAGTCAGGTTCACGCTCCCCTCCTCAGTCCAGCTTCACGACCATTGATCGCGTTCAGTTCACGTCCGTTATATCTCCCATCGAGGGTGCAAATACGTCGGCAGAGTCGCTTCCACACGCCAGACCGAGGGAACCTTCCCGTCATCGGCTTAGCAGGCGAGAGTCGCGATCGCAGAAGGCTGAAGTAACTTCCCTCTCGCTGCGACACGGCGGCACCAGTTGGCTGAAAGCCAGTTTCTAGAGTTGGACTGCCGACACGGACGACAGTGATGAGCACGCGACTCCGTGATGCCGTTTTTCAGACGGGCATCTCGTTCTGAAACACGCAGCGACGGCCTCGATAGGATGACGGACGGCTCACCCCCGGAGTTTCGACATGACCCGCTCTACCTTCCTCGCACTCGCCGCGTTGCTCGTTGCCGCCAGTCCGTGCTCTGCGGCCGACCGACCGAACGTCCTCGTCATCCTCACCGACGACATGCGGTGGGATGCCCTCGGAGTGGTTCAGAAGGAGCAAGGGAAGGCAGCACTGTTCCCCTGGTTCAAGACCCCGAACCTGGACCGCCTTGCCAACGAAGGCGTGCGGTTCTCCAACGTCTTTTGCACGACCTCGCTCTGTTCCCCGAGCCGGGCATCGTTCCTCAGTGGCCAGTATGCTCACCGGCACAAGGTGCTCAACAACTTCACGGATTACCCGAATGACCTGCCCTCGTACCCGGCCGGGCTGCGAACAGCCGGATACGAGACGGCCTACATCGGGAAGTGGCACATGGGCGAGGACGATGACCGGAAGCGGCCCGGCTTCGACTTCTGGATGAGCCACAAGGGTCAGGGGAACTACTTCGACACCGAGTTCAACGTCGACGGCGAACGCAAGGTCGTGAAGGGCTACTACACGACCGTGGTGACGGACGCCGCCATCGACTGGATGAAGCGGAAGCACGAGAAGCCGTGGATGCTCGTTCTCGGCCACAAGGCTCCGCACGGCGGACCGATCACACCGGAGCCGAAGTACGAGAAGGCGTTCGACGCGGAGACCATCACCAAGCCCGCGAACGCGGAGGCTTACAAAGGCGGCGGCAAGCCGAAGTGGCTGGAAGAATCGTTCCCGACGTGGCACGGTCTTGGCGGACCACTGTATGGGCAGAAAGAATACGGCAAGTTCGTCCGTGCCTACCTGGGCACCATCGCATCGGTCGATGACAGCGTCGGCCGGTTGTACCAGACACTGAAAGACGCCGGGCAACTGGACAACACGCTGATCGTGTTCACGACTGACAACGGTTTTGCCATCGGTGACCACGGTCGCGTCGACAAGCGGACGGCCTACGAGGAGAGCCTTCGACTCCCCATGCTCGTTCGCTACCCGCCGCTGGCGAAGGCGGGCACGGTCGTGAAGGAAATGGTGCTGTCGCTCGACCTCGCTCCGACGCTTCTCGACGTGTGCGGTGCCAAGCCGCTCCCGAATCCGGACGGTCGATCGTGGAAGCCGCTGCTCGCGGGCAACGCGGGCGGGTGGCGGTCGGCGTTCTTCTACCAGTACAACTACGAGGCTCAGTTCCCTTACACGCCGAATGTTCGGGCGGTCCGAACACCCGACTGGAAGTACATCCGCTATCCGCACGGCGATGGGAAGGCCGATCGACACGCTGCCGAGTTGTACGACCTCAAGGCCGACCCGCTGGAGATGAAGAATCTTGCCACGGAGCCAGCCCACGCCGCGAAGTTGAAGGAACTCGCTGAGTTACTCGACCGGCAGATGAAGGACCATGACGCTCTGCCGGACCGCATGCCGATCGACGAAGGCATCAAGAACGTCCTGCCGAAGTTTTGACCGCACGAACCATCCCCGTTCTGGAGTCTGCTGTGAACCGGTCTTCCCTTGCGTTGTTGCTGCTCGTCCTCGCCGCACCTTCCACACCTGCCGCCGATCCGCCGCGAGTCGTCCGGGAGAACATCGAGTGGCTCGACGTCTGGGTGCCGGGTAACAACGTGAAGGACCAACCCCGCGTGCTGCTGATCGGCGACTCGATCACGCGGGCGTACTACAAGACGGTCGAAGACAAACTGAAGGGGAAGGCCGTCGTCTGTCGGCTGGCGACGAGCAAGAGCCTGGGCGACCCCGGCCTGCTCGACGAGGTGAAACTGGTCCTGGGGCAAGCGAAGTTCGACGTGGTTCACTTCAACAACGGGATGCACGGCTGGGGCTACACCGAGGACGAGTACGCGAAGGCCATCCCCGAGTTGGTCGCCCTGATCCGCAAGGCCGCACCGGAAGCGAAGCTCATCTGGGGCAGCACGACGCCGGTGCGAGTCTCTGGAAAGATCGACCAGATTGACCCGAAGACGGACCGCGTGAAGGTCCGCAATCAAGCTGCCGCCGAGCTGATGGAGAAGGAGAAGATCGTGATCAACGACCTGTTCACACTCGTCGCCGACAAGCCGGACCTGTTCTCGCAGGACGGCGTTCACATGAACCCGAAGGGCTCGACGGCACTTGGCGAACAGGTCGCTGCCCAAGTGCTCAAGTTGCTCGGTGGCGGCGTAAAGTAAGTCGATCCGGACGCGATCCGAAATCCGCCACAATCGCCCACTGCCACCCAGGATTCCTCCCCATGCCATCTGTTCGCTGTGCCTGCGGGCTCGCCGCGTTTGCGTGCGTCGTCTGGGTGCTGTCCGTGACCGCCGACGAGCCGCCCGCCCGTGTGCCACGAGCGATCCTCGATTTGGCACTGGAGTCTGTACCGCCGAACACCAATCCTGGGAAGGAGTACACCGCCGCGACCCTCGACTATGCGATGGTCATCGGCATCGACCGGACCCCGAAGGGGCGACTCTGGGCCGCGTGGGTCGCAGGTGGCGACAGCGAGAAGGGGCTGTTCGTTGCCGCTTCCAGTGATGACGACGGGGCGACATGGACCGAGCCGCGACTTGTCATCGACCCCAAGGACGCACCGACCGGCCTCGCACGCCGGGCACTCGTTGGCAACTTCTGGACCGACCCAGCGGGCCGACTGTGGCTGTTCTACGACCAGTCCATGGGATACTTCGACGGTCGCGGTGGGGTGTGGGCGATCACCTGCGACGACCCCGACGCCGACAAGCCCGTCTGGTCCGCACCTCGCCGCATCTGGCACGGAGCGACCCTCAACAAACCCACGATTCTCAAGGACAGCGACTGGTTGCTACCAGTCTCCCTGTGGACCCGGAACAAGATCGGACCGGCAGCACTGCGGGAAGAGTTCCGCGACCTCGACGACCTCCGCATGGCGAACGTGTTCGCCTCCTCGGACAAGGGGAAGACGTGGGAGCGGCGGGGCGGGGTGAAAGTCCCGGAGTCGGACTTCGACGAACACACCGTGGTGGAGTTGAAGGACGGTCGCCTGTGGCTCCTCGCTCGCACCACCTACGGTCTCGCCGAGAGCTTCTCCTCCGACAAGGGGAATACCTGGACCGATCCGAAACCGTCAGCCATCAAGCACACGAACGCCCGCGTGTTCCTCCGCCGACTGTCTTCCGGGAAGTTGCTGCTGGTGAAGCACGGGAAGATCGACGAGCGGACTCCGAAGCGGTCCCACCTGACTGCGTTCCTGTCCGACGACGATGGAAAGACCTGGAAGGGCGGGCTTGTGATCGACGAGCGGGAGGGCGTGTCGTACCCGGATGGGTTCCAGGCTCCGGACGGTTCCATCTCCGTCATCTACGATCACAACCGGGCGAAGGACCGGGAAATTCTCCTCGCACGGTTCACGGAAGACGACATCCTGGCTGGGAAGTTCGCCTCACCGCGAGCGAAAGCACGGATGCTCGTCCACAAGGCTCTCGGGGTGAACTGGTCACAGCAAGCGACAGCGGACGCGAAGCAAGACCGGACCATGATCGTGTACGACGGGAAGAAGCCGAACAGCATGGTTTGCGACACCACACTGCGGCAGCTCCCCGACGGTTCGTGGGTGCTGTTCTTCCTGGCTGGCGGAGACAAGGAGCCGTCGCCGGACAACTACACCGCCGTCGCCCGAAGCACCGACCAGGGGAAAACGTGGTCTGCGACCAAAGCGTTCGATGTCGGGTTCCCTCGTGAAGGAGACACCATCGGCCAGGGGCCGACCGAAGTGCTCGTCGTCGGGAACCGCACATCGCTGTTCTTCTCCACGCACGCCAAGCACTGGTCCACGCAGTGGCGATCGTGGGTGATCCACTCCGACGACTCCGGCAAGACGTGGACGAAGCCTGAACCGCTCCCTGGACGGTTGAAGGAACGGACGTTCATCCGCCAGCACCTCGTCACCCGCGACGGGCGGATTCTGCTGCCATTTCAGCACTACATCGGCCCGAACGCCGACAAGGACAAGCCGCCGCTCGATCGTGAGTTCACCAATCCTCGGCTGGGCGTCCTCGCCAGCAGCGACGGCGGCAAGACATGGACCGAGCACGGCGACGTGAAACTCACCGACGACGACCGCTACTTCGGCTGGGCCGAACCCACGCTGGCCGAGACCGCCGATGGGCGAATCGTCATGCTGATCCGGGCCGACAAGTTGGGTGGTGTGTTGTATTCCGTCGAATCGAAGGATGGCGGCAAGACCTGGCCTGCACTCGCCGTGAAGACGGACATTCCGAACCCCGGCTCGAAGGCCACACTCTTCACGCTCGGCGTGAACGCTGTGGCCCTGCTCCACAACCCGAACCCAGACCACCGCAGCCCGCTCGCGTTGTGGATCAGTTTCGACGGATTGAAGACATGGCCGTACCGTCGGGTGCTGGTGGCCGAATCGTCGGACGGACCGAAGGGTCGGCTCAACTACCCGGACGGATTCGTGAGCAAGAACCGGCAGTGGCTCCACTTTGCGTACGACGACAACCGCCACCGAGCGGTGTTCTACTCGGCCAAACTTCCACCGCTTCCGACGGATGACCCGGCCCTTGCGGCACCAACGGTGAACACCTCGCCTGGTCCGGAGTACGCCGACAGGACACGCATCTTCCAGGGCATCCCCGGCATTGAGAGGGCGAAGAACGGGCGGCTCTGGGCGACGTGGTATGCCGGTGGCCCAGACGAACCCGGCGAGGGGCCTGGGAACTACGTCACCCTGGTGACCAGTGGAGACGACGGGAAGACGTGGTCCGGGCCGAAGCTCGTGATCGACCCACCGGGCCAGGTTCGAGCGTATGACCCGTGCCTGTGGACCGACCCGGACGGGCGACTCTGGCTGTTCTGGGCACAGTCGTTCGGGTGGTGGGATGGGCGGTCTGGTGTGTGGGCGATCACCACCGACAAACCGGGGGACGAGACTCCAACATGGTCGGCCCCACGGCGGTTGATGGATGGGATCATGATGAACAAGCCGACCATCCGTTCCACCGGTGACTGGCTGTTCTTGGTGGCCGTGTGGGAGCGGAAAGCCGACGCCCGGACTCCAGCCGATCGCAGGCATGAGCAGGGAGCCGCAAGCGGTGCGAACGTGTGGGGCACGACCGACAAGGGCAAGACGTTCGCCCAGTTCGAGCAGGTGCAGGTTCCGAAGCGAGTGTTCGACGAGCACATGCTGGTCGAGCGGAAAGGTGGCGAGTTGTGGATGCTGGTTCGGGCCGCTTACGGGATCGGAGAAAGCACCTCGGTCGACGGTGGGAAAACATGGACCGCCGGGAAGGAAACCACCATACCGCATGTCAACTCGCGATTCTTCGTCCGCCGACTGAGTTCCGGGAAGCTGCTCCTGGTGACGCACGAGCCACCAGACAAGAAGAGCCGATCGCACTTGACGGGCCCGGCTGTCGTCGGACGACGGGAAGACCTGGACCGGTGGGTTCGTGATCGACGAGCGAGTCGGCGTGTCGTACCCGGACGGGGTCGAGGCGGCCGACGGCACGATCTACCTCATCTACGATTTCGAGCGGACGAAATCCAAGCAGATGCTGATGGCGACGTTCACCGAGGCCGATGTCGCCGCAGGCAAGACCATGTCCGACAAGGTTCGACTGCGAGTGGTCGTGAACCAGGCGACGGGCGAACGGAAGGCGAAGTAAAGCCGTGTCCGATTAAGCCGCGTCACGATGGACAACCGAAGCATTCACTTGCCGACTGGAGACGTCAACCAATGACCGCCTTCTCAAGTTCTCACAGGTTGGCCGTGTTCGTGTGCCTTCTCTGGGCACAGCCCACGATCGCCGCCGACCCAAGCGTTTCTCGCATCGCGTTCGGTTCCTGTGCGAAGCAGGATAAGCCGCAACCGATCTGGGATGCGGTCATCAAGACGAAACCCGAGCACTTCGTGTTCCTCGGCGACAACATCTACGCCGACACCGAGGATATGGATGTCATGAAGGCCAAGTATGCCCTGCTGGGCAAGCAGCCGGGCTACATCAAGCTGAAGGCGGCTTGCCCGATTCACGCGACCTGGGATGACCACGATTACGGTGGCAACGACGCCGGGGCCGAGTACCCCAAGAAGAAGGAGTCGCAGCAGGTCTTCCTCGATTTCTTCGAGGTGCCCAAGGACGATCCACGGCGATCTCGTGAGGGCGTCTACTCGTCACGAGTGTTTGGCCCCGAGGGCAAGCGGGTACAACTCATCCTGCTCGACGCCCGGTACTTCCGCAGTCCGCTGAAGAAGGGGTTCAAACCCGGCGAGCCAGGCGACGGATTGCGAGGCATCTACGTCCCGAACACCGACAAGGACACGACCGTACTCGGAGAAGCACAGTGGAAGTGGCTCGCTGAGCAACTCAAGGTTCCGGCCGAGTTGAGGCTGATCGGCTCTGGTGTCCAGGCGGTGCCGGATGAGCATGGTTCGGAAATGTGGGGCAACTTCCCTCTGGAGCGGAAACGCCTGTTTGAGTTGATCCGCGAGACCCGTGCCAACGGGGTTGTCTTCCTCACTGGTGACCGGCACCTCGCCGAGATCTCCCGTCTCCCTGCCGATCATGCCGATGGAGTCGGGTATCCGCTCTTCGACGTGTGCAGTAGCAGCCTCAATGTGCCCAGTGGGAACATGACGAAGAGCGGCGTGCGGTTTGCGAATCAAGTGAACTCATACCGGGTTGGGCTGACCTACTTCGACATCAATTTCGGCACTGTGTTGATCGACTGGGAACCCGCCGATCCCGTGATCCGGCTTCAGGTTCGCGAGGAGAAAGGCGACGTGATCCTCCAGCAGAGGCTCACACTGAGCCAACTCCGGGCGAAACCGAAACCGTAGGCGATCCGCAGCGATCGACAGTCGCGACATCACCAGGATGAGAACGCGGAGGACAGCGTGGAAGACATCGCGATTCGGGCGGCAACCGAGGTCGATCTCCCGGCCATCGTCGAGATCTACGATCAGTCCATCCCCGGCGGTTGGTCCACAGCGGACACGAAGCCCGTAACAGTCGCCGACCGCATTCAGTGGTTCCGCAACTTCGACCCCGCAAAACGCCCGATTTGGGTTGCCGAGATCGGTGGCCAAGTCGTCGCATGGGCAAGCCTGTCGTCGTTCTATGCTGGTCGACCAGCTTACGACGCCACTGCCGAGATCAGCATGTACATCAGCACAGACCACCACCGCCGTGGGATCGGGCGTCATCTCAAACGCTGGGTCATTGAGCAGTGCCCACCGCTGGGGGTGACGACCCTGCTGAGCATGCACTTCGACCACAACGACGCCACTGCTCGGATCAACGAGAGTCTCGGCTTCGAGCAGTGCGGTCACTTACGCGAGATTGCCGTCGTTCAGGGGCAGAAGCGGGGTCTGGTTATCTCGGCACTGCGAATCCCGACACCCGCGTGACCCGGATCGACGGCCTGCTTTTGAGAACCGAGGAAGCCTCGGCACAGTGGTTACCGGATTCAATGCCGCGATTGGAGGCGGGAGATGCTACTCGAAGAGTACAACTTCAAGCGTGAAGTGCTGGACGATCCCGGTCCGGTGTTGGTGGATTTCTGGGCCGCATGGTGCGGTCCGTGCCGGGCAATGAATCCAGTCCTGCACGCGATCGCCCGTGACTTCAAGGTCTGCAAGGTGAACACGGAAACGAATCCGCAACTGGCGGCGAAGTTCGAGGTCTCGGCGATTCCGCTGCTCTTGATCTTCCACAACGGCCGCGTGGTGCGACGGCACGAGGGCGTAACCGACGAGGCCACATTGCGGGCCGACCTCGCGGCACTCGCCAACAGTTGATCGCTCCGGAAGAGAGGCACGACCATGACTGCGGAGGAGTGGGAATCATCGACGTCGCTGGAAGAGCTGCTCGCCGTCTGCGGCCTTGTCGAAGGCGATCGACGACTACGCCTTTTCAACGCCGCATGTGCCCGCCGAGTCGCACCCGAGATGCCGGACGGTTCTGCTCGCCGCCTGGTCGACCTCGCCGAACAACGGGCGGACGGGTTGCTTGCTGACCGGGACTGGTTGATGGCGGTGGTCGAGACGCTCGACCCGTACATGGGCAACGAGGCCGCACGCGACGGTGCCGGTGGTGCCACGTTTGGCGTCTTGATGCACCTCCACCAAACCGACACAAAGTCGATCATTCGGCTGACCGAATCGGTAATCGAGGCACGAGCCTACCTGGCATACACTGGCGGCTACCCGGTCGACATCGGGCCAGAAGCGTGGGTGCGGCAAGCCGTCCAGGGCGAGACGACAACTCTGTGCCACATGTTCCGGTGCGTCTGCGGCAACCCCTTCCGACCTGTGTCCGTCGATCCTGCGTTGCTCACGTCGACCGTCGTTTCGCTCGCCAAAGGCATCTACGACGAGAAGGCGTTCGACCGAATGCCGGTCCTCGCGGACGCACTTCAGGACGCCGGTTGCGAGAACGTCGAGATTCTCGAACACTGTCGGGGTAACGGGCCGCATGTGAAGGGCTGCTTCGTTGTCGATCTGCTCACGGGCCGGGCGTAACACCCTTGGTCCCGGCCAAGACGATTCGGGCGAGCCCCAGATCCAGGGGCGAGGGGTAACGACGTGAAGCAACCGTACGACGCCATCCGCCTGGTCATCTCCAACATCGCGACGAGCAGCGACGCCGAGGCGTGGCGTGCGTTCCTGGCCGACGAGGGGTGGACGGTCGGCACGGGGTGGGGGGCCGACGACATCGTCGCGTGGGCCGCCAAGCGGGAGGACCGCACCGTCCCGACCCGCCGGACGCTGGCCGAGGTGCTCCGCAAGCGTCTCGCCGCCGAGCACGGCGACCCAGGTGCGGTCACGCTGAACAAGGGCGAGGCGGTCATCGACCTGACGTACTATCGGGCGGTCGACCGGAAGTGAGGGCGGCTGGCGGCCGATGCCTTCCCGGCACGGACAAGGGCTCCTCGACCAGGACTTCAATATCCCCTGTTTAGATTGAGCTGCGTCCGAGCCCTTACGCGAACATCCTGAAGGACCGCCAGGTGGAACTGCTGGCGGGCCAGCGACCCGCATGAACCCGTGGAATCGGTACGCGAGAAGACAGGTGGCGACGCGGTCTCGACCACGGTCTTGAGACACCCACCGCTTCGCCTTCGACGGTCGGCAACCGAGGGACGGGTTCGGGTGAATCAGTCACAGGTGTGGTAGCATCGGAGCGACTTCGGATGTTCGTTCAGGCAACGCGAGGGCAATCATGTCGCGATTGATGCTGTGTGGTCTCACGTCGTGGCTGATCCTGGTCTCCGCAGGACCGATTCGGGCCGACGATGCTGAGAACAGTGCCGTCGCCTTCGTGGAGAAACTCGGTGGGAGGGTCACCCGCGACGAGAAGACACCCGGACAACCTGTCACTGCCCTAAACCTGTTCGGGACGGCGGTGACGGATGCGGGCTTGAAGGAACTCACACCACTCAAGAACCTCACCACACTCAGTGCGAGTTACACGCAGGTGACGGATGCGGGCTTGAAGGAACTCGCACCACTCAAGAACCTCACCACACTCTACCTTGGCGGCACGAAAGTCACGGACGCGGGCTTGAAGGAACTCGTGGCGTTCAAGAACCTCACCGCAGTCTACCTGGGCGAGACGCAGGTGACGGACGCGGGGTTGAAGGAACTCGCACCACTCAAGAACCTCACCACACTCAGCCTTGGCGGCACGAAAGTCACGGACGCGGGGCTGAAGGAACTGGCATTTCTTCCGAACCTCACCACGCTCTACCTGAGCACCGACGTGAATGTTACGGACGCGGGGCTTAATGCACTGGCCAAACTCACGAATCTCACCTCACTCAGCCTACACGGCACGCAAGTGACGGACGCGGGCTTGAAGGAACTGGCCCCGCTCAAGAACCTGACCTCACTCGGACTGCTTTGCACGCATGTGACGGATCGAACGCTGGCAGTGTTACGGGAAATTAACTTGCTCCACGTCTTCGCCGAGGCAACCGCTCTTGATGGGGGTCGACCGTCCAAACCCGATGAAGTTACAACGCTCAACCTGTTCGGCACGGTGGTGACGGACGCGGGGTTGAAGGAACTGGCCACATTCAAAAACCTCATCTCACTCAATTTAAGTTACACGCAGGTAACGGACGCGGGGTTAAAGGAACTCGCCACATTCAAAAACCTCATCTCACTGAGCTTGGTACACACGAAGTTAACTGGCGCTGGGCTACAGGAACTCGGAGCGTTCAAAAACCTCACCACACTCAACGTGCGGTACACGCAGGTGACGGACACCGGGTTAAAGGCACTCGGAGCGTTCAAAAACCTCACCACACTCAAGCTGAGCGGCACGAAAGTCACGGACGCGGGGTTGAAGGAACTGGCACCGCTAACGAGCCTCACCCTCATCGACTTGATGGGCACGAATGTGACGGACACCGGGTTGAAGGAACTCGCGATACTCAAAAACCTCACCGCACTCTACCTGAAAGGCACGAAGGTTACGAAAGCGGGGGTGGCGGATATTCAGAAAGCGTTGCCGAAGTGCAAGATCGAGTGGGACGGCGGCGTCATCGAGCCGACTGAACAGCCGTGACTTCGGGGCGAAGATTTGCCTCTCCCGACGTTGGTCGGAGACTGGCCCTGCGATTGGGCCTCGTTACCGCTGTCCACAGCCACCCAAACGAGTTGGCCCGTGCTCTCGCCTCATCCCGGCGCTTCTGTCCTGGGTATCATGGATCGAGAACCCCTCCCGGTAGCGAACCACGGTTGGCCCGAGGCAAATCCATGTCGAAGAATCCGAGGCAGGCGGTCCGCCAACCAGCCACGAAGTTCGCCCACCTGCAAAAGAAGATGCAGAAACAGAAGCCACGGAAACGAGCAGGCAAGAAGAAGTGAATGCCTCCCACACGCCCAGGCCAACGGCGAATCGCCTCTTCTCACAGTTTCCGCACGAACGTGGCCCCAACGAACCGTGCCGGACGATCGCGTCAGGCGTACTGCGGGAGTGGCCCGACCTGTGGAAGGCAGACCCACGACTACTCCTGTCGATCGGCGACGACGAAGTGAGGGCGATCATCCGCCGAGACCCCCGCCGACTCCGTTACTTCTCGGCAACCGACCCGAAGTATCCCAGTGTTCCCCTTCTCCGGGTGCGTGCGGAAACGGTGCCTCAACTCCCGACACGCAAGCCGTTGGACCCTCGGCTCCCGCCCGACACCGGGATTCGCGACAAGGTCTGGCAACGACTCGTCATGGAAGAGATCGGGCACCTGCCGCAACCCGGTTTTGCCGTCGTCGATGGTACCCAGATCCAGGGATGCAATGCACCGTGGGTTGTTCATGTAGCGACTCTGGATTGTCGGGTGGTTCGGGCGGAACTGCTCACTGCGGCTGTGCCAGGTAATGTCGTCGTTTTGGAAGGAGTCGATGTCGGCTTCGCAGCCGTGGTCACCGGCGATGGCGTTCGCCTGATGTCCCGAAATCCGCACATCGCGACACACCTGAACGGTGCGACAGAATGCTCACTCTCCACCGAACAGTGGACCCGTTTCATTCGAGACCTCTGCGAGCAGCCACTCCCGATCAACGTGACGAAGACCACGTACAACCCCGTGACCGAACTTGGGGACGCCTTGCCGCACTCGCCGGGGTCGTACATTCTGAAACCCCGGTTCGGGTCGAACGGCTTCTGCGTTACTCGCATCGTGAGCCACGCGGACGGCACCCTCACCGTGGAAAGCGATTGCCCCGATACGACCCAGTACCTGGAGGAGTTTCCTGCTGACCCCGACCTACGGGGCCGGGATCTTGTCACGGCAGCCGCGACACACCGGTCACGCTTCATAGATCGAGCTACGGTAGGTATCCCCGAGCGTGCGTTGAATCAGTCGATCCTTGAAGAAGAGATTCGTCAGGACCGGTCTGAAGGGTCGATCTTCGAGCCCCGGATTGTCGTGCAGCGGATGAAGGCGGGCTTGAGCGAGTCGTTCGCGACACTCGGGGCGATGTGCAAGCGAATCGACACGGCGATCGGTGCGTCGGTCGTGCGTGACTTCCGGGAAGAACCACTGGACGTGTCGCTGCGTCGTTTTCTGAGGGGACGAGTGCCAGCCAGTGACCTTGCGAGTCAGGTTCGGCGAACTCATGACGAGATCCTTGCGGCGGGTGACCGAACTCAGGTTGCTCTGGTCCCTCTCGTCGAGGCGGGTGGGGCTCGGGTTCATCAGTTTGCGATCGACTGCCGGTTGTGCTGGAACCCGGTTACGGAACGAGCCGAATACCCGTTTCTGGAGTTGCAGTTCGGGATCGGACGCATCGACGGAGCTGCGTTCGGCTCGGTGCCACTTGCGGGGTATCGGACACGAGATGAACTCGCGGATCGCTTCGGCCCCGAGTTCGGCTGACAATTGAGCGATTGCGATCTGGATCACACGGCAACCACGGGCGAACTCGCCCGACCAGATGACAAGGACAAGACAATGCCCCGACTTCCCGCCGACGCGATCAAGCAAGGTCTCCTCCACCCCGACGCGGACGTGCGGTTCACCGCACTCCATCACTTCGCCGACGCTCACAGCCCCGACGCATCGGTGATGCCGGTCGTGATCGACGCCCTGGAGAAGTACGGGCGGCACGGCACGTTCCAGTTCTTGCACCTCATCACGAACCTTGCCCAATCCGAGGCGACGGTCGCGTGGGCGGTGAAGGAACTGACCACCCGTCCCGCTCGCACCGAGGAGGAGCGAAACTATCTCAGAGTGCTGGCTCGGTTGCTCAGCGACGCCGACCCCCGACTCGTCCGCCCACACAATGACACCCTCCAGGTCGCCCCGGCATTCGGTCCGGAGTTTCGGAGCCGAGTCGCCCGTCGCATCACGTATCTGTCCCAGGACGGTGATGCCCTGTGGCGGGAACTGGAAGCCATCTGCGAAGCAGGCATGAACAAGCAGTACGTCAAGGACGTGCGGTGGGCGGACGGACTCGACATCGTGGAGGAATTGGCTCGGCAGGGAGAGCAGCACGCCGACCGTGTGATGGATCTCCTGAAGTTGAAGGTCGAGAACTACGAGGGCAGCCCGCACGCCTGGATGGAACCACTGGCCGTCAGCTTGGCCGGGAAACTGCGACACGAGCCAGCGATCCCTCTCATCGTGGCGAAACTCCACGAGGACGGCGACGTGCTGGGCGAGCAGTGCCAGTACGCCCTCGTGAAGATCGGGACCGACGCTGTTGTCGAGGCCGTCCGGGATGCCTACCCGACCGCCGAGTGGCACTTCCGGCTGTACGCCAACTCTGTCTTTGGCGGGATTCCCTCTGATCTCGCCATCCAGACCGGCATCAAACTTCTGGAGACCGAGGCGGATCTGGATCTCGAGAACTTTCTGGCCCAAGCACTCGTGGAGCAGCTTTCGACCGAAGGCAACGAGGCGGCCTACCGCGTGCTCCAGTCTGACCCGGACCTCCGTGACTTGCGGGACAAGCTGGTGGCGGCGTGCACGCTGACGGGGCAAGAGTTTCCGGAACTTGAGGGTTGGCGGAAGGAGATCCGAGACGAGAAGCAGCGGAAACCGTTCATGTTCGGCGGCCCAGTCGCCCGGCTCCCGGTTGCCAGGATTCCAGCGGTGCCGAAGCCTGCGTCGCCTGTTCCGCAGGCCAGACAGAAGGTGGGCCGGAACGACCCGTGCCCGTGCGGAAGCGGCAAAAAGTTCAAGAAGTGCTGCATGCCGAAAGGCGGAAGTGACTTGTAGTACACGAACAGGCCGGGGAGTGACCTTCGGCTTCGTTCGATCGGGCTCGCCGCACGATGCCATTGGCGGGGAACGTGCTTGACCACGGTCGGGTGCATTCGGAAACTGACTCGAAGCCAGCACTGGTTTCTGACCCGACACCGTTTCAGCGTGAGGCGTCATGCAATCCTTCCGCACCGTGGCACTTTTCTTCGGGTTCTTCGCGGCACCTGCGTTCGCGTCGGCGGGACAACCGGTGACGACCGCAGATGCCTTGGTCACGGCGGTTCGCGACGGAGCCGAGGGGGAGACGATCGAGATCGCCCCCGGCACCTTTGAACTCGACGTCCCGCTGGAACTGAAAGCCAAGATGACTCTCAAGGGGGCGGGAATGGACAAGACCACCCTCACCCACACGAAGGGCCGCAAGCCGTCCACGAAGTCGCTTCCCGACCCGGAGATGAAACTGGACGGGCTGGACACCGATGCTTACCTGATCCGCATCAAGAGGGACACCGCCGGGGTCACCGTCTCCGACATGACCCTGCACGGCCCGCAACTCCACGGGGCCGTCTTCAGTTGGTTCCACACCGGCTTGCACCTGCACCACCTCCGGATCAAGGAGACGCTCTGGAGCGGCCTCCGCACGTTCGGCATGAAGAAGGCGAAGATCCACAACTGCGAGTTCGTCGACGCTGGCGGGCGGTGGGACAAGGGCCAGCCGGGGGTGAAAGGGGGCATCACCGGCGGCGGCATCTTCGCCATCTGGATGAGCGACTGCGAGATTTTCGACAACCGGTTCGTCCGCACCCAGAAGGTTCCGGAACGTGAGTTCTACGGCATCAAGGTCCGACAGGGAACGCGGTGCCACGTTCACCACAACACGATCGAAACCAACTTCTCGATGGAGTTCCCGTTCGAGAACGACGAGGACAACGAGATCGACCACAACGTCTGCTTCGGCACGGTGTCGATCCCGAAGCACGCCGGTGGGGCGGTGCCGAAGAGCGGGCGGACGTTCCACATCCACCACAACTGGTTCAAGGACAGCTACTCCATTGAGGTCGCCCGCAACGGCGTAGAGATCGACCACAACCTGTTCGATTTCGACGCGAAGGCCGACCACGGCAACCTGATCTCCGGGTTCGGTAACGCGGACGCGAAGGGGCCGCTGGCGTTCCACAACAACCTCGTGAGCAACCCCGGCCGAGGCGTGATCTGGGTGAACGAGGTGTTCAACAACATCGAAGTGCGGAACAACCACATCGTCACCCGGACGACAGCCACGCCCCGGAAGGAAGGGCTGTTCGGGTTCAACCCGAAGTGCGACTTCAAGACGATCACGATCAAGGACAATTTGATCGAGTGCGAGGGGGAACCCCGACCGCTGCTGCGAGCCAAGGAGAGCTACGGGGCGACGGTCGAGAACAACAGACTGACCAATGTGGCCGACGCCGAGAAACTGAAGAACCCGAAGGCCGACCGGACGGTCGGTCTGGAGAAGCCGCTCAAGTTCGAGTGCGGGGTGAAGGGCGAGTTCACCGTGGACGGCTGGAAGGCCAATTCGACCACGAAGTAGCAGGTCCTGCCTCCATCGTGTGCGTTCGATGTGAGTGCGATTGTACCCCTTTGCGAGTGCCGCACCGCCAGCACGTCTTTTCCTGGCTACGGGTGCCGAGGCGTCGCGAAAGACGCCTCAACCCCCAGGTCGGCGAACATCGCCGCCTCATTGTCCCTTCGCCGTTCTCCCTGCCGCGTCAGACTTTCTCGCCGTGGCAGGCGGAACCAACGTGCAACTCGCGTCGCCCAGTTCCTCAAAGCCAGTTTCTAGTTCTACTGTGTCCCGTCTTGATTCGCTGTAAGCGGTTTTGGTCTAATCCCTTCTGGCTCGAACGCCACACTGGGGGAATCCGTCATGGAACGACGATACGAGACGCGGTTGAAGGAG
>Ga0335397_10001206_pt1 | contig 35087 bp, 29 predicted proteins | sample MAT04_FD_205740 | JGI IMG/M metagenome (GOLD analysis project Ga0335397, IMG submission 205740) | Freshwater microbial communities from Lake Fryxell liftoff mats and glacier meltwater in Antarctica - MAT-04 (spades assembly) (version 2) ... | reverse complement strand
TGTAACATCTGAGCGAAATCCTATCCTACGACTTAAATCAGATGCTAAAATACCAAACAAGTTTACGAAATGGAATAATTAGAGTGCACGGCTGCTGTGGAGTCTATGCGGTGGCGGGAACTGCTGTGACTGAACCAACATTAGTGCTGCCTTTCGCACTCCCCCATGCTCCTCCAATATATGCACCAACAGACGGCCCAGTCCAATTGAAGCGCGCAAGCACCTTGTCTTTATCATCTTAGAGTTGTTGAGCATATGCTATGGAATTGGTAGAAAACATTCCCCATAAGAACAAGGCCACTAGAGGAGATTTTAAATGTATAGTATCAATTTGACGTTTTGGTCTTTCCATACGGATATCAATCCTTGAAAATAGTTCTTCAACAAGGTATCACTTATTTTTTAGACAGTAAATATTACTGGTAATGTTCTCATCCCAGTGTAGGAGGTACCTGGGGTTACAATAAATCTTAGATTAAGGCATAGAAATTAAAGATTAATGCTGACAAAAACTGTCAGTCTATATTGGTAAACTAGGTTCGTTAAATCAACTCATTTAAAGAGAAAAATATGATACTCGAACCCAATGTAATTGTGCTTTATGTTGATGATCTTGCGAGAGCCAGCCAATTTTATCAGGATTTGCTTGGCATAAAGCCAGAAGAAGCATCACCGACATTTCATAGCTTCACATTATCAAATGGCATTAGTTTAGCTTTAAAAGCAAAACATTCCGTTATGCCACCCACTAAACAGAAGAGTGGTAATGATGAGTTAGCATTTACACTTGATAGTAATAAAAAAGTGGATGAGTTATTTGCAGCATGGCAAGCCAAAAAAATAAGCATTCTGCTCCCTCCAACGCAGGTGCCTTTTGGGTACACTTTTGTTGCCTTAGATCCGGATGGTCATCGATTACGAGTTGCTTCTCTTGGAAATGTATAGTGAAAAGCTGGATTGCTGTAGCATCAGCAGAGCATGTTCGAAATGGGCGTGTACAAGGTTTTATGCAAGTTTGTCATGCAAGAAGCTGCAATTATCCCGCTTCTTGATCATTTGGATCTCACAAAAAATAAAAAGCATTGGGGCTATCAATTTCGTTTTGGACTGCTGGAAATCAGCGAGCATGATATGCAACAAATTTCTATATTGATGCGCACTAACAATATTAAGGGGTAACTAAAATGTCTATGTCACCAACCGTGAGACAAGTAGAAAGTTTTATCGTGGCTGGGTTCAACGTAAGGACTCAAAATAAAGATGAATTTAATGATAAAATAGCGAAACTACCCAATCTTTGGCAGCAATTTTATACCAGTGAGCTAGCCACCAATGCTAATATTTTTGGTGTTTATTCAAACTATGATTCTGATGCTAATGGTCCTTACACGGTTACCGTGGGTGTTGAGTCTTCTCATGCACAAACGGAATTAAGTGTTGTTACTATCCAAGCAGGTAATTATCTTGTTTTTCAAGGCACAGGTCCAATGCCTGCCGTGGTGGTTGAAACGTGGAAAAAAGTATGGGAATTTTTTGAAACAAATACAGAGTATCGACGTAATTTTATCAGTGACTTCGAGGCTTATAGTGATCCTGATCAGGTTGCGATTTATATTGGATTAGAATAATCCCAGCCAGCCCACTAGATGCTACAATATCTGAGTTTAAATATTGAGCACAAAAATGAATCGAATTATTGAGACAGACCGAAGCCACGTAGAGCATTCTACAGCAATACAATTTAATGTCGCTTTGTAAGTATCAAACTGTAATAGAGATTGAGTTGAGTCTTTTCCCTTTGCGTCTCGCTGGTTTTAGATGAACTGTATGCACTCTAATCGCTTGTTTAACAGAGCGTTTTTTGCGTGGCTTTCTTTTTGATTTATCCCTATTATAGATATCTATTTTGAAACAATAGAAGTTCTCCACATTATTACTACAATCCATATAGCAGTGAAAATTTTTCACTCAAGATAACCCTATACAGCTATGCCCAATAGTGAACCAATACCTGCACTCACAATCATCGCTAGCGTTCCCCAAACCACAACACGCAGTGATCCTAATATTATTCGAGCTCCACCAACCTTTGCAGCCACCCCACCTAGTAATGCCAACAATAAAACCGCCATCACTGATATTGTTAAAATAAGATAGGTCCCAGGAACAATAAAAATAATTAATAAAGGTAGTAATGAACCAAGAGTAAAGCTGCAGGCCGAAAACAGTGCTGCCTGAAGAGGACGTGCACTTGATATTTCTGAAATACCAAGCTCGTCGCGAGCATGTGTACCTAAGGCATCCTTTGCCATCAATTGTTTTGCAACTTTTTTTGCAAAATCAGGCTCTAATCCACGATTGATATAGATAGTAGTTAGCTCTTCTATTTCATTGGGTAAACTCACATCAAGTTCTTTCTTCTCACATTGTAGTGCTGATTTTTCTGTATCCGCTTGAGAGCTTACTGATATATACTCACCCGCAGCCATCGACATGGCACCAGCAATTAATCCTGCAATCCCTGCTACAAGTATTCCATTATATGGTGTGTGAGCAGCAGCAACACCAATCATCAGGCTCGCAGTAGATATAATGCCATCGTTTGCACCCAATACAGCGGCACGTAACCAGCCAATTCGCTCAATTCGATGATATTCTTTATGTTGGATATACATCAAAACTCCTCGAGTCGATTTGTCACCGAATTACTCTCGTGGCGTATCGGATTTGTGTTTATATACTGCATTTTCAGGAATATCAGTAGCCGAATAGATACTAATTATTTTGAATGGTTTCTTCGCGTTAAGATTAATAAAATTATGAGGGATCCCTTGAGGTATAAAGATCATATCACCTGTTATAATTGTTGAATTTTTGCCATTGATAACTGATTTAGCCTGACCTTCAACAACAAATATGACCTGATCAAATTTATGGGTTTCCATCCCAATCTCATTGTTGAGGTTAGTCTTAGGGGTGATATTCATAAAAACAACCTGAGCATCCTTACCTGTCACAAGTGCTAACTTCCAATTTTCATTCTTTTTTGCCATTTCAAAAATTTTGGGAGTAATAATCGCATTTATTTTGTTATCAACTGTATTTTCTTCAGTACTAGCAAAGGATGATGTTGCGATTAAAGTTGTCACCAATAACGGAGATATAAAAGTTCTTTTTATTCCTTTTATGTTCAAAGTGCTCTCCATAATTTAAAATTAACTGTTTAATATATATCAGCGCTTGATCTTCTAATACTAATTCTAGAAGCGTTTCAGCATTGTTGAGAAAACCGAAATTGTTTATTTAGTGTAGCATATGAATAATGACTTTTCTGTGGCTTCATCATCGATATGAATAGACTGTAGTGCAATATCCTCGATATGTACTTAAATATTAAAAGGATTATAAACAAAAGGGTTTACTGTGGAGAATGGATTTATGGATCCTGAATATATTGCGAATGTATATTGTCAAAAAGAAAAAATTGCCACTAAATCTGGTGATAATGTTGAAGAACTACATATTTCGATGATAGTACAACTGGATGAGTACGGAGATGGTCATGGTGAAATTATTAATCTTAAAACAAACGAGGTAGTTAAGACTTTTTGTAAATCATGTCCGTATTAATGTATTTTAATTTGGCATTATTGTTTAACTCATTATCAGAGAAGTTATTCGATTTAATGTACGCAGACCGGTGTGGCTATTTCTAAAGATTATAGGAGAAGATTATGATCATAAAAACCGTTGATGCCGCCACCTTAAAACGCTGGATGGATTCTGGAGAAGCTGTGGTGGTAGATGTGCGCGAGCCTGCTGAATATGCCGCGGAGAACATTGAGGGAGCAAACCTTCTGCCGCTAGGCGTAGTTAGCAAAAATGCGTTACCACAAGTACATGACAAAAAACTGGTGATCCATTGTCGTACCGGTAAGCGAAGCAGCAATGCTTGTGAAAAACTGCTGGCTGAAGACCCTAATCTCGAAGTGTATAATCTTGAGGGCGGCATTTCCGCATGGCGTGCAGCAGGGCTTCAGGTTGTATCATCGGGTAACTTCCTACCACTGGATCAGCAAGTGCAATTAACAATTGGTCTTGGCGTATTAGCAGGAAGTTTACTTGCCTACTTTGTGAGCCCGCTATTTTTTCTACTTACCGGATTTTTTGGCGCCGGTCTTATATTCGCAGGATTGAGTGGTTTTTGCGGTCTTGCGATGGTAATGGCAAAAATGCCGTGGAACCAGAGTGTCAAAGGCACTTCTTCCTGCCGTGCCGTGAAATAACAAGATGATACTCGGCTATATGTTGGCGGTAGTTATGGGGCTTACGCTCGGCTTAATCGGTGCGGGCGGCTCCATTCTCACCGTGCCGATTTTTGTCTATCTGCTCGGCGTGAAGCCCGTTATGGCGACAGGCTATTCATTATTAATAGTTGGCAGTGCTGCACTGATGGGTACCGCTCGTTACTGGCAGAATAGTATGGTGAACCTGCGCGCAGCAGCGATGTTTACTGTACCGGCCATGCTCACCGTGCTTGCCACACGCACCTATATTGTGCCGAACATTCCTGACCCGATAGCTGGTATCCCCAAAGATAATATCCTCATGCTACTATTTGCGGTGCTTATGATTTTATCTGCAATGTACATGCTCAGTCCTGCTAAAGTAAAATCCAATGCATCGCATAGGCTGGATGTCAGCAGTGCAACAAAACTCATCTTCGGCAGTGCTGGTGTTGGTTTACTTACTGGCATGGTGGGTGCGGGTGGCGGCTTTTTGATTATCCCCACGCTGATTGCGCTGTTTGGTTTGCAAGTGAAAGAGGCTATCGGTACATCGCTTGCAATTATAGCCATCAATTCACTAGTTGGTTTTACTGGCGATTTATCCGTAGGCATTCAGCTCGACTGGGCGCTGCTTGGAGCGTTTCTGGCGCTGACGCTGCTGGGGATGTGGGTTGGCACCACGCTGGCCACACGAATGGAAGGCGCAAAACTTAAAAAACTTTTTGGCATGTTTACGCTTCTAATCGGCATCGCGGTACTAGCAAAAGAATTATATACATTATTCAATCAGTAAAAGGAGGTTCAAATGCACGTACACCATTTCTTCGATACAGATAGCGCAACCTTCACCTATGTAGTAAGCGATCCTGATACAAAAAAATGTGCAATTATCGATTCGGTACTAAATTACGACATGTTTTCAGGAAAAACCACTACGGTTTCTAACGACAAAGTCATAGCTTATGTGAATGAACAAGGCTTGAGTGTGGATTGGATTTTGGAAACCCATGCCCATGCTGATCACCTTACCGGATCTCATTACCTACGCGAAAGACTCGGTGGGAAAATTGGTATTGGCGAACACATCAAAGATGTGCTGCAATTTTGGGTGCCACTATTTAACACCGCAAATGATACTCTTCTAGATGGATCACAGTTCGATCATTTATTCAAAGATGGTGAACTATTCTCTATTGGCTCCATTGAAGTGAAAGTGATGCACACACCGGGTCATACCCCTGCCTGTGTTACTTACCTGATGGGTGATGCAGCATTTGTTGGGGACACCATTTTTATGCCCTATGTTGGCACTGCACGGACAGACTTTCCAGGGGGCAGCGCGAAAAGGCTATATCAATCCATCCAGAAACTGCTGGCGCTGCCAGCAAACACGTATCTCTTCACTTGTCATGATTATCCACCGCCAGGGCAAAGCGAAGCCTATATCTCCACCGTGGCAGAGCAAAAAGCAAAAAACATCATGGTGCGCGATGGCGTGAGTGAAGCAGAATATGTTGCAGCCCGCAATGCGAAGGATGTTGGCAAAGCTGTGCCTCGTTTACTGCTTCCATCAATCCAGGTGAACCTGCGTGCGGGCGACCTCGGCAAGGCAGAAAATAATGGCGTGCAATATATCAAAATTCCATTGAATAAGTTATAAGTCAGGCGTGGGGGGCAATGAAACAGCCATTTCCAACCAGTTTGAAAACAGGTATTGGGAGTTGATGAGAAAAGTTGCTTAACTGGGTTGTACAAATTTGCTTGATCACATCAAAGAACCATAACATAGGCGAAGTGATGTACCGCCTTGAAAGGTCAATTTATCCAATAACCCTTGTTTATCCAGAGCAAAAAGCAAATCATAGTGTAATAATTCTTTTTCAATGACAGGCCTCATATGAGAATAGCCTTCTTCCCGCATGGCAAGTTCTACTAATAAATTAAAATCTTCCCTGTTTATGGCGGTAGGTTTAATCATTCTAATTCTTCCATATTAACTAAATTCGTATTGCGACCAACTCGTTTTAGGTCTCTTAAAGCAGCTTGTTTAGTAGCCATTCTTAGCGGTCGTTCATTGATTTTGGTGGTGTTATTGAGAATATCTTTAACTGTCCGCTTAGTATGTGTAAATTCAATAACACCATAGGCTGTCTTGTAGATGCCTTTTCTGCCTGTTGTCATGATCGTTATTCTATCGATAGGAATTTGTGAGATGATGCCATATTCGGATAGCATGGATTCCAAACTGACATAATTGTACTCACCTCGTCTAAGTGTTTTTACAATATGTTCGATGGCATAACTGTCAAATTGCCTGGCATCTTCATTAACATATACGTCTCGACAAGCTCGCTTAAGTATTCCTGACTTTACCAGACGTTTCAGTCCTTCATTGAACGTTTTAAAGGAGTCCTCTGGAAATAACTTGGATAGATCTCGATTAGAAAAGATATATTTACCTTGTCTATCTTGTTCTCTGAGTACATTAATGGCGTGTTCTTTATTCATAAGCGAATTTAAGTGGACGTTTATTCCATAAAATTATAGTATAAATGTCTACTTAAAGCGATTATTTAATTAAGTGTACGGTAATACTATAAATATGTAGTATTTATGTATACTTAAGGCTTATCTCATGTTCATTGGAAATTTGTTCAAAATGAAATTCAGTAATTGACGGTTGCATTTGTAGACATATTAAAAATGATCTTGCCTTGAAAAATCGGACACTTTGCTAAGCAGCCATTTTAACCTCAAACAATTCGGGTGATTTATACCCAAGCATCGAATGAAGCGGTTTTCGATTGTAATATATTTCGATGTATTCAAATACATAATTTTTTGCAATTGTGCGGGTGGTCAATTTCTCCCCGTGAATAGCCTCAACTTTGAAACTATGATTCGTGCTACGACTTTGCTCGTATGAGCTTCGGATAAATGGGCGTAACGCTTAACCATTTGGAGCGTCTTATGCCCCAGGATCTCTGCGATTTCGGCAAGGCTAGCCCCATTCATCGCAAGATAGGAGGCGCAACTGTGTCGTAGGTCATGCCATCGAAAATCAGCGATTTCTGCACGTTTTAATGCATTTTCAAAGGGCGTACGTAGGTCAACAGGGGCTTTAAAGCTCTTTCCAGGAAAAACTAAATCACAGCTCACGTGACGTACTTTCGCATGTTGTTTCATGAGATCAAGTGCGTGACCAGCTAACGGCAATACTCTGCGTTCACCGTTTTTTGTTTCATGCAATGTGATTATTCCGCGCTCTAAATCTACGTCTTTCCAAGATAAACCCATGATTTCCATGCGTCGGCCACCAGTGGATAAGGCCAGTACCACCGCTGTATAAAGATACTGGCTTTCGCTGGCTCTACACTCTGTTAATAAACGTGGACGTTCCTCATCAGATAAGAAGCGCACACGTCCTCTTGGTTCTTTGGGTTTCAGCACCCGACGCATGGGAGAGTCTTCAATCCACTGCCATTCTTTCATAGCAATTGTAAGAGCATGTGATAATGCAGCCAGATAGCAAACCTGTAATAAATGGCAACATAGGATATATAATCCGATGATTTATTATATTATCTCTATGATTTAATTGGGATAATAGTTATTAATATATTTATTTGGGACAATTTTGGGACGTTAATTTAAGAAAGGGTGTTTTTAAGCATTAAAATTGAACAGAATTATTGTGATCTCAGTCGCCAGTGATGGCATCTTCTAATAACTGTTTTATTTCGTTTGAAATAGCTTTTTTGTCAGTAGCTGATGTTAAGAGGGCATGAATTTTTTGGTCGTCTTCAAATAATCGGATTAGATGCGTTTTAATATTCTTTAACAATGGTTGAAAAGACTTACTGATCTTTAATGCTTCATATTCTTGGATTAGGCCATCAACATCAACGTGTTCGGTATTTGCATTTGCTTTAATGTACTCAATGTAATTTCTATCGGGTACTTGTTGAAGGTTTGAATTATCCAACAATTGATTAATATGCTGTCTAATCTTTTTATCATCCCAATCAAAATCAAGTAAATCGGGGGTGGCTATTCTACTATAGAGTTGAGCAATGATGTGGCCTACCTTTGCTTGAAACTCGGGCTTTATTCCAAGGACTCTATTTTCTAAGAGCAAATCATAATGGTCAGCTCTAAAAGAAAACGAGAGCGGTAAAACTGCCACCATGTCTTCTTCAAATGGTGTTTGCTTAGGAAGAAAGAAATGTGTTTTTTGGTCACTGTTATTGAGTAGCTTTGAGAGCTTATCTTTGAGTTGATCGAGCGCGTCACGCGAAAGCACTTTTGTGTTTCCAATTTCTGTTGGTTTTATCTCTTCGTTGATCAATCGTTTGATGACACTGCTTAATCTTCTAACTAAGCACACATTAACATGACTCAACTTGGGTTTACGTTTTTTTGTTCTAACCAGATCGCAGGACTGAGTTAAGATCATAACGTATTGTATTTTACCATCAGAGGGTTGGATAGCAGGGTAGAACTCATCGAAGTATTGACGGAATTGCCCATCAATTTTTAGGATGTCACCTTGTAGGAGTGATGATTCAGAAGAACGATCTTCATAAACATAAGGCGGTATTGTTACATCGGTCACAGTGAACTAAGCTTCCTTTCCATCTCTGCTCTAACCAAAAAAGCTTCATCAGTCTGAGATTCAAATTCTTTTAGGTTTGTTTTAGCGATAGTTAACATCGCCTTAGAAAAATGGGGGCGTTGTGGTGCTTTTGCGCTCGTACGTGTCGTTTCTTTTTTCAATGCAGTATTTCTTTTGTTCATTTCACTCTCCTCTTGGTTTTAAGTATAACCTCATTTTGAGAGAAAATCATTAGGTGGGTGTTGTGATTTATTGTAGTGAGTTGCTATTTGTTATTTACGAGTGTCCCAAAAGTGTCCCATGAGCGGGTTTATCTGTCTGGTTTTTACACTACTCATTACGTAACTACTTGATTTTATTGGTGGGCCCACTAGGACTTGAACCTAGGACCAACGGATTATGAGTCCGCTGCTCTAACCAACTGAGCTATAGGCCCGAAACGTTGCTATTGTAATTGTAACCTGAGTAAAACTCCAGAAAATTTTAAAATATATTGTATTTAATTTTTCATGGCTTATAAAAAAAAGGCAGGTTGGTATAACCAACCTGCGATGCTGATTTCTAGGTATCATCGCCTTCAAGGAAGCTGCGTAGCTTCTCTGATCGAGAAGGGTGGCGCAGTTTGCGCAGGGCTTTTGCTTCAATCTGACGGATACGTTCGCGTGTTACGTCAAATTGTTTGCCCACTTCTTCCAGCGTGTGATCGGTATTCATTTCGATTCCGAAACGCATACGTAATACTTTAGCCTCACGAGGAGTCAGGGTTTCGAGAATTTCAAGTGTAGCTTCTCTTAAGCCTTCCGCTGTTGCGCGTTCAATTGGAGATTCAATGTTGCCGTCTTCTATGAAATCACCCAAGTGCGAATCGTCATCGTCACCAACCGGCGTTTCCATGGAAATTGGTTCTTTGGCAATTTTTAAAACCTTGCGGATTTTTTCTTCACTTAAATCCATTTTTAATGCAAGTTCTTCCGGTGCAGCTTCGCGACCTGTTTCTTGTAGAATCTGACGCGAAATACGATTGAGTTTATTAATTGTTTCAATCATATGAACCGGAATACGAATTGTACGGGCCTGATCGGCTATTGAACGTGTAATAGCCTGACGAATCCACCAGGTGGCGTAAGTGGAGAATTTATATCCACGACGATATTCAAATTTATCTACCGCTTTCATCAGACCGATGTTTCCTTCCTGAATCAAATCAAGGAATTGCAAGCCTCGGTTGGTGTATTTTTTGGCGATAGAAATTACCAGTCGAAGGTTTGCTTCGACCATTTCTTTTTTAGCACGGCGGGCTTTAGCTTCACCGATAGACATTTTTTTATTGATGTCTTTAATTTCTGAAATGGTTAAACCATATTCTTCTTCAAAGGCGGCAAGACGGCTTTGCAGACGTTTAATTTCTTCTGTGTATTCTGCAATACGCGTCATATCCAGTTTCTTGCCGTTTGTCTCAATCAGTTGTGGCAACCACTGTAAATCAGTTTCCTGACCTGGGAATGTATCAATGAATAATTTGCGTGGAATCCGTGCTTTTTCAATACACAGCTTCATAATGCTTCGCTCAAATTCACGAATGTGATTACGTAATTGACGGAAATGACGGGTTAATTTATCAACTTGTCTTGATGTAAGCTTCAGTTTTAAAAATGAATCTGACATCGTTTCCAGTAATTCGATGGTTGTAGGATTATTTCGGCCTTGTCCGCGCAGTGATAACATTGCTTTATTGAAGTTTTCACGCAGTTCATCAAAGTAAATTTTTGCCTGCTCCATATCAGGACCATCATCTGCTTCGACTATTGTGCCACCTTCACCTTCTTCATCCTCGTCAACATCGAGAGCGACAGGTTCATCGATAACCGCATCAGTTTGTGATTCATCAAGCATGGAGCCAATACTAGCTGGAGGCGCCTCTTCTTCGCTGTCTGAAAAGCCGCTGATAATTTCACTCAGGCGCATTTCCTCAGTCATTACTCGCTCATAATCGTCAAGTACCAACTGAACAGTTTCCGGATAGTGTGCCAAGGACTTAAGGACTTGATAAATTCCTTCCTCAATACGTTTGGCAATGCGGATTTCGCCCTCACGGGTCAGCAGTTCGACCGTACCCATTTCACGCATATACATGCGAACAGGATCAGTAGTGCGACCAGTTTCCTTGTCGACAGAAGCAAGAACCATAGCTGCTTCTTCAATATCTTCAGGCGCTTCTTCTGTAGTGCCTAATAAAGCGCGTTCATCATCGTCAGGCGGGAGTTCGAATACTTTAATATTCATACTTTCCAGCATGCTGATGATGACATCAAAATGTTCGGTATCGACTATATTTGGCAAGAGATCGTTAATTTGCGCATAAGTCAAAAAATTCTGTTCTTTACCCAAGCTTATTACTTTGGTAATTTGGGAGCGCTGCTGTTCTTGTTCATTCATGGTCATAGGCACTTATCAGATGATTGAGTAAAAGCTACAAATGGTTCTGATTATAAACCTGACGTTGCAAACATGCCAGTAAAAAGGTGTTTTATTTTTTATCATGGCTAGTTTGGTGCCTTTGTAACAATAAATTCTGCAAGAGTAACCTTTCTGAAACAGTTAATCCCTCTGTTCGAGATTTTGCAATATATTGGTTAATGTTTTTTTCAAAATTCTGTTTTTGTAGAAAACTAATAATATCAACGAATTCTTTTGTCAGTGCTTCATCAGGAACCTGATGATCCCAGCCAGCTAGCTTACTCATAGACTCAAACAGCTCTGTATCACGCCATGCCTCAATCAGAGCGGCTGTATTGGTATCAGGATTATCTGCGATTTTAGTCAGCAATTGCCGCAAAGTTTTATAATCATCCCCATCCAATTCATCGATATTAATCTGGTTTTTACAGGATGTGTATATTTCCGGATTTTGAATCAGTAAGGCAAAAGCCAGGCGAATAGGTGATCGACTGATTTTATTATTATTTTGGGGCGCTTGAACAGGGGCTTTTTGCTCATGGGTAAATTGATTAATACGATGGTTTTCAATGCGCGTTTTGCGTGATAACTCATCAATTAATAATTGTTTATAGGTGCCTTCGGGCATTGCTTGCAGATAGGGTTTGGCAGCATTTAATAACTGACTTTTGCCGGCCACGCTTTGGATGTCAATACCTTCGCCGAGTGTGTCCAGAAAATATTGGCTTAATGGTATGGCTTTTGATAATCGCTGTTTAAAGGCATCGCTGCCTTCCGCACGAACCAGGCTATCTGGATCCTGGCCTTCTGGCAGAAAAATAAAGCGCGCATCCAGATTACCATTAAGCTGAGGTAAGCTGTTTTCCAGTGCTCGCCAGGCCGCTTGTCGTCCTGCTGCGTCGCCATCAAAGCAGAAGATAATTTGTTTACAGTGTTTACCCAGTAATTGAATATGATAGGTGCTTGCTGTAGTACCTAAAGCAGCTACCGCATTAGTTATGCCATGCTGTGCTAAAGCGATAACATCGAGATAACCCTCAACAATTAAAATGTTTTTCAGATTTTTTTCGTTTTGCAAAATCTGGTGCAAACCGTACAATTCACGATTTTTTTGAAAAATAATGGTTTCTGGAGAATTAAGGTATTTGGGCTTTTGATCGGCATCAATAGAACGGCCACCAAAGCCGATAATACGGCCATTGCGGTCATGAATAGGAAACATAATACGATGACGATAACGATCATAAGTTTTTCCGTCATCTTTTTTTATAAGCATGCCGGTGGTAATTAAATCCTGTTTTTTGGATTTAAATTGCTGTTCGAGAGTATTCCATCCGGCTGGTGAATAGCCCAGTTGATAGCGTTTTGCTATTTCACCGCTTAAACCGCGATTTTTTAAGTAATCAATGGCAACAGCGCCATTGTTTTTCAAAGTTTGTTGATAATATTGACTAACCTGAGCCATTAATTGATAAAGGCTTAATGTTTCTTGTGTTTTTTCTGATTGGCTATCACGTGGAACCTGCATACCCAGGCGTGCAGCTATCGTTTCTACCGCATCGGTAAATCCCTGGTTAAGGTAATTCATTACAAAACTGATGGCATTACCACTGGCACCACAGCCAAAGCAGTGATAAAACTGCTTTTTGGCAACGACATTAAATGAAGGTGTTTTTTCTGAATGAAATGGACAGCAAGCAATATAGCTGTTGCCGCGTTTCTTTAGCGGAACATAACCATCAATTAACTCAACGAGATCCATGCGATGCAGGAGCTCGTCAAGAAAAAGCTGGGGGATTAAGCCAGACATTTTAAATCAGCTCAATCTGGCCTTGATTAACGCGCTGACTTTACTCATATCAGCCCGTCCTTGAAGCAAAGGTTTGAGTTGATTCATGACTTTACCCATATCACTGATTTTTTCAGCCTGGAGTTCAGTCATTGTTGATTCAATCATGGTGTTGATTTCAGCTTCTGTAAAAGGTTCAGGGAGATACTGGTTAATGAGAGCAAGTTCATACTCTTCTTTATCAACCAAATCCTGACGACCTGCAGCTTTAAACTGAGTTATAGATTCTTTGCGCTGTTTTGCAAGCTTGTCAAGAATGACAAGCATACGATCTTCTTCAACAGTTATCCGTTCATCGACTTCAATCTGTTTGACTGCAGCAGTAATCAGACGCAGCGTTTCCAGTTTTTGTTTGTCTCTGGCACGCATGGCATCTTTCAGATCACTGCTAATGCGGTCTAAAATAGTCATTTATTTACGTCTCTTACTACCGCGACGAGCGCTGGAAGTATCGCGTGATATTTTTTTAAGATGGCGTTTTACAGCAGCAGCTTGTTTGCGTTTACGCTCAGCAGTGGGTTTTTCGTAAAACTCACGACGACGCAATTCAGTTAATATTCCTGCTTTTTCGCAAGAACGTTTGAAACGGCGGAGTGCGTATTCAGGATTTTCGCCTTCTTTCACACGAACTGTGGGCATTAATTTTTCCTCTGGTATAATTAAATATAATAGGTTGGCAATTCTAGTAGCAGTTTTGGTACTCGTCAAGTTTTTTATCTGGCTTCTTATTGTTTAAACGATATACTTTGCCTGTTTTTCAGATATCAGAGGGTTTAAATGCGTGTTTTGGGGATAGAGTCATCGTGTGATGATACGGGTATTGCTATTTATGACTCAGAAAATGGCTTGTTGGCACATGCATTGCATTCGCAGACGGTTTTGCATCAGCAATATGGCGGCGTTGTTCCTGAGTTGGCATCACGTGATCATGTAAAATATCTGATTCCATTGGTTGAGCAAGCTTTGGCACAGGCAAATCTCGAAAAAAAACAGCTCGATGCTATTGCTTACACTGCGGGTCCCGGCTTGATTGGTGCTTTGTTAGCTGGTGCCAGTTTTGCTAAAAGTCTGGCACTGGGTTTACAGATTCCGGCGCTGGCTATTCATCACCTGGAAGCACATTTACTAGCTGCTCGCCTTGAAGAGCCTGCTCTCGATTTTCCATTTTTAGTTCTGCTTGTTTCTGGTGGTCATACTCAATTGATTGAGGCGCGTGCGTTAGGTGAATATACTATTATAGGAGATACACTGGATGATGCAGCGGGTGAAGCGTTTGATAAAACGGCTAAATTAATGGGATTGCCTTATCCCGGGGGCGCTATTTTAGCGCAATTAGCTGATGATTATCAGGCTAAAGGTTTGCCGGCAATAACCGCTTTTCCGCGTCCTATGACCGATAGACCAGGTTTGGATTTCAGTTTTAGCGGGTTAAAAACGCATGCATTAACAACCTGGCATAATTCAACCAAAGATGAGCTGGCACGTGCAGCGATAGCACACGCTTTTCAGCAGGCTGTTGTCGATACCTTAACTATTAAAGTAAAACGCGCTATAAAAGAAACCCATGCGAAATCGCTGGTGGTAGCGGGTGGTGTTGGGGCAAATCTTGCCTTGCGTAGCAATTTAACGGCACTTTTAAAGGGAGCCGGTGGTAAAGTCTATTTTCCAAAAATTGAATATTGTACCGATAATGGCGCAATGGTAGCGTATGCCGGTTGCCTGCATTTATTGGCAGGGGAAAAAGATGCCAGTCAGGCGATTGAGGTAAAGGCGCGTTGGCCTTTGGTTGATATTTCCTAGAGAGCTGCTCTTTTGTTAGAGTCATAGTCGCTATTTTCAAGCAGATCTGATGCTGTTCTCTTGTGGCCTTCACTTGTGGTAACAGGTAAAAGCGCTGTTGATGTGGTGGTATTTACGTCAGGTACTGGAAGAAAAAAGCTGGGTGTTAAATTTTTTCTGGCTTTTTTCAGGGTTGTAAATTCTAATAGTTGTTCGACAGATAATTGCTCAATCACTATCCTTTTTTAGTTCAGCTGATTGCTCCACTGATGTGCCATCGGTAGACGACAAATCATCAGGATTTTGCTCAGGCGTTAATATAGCATCCGTTACATCACTTAACTCATGACGCTTTAATTTGATTTTCGGTTCATCACCGTCAATCAGACGATTAATATTTTCCCGATGTTTATAAAGAATCAGAAAAGTAATAAAGAGAAGGGGGGGGAAAACATCTAACACCCTCATGATAAGCAAGGAGTAGAGTGGAGCAAACGTTATTGCAACGATGGATGCTAATGAGGAGTAGCGATAAAAATTGGCTACCAACAACCACGTGGCGATCACCACGATACCCATAATAAAATTTAATCCAAGCAGCGCACCCAATGCAGTAGCAACACCTTTACCGCCACGAAAACCAAAAAAAACAGGGTACATATGCCCTAAAACAGCGGCGAGGCAAGTAAATCCCTGAGATGCAGGACCGGCTCCTAACAGTTTGGCGAGAATTACAGGTAAAAAGCCTTTAAGTACATCCGTTACTAAAACCAGAGCCGCATATTTTTTACCGGCGAGGCGTAGTACATTGGTTGCTCCCGGGTTTTGAGAGCCTTCAGAGCGTGGATCAGGGAGTGCAAAAACGCGGCTTACAATGACAGCAGAACAAATAGAACCACTTAAATAACCAATTGTTACCACTAAAATAAACAAAAAAATGCTGGCCATGACCCCTCCTGGTCGAATAATTTCCGTATTATCAAGTAAAGCGTAAGACTTGTGAAGCTAATCGGGTAAGAATAATTCCTGCAAGTCATTGGTAAACAGGCGTCCATGCTCGGTAACTTGCCAGAAATGCTCATTAAGGCGCAGTAAACCCTTTTGAGTAGCTTGTTCCAGATAGGGCTGAATGGCTACCTGTGGTAAACCGGTTCGCTCCTGGAAAAGGTGGTGGGGGATTTGTTGCTGTAAGCGTGTTGTATTGAGCATGAATTCAAAAATAAGCGCTTTACTATCAATTACTTCTTTGCCAGCTAAATAGGCTTTATCGGAGTTTAAATAATCAGAAGGTTGGCGTTGTTTGCGGGTCCGATAAATAGTTTGAGGTGCTTCCAGCGTTATTTTACCATGTGCACCAGCGCCAATACCGTAATAATCCCCGAAAAGCCAATAATTAATATTATGGTACGATTCACGTCCCGCTTGACAGAACGCTGAAATTTCATAGCGTTTAAAACCGGATTTGTTCAATAATGCAAATCCTTCCTGCTCCAGTTCAGCATTGACTTCTTCACTTGGCAGCTGCGGTCTTTGTTTGTAAAAAACAGTATTGGGTTCAATAGTCAGTTGATACCACGATAAATGTTCCGGCTGATGAGACAACGCTGCATTTAAATCGCTCAAACCTTCCGCCACGGTTTGATTTGGAAGGCTTTGCATGATATCGATATTAATATTATCAAAGCCTGCTCGACGTGCTGTATCAATAGCTCTATGCGCCTGTGTATCATCATGAATTCGACCAAGCGTTTTTAAGTGAACCGGATTAAAGCTCTGTATCCCCAGCGATAAACGATTAATACCTGCTTGCCGATATTCTTCAAATCGATCGTGTTCTATAGTGCCAGGATTTGCTTCCATGGTGATTTCAATATCAGGAAGAAAAGTAACCAGTTTTTGCAGTTCAGCCAGTAAATGAACGTAGGCTTTTGCAGATAAAAGGCTTGGTGTGCCGCCGCCAATAAAAATGCTGCTTATTGGGCGCTGGGGTAAATAGCTTAAATCCTGGCGCAAATCATCTAACAGGGCGTTAATATAAGCTTGTTCGGGCAGGTTATCCGGGCTTTTATGCGAGTTAAAATCACAATAAGGACATTTACGGATACACCAGGGTACATGGATATAAAGTGAGGTAGGGAACATCGTTTTTAAATTCAGGCTGGCTTGTTAAGGATTGCGATAGTATCATAATATGAGTTTTATCAGCAAAATTGAAAAAATATAATGCGTGAAAAACCAGTCTGTAAAAAGCGAAGCGTTGTTGCCAAATCCAATTTGTTCACCGTAGAACAGATGCATTTGCAATTTTCCAATGGTGTTGAGCGTATTTACGAGCGTATTCGGCATCATGGTCATGGTGCTGTTATGGTTGTGCCGATAACTGCTGGTGATTCAGTATTACTGGTTCGTGAATATGCGGCTGGAATCGATTCCTACGAGTTGGGGTTTCCAAAAGGGCTTTTGGAAAAAGGAGAATCGGCAAGTGATGCCGCCAATCGTGAATTACGTGAAGAAGCGGGCTTTGCCGCCAAACGTGTTGACTGGTTAAGGTCAATGACGCTGGCTCCTGGTTATTTTGGCGCACGTCTGGATTTGGTTGTCGCACGGGATTTATATCCCGCTCCGTTAGAAGGTGATGAGCCTGAGCCATTGGAGGTAGTGGAGTGGCCACTGGCTGATATTGACCAATTGCTGTTAAGACCCGATTTTTCAGAAGCGCGCAGTATAGCTGCGCTGTTATTAGTTAAACAATGGTTAAAAAAGGAAAACAATAATGAGTAACCGTGTAAGAGTTGCAGTAACCGGAGCAGCCGGACAGATTGGCTATGCCTTATTATTTCGTATCGCTTCCGGACAAATGTTTGGACCCAATACTGAAGTAGAATTACAGTTACTTGAGCTTGAGCAAGCTTTGCCTTCATTGGAAGGTGTTGCAATGGAACTGGATGACTGCGCATTCCCTTTGCTGAAACGCATCGTCTGTACAGCTGATTTAAATCAGGCTATGGACGGTGTTAACTGGGCGTTATTAGTAGGTTCAGTACCACGCAAACAAGGTATGGAACGTTCCGATCTATTACAAATTAACGGCGGTATTTTTACCAAACAAGGCCAGGTTATTAATGATCGCGCTGCTGATGATGCCCGTATTTTTGTAGTGGGTAATCCTTGTAATACCAATTGCCTGATTGCTATGCACCACGCAAAAGATATTCCCAATGATCGCTTTTATGCAATGACGATGCTTGATGAGTTGCGAGCACGCACGCAATTGGCAAAAAAAGCAGATGTTGATATTACCGCAGTGAGTGAAATGACAATTTGGGGCAATCATTCTGCAACACAATACCCTGATTTTTATCATGCAAAAATCGACGGCAAGCCCGCAGCAACCATCATTAATGATGATAAATGGTTGAAAGAGACATTTGTATCAACTGTTCAGCAACGTGGCTCTGCGGTTATTAAAGCACGCGGTTCTTCATCTGCTGCGTCTGCTGCCAATGCAATTATCCAGGGCGTAAGTCATATCATTAATGATACAGCTGCTGATGAGTCCTTCTCTATGTGCCTGCATTCAAATGGCGAGTATGGTGTTGATGAAGGGTTGATTTTCTCTTTCCCATGCCGCACAGAGCAAGGAAAATTAAGTGTTGTTGAAGATATTCCTTTCAATGATTATAGCCAAAGCAAATTTGATGCAACGCTTGATGAGCTGCGTCAGGAGCGCGATATGGTTAAATCGCTGGGATTGTTAGATTGATTCAAGCATTATCATACACCGAATAAACATTCTGCTATTTTTAAAAATCGCTCGTTGGGTCAAAAATGACCCAACGGCGTCAAGCTAAGCTGCCAATTTCTACGTACCGCGCATAAAGCGCGGTACGTAGGAAAATAGCATATTAAATATACACATTTTATCCTCTTCCCATGCATTGCTTGATAAAATTAAACACACTGTCTAAAATGTGCGTAATTTTGCAATTGCTCTTTATGGTGAATAATGAAAATTATATTGGAAAACGCTGCTCCTTCTGTGGAAAAATTTAAAAACAATATCAATATACATGCTACTTTGGTTTCTCAGCTTAATGAATGGTTACAAGCGCAAAAAGCAAACTTACAGTTACCATCTGAATTAACTCAACCAATAGACCGTATTCGATTATCCCGATACGCTTATGAACCTGTTTACGCCGAAGATGGTGCTATAAAAAGATATAATGAGACGACCGAAATTAAAAAACAGGATATCGTTTTTGAATTTAAAAATTATGCAGGAAAAGAAGCATTTTTAGCATTTCTTACTACTGAGATGAAGTGGGATATTGCATCAGAAATTTATAATGGTGTTAAAAAACCTGTTATGAGAGGGGTAGTAGCCGATCAGAATTTAAAAGATACCAGTGTTGCAATTCCAATTTCGCGTTTTGAGCAATTAATCTCGACAGATTACGTAAGTACTCCTGTTTTCAATAAAATGCATGCACATTATCAAAATGAAGTTCAGAGTATGATTAACAAAGATGTTGCATTATATGAGCAGGCTTGTAATGAAATTGCTGTGTTTGAGTCAATTATTGAAACATTGGAGAATGCAGATAATGACAGTTTTATAATAAAGATTAAAATAGAACTGCATAATCTCGATTTAAAAATTAAATTCTCCAGAAATGTAACGCTTTCTCCAGAAATTGTTGCTGATTTGGACAAATTACCTTTAGAAAGAAGCCATAGTTTGCCAGCAGTACTAGATCGGGTTAATTTCTTTGGAATGGAATCTTTTCTAATTGAGAACGATAAAGTTCTTGATATCCAAAAGACATTGTCAAATTATTTAGAACAAAATCCGATATTGCTTTTAAGTAATTATGTTGAATTGTTTAAACAATTTCATGGATTAATGAAAGACTTTTTAAAGAGTGATTTTACGTTAAGTTGTAACAGTATGTTTGACAAGAATGATGCTAATTATTTGATGCTAAAATGCAATAGCAAGCTTGCTGATAAATTAGCCACAGTATTTCCCCGTGAATATTTTAAAGAAGAAAAGATTGATGCAAGGGATCCTTTCGCTTCTTTTTTCAGTAAAACGCTAGCTGAGATAGGTAGAAAGGAAACAGAAATAAAGGTCCCTATAAATATATCAGTAATGAAGGATATTACTTTAAAATTAGTACAGGAAAATTTAATTCGAGCAATTTCATCTGACGCGTCTCCAGGAACCAGTCTTCATAGTTTTTATAATCAACGCAGAGACCCAGAGCAACCATATATGTTATCTAATGGTATGCTTATATAAATTAAAGCCACGTTGGGAAGAAGGCGCCATAGTGCCATACCCGGCACCCTCATCCGTCACTTCGTGACACCTTCTCCCACATAAAGCGGGAGAAGGGAATCATATAAGCTGACACCTATGGGATCATGGTTCCTTAGTTATCTCCCACCATAAAGCTAAATGGTACAAATAGTTCCTGGTTATTAATGTTCACCTGAACAAATAGTTTAATAAACCCAGGTTTTTCAGGCTGAATATGGAATCGCAGCGGATCGCGCCCCATAGGATGAATGTGAACCAATGTTTTTAAATCATCACTGAAAGCAACTATATGAGCATAGGCTCCCATTACTGGTTGCAAATGAGGTGTAGGATAAATGTCGACTGTCCCTATTATTGCTTTACCGGCTTGAGGCTTTATATCGAAGGAAAGTTTAAATTTAAATCCATTCATTTCGGTAGTCATGACCGTGGTTCGATCAATCACTGCTGATTCAAATTCTCCAAACGGTAAAATGGAGCTAAAAGTGATTTTCTTATTAGTCGCTTTAGGAACAATTTCTAACCATAAAGTATAATTACCTTCATCGCGTTTAGCTGTCCAGCTTAAGAGGTAATTACCTGGTTTATTCGTGGTTTGCGGATGCACATGACTATAATCTTCAAGGCTGTCATCGATAATTAAAGCATGCATTTTTTGTGTATGGACCAGAACGAGATCATCAAGCGTAACCGGTTTTTCAGTTTTATTATTAAAAAGTTTAAATATTATTGAACGGTTACTTCCTTTATTTATAATTTTTTCAATAGTAAAACTGATAAGTGAAACATTATCTTTCATGACAAGCGGAGCGGTAAAGGCGCGATTTTTATCGTTTTGATAATCACGGGCAACGGTTTGCAATGAAAAAAATAAGACTATTACTGCTAGCAAAAAACGAGTGAAAAATTGATGCATGTATAAATCGAGGTTAGAGAGTGTTACAACAAGTTTAGAACATGAAATTAAAAATATCCGGTGCAAAGCAGCAAATTATTGGCAATTTGGATGTTTTACACCGCGATAACTATGATTTTTAAGCCATTTCTTCTTCGTGTATTTCTGCTAAAGCTACAACATTGGATGCATGTAGCCCGCGCTCGCCTTTTTCCAGGTCGAAACTGACTTGCTGACCAGGAACGAGCGTTTTGTATCCTGTACCATTGATAGCAGAGAAATGAACAAAAATATCTTCACCGCCGCCTGCAGGCATAATAAATCCCCAACCTTTGGCATTATTAAACCATTTAACTTCACCAGTAGCCATAAATCCTCCTTTTTGCTAAAAGCATCAATTACATTTTTATGCAATTGCATTCGTCCATAAATGCCCCATAACTACTATGGGATAATTTAACATAGCGCAAACAGAAATTTGCTACAAGGGGTTTTAATTATTTTTTGTAGAATTTTTGTCTAATCATAGATAAGCTATTGATCAAATTAAATTTTATTATTAACAAATTTTCACCAAAATAGTTTATTTACACTAATTTAGAGGTTTAATTATGCAGGTTAAAGCAGCGGTAGCGTACTCAGCACAACAGCCATTATCAATTGAAACGGTTGATCTTGAAGGACCGAAGGCCGGTGAAGTGTTAATCGAGATAAAAGCTTCAGGGGTTTGCCATACAGATGCATATACGCTCTCAGGGGTCGATCCTGAAGGTATTTTTCCCACTATTCTAGGTCATGAAGGGGCTGGTGTTGTAGTGGAGATTGGTGCAGGTGTCACTTCGTTGCAAGTTGGTGATCATGTTATTCCTTTATATACACCGGAATGCCGCCAATGTGAGTATTGCCTTTCTCGCAAAACAAATTTATGTCAGGCCATAAGGAGCACTCAGGGGAAAGGGTTAATGCCGGATGGCAGTAGTCGCTTTAGTTTGAATGGTCAAAAATTATTCCATTATATGGGCACATCAACGTTTGCCAATTATACCGTTTTGCCAGAAATTGCTGTGGCAAAAATTCGCAGAGATGCACCGTTTGAAAAAATTTGCTATATCGGTTGTGGTGTTACTACCGGAATTGGCGCGGTGATTTATACCGCAAAAGTGCAGTCTGGCAGCCGAGTAGTTGTATTTGGTCTGGGTGGCATTGGATTAAATGTTATTCAGGCAGCACGCATGGTGGGTGCTGAGCAGATTGTAGGCGTTGATATTAATCCTGCACGACGTGATTTGGCAGAAAAAATGGGCATGACAGATTTTGTTAATCCCAATGATATTGATGAAGATGTAGTACCTTATTTGGTGGAGTTGACCAAAGGTGGTGCTGATTACAGTTTTGAATGTGTAGGTAATGTTAATGTAATGCGTCAGGCTCTGGAGTGTTGCCATAAAGGGTGGGGTGTTTCTACTATTATTGGTGTGGCTGCGGGGGGACAAGAAATCAGTACTCTACCGTTTCAACTGGTGACTGGAAGAGTATGGCAGGGTTCTGCGTTTGGTGGGGCGCGCGGTCGTACCGATGTTCCCAAAATCGTTGACTGGTATATGGATGGCAAAATTAATATTGATGATTTAATTACTCACGTCATGCCAGTGGAGCAAATTAACCACGCATTTAATTTAATGCGTAATGGTGAGTCTATCCGTTCTGTAATTACTTTTTAGAGATAATCGATGCAAAATCGAGGAGTTAGCTGTGCCTGATTTATTTGAAACCGATAGTCGAATTTTATCATCTTCGATTTGGCTAAAGGATAGTGAGCTATCAACCATTTACATTAAAAATGAAAGCAATTTCCCTTGGTTTATTCTTGTTCCACGTGTCAAGGATTGTCAGGAAATTATTGATCTGAATGCAGAGCAACGCCACATCCTGATGGAAGAGATAGCCATGCTGTCAAACCAAATAAACAATTATTACCAGCCTGATAAGTTGAATGTAGGTGCATTAGGAAACATCGTGTCGCAACTACATATCCATGTGGTAGCACGTTTTAAAAATGATGTGCTTTGGCCACATGGAATTTGGCAACCCGCTTTTACAAGCAAGCTCTATGACGAATCAGAGCTTGCACGTATCGTAAAAAAATGGCAAAAAATTCTTTAACAATGTTATAGGATATATTCTACATATTCTGTTGGCTCGCTGGGGGAAACGCTCGATGCACTCATCGGGAAAAAACTTCCAGGGTAGGGTTGACTGGTATTATTTGAATTACTTGATTGTTGTTTATTTAAATTCATACAGGCATTAACCGAGATTAAATTTACCAGGGCGCTAATTTGAGGTACTCGAATCAATAGGTCAAAATCCCTTTTTGGAAATGTGGCCGATATTTTATACCATAAACTAACTAACTGTTCCTGAGTTAATTTGCCTAGAATCTCATCATAATTTTTATTAAGCGTTTCAGAGGGAATAATTAAATTCGGAAGATAGCTTAAATAAGGCTGCAAAGCAGGATTTTTCTTTATGAGATCCAGTTGTTTGTCGTAATCACTGCAATAGGCTTCCAGCGCGTCAATTTGATTTTCATAAGCTCGCATTTTTTGTCGAGAGGTTATAGTCAATAATTCCGCGTAACTCAGTATGGGTTCGTAATTCTTATTTGTTTCAAGAGCATTTTCTAATTTCGCTTGTTTAAAAAACTCGGCTTCATAATCTAACATTTGTTTACCCTGCAATTAAAAATACGGAGTTTAACAAGGTAATCTTAATGAAATATTAATTATAAAAGTCTGCATTAATCCCGATATCGTTCCCAAATAGTTTGATCAGGAAACAATTCTGATAACGGCACAGAAAAACCGGTTTCACGGACAATACGGGCGTGACGTCGCTGAAGTTGGCGAGGCTCTTCAACACCGCAGGAATGGCAAATAATTGCGATTTCATGCGCCATATTATTAGCATAATGAAAAACACGCTCGGCTTTATCTTCTACTACCAAACCTCGCTGCAAGTGAGGGTTATGGGTGGTTACTCCGGTTGGGCAGGTATTTTTATGGCATTTTAGTGCCTGAATACAGCCTAAAGCGAACATAAAGCCACGAGCCGAATTGGCAAAATCTGCACCTGCACATAAAGCCCACGCTACTTCAGCGGGAGTGATTAGTTTGCCGCTTGCCAATACTTTAATCCGTTTGCGCAAATTATAATTAATTAAAATATCAACAAGTCTTGGTAGCGATTCCTGAATGGGGATACCCATGTAATCCATTAAACCTTGAGGTGATGCGCCTGTTCCTCCATCAGCACTGTCCAGAGTAATAAAGTCTGGTGCGTATTGTATCCCGCGGTTATGGATGGCAAGGCATAAATCGTGTAGCCATTCATAACTTCCCAATACAAATTTGCAACCAACCGGTTTACCAGTCACCTGACGAACACGTTCAACAGCGTTTAACAATTCTTCAACATTGGCGATGTCCGTGTGGCGATTTGGGCTAATCGAATCTATATGAGGTGGAATACCGCGAATCATGGCTACTTCTTCGGTAACTTTTATTGCGGGTAATATGCCGCCTTTACCCGGTTTAGCTCCCTGACTTAATTTAATTTCAAACATTTTAACATTGTCATGCGCCGCCAGTTCTTTTAACCGATCATCTGACAAATCACCATTTGCATCACGGACACCATATTTGGCTGTACCAATTTGTACCACAATGTCGCAACCTGATTCCAAATGATAAGGAGAAACACCTCCTTCACCCGTATTAAGCCAGCATCCCGCTTTTTTAGCGCCACGTCCTAAAGCAAGAATGGCTGGTTTGGAAATTGCACCATAGCTCATCGCAGAAATGTTGAAAATATGATTCGATATATACGGTTTGGCGCAAAAAGGACCGATTGTTACCGGTTCTATTACAGCTTCATTGGTTGCTAACGGAGGAAAAGGAGCGCTGACAAAGTATACTGTTCCTGGAACGTGTAAAGGCATTGTTGAACCAAAACCAATGGTAGTATCTACATTTTTAGCCGCTCGATAAACCCAGGAGCGTTCAGCTCGGTTGAACGGCAATTCCTCGCGATCATTTGCAAAAAAATATTGACGGAAAAAAACACCAAGATATTCAAAAATATAACGAAAATGTCCAATTATAGGGAAATTACGCAGAACTGCATGCTTTTTTTGGTATCGATCCCAAAGAAAAATAATTAATAAAGCGCCTGCAATTATCGTTATAACGATAATGGTAAACAACTCATCCAATTCAAGAGCGTTTAAAAAAAATACATTTCTTTTGCTTAAGTCAATTGTTTCCACTAGCAAACTATCCAATCCCTGGTTTAAAGATGACAGTATAAATCGCTTAGACCTAAATGACCATGATCTTTATTATGCAAAATTTCAAACCGATCGGATCATATGTTCTGCAGAGCGAGTAGCCTTGATGCAGCGCAGCGAAATCAAGGTTTTCCATCGCTCAAAGAATCCTTGATTACGCTGCGCTGCATCAAGGCTACGGCTTATATAATAAAGTTGTTATTTTTTTTTAATAAACGTCAGTCCATATCCTTCTGAAAAATTTAACTATACTTTGATTGTAAAATTAATTTTTCCTTAACATTTGAGGAATAAAATTAGAAAAGAGTTGTTATTAATGCGGGGTTTATCCGAATGGGATATTGTAAGAAATTTATTAATGGAATCAGCCAGATAAACTTTTCGGAAATTTCCGCGAAAGTTGTGCGTGATATGCTGTTTTCATCTGCTTGTCAGGAATTGGAAAAAGAGCAGGAATCTATTAATAAAAAATTACTTCAGTTGCCAGTTCAGATTACGGAAAATGATAATGCAAATAAATTGCTTCAGGCATACAAAGAAAGTCAGCGAGAAATTTTACAGGTAGTGAAGGAGCAGCTTACAGCGCTTAAGGAAACTGCTCAGCAAGAAAAAATTAATCTAACACAAGCAGTAATAATTAATGCTGATTTCATCAAGGATTTTGCCAATAATTTTAGAAATATCAGACACTTATCGGATACCCTTTCCGATGCGCCATCGATCATTAAAAATGTTCAGACTCAATTATTTACCGAGATTTTATTTAAGCTCGACAAGGTAGAGCAAGAGAAACAATTGCAAACGCTTTCTTTGAATAATCTTCAGGATATGCTGCAGCAAGCTATAGTGATTTTTGATCGGGAAAACGATAAAAAAATACAAGCTAAATGCCGAAATCTGGTAAGTATGGCTATTTATGAAATAGTTCGCCGTGATTGTCAAAAAACCGCGAATTCCGCTGAAAAAGGTCTGGGAGTTTTTGAGGATCTATTACGTACACTAGAGTTAAAATTACCCGATGTGAAACAATCATCCATCATTGATAGTTTAAATGAATATCAAAATAGCGATGGTCAGACAATTAACAGTCAGTTACAAACGGCTGCAAAAAAACTGAATGCGACAAGCGGGGACTGGCTTGATGAAAACTGGCAGGACTGCTTAATTCAAAAAAAATCACTCTTGCATAAATTACGTTTTGGCCAGGAAGACAGGCGCGAATATGCGCGAAAAACACGTGAAAATCTGGCGCGGGAGTTGTTTTGGGCTAGAAATATTAGAGATGTAGAGCTATTTACCAAGCAGGGTGTTTCTGATGAAGTCTATGCAGGTCTTGAAGAAAAAAGACTGATTAATAGGAATAATATTTACTCGCCTGAAATATCTAAATTACTACCTAATACGCCAAAAAATCTAACTGTCTCCCAAAAAAGGCTTGCGCAGGTTATAAATGCAGTAAAAAATTCACGTATTGTAAAAACAAACAATACTGTAGTAGAACGTTTTCCATTAGGTAAGAAGGTATCTAATAAGCAGGAAAAAATTATAGATGATGAGCTTACCACAGAAATGGGGCAAAAATTTAACAAACCAACTGTTTCATTGAGCATAAATAATAGGATTACAATAACTTTTTATGCAACCTCTTTATCTCCCAAAGTGTTAAGAGCGTCAATTATAAAAGCAGGGGGTTTTAGTTATAATCCTGAAACATTAGTAAGCACGGAGCTTAAAGATACTATTGACAAGAAAATATATAGTTTGACTTTGTATGGCTCTTCACTCGCTGATATTGAGCGCCAACTCAATAACGATGATTCATTCGCTGATATTAAGCGTCAACTCAATAACGATCAGTCACTAAATAATATTGAGCGCGAACTCAATAACGATGATTCACTTGCTGATAATGAGCGCCCACTCAATAACCGTGAGTCGCTATTCAATCAAATAAAAACCAGCTACAAAAATCAGCTTGAATTAGTAAAACAATACACCAAAAACCCTAAAATAGATTCATTAAAGTTAACGAACAGTGATGAATTACTACTACGCAAATTACTCGAATTACGTTTTATATATCCCGGAAAAGGGGTTAATTTTGTAACAGATGACTCCACTGGTATCAACGTTCCTGCGATATTAAATGCAAGTTTCGCCGAACTTGCCAAGGGTAATGCGAAAGAAGCCTTAAAAACGGAAGCACTTGAACAAGCAATAGACGCTGCCTATCAACAATTAGCTTTGATTGATGAACAAAAAGTAATGGAACAAATCAGGCCAATGGTTAGTAAATCAAAACTCATCCATACGTCGTCCTTACAGCGTAAGGAGAAATTAAACAAGTTGAACAACACGTTTGCGGCTCAGCGGGCTTCAGAAGAGAAAATAAAAGCCATTGAAACGATTTTCCTGAGCGAATACCTTGATGAAAGTATGGTTAATACTTTGTCGTTAACGACTGAGTTAATCGAGCGCGTCAAAAAAGACATTCATATTATGGCGGCGGATATCGTCCGTCTTCAAGAACGCACAGAACAAGGATTACCCGCATTAACACTGGAAGAGCAAGAAGCCTATTTTTCAGTAATCAGACAAATTGCGCGAGCAATCAGCCCTGAAAGTTTAAATAATGTTCGTTTTAAAATTAATTATGGTTCTCAACATGTTTGGGTAGTGAATGAACTAACCGGCAAGCGCACAAAGGTTGACATTGACACAAACGATATATCATTGCCTTATTCATTGATAAAACCCCCATTTGCAGATTTCATATTTTCCTATGGCGGTAGTCGCGGGGTGATAGCACCCTTTGAAGGACTGGACAAAGCTTTATCGGATAGTAAAACCAAAGGCAGGTTTTTTACCCATAGCCGTTTGTTAGGCGTAGGGCAATATGGTTCGGTGAAAGAAGTAGAAAGCCTGTTAACTGGTTTAAATCAGGTTATCAAGAAAGGATATGTTCCTGCCGAAACACCCACTTTCAGTGAAGAAAGCCGTAAAAATTTACGAACCCGGCCAATTTCAGCCCGAAACGATCCCCTTTATCGTATTGAAAGTGATATATTACAAAACATCTCAAATGTGCAGAAAAACGAGCAATCTACTACTCAATATTGGATTGAAGACGATAAATTACGGCCTGCTGGATCATTATTTTCACAAACCAATACGCCAAGGCAATATCAGCTGTTAACTGAACGTGCAAAAGGGGACACGCTGGCTGATACAGCGAATAGCGTTTTAAATCAATATACCAAAGCTGAAATTGCTTACCATAACCCTACCCAACGTTCTGGTTCAGAAAAAGACTTGAAAAACAGCCTCGCACTTTCCAGAGCAATTGTGGATGAAGCACAAAAATTTCAGCAAGCAGGTTTTTCCCATAACGATATTAAACCGGAAAATTTATTATATAAATTGAACCCGGATGGCAGTTATCAGGTTCGTTATATTGACTGGGCAACAGGCGGCTTCATTCAGCAATACACCGGCGCTTTACAAGAACCACTGGCCGTCTTCCAAAAAATATTTGGCAATGATTTAAATCCTCAACCGGTTAACAATGGTTACGCCGATAAAAATGGACGTTTTGTAACCAAAAATGAAAAGGGTCAAATCAATTATGGAGTAAACCCTACGCTGCAAATATTACATGGTGCACGTAATGGCACCTTACCCTATATCAGCCCTCAGGTTTTAAACGATAAAAAAGAAGGGGAGGCTGTCGATACTCGATTGGAAAACAATGCGCCAGAAATGGATAATTGGGCGTTAACGGCAATGGTTTTTGGTATTTGTAATCGTCTGGCTTATTTTGAATTGGTTAAAGGCCGTGCAGTTGCTGACTATGAAGTTCCTGGCGTTCTGGAAGCTGATAATGATGGTTTGAAAATAATTAATGATAAGAAATTCACTGAATTTTTTGCTGTTAAAAAGGATAGCAACACCGTCACTGCTATTAAGTTAAGCCAGGATCCGACGTCCCGCGGCTTGTCCGCGGGATCTAATCCAGGCATAGAGCAAGATTTCTGGATCTCGCGGACAAGCCGCGGGACGTCGGAAATGAGCAATACTGTCATGTATATCCCTTCAAATCAGCGTGAAGGTGAGCCTCTGCATTTATACCACCGTTTACAAAAACTGCGTGATGAACTAACAACAAAACAGGATAAGCCCAGTCAGGCGATCGTGTCAGATTTAAATAAGATTCTTGACACTGCTTATCAGGCAGTAGCCAGCGGTAAAGGACTTACTAAAAATGAATTAACAAGCCTGATTAATAAAGCCCAGGATTGCATTAAAAATTATGAAAAACTCAATGATAATGATTTTCAACAATCCCTGAAAAAAAGCGATATGCTTCAGGCTGTATTCAATGAGTTTTCTGGCAATAAAGCTGTTACGATTCAAGATTTATTAATGCAGGTTGATGGTGTTAGCAAGCTAGCTATTTTGTGTACTTATCCCCTTACAAATGAACAGCAGGGACAGGCTGTTAACCTGTTAGATAAGGCTTTGGATGGCGACATATTACATGATAATTTTTTATCGGTTGATTATGCGCCAGGTTATCCGTTATTTCGGCAGGCTATTATCCATGGTCAGGATAAAGTTGTTATTAGTTTATTAAATAAAGTAAATCATAATGATTTTGCAAAGCTGGTAATAAATGAAGGGCTACTTCACCTTGCGGCAGAAAAAGGGTTAACCAATGTCTTTGGCGCAGTGATTGATGCGTTGCAACGAATCGGTACCTCAAAGAAAGATATTCTTGATTTAATGCTGTACCAATATGGGCCACTAAATAATAACCACAGTATTCAATGGTCAACGGATTGTTTCCATATCGCCATTCGAAATAATAATCGAGAACAATTGCTGGAAATGATGCATTTATTGCCAGCAGGAAAAGCATATGATGATACGATATATCAGGCATTACATTTATGCGCAGTGTTAGGTAATAAAGCGTTGTTTAATCTCATAAAAGACCAGTATAACCAGTTGAATCCACAAGATCCAATTGATGCAAAAACGATCATTAACGACATGGTTTTTGCTCCAGATGATAGCTCTCCTTATCATTTGTTTTTACAAGACGAGACAACAAGTGATGTTCTGGATTGGATTGCCTTAAGTAATGATGCTGAGTTAACGAAAAATTTCCTGCTTACCGCACCCAAAAATACGCGCTCATATCCGTTATTGATTGCTGCAAAACACAGTAATTTTAAAGCAGTTGATAAGTTGTTGCTTTTGCCCTTTAAGAATGAAGATTGGCAGCAACTTATTATGCAACGGGATGAAGCAGGTAAAAATCTGTTAAATTATATTTTAGAGCAAAAAGATTTTGATCAGTTAAATAAAATTATTAAGCTTATCCAGCAACAACAGCCTGAACAATTCGCCGATGTCTTAATTGATTTGCTTGCTAATCCACAACCGGTTAATGCACTGACTAATTTTTTAAATGATAGCAATATAGATAATCACAAGAAATTTATAGTATTTACCCAGATTATGGATGCAATTTGTGCCGATTTCACCACGGCATCAGTCAAACAGCAACAGGCCAGAGTGGTTGCATTGCTCATTAATCAGGATTGGCTGGTTCATCAGACTGAACACAAGGCCAATCATTTATTATTGCGTAATCTTATCCAAAATAACGCTTTATCATTGCCGTTTAAACGTTTAATTCTGCAAAATCTTGTTAAAACCGCTGGTGAGAATAAAGAGGCAACGGCTTTTTATAATCTACTACTCAAGGAAATTACCGCGCCAATTAATGTTGAAGAAGAGAAGAAATTTACTTTAGCAATACCAGCTATTATGAAAGAAGTTGCTCGTCAACAGGCGAATTTGGATTTACTGATAGATGCGCTTTTAAGTGACTATGAAGCTATAAAAAAATATGAAGAAGAAGCTAAGGAACTGCAAAACAAAATTACTGCTTATCAGGAAAATGCAGAAAAGGCGTTTGCAAGTAATCAACAGTTAGAACAATCCTCTGAGGAATTAAAAAATCAGTCCACTTTATTGCAGGAAGAGCTTAACCGTTTACAAGAGAAAAACAGGGAATTAGTTATTAAAGTAAACTTGTCAGAAGAGTTAAATAGTAAGCAGAAATCAGAATATACTGAAGCTTTGGAAGTCGCTAAAAAATCAACAAAACAGTCGGAATTACTGTTATCAGAAACAAAAGAACAGCTGGAAAGTGCTCAGTTATTTAATAAAACGCTTCAATCCAGATTAGCAACTCTTGATGAAAAATTGACAGAAAAAGATCAGCAAATTAGCCGATTAGAAGAGAATCTCAATGAGTCGAAGCGTTTACTTAAAGATGCAAATCAAACTACCAAGCAATTGCAAGAAGAAATTGCTCGATTAGATAATATTGAACAGCTATCAAAAGAATCTAAATTATTACTTGACCAGGAATTGCAGCAATTAAAATCGGAGTTAGTTGGCGCAAATGAAATTAGTTTAAAATTGAAAATTGATTTAGATGAAAAAGAGCAGGAGCTAATGCAAGCTCAGGATGAATCGAAACAAATTAAAGCTAATTTCGATGCAACTATTTTAGATTTGACTGCCCAAATATCAGCACTTAATAATCAGAAACAATTAATTGAAAAAGAGTTGGATTCAAAAGTTAATTCGTTATCCATAACCAACCAAGAAGTCATTGAAAGGCTTCATGAAACCGAACATACATTCACAAATAAATTGAAGGAGCTTTCTGTCAAATTAATGCAGGAGCAAGAATCCAGTACAGAAATACGTTCAAATTTAGAAAGTATGACTCAACAAAATACTCAGCTATTAAAAAATATCAGCAGTTTAAATAACTTAAATTCCGCTGAAAAAACAGCGCTGCAAGACCAACTGGCAAAGCTGCAAGAAGAAACAATACTTGCCAGGCAAGAGGTTCTCTCATTAGAACAAGAGCTGAGTAATCAGTTATCAGGATTAAAGAAGGAATGGACACTCGTTAAAGAAAAAATGGTGAGGGAAGTTTCACGACTCAGCCAAGAGAAAGAAGAGGCAACAGTTCAAATTGAGGCAGTTAAAAGAGAATTATCTGAAGCGCAAGAGCGTTCCAGTAGTTTAATAGAAGAACTAAAAAAACAGCTTGAGACTCTTCAGCAAAATATTGAACAAGGAAGTGCAGAGTTAATGCAACTCAAATCTGCCCATGAGCAGCAGGTTAAAACGTTGAAAAGTGAAATCACTGAGTCCGAAGCACTTGTTGATCAGTTAAAAATAGAATTAGAGGAAAAAGAGCAATCAAAAGTTGAGATTGAAATAAAATTAGAAGAAAAGTTAGCTACGTTACGTGCTGAGCTTAAGGCAAGCCAAGACGTGTCGCAGCAACAACTAGATCGTTTAAATGAAGAAAAGAACGCGGTCACAGCGCTCTCGGAAGAAACTAAAGAAGCCTTGGTCAACGCGACAGAAAAATCAGGTCGATTAGAAGCCGAGTTAGCAAACCAGCAAGCATGGTATAAAGAACAACTAGCGACTCTTCAGCAAAGTGCTGAACAAGGAAGTGAACTTGCCAATAAAGAAATTGCGCAACTTAAACTCACCCATGAGCAACAGGTTAGTGAGCTGAAAGATGAAATCGCTGAGTCTGGAACACTTGCTGTTCAGTTGCGAAAGGAATTAGAGCAACAAGCCCAATCAAAAGTTGATATCCAAACCCAATTAGAAGAAGAATTAGCTACGTTACGGGCTGAGCTTAAGGCAAGCCAGGACGTGTCGCAACAACAAATAAGTCGTTTAAATGAAGAAAAAAACGCGGTCACTGTGCTTTCGGAAGAAACTAAAGAAGCCTTGGTCAAAGCATCAGAAAAGTCAGATCGATTAGAAGCCGAGTTAGAAAACCAGCAAGCATCGTATAAAGAACAACTGGCGACTGTTCAGCAAAATGCTGACCAAGGAAGCGCAGATGCCAATAAAAAAATAGCACAACTTAAATTAACTCATGAGCAGCAGGTTAATGAACTGAAAGATGAAATCGCTACCTCCAACGATCGTGCTGTTCAGCTAAATATATCGTTAGAAGAAAAAGAGCAATTAAAAGTTGAGATCCAAACCCAATTAGAAGAAGAATTAGCTACGTTACGTGCTGAGCTTAAGGCAAGCCAAGACTTGTCGCAACAACAAATAAGTCGTTTAAATGAAGAAAAGAACGCGGTCACTGTGCTCTCGGAAGAAACCAAAGAGGCGTTAGTCAACGCGACAGAAAAATCAGGTCGTTTGGAAGAAGAGTTAGCAAACCAGCAAGCATCGTATGAAAAACAACTAGCGACTCTTCAGCAAGGCGCTGAACAAGGAAGCGCAGATGCTAATAAAGAAATAGCGCAACTTAAACTCATCCATGAGCAACAGGTTAATGAACTCAAAGAAGAAATCGCTGAGTCTGGAACACTTGCTGTTCAGTTGCGAAAGGAATTAGAGCAACAAGCCCAATCAAAAGTTGATATCCAAACCCAATTAGAAGAAGAATTAGCTGTTTTACGTGCTGAGTTTAAGGCAAGCCAAGACTTGTCGCAACAACAAATAAGTCGTTTAAATGAAGAAAAAAACGCGGTCACTGTTCTTTCGGAAGAAACCAAAGAGGCGTTAGTCAACGCGACAGAAAAATCAGGTCGATTAGAAGCGGATTTAAAAAATCAGCAAGCATCTTATAAAGAACAACTAGCGACTCTTCAGCAAAGTGCTGAACAAGGAAGCGCAGATGCCAATAAAAAAATAGCACAACTTAAATTAACTCATGAGCAGCAGGTTAATGAACTGAAAGATGAAATCGCTACCTCCAACGATCTTGCTGTTCAGCTAAATATAGCGTTAGAAGAAAAAGAGCAATTAAAAGTTGAGATCCAAACCCAATTAGAAGAAGAATTAGTTACGTTACGTGCTGAGTTTAAGGCCAGCCAGGAACTATCGCAGCAACAAGTAAATCGTTTAAATGAAGAGAAGAACGCAGTCACCGTGCTATTGGATGGAACCAAAGAAGCCTTGGTCAACGCGACAGAAAAAGCTGCTGGTTTGGTAGCAGAGTTAGCAAACCAGCAAGTATCGTATGAAAAACAATTAAATACTCTTCAGCAAAGTGCTGAACAAGGAAGCGAACTTGCCAATGAAGAAATAGCACAACTCAAATCCACCCATGAGCAGCAGGTTAGTGAGATGAAAGGTGAAATCACTGAGTCTGGAACACTTGCTGTTCAGTTGCGAAAGGAATTAGAGCAACAAGCCCAATCAAAAGTTGAGATCCAAACCCAATTAGAAGAAGAATTAGCTGTTTTACGTGCTGAGTTTAAGGCAAGCCAAGACTTGTCGCAACAACAAATAAGTCGTTTAAATGAAGAAAAAAACGCGGTCACTGTTCTTTCGGAAGAAACCAAAGAGGCGTTAGTCAACGCGACAGAAAAATCAGGTCGATTAGAAGCGGATTTAAAAAATCAGCAAGCATCTTATAAAGAACAACTAGCGACTCTTCAGCAAAGTGCTGAAC
>Ga0335397_10001203_pt1 | contig 35112 bp, 34 predicted proteins | sample MAT04_FD_205740 | JGI IMG/M metagenome (GOLD analysis project Ga0335397, IMG submission 205740) | Freshwater microbial communities from Lake Fryxell liftoff mats and glacier meltwater in Antarctica - MAT-04 (spades assembly) (version 2) ... | reverse complement strand
TGCACGGTGACATTAGTCTGTCACCAATGACACCAATTTGTCACCGATGACAATTAATCTGTCACTGTACACAAATAATGGACACATCCCGACTCGAACGGGAGACCCCCACGATGTCAACGTGGAAACATTTTGCCTATAAAGGCTTCTGTTAGAGGCTTCCAGCTATTCTCAATAATCCTGTATCTCAACAATATCTCAAACTTGAAGTATTTATTCGTTCATAAATCTTTACAACCCAACCAGCGCCTCTTAAATCGGCAGTTCCACGATTGACCGACCTTCCCGTTACCTGGCAGTAAGGGTGAAGTAATGTATTACCTCTTGCCATGTTCAGCATTTATCAAACAACCGACCAGGGCGCACAGACACGATCGCACTTATTAGCGGTACTGAGGCAACGAGACGGGCTGACTCGCAACGAGATTGTGGCAGCGTCGAATGGAACGCTTACCTACGAGCAGGTACGGCGACAGACTGAGAACCTCATTTTTGAGCGCTTCATCAAATCGCAACGCGAAGGTAGGCAACGGCGGTACTACCTTCGCCAAAGTTTCACAGCGCAATCCGTGCTTTCTGCCTAGTCTCAGATCCTTCTTGGTCAGTACCAGTGGAACACTGAACTCTGATACAAACAATGAAATTGACACTAAAGACATTAAGACGACTGCTCACAGCGACTGGTTGGTTAAGTTTTCAAGTCCTTAAGCAAGCTGTGCGCGTGGCGCACGAGCAGCTAGAAACGATTGAGCCAGGTACACCCGTTCCGATCGCCCTTCCCCCTGCTGGTAAAACGGTGACAGTTGAAACGACTACTGTTCCCCTCTCATCTGTTGAACAAGAGATAGTTGCAGTCGCAGAGCAAGCTGCCGCGATGGTTGAGCCTCAGACTCGCCATCAACGAGCGCTCGTTGTGACTGCCTTGCTGGATGAGGCTTGGAGCCAAAGACTCACCACATATCCCCAACTGCTTGAGTACGTAAAGGCACACACTGGGGAAGCCTGTAGCCGTCGAGCGATCGCCAACTGGAAACGTGACCGGGGAATGTTGGTAGAACCATGTCAAGCAGCCTAAAAATCTACCGGACTACCGAGCAGCGGCGCATCGGTGCTGTATTGCGCTCTAGCTCCAGCCTGCTGGTTGTAGGTGAGTCAGGCATTGGTAAAAGCATTCTGGGTGAGGCGATCGCTCAAGAGTTACAGGATGAAGGCTACCTAGTCGCAGTGGTGCAACCTGCCAGTACCAAACAGCTCTTGACTCGCATCGCGGAACAGTTGGGCGTAGAGACGCAAGACCTGGCGGGAAAGAACCTTACCACTGTCGGGCTACGCACGGCGATCGCTGACTTGCTGCGTGAAAAAGTGGCATTTCTCATCTGTGACGATGCCCACCACTACACGCCAGAGTTTCGGCGGTTTCTGGAAATCCTCCATGAGCAACATCAATCACTGCTGCTACTGGCGACGGCTCCCCCAGCAAAGGACATCTTTCTGAAACTACCGCGTATGGAACTCAAGCCCTTGAGCGATGTGCAGATTCGGGACTTGATGGCGGCTCACTCTCTAGAGCTAGGACTCAGTATCGGCACTGCCCAACTAGCAGGACTACAGCAACGCTGCGGGGGCAATCCCATGCTGGCAAAGCGGGTCATTCAAGAAGAGTATCTAGGGCTGGAGGATACGGCACCGGATCATCAGCAGTGGGTGGATGGTACGCCCTATCTGATTGCTGCGCTCATGGTCTTTGGTATCGTGCGCGTGCTTGGCAGGGGCTTAAACAGTACCTCGATGTACCTCATTGGCGGCATCATCACGGTTGTGGTGGGTATCCTGCGACTGCTCTTCTACTCACTACCCAAGAAATCAACGAGGTTAGGCGGTTAATGCTCACTGTCACTCATGCTGCCCTGGCGATCGCCAGCACGTCTCTCTTCATGGGGACGGCTGATCCCTGGATCTTGGGCACGGCGGCGGTCGCCTCCCAGCTCCCCGATGTCGATACCACAGGCAGTGTTCCCGGACGCATCTTCCATCCAGTCAGCCGTTGGCTGGAGGCTCGCTTTCCCCATCGTTCCATCACTCATAGCTTCTTTGTTACGGGACTGCTGGCGATCGCCCTCCTGCCACTCTGGTTCCTTAGCAAGCCTGAGTTCTACTGGGCGCTGCTGATTGGCTATTGGATGGGCTGGTTTGGCGATGTGTTCAGTAAGTCTGGTGTGGCTGCTTTCTTCCCGAATCAGGCACGGCTCGTCATTCCAGCGAATCCCAGACTCAGATTAGCGACTGGCAGCAAGGCAGAATCACTCATACTCGCGCTACTGGTTTTTGTGGCAGTCGTCAGCATCAACATCAATAGTGCGGGTGGCATCTTACGGGCATTCGATCAAGCGCTGGGTTCCCAGTCTGGAGCAGTGGAAATCTACCAGCGAGAGGGCAGCAAACACCAAATCTTGGCGCAAATCCAGGGACGGCATACCATCACTCAGCAGCCGATCGCAGGGAACTATGAGGTCATCGGTACGATCAATCAAGATTTGCTAGTGAAGGACAATCAGGCACGACTGTATCGCGTTGGGATGGGCGCAGAGGCACAGATTGCACCAGAGACGGTACACGTCACTGTAGGGGCAGCCATCGCCCTGGTGACTCGTGAAGTGTTCCTTGATAACCAATCTACTAGAGCGGCGATCGCCTCACTGAAACTGCCGAACACCTATATCTCAGGCAGACTCACGCTTGACCCGCTCGATCGTGCCGATATCAGGCTGCATGGCTCTAAGCAGTACTTTCAATCCGTACAGGTGTTCGGTGAAGGCGTAGAGCTTGAATCTGCCTCCCCTGGTGAACTGCTGGCAGTATTGGGCGATGCCTTTGCTACTGGAAATCTCATCGTGAGGACAATGCATGTTCAGCCGTAAAGTCGAGAAGCCGTTACCGCCCGTTGCTACGCTGCCAGTGAGACGGGCTGCCCAGCTCGAAGCAACTCAGACCGCAGGCATTCTTTTAGGGACAGATACCTATTGGAATCCCGAAGCCTTACCGAATGCTCACATTGTCTGTATTGGCGCTTCTGGTAGTGGTAAAACGCAAACCCTCAAAGGAATTTGTTTTGCGCTGCGAACTATATATATAGGCACACAAAAAATTTTAATTGACTTCCACGGCGACCAGGATATTGACGGTGAGACGGTTTTCCCGCTGCATATGGCTTCCCCGTGGGGCATCAACCCGCTCACAGTGAATCTTGATCCGGAAGGTGGTGGACCCAATTTGCAGGCGATCGCTGTAGCAGCGGTACTGAAGAAGTCGCTCCAAATGGGACCGAACCAGGAGGGGATGCTGTTAGATGTCGTTGGTACGTGCTATCGGCAGCAAGGCATCGTTCAGGCTGACCAGGCGACATGGACAAACGAAGCGCCCAACTTTGCCAATGTTGAACAGGAGCTAGCAGCTCGCATTGAGGAGGGCTGTAAGGAGTCGCAACGGCTGAAGCTCAAGCTGGCAGCAACGTTCCAGTATGGGGTGTTCAGTCGCTCACAGTTCCCGATGGATGCGAAACATATTCGCGTTGACCTGCACAAGCTACCCCCAGCCATTCAGTCGATCGCAGCCGAGTCTCTAGCAAAACAACTGATGGACAATCATCGGCTCTTGGGTGAGATGGCAGGGAAAATCCCTCGGACGTTCCTGTTTATCGACGAGGCAAAGGAGATGCCCAAAGGTACGGGTTCAGCCTGCGATCGCATTATTGCTGATGGTCGGAAGTACGGCTTGGCGCTCGTGTTGGCATCGCAATCAGAACGACACCTATCAGCCGATGTGATTGGGAACTCTAGTACCAAGTTGGTGCTGCCAGTCGATCAAACCGAAGTGTCAAAGGTGGGTAAGAAGTTCCGGTTTGCTGAAGTGAAGGTAGCGGGACTGCGACCCCTCCAGGCGCTCTGTCGGTTAGGGACAGATGCCAAGCAGGTAGACATCATGCCCTACTACGAGAGACTTCAGTGATGAGAGCGTTTGCAGTCTTAGCGTTACTTCTCTCTGGCTGTGCGGCTCAAACGATTGCACAGACACCAACACCTGTAGCAACGCCGCCAGCCGTTGAAGATGGCTCATCCACTCCCCAAAAACGCTTTCAAATCAAGCTGACGCTAGCGGCTCCTGATGACTTGAAGGTGAAGCAAGGGGATACCGTCATTCCTGGTCAGGTTCTCGCTGATCGGGTGCGCGATCGGACACGGTTGGAGTTCCAGCAGGGAGAGTTGACCCAACGCATTGCACGACTCAAGGCGCAGATGGCTTTACCAGTACCAGAGGTCAACGGTCTACCTACTGCTTCAGTGTTGGGTGAGGTTGCCGATGTAGAGCGGTTGAAACTCAAAGCTCAAACGATGCAACGGGCGAAGGAGCAACAGCAACGCAAGTTAGACCTGATTCAATCGCTGCCCAAGAGTGAAGTACCTGAAGCGACCGTGCCCCATGAGCAGGCTGTACTCGAACAGAAACAACGTGAGGTAGACCAGGCTCTCGCTGATGTGGAACTGTCAAGGGGCAAGCTAGCGAAGGCTCAGAGCGATCGTCAGTTTCAGGAGTACCAACACTCGTTAGAGATGTCGAAACGGGCAATCACACTCCGGCAGCAAGAAATTCAGCAGCAGGGGGAGCTTGCCCAGGTAGAGGGGCAGTTGTCCCAAGTCGAAACCCAACTATCCACACTTTCAGCCATCAGGAGTCCGTATGCAGGGAAAATTCAACGCCTCAAGTTCCAGGGGCAAGCTGACCAGAGCCTTACTGTTGAGCTTGTTTTGGTTATCACTGACGACAGCTCACGCCCTGGCGCGTCCCAAGTCTCCCCAAGTGCAAGCATCTCCCCCAGCCCCCAACCCTCTACTAAAGGTGAAGCCGTCTCCCCCGTCCAAAGTCCAACCACCAAAAACTGAAGGTGCCAATGATGGTACTGGTAGTGCAACAGATGACGGCAGCGGGGACACAGATGAGGAGCAGCCGACACCTGTTGAAGACAATGCGAATCCTCTCACCAGCGCCGGGGACTCACTCGATAAGTTGATTGAGATGCGGGTGAATGATGACCTGTGGAAAAGTATGCAAGCGGGTCTACCATGCATGGATACCTCGGTTGCCTGTATCCGCCAGTTGCAAGCGAAAGCGATCGCCAGCTCACTTACCCTCAAGCAAATTGATGAACGGGTGCAGAACATCAACCAGAAAATTGAGGAGGCACGGGCACGGAACGAGAAAACAGTAAAGCTGGGAGTCCTCAAGCCAGTGGTGCAGTACTACATCAAAGATGAGACGACGACTGAAACTGTGAATGGGCAGGCTCGTACTCGGAAGCAAGGCTTTCTTGAAAAGGTTTTTGGGTTCTTGACTTCACCAGTCTCATCCATCAATAACATCATCTCGCTCATCGGGATTCCCTTATTGGAAGGACTCACTCAGAGCAACGAAAATGCTCAGGTGCGGGCGATCGCCATCTCTGACCTACAAGTGAAAGTGGCTCAGATTGAACAGGAGCGGGCGAAAGCAGCCGATGCTATGCGTGAACAGGTGGTGCTGCTAGTGATCGATTTTGATACCATCCGGCGCGAGTTTCAGGTGAGTCAAGAGATTGTCAAGCGGGAACGCTTGCGAACTCGACTCATTGAGGTGGACTACCGCTTTGGTGGTGGCGATACAGTGCAGTTTTTGGGCAACCTCTCTGCCCTTGACCGCGAGAAGGCGAACACCTTCCGTAGTTGGGCAAAGCTGCGATCGCAACTGGCACGGATCAAATTACTGGTGCTGGGGACGCAGGGTGAAGAGTAAACCATTTGTCTCAGTCATCATCCCGGTCTACAACGATGCTCACAGGCTTCAGCAGTGTCTGCAAGCTCTCTACGTCCAGACCTATCCCTCCAGCCGCTATGAGGTCGTGGTAGTGGATAATGGCTCAACTGAGGACATCGCAACTGTAGCGAGAAGCTTTCCCAATGTGGTAATGACTCAGGAAGCAAAGCGAGGCTCGTTCCAGGCACGAAATCAGGGGCTAACAGTTGCTAGAGGTGATATTGTTGCTTTCACTGATACTGATTGTGTGCCCTCAGCAGAATGGCTTACGGCAGGGGTACAGTTGCTCTCTGACACTGCGATCGCTGCCGGGAGAATTGCTTTTACGTTCAAAGGCAGCAAGCCCAGTGCAGCCGAATTGCTCGATAGCCAGTTCTATCTACAGCAAGAAACCTACGTGCGGCAGGAGCAGTATGGAGCAACAGCAAATTTGTTTGTTTGGAGAGAAGTTTTTACCACGATCGGCGGTTTCAATACCCAACTACCAAACCTGGGCGATAAGGAATGGTGTCAGCGGGCGTATCAAGCAGGCTTCTCGATTCGGTACTGTGCAACCGCAATAGTAGAACATCCAGCACGACAGCTTTCTGCACTACTGGCAAAGGCACGACGACAGACGCGAGCGAACTACATCCTCTACAGTTTGCGTTATGGCAAACCAACGCCAAAAAAAATGGTTCAGTCTGTCCTGAACCAATGCCATCCTGCAACTTTCTGGAACGCACTCAAGGACGGTAGTTTGAGTAGGAGAGAGAGACTACGCTACCTCTGGGTTGTGCTGTGCTTTCGATGGGCGATCGCCTGCCAACTAATCAGCCTTCTACTACGACCCACCGCCGCCGATGGTGCCGCCAGAGCCATTATTCGAGCCGCCTGATCCGTTATTTGAACCATTGTTTGGGCTGCCACTGCCACCCGTGTAAGGCTGTCCAGCATAGCCAGGTCCTGCTGCGTCACAGGCACCTGCTAAACAAGGTTTGTAAAACACCCCATTGCGGCACAGCTCAGGTGTTGAGCTAACACCAAGCGACGAAGCATCGAAGGGTCCTTGTGTATCGTTACCAGACTGATAGAAGTAGAAGCGCTGCAACGGATATTTCTCTGAACTGATCAGCTTGATGATGCCACAGGTGTTCGCCGCGATTATCCGTTCCTGGTAGGCATCCAAACCCACCAACTTGATTTGCTTATAGGGTGACAGCCCAGCTAGGTAGAACGTGCCTCGATTAGTATTCGGCTTAGTAGCAAGCTTCAAGCCGTTGCCTAAAGACTGCCAATTCTCCGTGTTCGGCACCTGACCATCTTTGCACCGATAGGCAACTTCTGGCTTCGAGCCATTGCCGGAAAAAGTTGTTTCTGTACCTGTCGCATCAATCACCTTGTAGTCATTGGCGTAGACCTGCTTGGTAGTGAAGGTCAACACACCACAGGTATCGGTGCCAAACTGCTTGGTGACAGGCAAATTCTCATACTGCACCTTAATGACCTTTTTCGGCTCCAGTCCTGAAATATAGACTGACCCAGCACTGTCTTTATAAACATCCACTGCCCTCGCTGACTGTGCGATCGCTGCTCCCCCCAGGAGAGCAGCGATCGCAGGCAGCAGCCGTCGGTTCACTGCGATCGCCATGCTTCAAACTCCTTACCAGGTAGCGGGGTTGTAACGAACCGCAGAGCCATTTTCCGTGCGGCATAGCGGCATGGAATCGGTTGAAAGGCTCGACAGGGTATAGCTAGTGCTGTTGAAGACAAGGCTACTGCCGATCGGTAAGCTGTCTGAGGGGCGCACCACCAGAAACCCGCAGCCGTTAGCCCGCAAACTCCGCTTGGTGTTGGCACCGTCGAACAGTACGGTAGACGTGATGCCGGGAGTCTTGCCCACGACCACGACTGAGCCGTTTGTCAGCTTGAAGTTAGCAGTGCGGGATTCTGCCAGCGTATTGTTCGAGCAGGCAGGCTTGGTCTGGACGGGCAGGCTGGACACTGTAAGCTGAGTGCCGTCAACAGTTACGGTTGAGCCGATGGGTTGACTATCAGAGGTGGGTACAGTCACCAGTCCACAGTAATCCGCTTTGATTTTGCGGGCGGCTGGGATGTTGGGATATTCCACAAGCACCTGTTGGGTGGCGGTTAAGCCAGAGTGCAAAACAATCTCACCCGCCGCAGTCTTATAAACGGCTGGTGGTGGAGCGGCGAAGGCAGCAGCGGCAGTGAACAAAATACCGCCCACACCTGCTAGAGCAGCAGCGCGACGAACGAGGGACATAAAAAACTCCTTGAACTTGGATTAACGGGTGGACTCGCCTTGAGTTTTGCCAACTGAAGGGAATGCTAAACCTGTACTCACCAGTTGCCTTGTACTGCATCAGGGAAGTTACCGAATGAAGTTCAAAGCGCTTGTAAACCTGTTGCCGATCGTGGCAATTACTCTGGTCAGTGCCATCATCTGGCAGCAGTGGCAAACCTCTCAGGCAGCACGACGACCGGACTACGACAATCCGACAGCACTAGCACCACAAGGACTAGCGCCCAGACCGGAGAGCAATTCTGCTGAAGTGGTGAATGTGCATGATGGCGACACCATCACCGTGAAGCAGGGTTGGCAGAAGCTGAAGGTGCGGTTATGTGGCATTGATGCGCCGGAGTTGAGCCAACCGCTAGGGGTAGAGAGTCGGGATTATTTGCGTCAGCTCCTTGCCAGCGCTGGGAATCAGGTGAATCTGTACATCAGTGACACCGATCGCTATGGGCGCAAGGTGGCTGAACTTTACGTTCCGGCTCACAACCCGCAGCAGCCAGAAGAGGAGGAGCTGCTGAATGAGGAACAGTTGCTGGCGGGAATGGCTTACCTGTATGCAAAGTATGCAAGTAGATGCCCGAATGGGAGTGGGTTCGCGCAGATGGAGGCAAAAGCCAAGCAGCAGCACCGAGGGGTATGGAGTGACTCGAAGGCTATGAAGCCCTGGGACTATCGGAAGTCACAGCGCTAGGCTCCAAACTACGAATGAATTCTCGAATGACATCAGACTGGGTACGCTGAGTTTCTTCGCAGTAACGTCTTAGGGCTTCCATCTCTGCGACTGGCAGCCTAACATTAAGATGTTCTGGTTTAAGTTTCCCTACTTTAGGCATCGTGTCATGAAGCGTGCGTTACGCTATAGCTGATACCATTGTACTGTTTTGGCTGGAACAAGCCTATCTGAAGTAGAAGCTGAGTTGGTGAAACCTGCATCGTCTGACTGCTGTAAAAGAGAACTGACTGATGGTTGCCACGTCCACCTCGATTGATGATCGGCATATCGATGACCTCCAGGGTAAAGTAACCCAAAAAATTGTGCTACAAAACGTGAGTTGGCAGACGTATCAGGCGTTGCTGGCAGATATGGGCGATCATCGAGCTTCTCGTTTGACCTACGACCAGGGGACGCTTGAGATTAAGATGCCGTCTAACTTGCATGAGATTATCAATCGGCTGCTGGCACGAATGGTCACAACTCTAACTGAGGAGCTAGGTTTGGATCTCAAGGACTACGGCTCAACGACCCTGGATCGAGAAGATTTGGAGAAAGGGGTAGAGCCTGATTCCTGTTTTTACATTCAAAACGCCGATCGGGTTCAAGGGCTGAACTCGGATACGGCAACTGACCCACCGCCAGATTTAGCGATCGAGGTCGATATCACCAGCTCCTCAACTCGCCGGATGGAAGTATACAAACGGTTGGGGATTCCTGAAGTTTGGCGCTACACGAAGAAGGGGTTAACGATTTCTCAGTTGCAGAACGGGGAGTATGTCGAGCGTGAATTTAGCCCTACCTTTGCAATGGTTTCTCCAGCCGTTATTGCTCAGTTTTTGCAACTGCGGGAAACGACCGATGACAATGCGGTGATTCGAGCATTGCGAACCTGGTTGCGGGAAGAGATCAGCTAAGAGTAAGCATCGTCAACCAAAAACTTGATGCACTCATTGTTTGCAGTGCCGTCTCGAAGATACTCTTTTTATAAATTTCAAAGATGCCCTTTTTATAAAGAGCACCTCATGTTAAGCCGTGCTGTGTGATGTTCTCTTATTTTGGGCATTTTGTAACTAACAGCGAGTTACGCCAAAGGCTACCTATTGAAGTAGATAGCTCAATGTCTAGCATCATGAGTATGTACTTCCAAGAGAGAAAAAATGTCACTAACCGAGCGTTCAAGTCCGTATATCTGGGTAACGTGGCTAACAAAACTGATGTCTGGTGAAAGCCAGTGCCAATGGTCTTCTTGGTTTCGTGCTCACTATAAATATGACAAACTGCCCAGCGATTTTAATGCGACCCAGTGGCAGTCTGAACACAATGAGCTTCTGCATCAACGGGTTGCTGAACTGGAGTCAGAAGGGTTCACCGTTTATATCGAGGACGAAAATTCATTTACGCTAACTGGTAAAGATGGCATTACCAAGCTTTCTGGCAAGCCAGACATTTTAGCCATTCGAGGAGATGAGGCTATTGTTGAAGACTGCAAAACAGGTCAGACCAGAAAGTCAGATCAGATGCAGGTCTTAATCTATATGCTGGTGCTGGCAATGGTGAATCAGCACTGTCAGGGAAAGAAGCTTTCGGGACGTTTGATTTATAAGTATGCTGAACCTGTAGATCTGCTGCCTGAGTACGTTAACAGCGACTTCATCAACCTCTTCAGAAGCACGGTTGCAACGGCTAGTAGTTTAAATCCAGCCCGCAAAGTTCCTAGCTACCGAGAGTGCCAGTTTTGCGACATTGCAGCGACCTACTGCCCAGAAAAAGTAGAGGAAGAGCCTGCTGCGATCGCAGCGGTTGAGCACGACTTGTTTTGAACTAAGAATTCTTCTCCGGGTGAAGAAGAAGCTGTGCGTATTGTTTTTGTAACGTATACACGCTGTAACTCCAAATGAGTTACGTTATGAGCGATGCAAACAGCCTTTTGACCAGAGATTAACAGCGCCAGAGCCGTTTAGAGAGACACGATGAAGCAGGTTGTCATCGAGAATCCGATTATCAACTCTCCGTTTGGAGAGCCAGAGCGTCATTTTCGCTTTGATGATGATGGCATTACGAATGAAATTGTCGAATCCCGACGGATTAGCCATTACTTTGTCCCGATCGCGCAGCCGAAGAAAAAAACGCAGCAGATAGAGCTAGACCTGAGCGGATGGACTCAGGATCGGGTCAAGCCAAACGACTTTATTAACCGAGTGCGGGATAAGGTTCGCCAGTGGCGGTGGGGCGGCTACCAGTATGTCACTCCCACGACTAAAAAACTACTTCAGTATTGGATTGACCCAGAGCGCGATCATAAGTTGTTCTTCTGCCAAATTGAGGCATTAGAAACAGTCATTTACATCACTGAGGTTGCTAGAAAGCTAGGTGAGAACTGGATTCATAATGAACTCAAGCAGTTTAGTGAAGCAGCCAATCCATCGTTGTTTCGGGTAGCTTGCAAGATGGCGACAGGCAGCGGCAAAACGCTTGTCATGTCGATGCTGATTGCCTGGAATACGTTAAATAAGCTGGCAAATCCTCAGAGCCGAACCTTCAGCGATGCCTTTCTGATTATTGCTCCTGGCATCACCATTCGCGATCGCTTGCGTGTCCTCAAACCCAACGACCCAGAAAACTACTATCGCAGGCTGGATTTAGTCCCTGCTGACCTACTGCCAGAACTGGACAAGGCAAAGATTGTCATCATCAACTATCATTCCTTCCTGTTGCGAGAGCAGGGGGATGCGAGTAAGACGACAAAGAGCATTTTGACTCAAGGGGGTGAGAGTCCTTTTACAGAAACTCCAGCCCAAATGGTGCGGCGAGTCTGCCGGGAACTGGGCAACAAGCAAAACATCATTGTGATCAACGATGAGGCACACCATTGTTACCGGGGTAAAACGAGCGAAGACAAGCTTAAGGGGGATGAGCGCAAGGAGGCAGAGAAGCGAGACACAGAAGCGCGAGTTTGGATCTCTGGTGTTGAGGCAGTCCAGCAAAAGCTAGGGGTGAAGATAGTCTATGACCTGTCTGCGACTCCGTTCTTCCTAAAAGGATCTGGTTACTCTGAGGGTGAGTTGTTCCCGTGGGTGGTGTCTGACTTCTCGCTCATTGATGCGATCGAGAGTGGCATTGTGAAAATTCCCCGTGTGCCCGTCGATGACGATAGCCAGAAGGGGACGATGCCTGCCTATCGCAACATTTGGGCGTTGATTCGTGACCATCTCCCCAAGGGCACGAAGGCAGATAAGGAAGCCAGTAAAGCCCCTGGTGGACCAAACTTGCCAATGGAGTTAGAAGGGGCGCTAACCAGCCTCTACGACAATTACAAAAAGGCTTATGCTCTCTGGGAGCAGAACGGTGAAGCCCAGGCACAAGGGATTACTACCCCTGTCTTCATCGTGGTTTGTAATAATACAGCCGTCTCTAAGCTCGTCTACGACTACATTTGCGGTTGGGAAACGGGCAAGATCAACCCAGACGGTAGCCCCATTCTGGCACCGGGGAAACTGGAGCTATTTAGCAATGTCGCGCATGGGCAATGGACATCACGCCCTAGCACCATTCTGGTAGACAGCGAACAGCTTGAGTCTGGAGATGCGATGAGCGCTGACTTTAAGAAAATCGCAGCCCAGGAAATTGAAGAATTTAAGGCAGAGTATCGCGATCGCTACCCTGGTTCTGACCCTGACAAAATCAGTGATGAAGACTTGCTGCGGGAGGTAATGAACACCGTTGGTAAACCTGGCAAGCTAGGGGAGCAAATCAAGTGTGTTGTCTCCGTGTCGATGCTGACCGAAGGCTGGGATGCTAACACCGTGACTCATGTATTGGGTGTACGAGCGTTTAGCACTCAGTTGCTTTGTGAACAGGTAGTGGGGCGAGGGTTGCGACGCATTAGCTATGCCATCACAGAGCATCAGATTGACGTGAATGGTCAGACGGTTGTATTCAACGCCTTTGAGCCAGAGTATGCCGAGGTCTACGGGGTGCCGTTTGCCTTTATCCCCTGCGCGAAGTCGGGCGATGGCATGAAGGCGAGAAAGATTCCGACTCGTGTGCGCTCGATCGATTCCCGTGCTGCGGATTGCGAGATTCAGTTTCCTAAGCTCTTAGGCTATCGCTATGACATCAGTAGCCAGACGCTGACTCACAAGTTCACTCCCAGTTCTAAACTCACCCTGTCTACTGAAGATTTGCCAATCACAACGGAGAATGCGCCGATTGTGGGAGCGTCTTCGATTCACTCGCTGGAAGACCTCAAGCAGCGCCGGGAACAGGAAGTGGTGTTCTTGCTGGCAAAGCTGGTGCTAGAAAAATACTTCCGCTGGGATGGCGAGAATCGCCCTGATAAAACCGATGTGCATCAGTTTGATTCAGAGGTGCAGGCGTGGCTCTTCCCTCAGCTATTGCAAATTACGCGAGCTTGGCTGAAGGAGTGCGTTAAGTGTAAATCTGGCACCTTCATTCAAGAACTGTTGCTGATCGAACTGGCGCATGAAGCAGCAGACAAAATCTATGGCGCGATCGCAGCATCAGAGGGCAAGAAAACCCTGAAACCCATTCTCAAGCCCAATGACACGATCGGTACTAGCAGCAACGTCGATTTCGACAGCATCAAAGCGGTGTACGCGACCTCTCCCTATAAGTGCCATGTCTCCCATGTGGTCTTAGATAGCAACTGGGAGGCGAAGATGGCACAGGTGTTAGAGACAATGCTAGAGGTGGTCTGCTACGTCAAAAATGACCATCTGAGCTTTCATATTCCCTACACCATGAGCGGCGATTCGAGAAACTACGTCCCAGACTTCATTGTGCGGGTGAACGATGGCGACCCTGACGACCTGCTGAACCTGGTGGTGGAAGTTTCTGGGCAGTCAGAGCGGAAAGACAAACTCACCAAAGCCTTTCATGCCAAGAATTTTTGGGTGCCAGCCGTGAATAATCATGGAGGCTTTGGGCGTTGGGGCTATATCGAAATCATCGATCCCTGGAATGCTGAAACGGCGATTCGCACTGCCTTACAAGACGGGGATCTATAGGAGTTTATTTGTTATGGCGAAGAAAGCTAGCTTGCCAGCTATGTCCATCAACAGCGTCAAGCACAGCGACAAACGCGCTAATATCCCTACGGAAGAGTTGCGTGATTTTGTGGCTGACGACGAGAAGACTCCTAAGACGGTGCTGTATCCCCGTGACCCATCCTTAGACCCCCAGCTTGTCTGGAAAGGCAAGGATGAGCAAGATCACGCTGACCTTGAAGTGCCAGCCGTACCGATCTACATCCAGGAGAAAATTCATCCCCATGCCATCATTGAGAGCTTCCGTAACCATGCGCGGCAAGAGCAGGCTGAGGAGCAGTTAGGGCTATTCAGTAACGATTTTGACGGGCTGGACTTTGATAAACAGATCGACTTCTATGCTCATCAGGACGGGATGAAGTGGTCAAACCGGATGATTTTGGGCGACTCCCTGCTGGTGATGAACTCTCTGGCAGAGAAGGAGGGGCTGAAGGGTAAGGTGCAGATGATTTACATCGATCCGCCCTACGGTATCAAGTTTGGCTCAAACTGGCAGGTTTCGACTCGGAAGCGAGATGTGAAGGATGGCAAGCTTGAGGATGCGACTCGCCAACCAGAGCAGATTCGAGCCTTTCGGGATACCTGGGAGAAGGGGATTCATTCATATTTGGCGTATCTGCGCGATCGCCTCGCAGTGGCGAGTGAGCTACTGACAGAAACAGGCAGCATTTTTGTGCAGATTGGCGATGATAATGTACATCTAGCTAGAGCTTTGATGGATGAGATTTTTGGAAGTGATAATTTCTGTTCAATAATCTCTTTTGGAAAAACAACAAGTACAAGTTCTATACTTCTTGCTAATGTTAATGATTTTTTACTTTGGTATTCAAAAGACAAAAAGAAAGTTAAGTATCGTCAACTTTATAAAGTTAAAGGATTAGGTTCATCGCTCGCATCTAGATACGATCGAGTAGAGATGCCAGACGGAAGGCGACGGTCTTTAACAACAGAAGAGAAACAAAACATTGATAACATTCCGAGCAATTGGAAATTATATTCATCTGGTGGTTTAGATTCTCAGGGACTTTCTGCAAATACTTCAGTCCCTTTTGTGTTTCAAGGAAAAGTTTATAAGCCAGGGAACGGAAGACATTGGTCAACAACAGTTAGTGGATTGGAAAAACTAGCAGCCTTAAATAGGCTAGAACCGATGAATACGAGCCTCAGATATGTGAGGTATTTATCTGATTATCCAGTGGTTCCTCTAAGTAATAACTGGGTGGATGTTGGTGGCATTCAAGACCGTTCTGAAGGCAAGCTTTATGTTGTGCAAACCTCAAAGACTGCTATCGAACGGTGTTTGCTAATGACTACTGATCCAGGCGATCTGGTACTTGATCCCACTTGTGGCAGCGGTACGACTGCCTCCGTAGCTGAACAATGGGGTAGGCGTTGGATCACTATCGATACTAGCCGCGTCGCCCTTGCTCTCGCCCGTACTCGCCTGATGTCTGCTAAATTCCCCTACTACCTGCTGGCAGACTCTCCAGAAGGCAGATTGAAAGAACAATCCCTTACAAGTGTTTCTAACACAGCATTCATTAATGGTGCAGTTACACAGGTTGCGGATTCGTCTCAAAAGAAACCCGCTCAATCCTCCCTCCCGTGGGAAAGTAATACTGGAGTTGCAGTCAAGACGGGAGGCGACATCAAGAAAGGGTTTATTTATAAGCGAGTCCCCCACGTAAAACTGCAAGCGATCGTCAATAACCCCGAAATCGATACCATCCATGCCAAATGGCAGGATAAATTAGAGCTGATTCGCACCCAGCTTAATAACCTGCTCGGTAACGCCTGGGAGGAATGGGAAATTCCCCGTGAGTTTGAGGCAACCAAAGGTTTTATTCCTACTCAAGAAGCGATCGCCCTACTCGCTCAGTCGTGGGAATTGCGGCAGCAACGGCAGCAGGAGATTGATAAAGCGATCGCCCTCAATGCCGAAACCGAGATTTTGTACGACCAGCCTTGTGAGGACAACAAACGCATTCGGGTAACGGGTCCGTTCACAGTGGAAAGCCTCTCACCCCATCGCTTCCTACCCAGCGAAGCAGAACACCCCACTGCTGAAATCGAAGGGCAGCAGCAGGCATCAGATGAGTTTGAGATCCGCATTATCGAGAACTTACGGAAGGCAGGAGTACAAAACACCATCAAGCAAGAGCGACTGAAGTTTGACTATCTGGAGCCTTACGCTGGACAGTGGCTCAATGCTACGGGTGAGTTCACTGATGCTGAAGGAAAACCCAAGCGAGTAGCTGTCTCAATTGGTCCCGAATATGGCACCGTTAGCAGTGAGCAGATTAAGGAATCCGCAAAGGAAGCTGTGCAAGGTTTGGGGTACGACCTGCTGATTGTCTGTGGTTTTGCGTTTGACCCCAATGTGCAGGAAGAATCGAAACGCTACGGCAAACTGCAAGTACTTGTGACTCGAATGAACTCTGACTTGCTGTTAGGCGATGACCTGCTGAAAAAAACCGGGGCTGCGAACTTGTTTATGGTGTTTGGCGAACCAGACATGAAGGTGCAGCGCCAGGAGGACGGCAAGATCGTTGTGACCTTGAACGGGTTGGACATCTACGACCCAACGACGGGCGAGATTCGCAGTAACGCGATCGACGATATTGCCTGCTGGTTCATTGACACCAATTACAACGGCGAGAGCTTCTTTGTGCGTCATGCCTACTTCACGGGAGCCGATCAGCCCTATGAGAAGTTAAAGCGGGCATTGAAAGCAGAAATTGATGAATCGGCATGGTCAGCACTTAATACCAACGTCAGCCGACCATTTGATCCACCGCAACAGGGTGAGAAAGCTGGAAAGATCGCTGTGAAAGTGATCAATCACTACGGGGATGAAGTTTTGAAGGTACATGAGATGTAAGATATTCGATCTTTTCTTATGAGTACATTAGTGCTAACATCTCCTAGATTTGAGCGAATAAAGCCCTAGTGCTATGGTCTTTAAGTTAAACGCTTAATCCAAAAGATGATTCAATTCAACGAGCTATGCCTAGAAAAATTAGGGTTGATTTCTACCAGGTAGACACCCAAAAACCATCTGTTCTTTTTGAAGATATTATCCAACAAATCTCTAGTTTTCCTAGCGATGAATCTCGAAACATCGAAATCAGAGGCTTTCCCATTCGATTAAGTACGTCATCTCAGCGCCTTGGGTTTTGGCAAGGTGATTTGATGCGTATTCGGATGAATGATATTCCAACCAAGGCAAGTTTATCTGGTGAAACCGAACCACTTGAACTTGATGATGATGAAGGGCTTGGAGAGGAAACAGCTTTTCTCTACCATATTCAAACAAACGTTTTGATGATGCAACGTAATCGGTTGGGTGTCTCTGCATCTGCATTTGCAAAATATTGTCGAAGTATGTGTCATTTAGATGAAGATATTACGTTCGATCCGATTCTCAGAGGTAATGTACTAGAGCGTTTAGCTCAAATGCAAATAGTGCGAAAATTTGAGCTGAAAGTTGCAAGAGTAGAGGATTTAACTATTTTGCAAGGACAGGATAGAGGAGTTGACGAAGTGTTAAATATTAAAGATGTGTTTAATGCTCCAAACGTGTCTTTAACAGTATCTGTCGGCAACAGAAAAAATATTTCATTGGGAAATGTTATAGAAACTGCAAAAAAACTATTTAGATCCGCCAGTGATAACTCAGTCAACGTGAAAAAAATTGAAGTTTCAGGAGCGAATGAAGAAGATAATCAGACTGACATTATTGACCTGTTAGAATATTGGATTAGAGAGGAAATAAGGATTAATCCTATAGACTTGCGGATTGTCTCTTACGCTGAACGTTTGCAAGCTCTAGAACAAGCGTGGGAGCGCAGAAGAGAGGAGCTAGGAAGAATGTTCCCATCACAATAGTTAGCCAAGCGATCTCAAAATTTTATTAAATAGTCTGATAATTCTATAGCAAGATAGAAGAGCGACAGTTAAGATAAAAAGCCAGATAAAAAATGCATACGAGTACCATTTCTGAGGAATTGAGAAATCTAAGATCAGTCCGGCAGAACTAATAATTGCAAGCGAGATAGACCAATGAATTGCATCCATAAGATAATTAATCAATTTCTTGTAAACAGATGCTTGTTTTAAGTTCCTAATTACTTGTTCATGATTGATTGAAAACAGGATCGCTTGAACCGCAGCTAGAAAAGCCACAATGATGCTGCTAAGGGTGGTAGTAGCCGTGAGAACATCTTTCATTGATGGTGGCAGTTGAAGTGGATAGCGAAGCCCTAAACCAAAAGAAGTTAGAGCAGCTAGAGTTCCTATCGCTAATGGATACCATCTCTCAATTTTTGCTTTCATCTTCCTGTCCCCACTTCGCACACTCGTACAAGAATCATGGCTGAATTTAAGGCGCTTTAGAAGCAACTTCAGCAACTCTTGGTCAATTTCAACTTGTGGTCTTAGGGTTCTCAGGCTTCCTACCTCTGAGCAGTAGAGGAGAAACAGGTTGAGGAAGTGAGTTTAATAGTACAATTGTACTTTATTTGTGAAGGCTTGTCAGGCACGAGTTCGCCCCAAACAAAGGATTAGACCAACTCAACGCATGATTCAGTGCGAGTGCTAAGTATCAAATAGCGTCCAGTGTTCGGGCTGCGTGAGGATTGGAACTATCTCGACTGCGAATGATGGCTCCTATTCCGTACCATCCCCCTAGCTACTAAGGGCAGTTGGGCAATACGTGAGGAGAATTCACCAACTCCTTACATCCATGAAACGACTACTCATCCTCGCTGTTCTGGGGTACTTCCTGACGATCGCACCGAAAGTAACCCAAGCTCTACCCTCAAGCAGCCCAACGGCTGATGCTGTCAATCCCTACCCTGCTTATGTTTATCCAGTACGAGGCACCCTTACATCAGGCTTTGGCTGGCGTTGGGGCAAGATTCACAAGGGCATTGATATTGCTGCACCTGTAGGAACTCCCATCGTTGCCAGCGCTGAGGGCGTTGTAAGCTTTGCAGGCTGGGACGACGGCGGCTATGGCAGTGTGATCAAAATTCAGCATACTGACGGTAGCGAGACGCTGTACGCTCATAACAGCACGCTCTTAGTCCACAAGAGAGATTATGTTGAGCAAGGACAAATCATTGCAGCGATGGGTTCAAGTGGTCGATCGACAGGCTCACATTGCCACTTTGAAATTCGTTTGCAAGGGTACGGCGCTGTCAATCCAATGGCATTATTGTCTCCAAAAAGCAATGTAGTATCGCGCACTACACAGTGAGATTAAGCAAGTTTAGTCCAAATCTAGTCCAAGTTTTGTAGTACGCCCGTTCAAGTCTGGCGACCTGATTCCCGCAGAGTAAGAGATTTAGGCTGTTTTGCGCTCTTTGCACTATTGCTGAAAACTTCTATAAAGCCTGTTGCACCGTTGCTTGAGAAGGCAGAAGTGCAAGAAATTTGTCTCATTTCCGATCGTGCTGACAGTAAGCTGTCACCAAGAATTTGTCTTTTCTGTCACCAGTTGTCTCCACTACCTGTCACCACCCCCTGTCACCAGGCTAAATGTTAAGTTGTCACCAAAAGTTGGTCAAAATTAGGGTAGCTGTCCCCAGGTGTCACCATGCCGAATCCCAGGATTACCTTTCGCCTAGAGCCAGAAATTATGAACCAGCTACCCACTGATTCAGACGAGCGATCGCAGTGGTTAAAAGATGCTGTGCTGCAAAAACTCAACCCACCCGCGCCAGAAGATGAACTAGGGCAAGTGAAGCGGCAGTTAGCTAATTTAGAAACTGTTGTGCAAGCTATGAAGCGGCATTTCCCTTCGTAACCTGCCACGCTGACTCTGCGCCATTCTTGCCAGTCTTGCTGAAGTGGAAGCCGTAGCGATCAAACGCTTTCCCTGGCAGTGTTTTCAACCCCAACAGTGGGGCTAAATCACTCGTGCTCAGGCGATAGCCAGCTTCACAGATTTCATTGAGCCGTCTGTACTTCTCGATTCGCTCAACGACTGGAGCCAGGGCGAGAGGTTGGGGCGGTGCAGATTGACGCAGACGTTCAGCCACCTGATTCGCGATCGCTTCCACCATGCCGCTGAAGTCAGGAGGCGTTGCGATTGAAGCTGTCCTATAGGTCATTGTCCTGTTGTCCTGTTGACCGTAGGATGAACCCTCCTGAGTCTGGGCAAAGTCTGCGATCGTACCGCCAGCTTTAAGATGCTGATCCAGGGCATCCATCAAGGCAAGGTGATCAGCATTGATGACCGACTTACTACCCTGCTTCTCTGGTTGGATGCCAAGTCCTTGCAAGCGATTGTAGATGTTTGATCGCGCCACGTTGTAGCGATCGGTCAGTTGAGCGACTGGGAACGAATCGAGTTGAGTTTCCATTGTCCTGTCCTGCGTCCTGTCCTATGTCTTGTGTCCTGTAATGCTGTCCTATGACGGCGTAGGACAGCTCTGAAATGCTGACACAGCCTTACTTTTGTTTGTCCTCTGTATCCTACTATCTGGATGCAAAAGCCTGCTTATTTTGGTTCTGCATCAGGTTCGACGCTCAGGTTATGTCGGGCGATGAGTTCCTGATTCTCTGGTTTTAGCAACCAGTCTTCGATCGCCTCAGTCACACAGTCACTCATCGTCCAGTCCTTACCCGTATTTTTTAGTCCCGCCAGCGCCTTAAGTAGTCGTTTCAACTCAGGGCGCACGTATGCCCTTATTTCCGATGGTTTTGCCACAGTCGCTAAATCAATCACTGGAGCCATCTTACGAATCCCCTAACGGAACTTTACAATTATACGATTACGACATTATCGGATTTCGGATAATAGCGGTAGAGTTGAAAACGACCTTCCCTATTACTAAAGAGAACCTATGTGGTTAGTCGTGTTCTATGCCCCTAAAAACGTCCGTAAGGTGCTGTTCAAATCTGAGCAACGAGGTGAAGCGGAAGCCAGCCAGCAACGCTTTGCGCGGCTCCTTGGCGCTGAGTTCAAGATCGAGGTCGTTTTTGATGAGCCACCGACAGAACTGGAACGGTAAGGCAAGAAAATTAGGGCGATCGCTATGAGGGCGATCGCCTTTTTCCTGTCCTGTGTCCTGTAGGTCAGTCACAGGTTGTCTTATAGGACACTTTTCGGCAGCAGCCCGATCTGATTCCCGCGTCTGCATCAGTAGCGCTATCTGTAATGCGTCCGCTCCTCACCCCCTGTATGGAGTAGACAGCCACATCGTTCCTCGTGATCTGAACCAGTCGTTGAAGGTCTATCGCCTCACCGTCCTCCGCGAAGCGCCGAGGTTTTTAGGCAGAGCACCGCTTTCCGTTGGTCAGCCGTGCGGGAGTCGGGAAGCCAAACCGCTTTCAGGAAAAAGGCTCCTTGCCTTCTGATGAGAAAGTGCCGCTACAAAAGCCACTTGCTGTTAGGAACATCGGCAGCCTAAAAAGCGGTAGGAGTTTGCTCGTTCGTGTCTCGTTCTCTCCATCAGCAGCGCTTCGCACTCTTTCAAGAGAGAACAGCCACTCACAGGGGTATCTGTAGCAGTAGAGCTTTAATCCTCAGCCATCGCGTAGGAAGAGAAAAGATGCTCCGGAGCAAACCCGGAAATGAACAGGCGAAGATAATGTCCGGGCTTGGGTTCGCCGTCAAGGGTTTTTCTGCGGTTTTTCGGATCTCTTTTATATACTACAATTAGTATAATAGAGCTTGATTTCTGCCTATGTCTTTGCTGTGTCCTTTCGCGTTTCCCTCCGGTTCCTGGTGCCGTCCAGCTTCTCATCAGTCTGGTTGCGTGGTGCTTTGGCTCCCACCTGGTGCAGCATTGCCCTGTGGGTTTGCGTCCTGGCTGCGTTCCTCTGGCGGCTCGTTGCTGGCTTCTGTCCCCTGTAGTGGTTCTACTGCCATCTTGCTGTCATGCCCTCCAGCGTGGCTATCGTCTGCGTTGCTGTCTGTGGTGCCTCGTCCAGTCGCTCATGGTTCTCGCACTGCTGGAAGCTTATTGCCCTGGTAGTCAGCTTAGGCACCGTACCCGCAGCCCTTCTGATCCAGCATCAGAGGGGCTTTTGTTATGTGAAGGAATGATAAATCTATACTAGAATTAGTATACTAATTGAGCTATTTTGTTATACTAATTTTAGTAGAGCTTGGTTTCTTCACATGGTCACAGCCTTTAATCTCATATATTCCGTCTCTGCCGTTCGTCGCCTGCTAGGTCTAGCGGCTGGCGCTTCTATTCGCATTCAAAAGTTCTTCTACGTCATTTGGGTGCATGTGGCTGGTCGTCGCCCCACGTTCATCAGCAAGTCAGCGTTTAAGGCTCATTTTGTTGAGCATCGCAAGGCAGCAGCAAAGGCGCTAACCGTCACTAAAAGCGTTTTTCAGGGGCATATCTACAGCGTTCGCAATGAGGCGAAAGGCACTGCCTATCAAATCAATATCGGCTCTGGTCAGCCTATCTGCTCTTGCGATGACTTCAACAATCAGATCCAGTTTCTCAACGGTCTAGCCTGCTGCAAACACGCTTATGCAGTGCTAGGTCATCTCGGTTATGGCTCGTTGCGCGAGTATCTAGCTCGTTAGCTTCCTGCCCTGGGTATGGCGCAAAACTACCCCCCTAGCGCGAACTAGGGAGGCTTTCCACCCAGAACATAGATGGAAATTTAATTATGTCACCTCAAGATTTACAAGCACTAGAGCAACGCGATCGCCAGCAGCAACAGGTAGCAGAAGAGCGTCATCTAGACGGATGCACCGATGCAGGGTTTGGGAAATTGCCTCAGTACCAGGATGAGGCTTATCTCGGCGGCTACCTTGCCACGATTCGCACGTTGCCAACCGATAGCAACGGTCAGATTCAGCACTACAGCCACTATCAGCACTTTGCTTTCGGGTATGTGGATAGCCCCGACCCCTGTCACCGCGACGAATTGTAAGGGGTGTGGCAGATGGTTTACTTACTCCACTTTTCTAAGCCCATCTGCCTATCTAGACCAACCCAACACTACATCGGTTGGACAACTGATCTAGATAGGCGAATTCGAGAACATCGGCAGGGTAAGGGTTCTAGACTCTGCCAGGTTGCGAAAGAACGAGAACTTACGTTCACGCTGGCTGAGGTTTGGCGAGGCGATCGCCAACTTGAACGGCAGCTTAAGAACCTCAAAAACTCCCCTCGACTTTGCCGCCTTTGTAACCGCTAACGCAATGGCTGGGGCAGTGCCGCAAAACTGCCCACACGACACATTCACAAGAAAAAGCTAAACCAATGACGACACCTAGAGTTTATTTTGCTGACCTTGCAGCCTATAACAATGGACGATTGCGCGGTGTATGGGTCGATTTTTTTGAAGGCATTCAGCCTGATGATGTGCAGGTTGCGATCGATTACCTGCTACATAAGTCAAGCGGTGACGAATGGCGCATTGACGATAGCGAGAACTTTGCAGGCTTTAACAGTTGGAGTTTAGACAAGCTCTGCGAAGTTGCAGCACTGATTCACGAACATGGAGAAGAAGCGGTTAAAGGTTATCTAGCCCATCTTGGGGACGATGCCAACCTCGACGAATTTAGCGATTACTACATCGGTTGTTTCAAATCTGAAGCGGCATTTTGCGAAGAACATTTGCAGATTGCTGAGGCAGCAGAAAACATCCAGGTGTTTGATTGGGCAACCCTTGACCAGTACATCAACTGGGAGGCAATTGCTAACGATGCCTTTATCAATTCTTACTACTCACACGATGAAGGGCACGAACAGATTCACGTTTACGTGAGGTCGTAAAAAGCTCTCATCTTAGAAGCATCTCTGAAATTTATTCTCGCTTCAGCTAATACTTTGGGGAGTGCTTTGTTTTAACAACAACTCCCCCATTTATAAACCTTTTTGCTCATACGAACGATGCAATCTACAGAAAAACTGATTCCTCCTGCTGAGCCTGGAGCGTGGACACTTGAGCAAATTCAGGCTGCGTTGTCTCGACCGTTGCCTAAATCAATTCTTGCTACTCGTAGGCAAGGAGGCACAAACCTGCTTTACCTACCCTGGTATGAAGCGAACCGCATTCTCGACAAGTACGCTCCTGGCTGGACATGGGAGATTCGCACACTGACAGCAGTAGGCGATCGTCTCTTTCTGGTAGGACGGCTGACCATTCCAACTTGTGAGGGTAATATTTACCGTGAAGCAACGGGAACCGAAATGCTGAAGGAAGAGAAAGAGGTTTGGCTAGGTGAGAAACCCGATACGAGCAAAGCTCAGGCAAGCCAACGCTACTTGCTCAAGGATCAGCTTGGTAGACCCGTGACAGAGGCGAGAGAACTAGCGTATGGCGACCCCTCTAGCAACGCTGAGAGTATGGCATTTCGACGGGCTGCTGCCAGATTTGGGCTTGCACTGTACCTATACGACAAGGATTAACCTAAGATGGCTATGCTGTTCTGCCTTGATTTCATGGAGACAACAAGCGCTAACGCCATACTAGAAGCCATCAAAGCCCGTGCAGTTACCAAATGGGGTGAGAAGAAATGGATAGCCGAATTAGTACGGGAATATGTTGAGATTAGTAAGGCTAATGGCGATAAGGTAGCAACCACGATCAATCGCCGTCCTCAAGTTGAACGGGCGTTCAAGGTGGGAAGCTGCACCCTGGATACCGCGATCGCTTTGGCTGCTGCGGTCGGTTGTCGGTTTCAGATGGCTTGCACGAGCATCGAGGTTATAGACCTGTAGCCAGCAGAAAATCAAGAGTGTCCTTCCTACTGGTGAGGTTCTTTTGGAATCAACCTCTGTTCATTTGGTTCGGATTGCTCCGAAGAACTCCTATGACTCGGTTCATGTGATAGACAGAGGACTAGATTTTTGACACTCACAGACCCCTTTGTTTTTTGCTGATGTCATGAAGCGAACGATTTTCGTAGTTTACGAAGAAAATCAGTGTAAGTTAATGGCATCGAGCAAAAAACGAGCAGACTCTTATCAACTCCTACCCTTTTATGCAGAGCGATCGTCGCTTCTTGTGTAAGAGGAATTGGAGGGCAATCGCTTCCTTATCTCTCTGACACTGATTGTAAGTAATACGACATCTTATGCAAAATGTAACCTTATTGATCGAAATTGTCGCTACAGCCCGATGCTGAGACAATGTAAGACTTCCCAAATAATAGGAGATCGCCAATTCTCACGTTGACTTGAAAAGGTTTCTCTTTTGAGGCTGGAATTGCGACAACATACTTTACTTCAGGACTATCTAAATCTCGCTGAGCAAGAAACTTTTGAGGGGAGCTGTCTTTATATTTTAGATATACCGCTATATCGCTACTACTTATTCCCTCTGAGACAACCTTTACCCAAAAGCGTTGAAAGGGTTGATCTGGGGATATTGCAAAGTCCGTATTCCAGTTAGTTCGATTTAGTCCATACCCAGGCTCAGAAACCCTCTTCTGAACCCTTACTTCCTTATCGCCAACATCATAAAGACTTGTACACGTTTGAGACCAGAGTTTGCGTGAAGCTCGATCTCCTAAAGGTGTAGTAACAATAGATTCAACTTTCTGTTCTGGAGAAACTAGCGGTACAGTAACATCAAATTGACCATTTCTGGAAACTTCCTGCAACTCATCGCCAATACTTAAAAGATTGATTGGATCACCAACTTTGCCTTTTACTCGAAGCTTTTGCAACTTTTCGTCATCTGTAACTACTGAAAGACTTAAGTCCTTCAAACTTTTGTCATTTTTTAGCCGAATAGGTTCCGAAGGTGCTTCACCAGGAAGAGTTAAATTTTGAAAGCCCGCTTTAACTACTTTCTCTTGCCCCTCAGCTTCGGTAACAACACTACCTTGTCTCGTTGCTACGCCTGTTTTACCACTTAAATCAACAGTTATACCGAATTCAGTACCGCGTGGGGCAGCAGTCAAAGTGCGGGTTTCAACAGTAAATTTTGAATCACCTGATCCTTTACTTTCTGAGATAGAGATTTGCCCTTGACTGAGATAAACACGCATAAACCAGGTGCTACCTTTTTTGCTAGCTTGCTCTACTCTGAGATCGGTGTTCTCTCCAAGTTTAATAATAGTTCTTCTATCATTAGTTACTAAGTCGGCTCTACCCCCCTTACTACGTGTACGAATAGAATCACCTTTATTAAGCCTCTCCCCTTGCTCTGCGGGTCCCGTAGTACCTTGAATAACGGCTGTAACCGCTTTACCTCCTTTGATGTTGTCAATTGCGAACCAGCGTCCTTGAACGTCTGTTCTTGTCTGTGTAACCCCTTCTGCTGAAGTTAATAGAACAGCTCCTACTAATAAGATTAAAAACAACCACTTTCTCTTCAAAATATCCTCCTAATTAATACGTGAAGCAGCTAAAAAATGAGTGAAGATCAGATGTAATGTATTTAAGAGCGATCACGATTGATGGAATTCTTTTTGTGTGCATCTTCAGCATCAAATTTTGTGATAAGGTCAAGCATCCTTGGTGCTATAGATTCTTCAAACAAGTTCATAAGTTCTTGATTTGTCTTTCGCTCTAGGCGATTCTTATCTAACTCGGCTAGCTGAATAGCTACGCCTGTGATAAGCATGGTGACTATTGGCACTGAAGTAGGTAACCAGTAATTAGCTTTAAACAGGAAAAAACTAAGAAGACCCCAACTAAAACAAGCTCCTATCCAAATAATTAGTTGTTTCTCTGTATTAAGGCGAACCATAACCAAACTTAAGCCAGGACCTGCCAGTAGTAAAATTGCCAGCAACCAATTTTTGGAAGGTCGATGTAATGCGTTCTGCTGTAGTAAATTATTTACTACAGCAGCATGAAAGTAGACCCCTCCTGCTCTGCCAAATGGCGTTAACAATTCATCCACTCCGGTTGCTGTATATCCGATTAAAACAACCTTATTGTGGAAGTTCTGAAGCGGAACCTTGTTCTGAATTACATCAATAAATGAGTACTGCTTTACTTGAGAAAGTGATCCGAACCAATTTAGCCAGAAGGGTTGGCTTGGATCTGGAATGGCTATCTCTGGCTCGTTGAATCGTTTATAGGCTTGTACAGCAGCAAGTCCTAAGCTTGGTAAAGCTACTGGCTTACCTAATTGAAGGTCAGCTTTACGAGGTACACCATCTAGATCTCGGTATACAATAGTGTGTCCCGTACTAAGCGCCTCCGCATCCAAGTCAGGGTTTGGGCTAAGCAGTCCGCCATTATTGTTCCAAGAGGAAGCCAGTACTACATGTTTATGTTTCTGAATTGCTGCTGCTAGCCTCTCATCATCAGGACTAGATTCAGGCATCAAGATATCAATTGCTACGACACTACTTGATGCTTTAGAGAGGATTTCCAACAGATTTGCAAGCTTGCTTCGCGATACCTGAAATGAAGACTGGAATGAAGAACAGTTGGAAGGACATAGCTTTTCCAAACTGCCATCATCGATTGCAATAAGCACAATGCGTTCATCCCAAGGAATAGAGCCTCTAGCATGAAGAAGAGCGTTGTACGTACTCTGTTCTAATGGTTCCCAGGCACCAAGCTTATCTAATCCCAAAGATAGGGAAGCTAATATAGTTCCTAAGAGCAGTGATCTCCAAATTCTCTTTTTGCCCGAGGCTTTTCTTTGATTTCCTTTAAAGCGATGTAAACTCTCGCTGAGAGCCAACTGTGTTTGTTGAACTCGATCTAAATGCTCTTCGCTGAGCCTTCGTTGTTCCCTTTCTTGCTTTAATTCTGCCTTTAACTTAGCTGCTTCAGATTCATGATTCTGACGAATAAAAGTGGCGAGATAGTCATGCACTAGTTGATAACGGTCGGCTGGAAACTCCGGTAACAGAAACACCAAGCCAGATTCTACAAAGATCTGTAGCACTAGGTCTAATGAGTGATCCGGTTCACCTGAATTGGCTGCTAATGCTTGCAATTCTTTCTCCAATTCCGCACAGGTCTTTAATGGGCGAGTGCCCTTCTCATCGGTCAGCAGAAACAGAACCAGTTCCGCCACTTGCTCATTTTCAGCGCCACAATCTGCCACCACTCCATTCAAGTACCGCTTCACCAACTCTTGTTTTGGCTCCTGTCCACAGTCGCGGTATTGCAGCAAGGTGGTAATGCGTTCTTCTTGCAGTTGTGCTCCTACCACTTGTAGCTCGATCGGGCGCACGGTTCCGACTTCCCTTGCTAAATCTTCCACCAGTTGATCAACTAAAGCGGGTTCCAGAACAAACCGTGCCCTACCCGTTAAGCTCTGGATAATTGCCTTTGCATCTTGAGGATCAAAATTGCCCAGTCCGTACAGCACATTTTGGCTCAAGATATCGATTCCCGTTCGCTTCATGCCTTCTAAGCGGCTGTACTCTAGCAAATAATGTAGATAGTCCTCCCGTAGCGAGAGAAACACCTTAATCGACAAAATCTGGAGGCATTGCGTGAGGAAATCAAAGAAGGGTTTGCGGTTTTCCGGTTTGGGATAAACGAAAAAAAACTCCTCAAACTGGTCAAAGATCAGCACCGTCCTCAGATTACGTTGATCGATCTGACGTAATTGTTCTAAAAGCGTTTGTGGGGTAAAGGGCGCGGAATTTAGTGCAGGCTTTCCGATCGCTTCAGCTAGCAACCTACCCAACTCCTGGATCCACTGAGTATAAATCCGTATCACCACTGGCACATTTCCTCGTGCCTCGATGATCCTCTGCTTCAATGTTGGCACCAGTCCCGCATCTACCAGCGAACTCTTCCCCACTCCAGAGTTACCATGAATCACAATGAATCGATAATCCCGCCGCTCAACCCGTTCGAGCAGGCGATCCAAATCTTGCTGCCGTCCCGCTGCCGCAATTTCTGGGGCAACCATTCCTAAAAGGGAAAGCGGATCGTCTAGGCTGACAGCTTGCTTGATGGGTTGCAACCTTCCAGCTCCAACAAAGGCTCGAATACCGTACTGTTGCTCGATCGAGAAGCGTTCTCGTTTCGCAGCAAATGCTTTTACGTAGTCCTTTGCTGCCAGATAAAGCTCTCGCAGTTCCTGCAAAATATCGAGGTAAGTCTGTAGTTGCCCTCGATCGCCTAGTGACTTTGCTTGAAGCAGGTGTTCCTCCGCTGTCCTAAGTTGCCCCAACTGTCGCTCTGCCTTTGCTAGCAGTAGCAAGTAGCGACTCTGTACCCACGCAGGTTCGCCAAGACGCTGGTTCAAAATATCTAAAGCTAGCTGAGCAAACTGAGCCGCCGTTGTCCACTGCTGTCGTTGCAATTCAACATCGGCTAAAAAACCACAATCTTGAGCAAATCGGCTCAGACTCGCATAAGGTTGGTGAGAGTCGATCGCCGCTTGGTGCAGTTTCAATGCTTTGTTGGCAACAGTTTCCAACTCATCCCAACGTTTCAACTGCCACAACACTTGCTCCCATTGTGTGATGCACTTGGAAACTAAATCAGGTCGGTTTTCCCGTTCAAATAATTCAACACATTGTTGCAACAACACTCGGGCAGCTTCCCAGTTGGATTGTTTTTTCTGCTCACAAAGCTGGTACGTTGTTTGCCCAAGGTAGAAAAGGAGTAGTCCAATTTTAAGTTGGGTTGTCGGGGCATTCAGGGTGGGAGCCATAGCCGGAATGGTTTGCCAAACGCTCAGACTTAGCTGAAAGTGCTCCAAGGCTTCCCTACCGTCGGTTGCATTCAGCCCACGAGCAAAATTCAGAGAGGCTTGTAGCTGTGGTTCCAATACCTGCTCTTGACGCTGCAAATCTTGCACCGCCATCCTGACTTCATCCCGCTGCAAGAACCCAAGCTCCATTTTTTTGCGAAGCTGCTCAAATGATTGACTCGATCCAGGCGTTAGCAATCGCGTAAATAAGCTATCGGCGGCTTGTTGAAGGGATTGGAGCAAAGCTTCAGGCGGCAGTGTGAAATACGTCTTGGTTGCCCAGCTTTCAAAATCCGGAGCCGCGTGGACTAACCCTTTCATCACCTCATCCGTTACCCAAAGCACGATTGGGAACGGACAGTTTTTGCGAAACCCTTCCCGTACTTGATTCGCGTTAGATAGCAGTTGCTCCAAGTCAGCAACCGTCTCCAAACCAAACACCATCAAAGCACCGGGTTGTTCTCCTCTGAGTTCATCCTGAATCCGAGTGTAAAGTGCTGTTTCAGAGGGATGCAGAACCAATACCCGAATCACCACTGAACAGATTTGCCGCAGATGATCTACCAAATCATCCCGCAAGTGAACGTAGTTACATCGCGCCAGCATCAGCGAAAATTGTCCTTCTGCTGACGCAAGTTCCCAAGCAAGATCCTCCAGTTCCGACTGGTTATGCACGATAAACTCTTGCGAGGTCAGTTCGCTCATACCTGCAACTCATTTGCTCCAATCAGAATTGGATTGACTGTGAACCAGGAACCATCGCTGTCACGATATTCAAAGACCAAGCGTCGTCGAATAAGGGTTTGGTATCCCAAATCAGGACCAACCCGTCGCGTCTGGTGCACTTGTCGCAGTAATTCCCATTCCTCTTTAGCAATGGTCATGGTCGTATCGTTGTGGCTGGCACGAATGAGCCTCTCTAGTACATCACCCGCTAGCGGCAGTTGTTTCCCTTTGGCGATCCATTCACTGAGTAGGCGCAGTAGATCTCGGACGTGCCCACCACAAATCCGGCACAGTCGATCCAGACTCTCCACACTGTCAAACACCTCTGTGATCTGGCTGAACCGCTCATCGTGGCTGAGTTCTGGAAATGCCCTCGCCAAGACCATCTGACGCAGTAAGTCCATACCTGCTTCACAGTCACGACCATCTCGATACTGCACTGGCACCATTGGCAGCATCTTTGGCTCTTCTCCGAACCATTGCTTCAGCGTCTCGTAATCGGGCGAGAATTTTAGTGCTAGCGGCATGGTGTACACCACATGACAGTGTAAGCCAATCAAACACTCGTTCTGGTCCACAAACAGGTATTCCTGCTGGGATCGACTGGCTGATTTCTGACGGTTATCAATCCGATCCAGGTTGTCAATAATCACAACTAAGCCCTTTTTTCCAGTTTGCTGAAGTTGGGCGATCGCGGGTTCAATCAACTCCTGATTAATCGTCTCCAACAGCTTATTCTTTTGTGGTCCCAGAAACTGATTCAGCTTTTCTCGAAGCCCCTTATTGTTCTTAGCAGTCACGGTCAGTTCGGCAATGCCAGCCGATAAGGAAACCTCTCGCTTGGTGGTATCCACTCCCACTTTGCCGCCAAAAAGACTCGCGCCTGCCTTCACCTCCACTTCGGTCAGGAGCACTTTCTTGGTGGCATCTAGTAAACCTCTAAAGCCAGTGGCTTCAGGGCTAAGTTGAATGTTTTCCAGGCTCTCACTAATCCGACGTGCAATCGCTAACAGCACATCGCTAATATCGACATCTGCCATTTCCAGGTCATCACTAGACACAAAGTAGACCACATGGAAACCGTCATCCTCTAGTTCCGCTTTCAGCCGCAGCAGCTCGGTTGATTTGCCGCACCCAATATGCCCCGTGAACAAGGCACAGGTTGGCTCATCAAAGAAATCAACAATGTTACCCTTTAGCTCCTCAATAATTTCGCTGCCTCGCACTGAAGCAAAATCAATGTAGTATTTCTTGTCCTCAGGATCTTTGAACACCAGCGTCTTGCTGGGGTCACAGGCTCTGCGAAATTTAGCTCGATCAAGACTCATAAGGTTTTTCTCTTAATCAACTGCGAGGCGGGCAACTCTCTTTATTTTTCTCGAAGCTTATTTAATTCGGAACTCTCTGCTTTCTGCGGCAACTCCAATCTGATTCGCTGCTCCTCCTTCCCCACCACCTTGTCTCGCTTCACTACAGGTGGCGCATCCTTCGCCGTATCCAACCGATCCGCCATTACCCGCATTACCTGGGCAAAATCCCGCGATGGCATTACGTCAATTCGATCCAGGATGTCCTTACTCGTTAACCCCCGATTTCGCCCATACAGGTAAGCAACAAAGTCCTCAACCAGCATCCCCCGCCTCCGGGCAAGCTTCTCCAGGTTCTCCAGGTTCGGCAAATTTTTGCCGTTCTCCCAAGACTGCACCGTCGATTGCGACACATTCAGCATTTGGGCAAACTCACGCTGGGACAACTCCCCTCTTGCCTCCAACGTTGCAGCCGCTAATCGTTTCAATACGTTTTCGTCCACAAACACCGCATCGAACCCTTACTCTAAGGAAACACAGAATTAACCCTCACACAATCAAATGATTGCTTAATCATGTATTATTCTATTGAATGATAGTTCGTTCAAAAACGAACATAGTTTTGTTCAAAGCCATGAGCCAATCCTCCCTGCCCAAACAACGCGAAAACGTCACGATTCGCATGAACCCTGACTTAAAGGAGCAATTACAGATCAAAGCGATTAAAGAAAGGTGTCATCTCTCTGACCTTATTGAACAAGCTGCCCTTCTCTACCTAGAACAACAAAAGCCTGCATAGGAAAAATGCCCCATCTACAGCCAGCAGCGGGGCATCTACTTGTACTTATCTGCATCATGACAAATTCAGCCTCACCTTCTGAAGCATCAGGGATACAAAAGCCTCCCCAGTTCGTGCAGATTCCCAAAGAGTTGATTCGGTATGCCCGAACTTTAAAGCTGACGGGGACTCAATATGACCTCTGGCTTTACCTCTGGGAACTTGACCCCTATGGCGATCGCTGGGTAGACATCCCCCCACCTGTCGAAATTGCCGCTCTGCTGTCCGTAGACCCTCGTACCGTGCAAAGAGCCGCCCGCCGACTAGAAGACTGCGACCTGTTTGACTTTCAGATTGAGCGCTGGAAGTGCCGTAATACAACCGTTTCAGTCAAAACCCGCGATCATTCTACGGGCAAAGAGATCCGCCTTCCGACAAAACGATCCAAAGGACGACAAAGCGATCCCGTTGCCACCAACCAGATCCCTCTGCCGTCAGCAGGATCAAACGATCCAAACCAGGAGCTAAGACCCTTACAGGAGAAGGGTTCTGAGTCCCCTCATACTCTTCATACTGATCCACACTCTCTCATAAATAAGAGAGAGACGGCAGAAAGAACAGGAGAAAATAGCCAATTTTTACTCAATGAAGAATTTTTGCCAGCCTTTCGAGAGTGGCTGCTAAACAGAGCCAAACAGTTACCGCAATATCCAGCTCTCATCGAGCAGTGGGTCGAAATACAGGCAAAAGTTGAAGCGAACCAAAAAGACTTTCTCAACTACCTCCAATCCAAAAACGGGGTAAACGTTCCGCTGCCCGTTCCAGACCGCTTTCAAATTGAAATGGCGTGTGCCCAAGCGGTACTCAATGGCGATCGGGCTTGGGCACTCGGCAAACTCCAGCGGCTCCGGGCTGAAGGCTGGACTGATTTAGTCCAAGACCTTTGCCAGCTCTATCAAGAATGGGGCTTCTTCTTCACCAACAGCGGCGTAGAGGATGGGCAAGACCAAAACATTCGATCGTCAATTAATGGAGGTGAAGCCTCGTGACCGCTATCCGGTTTGAATTTATCGACAAGCACGAAGCCGCCGCACTCCTCAAAGTTCATCCTGGCACTCTCAACAGGTATCGTCAGGAAGGGAAACTGATTGAGGGCGTTCACTATACCCGCCTCAGTTCCCAGACCATTCGGTACAACAAAGTCTTATTAGAGGACTGGGTAGTCAACCGCGACGATCCGGCAGCTCACCGTCGCGCAATCGAACTGTATCTAGCCTCCCTTCTAGGGAATCAGTCCAAAAAACGCTAGGCATCAAACAACTCTGGCAACCTCGGTCTACTCTGCACATTGCCTGCATAGTTACGATAAAGCGTCTTCACATCATGCCCCGTCATCTCCGCCACCATCACTGGGTTATTTCCCATATCCAACGCATGGGAAATCAATGTACTGCGTGTTGTGTAAGGCTTGCGGTACTCTACATTCATTGCACTGAGAACCTTTTTCCAGGCTCGATTTCTAAAATTATGGTCGTCGATCGCTCTTCCCTTGGGTGACGGAAAGACCAGATCATCTGGCTTGACATCAAGCGGCTTTCGAGCTGACAGCATTGATTGCAGCCGAGGTGTTAACGACACAAACCTTGCTCGATTTGTCTTTACCTCCTTGCGCTGTCCCCGGCTCACACTCTCACCAATCCACATTACTGAGCAGTCATGGTTAAGATGTGCCCACCGCAGCCCGATCGCCTCACCCGTTCTACACCCCGTTGACAGTAGGAATTCCACATAGTCTAAATAGTAAGCGTAGTGGCGATCGGCTTTGAAACCCGCCAAAATCTTCCCCATCTCCTCCTTGGTAAACGGCTTCGGCTTCTGCTGAGGCGGTACTCTCACCGTTTTCAAAACGTCCACCCAAGGGTTTGCCTCCATTAGCCCCTGCTTTGCCCCCCAAATCCAGCAGGCTCTCATCAGCTCGATCCGCTCTCGCACTGTGACAGGCGCTAGCCGTTCTGCCAACCACTCCTTAAATTGCCCAGCATCACTCTCAGTCAAACTGTTAGCAACCTTCCCTCTAAAAAATTGACCGATGTAGCCTAGCAGCGCTCTGTACTTCTCCAACGTTCGCTTGTAGACCCGTTTCGCCTTGTGCTGCATAAACTTCTCAAACAAGTCAACGGCTTTTAAGGAACTGCTGACCCGCTGCTGTGGTTTGTACTTCGCTAGTGTGCGATCGAAGTTTCCCGTCGCCATATCGCCTTCAATCTGCTTCGCCTTGCCCTCTGCCACAATCCGGTTCGTCTTACCCTCCGGCAGTTCCAGGTAGAGAAAGTACCGCTGACGCTGAAAACTCCAGCACAATCTCAGTCGCCCCTTAAATACCTGCACCGAAACTGTCCCTTTCGGCGACTTCTTCCGCTTCTTCAATTGAGATACAGTTGGCGGCAACGCTAGCGATACACCCATATCCATCCAACCCTCTGAAGGCGGCTCTAGGTAGATTTCAGTATCGCAATCCTATCTCAATCAGCGCGTTAAACCGTGTCAGGTTGTGTCAGGTTGAGATACCTTGTTGAGAATGGCAATTCTAGCTAAGGGTTCTTTAAAATGGCGAAACCCGCTACTTAAGCGGGTTTCAGCCGATGGACACATCCCGACTCGAACGGGAGACCCCCACGATGTCAACGTGGTGCTCTAACCAACTGAGCTATGCGTCCTGATCAATGGCATACGAATATAGCATACGTGCTGGGCGAAAGAAAGTGTCT
>Ga0335397_10001195_pt1 | contig 35233 bp, 28 predicted proteins | sample MAT04_FD_205740 | JGI IMG/M metagenome (GOLD analysis project Ga0335397, IMG submission 205740) | Freshwater microbial communities from Lake Fryxell liftoff mats and glacier meltwater in Antarctica - MAT-04 (spades assembly) (version 2) ... | reverse complement strand
ACCCAGGCCCGCGAGTTGCTCATCAACCGCACCTACGAGTCGATCGCCGGGGCGAAGAAGGCGATCGTGCACCTGTACAACTCCACGAGCGTGCTGCAGCGCAACGTGGTCTTTCGTACCGACAAGCAGGGCATCATCGACATCGCGCTCGAGGGCGCCCGGCTGTGCAAGGTCGCCGAGCAATCTATCCCGCAGACCGAGGTCTTCTACGAGTACTCGCCCGAAAGCTATACCGGCACCGAACTCGAATTCGCCCTCGAGGTGTGCAACAAGGTCATCGAGGTCTTCGAGCCGCGGCCCGAGCGCAAGGTCATCATCAACCTGCCCGCAACGGTCGAAATGGCCACCCCCAACGTCTACGCGGACTCGATCGAGTGGATGTCGCGTCGGCTGGCCCACCGCGAGAATGTGCTGCTGAGCTTGCATCCGCACAACGATCGAGGCACCGCCGTCGCCGCGGCCGAGCTCGGCTACCTCGCCGGGGCCGACCGCATCGAGGGATGCCTGTTCGGCAACGGGGAGCGCACCGGCAACGTCGACCTGGTCGCCCTCGGCATCAACCTGTTCACCCAGGGCATCGACCCGCAGATCGACTTCAGCAACCTCGACGAGGTCAAGCGCACGGCCGAGTACTGCAACCAGCTGCCGGTGCACGAACGGAGCCCGTGGGCCGGCGACCTGGTCTACACGGCGTTCAGCGGATCGCATCAGGACGCAATCAAGAAGGGCTTCGAGGCCATGGCAGCCGACGCCGAGGCGCAGGGCACGTCAGTGGACGAGCTGCAGTGGGCCGTGCCCTACTTGCCGATCGACCCGAAGGACCTCGGCCGCAGCTACGAGGCGGTCATCCGGGTCAACTCCCAGTCGGGCAAGGGCGGCGTCGCGTACCTGCTCAAAACCGACCACGCGCTCGACCTGCCGCGCAAGCTGCAGATCGAGTTCAGTCATGTCGTTCAGGCGATGACGGATGCCGAGGGCGGCGAGGTCACGAGCGACGAGATCTGGGCGATCTTCCAGGATGAGTACCTCCCGTCTGTGGTCTCCGATCAGAAGTGGGGCCAGTTCGAGATCACTCGCACGAGCACCGCGAGCGACATGAGTGGTGTCGTGTCGCTGCACACGGAGCTGCGGGTCGGCGCGGCGCAGGTTGCGACCGACGCGACCGGCAACGGCCCCGTTGACGCGTTCCTGAAGGTGCTGCACGGCCATGGTGTGGACGTCAAGGTCTTCGACTACGTCGAGCACGCGCTGAGCTCCGGCGGCGACGCGCTCGCCGCCTCCTACGTGGAGTGCGCCGTCGGCGACACGACGCTGTGGGGAGTCGGCATCGACGCGGACATCTCCACCGCATCGCTCAAGGCGGTCGTCTCGGCCGTGAACCGAGCGGTGCGCGAGGAGTCCGGACGCCGCGAGCTCGCGAACGTCTGACGGCGCGGGCACGCGGCGGGTACCAGCAGCGTCCAACCATGGATGCGATGAGGGAGTGGGTGTCCGTCAGCGCGGCGTTCGAGCGTGGCCTGGCGGCCGTCGCTCCGGCGGGTCCTCTGACGGCCTGGTGACGGTCGTCTTGAAACGGGTGGAGCGTGGCGCCGCCGGCGCGTTCGCCTCATCCGGCGAACAGCGCGCCATCGATCGCTTCGGACGCGCTCCTGTGCGCTGAGCCCGCTGGCTTTCGGTCAGCGAGCCCGGCCGAGCCGCGGGATGCGCGGCAGGCGTTCGATGCGGCGCTGCTCGGGCAGGCTCCACTTGAAGAACACCGCCAGCACCCGGATGCCGAAGGTCAGTGCCACGCCGACGACCGCGGCGATCGAGATGTCGACCCCGAACTGGACGAGGACGACGAGGGTGCCCGCGCCACCGACCGCAGCCACGGCATAGAGCGAGCCCACGTGCATGAGCGCGATCGGCAGGTTGAGCAGCAGGTCGCGCAGGATCGAGCCACCGACGGCGGCGAGCACCCCCACGAACACTGCAGGGGCGGGCGGCACGCCGAGTGCGAGGGCCTTGGTGGTGCCGATCGCGCCGAACAGGCCGATCGTGAGCGCGTCGAGGGCGGTGATGAGCGGGTTCAGCCGGGAGAAGATGCGCTCGAGCAGCATCCCGAGCAGGGCAGCGCCGGTGGCGACGATCACGTACCAGTTGCTGCGCAGCGGTGCGAGGTCGACGGAGAGCAGGATGTCGCGTAGCAGACCACCGCCGAATCCAGTCGAGATGCCGATGATCGCGACCCCGAGCAGGTCGAGCCGACGATCCTTGAACTGGGCCGCGAACATTGCGCCCTGCAGTGCACCGATGCCGACCGCGAGGAGGTCGGCCCAGAGGGGGATGACGAAAAGGGCAGCGGACACTGGACCATTCTGCCCGCTCCGGGCGGCGCAGGAATGCCGCGTCGCGGTCAGACGGGTGGAGTGTCGGAGTCCTTTGCCGGGCGCAGCCTCGACGGGTGGGGGAGCCGCTCGAGGCGGCGCTGCTCGGGAAGCCTCAGCCCGAAGGTGAAACCGACCATGCGCGCGATGAAGGTGACCACGACGCAGGTGATCGCGGCGGGGAGGATGGGCAGGCCAAGGGTGGTCATCGTGACGAGGGTTGTGGTGCCGAAGATCGCGGCCGTGGCGTAAAACGGGCCAACCTTCAGGAGCTCGACAGGGGTGAGCATGAGAACGTCCCGCAGGATCGACCCTCCGACGGCGGTGAGCAGGCCGAGAAGCGCGGCCGGCACCGCAGGCACCCCAAACGCGATTCCCTTTGTCGCGCCGATCGCCGCGAAAAGGCCGAGGTTGAGGGCATCGACCACAGTGAAGAGGGTGTTGAGCTTCGAGAACACGCGCTCGAGCAGCATCCCGAGCAACGACGCGGCGACGGCGACGATCAGGTACCAGTTGCTCTGGAAGGTCGCGACCGGCACCGACAGCACCAGATCGCGCAGCACACCCCCGCCGAGCCCGGTGCAGACACCGATGATGGCGATGCCGAGAAGATCGAGATGGTGGTCCTTGAACCGCGAGGCGAACAGGGCGCCCATGAGCGCGCCGACCCCCACCGCCAGAAGCTCGGACCACAGGGGAATCTCGAAGATCGCTTCGTCCATCGCACCATTGTGCGGGATCGCGGCCCGCTGCGGGCGCCGATCAGAGCCGAACACCAGTTTGGGTGTTGCTGACACTAAGTGCTATTCTGTTCAAGTCGATAAGACCTTAACGTGGCGAGGAGCGCTGATGAGCGAGGCAGTCCAAGCGGAGGGTGTCGCCGTTGCCGTGTCCACCGTGATCTTCGCACTGCGGCAGCATTCGGACGCAGGTGCCGTCGACCTGTGGCTTCCGCTCGTGCGCCGCATTCGCGAACCCTGGCAGGGCCAGTGGGCGCTGCCCGGCGGTATGGTGCGTGCGACCGAGGGGCTCGAGCTGGCCGCCCGCCGCAACCTGCTCGAAACGACCGCGCTCGAGCCCACCTACCTCGAGCAGCTCTACGCGTTCGGCGAGGCGGACCGGTCCCCGGACGGCCGCATCGTCTCGATCGTCTACTGGGCCCTCGTGCGCGCCGATGAGGCCAGCCGTGCCGCCGTCGACGAGAACGTGCAGTGGTTCCCCGCCGACGACCTGCCCGAGCTCGCCTTCGACCACAACCTGATCGTCGACTATGCGCTCTGGCGTCTGCGCACCAAGGTCGAGTACGGCCGCATCGCGCACGCCTTCCTCGGCGAGACCTTCACGCTGTCCGAGCTCCGCGAGGTGCACGAGACCGTGCTGCGGCGGCCGCTCGACCCCGCGAACTTCCGTCGTCAGATCGAGTCGAGCGGCGCGATCATGCCGACCGAGGAAGTCGTCATGGGAGGCCGCCACCGGCCGCCGCGCCTCTACCGGTTCAACACCGCCGTCGACCTCGTCGACAACGGCCCCCTCACCCCCGTCCGTCTTTGACCCCCGAGGAGTCACGGTGACCTCCGTCGACACGACCATCCAGCTCATCAGCGCCGGTGCGCCCGGCAGCACCTGCAGCCCCGACCTGGCCAAGGGACCGTGGGAGATCGACCTCGAACCGAACCCCGGCTACGGCCCCGGCTCGTCGATGGGTGACATCATCCCGACCGGTGCTCCCCGCCAGGGCCAGCTGCCGGCCGAGTACCGCGACGCCTCGAACATCGAACTCGGGGCGCGGATCACCGCAGCCAAGGCGACGCTCGGCGACCGCGCCGTGATCCTCGGCCACTTCTACCAGCGGGACGAGGTCGTCGCCCACGCCGACTTCGTGGGTGACTCGTTCCAGCTCGCCAACGCGGCGCAGACGGTACCCAACGCTGAGGCGATCGTCTTCTGCGGTGTGCACTTCATGGCCGAGACCGCCGACATCCTCGCCCGCACCGACCAGGCGGTCATTCTGCCCAACCTGGCAGCCGGATGCTCAATGGCGGACATGGCCGACATCGACTCCGTCACCGAGTGCTGGGAGGCGCTCGAAGACCTGTACGGCACCGTGCCCGACGAGACCGGTCGCGTTCCCGTCATCCCGGTCACCTACATGAACTCCTCTGCGGCACTCAAGGGGTTCTGCGGGGAGCACGGCGGCATCGTCTGCACCTCGTCGAATGCCGCGACCGTACTCGAGTGGGCTTTCGAGCGCGGCCAGCGCGTGCTCTTCTTCCCCGACCAGCACCTCGGGCGCAACACGGCGAAGGCGATGGGCGTGCCGCTCGAGCAGATGCCGATGTGGAACCCGCGCACGGCCCTCGGCGGAAACGACGCGCAGCAGCTGCACGACGCGCGCGTCATCCTCTGGCACGGATTCTGCTCCGTGCACAAGCGGTTCAACGTCGACCAGATCGACAAGGCCCGGGCCGAGTTTCCCGGCGTGCGCGTCATCGTGCACCCAGAGTGCCCGATGGCGGTCGTCGACGCGGCCGACGAGGCCGGCTCCACCGACTACATCCGAAAGGCTATTGCGGCGGCGACCGAACCGGCCGTCTTTGCGATCGGCACCGAGGTCAACATGGTGAACCGGCTCGCGGCCGAGTACCCGCAGCACACGATCTTCTGCCTCGACCCGGTCGTCTGCCCGTGCTCGACGATGTATCGCATTCACCCTGGCTATCTCGCCTGGGTGCTCGAGGGGCTGGTGCGGGGCGAGGTCATCAACCGCATCGAGGTGCCCGCGGATGTCGCCGAGCCAGCGCGGGTCGCGCTCGAGCGGATGCTCGCCGTGAGGCCGGGGGTGTCGCGATGAACGACGTCGTCGTGGTCGGCAGCGGCATCGCCGGGCTCATCATCGCCCTCCAGGCAAGCCGGACCCACCGGGTCAGCCTTGTCACCAAGACCGAGCTGGCCGAGAGCAACACCCGCTACGCGCAGGGGGGCATCGCCGCCGTCATGTTCGACGATGACAGTGTCGCCGCGCACATCCAAGACACCCTCGCCGCGGGCGCCGGCCTCGGTGACCCCGCGATCGTTGAGATCCTCTGCGCGGAGGGCCCCGGACGCATCCGGGACCTCATCGCCCTCGGCGTCGAGTTCGATCGCGACGGAGCGGACCTCGCGCGCGGGCTGGAGGCGGCGCACTCGAGCGCACGGGTGCTGCACGCGGGTGGGGATGCGACGGGTGCAGTCATCGAGGCCGCTCTCGTCGCCGCCGTGCGCCGCTCCGCGATTCGGGTTCACGAGCACACCTTCCTCGCCGAGCTCGTGGTCCACGACGGGCGTGTGCGCGGCGTCGAGGTCATCGATCCGACGGGCCGGATGCGCGTGATCGCCGCCGACGCCGTCGTGCTCGCCAGCGGTGGGGCCGGCCAGCTCTACCGGCACACGACCAACCCTGTGATCGCCACGGGCGACGGAGCTGGCGCTGCCCTTCGGGCGGGCGCGGTGCTCAGCGACGTCGAGTTCTACCAGTTCCACCCGACAGCCCTCGCGGCACCCGGAAACTTCCTCGTCTCCGAAGCGGTGCGCGGCGAGGGCGCCGTGTTGCTCGACGCGCGCGGCCACCGCTTCATGCTCGACCAGCACGAGGGTGGCGAACTTGCTCCGCGCGACATCGTCGCCCGCGGCATCGCGACACAGATGGCGCAGCAGGGCGGCGACCCCGTTCTTCTCGACGCCACGTCCCTCGGCTCGGCATTCCTCGCCGAGCGGTTCCCGAGCATCGACGCCGCCTGCCGGCGCCTGGGCCTCGACTGGAGCGAACGGCCGATCCCGGTGACGCCCGCCGCCCACTATTGGATGGGCGGGGTGGCGACCGACGAGTGGGGACGCACCTCGCTGCCGGGGCTGTTCGCGGTCGGCGAGGTGTCGAGCACCGGCGTGCACGGCGCCAACCGGCTCGCCTCCAACTCGCTCCTCGAGTCGCTCGTGTTCGCGTGGCGCGCCGCGTCGAGACTCGATGATGCCGGCTGGCCCACACCGGCCCCCGCGCACGCATCCGAGTATCCGCTGCTGCCACCGGACGGGCCGGGAACGGCCGTCAGCCGCGACGCTCTGCGCGACCTCGCCTGGTCGCGGATCGGGTTGTACCGGGATGCCGAGTCACTGCGCTCAGCCGCGGAGGCCCTCGCGTCGTGGCGCGCCCCCGGCGGCTCGGTCGCCGCGCGGGAGACCCGGAACCTCCTCGACCTCGCGCGGCTGATGGCAACTGCGGCGCTCGCCCGCGAGGAGTCCCGCGGCGCGCACTTCCGCACCGACTACCCCGACACCTCCGCACGGTTCGAGCGCCACCTCGGTTGGGCCGCACGCCCGGCTGCCGCCGTCTCGCGCATCCACCGCCCTACCGGGGCAGAAGAGAGTGTCATCGCATGCTGACCCCCGAATCCATCGACGTCGTCGTCCGCGGCGCCCTCGCCGAGGATGCCCCGTGGGGCGACATCACCTCGGAGCTGCTCATCCCCGCGGAGGCGCAGGCGACCGCGCGGCTCGTCGCCCGCGAGGCGGGCGTGTTCAGCGGGGGAGAGGTCTTCGCCGCGGCGATGCTGGCGGTGGATGCTGCCGTGCTCGTCAGCCTCGCCGCGGACGACGGCGCGCGCTTCGCTGCGGGCGACACACTCGCGACGGTGACCGGGTCTGCCCGGTCGGTGCTGCGCGGCGAACGTGTCGCGCTCAACCTCGTGCAGCGGATGAGCGGGATCGCGACCGAGACGGCGAGATACGTCAACGAGGTCACGGGCACCCGCGCCCGCATCGTCGACACCCGCAAGACGACCCCGGGACTTCGCGCCCTCGAACGGCACGCGGTGCGCTGCGGCGGCGGCCACAACCACAGGTTCTCCCTCTCGGATGCCGTGCTCGCGAAGGACAACCACCTCGCGGTTCTCGCATCCCGCGGCATCGGGGTGACCGAGGCGCTGCACGGCCTCCGCGCCAAGCTCTCGCACACGACCCACCTCGAGGTCGAGGTCGACGAGGCCGCGCAGATCGAGCCGGTGCTCGCCGGGGGAGTCGACACGATCATGCTCGACAACTTCGCGTTGGATGCCCTGCGCGCCGGCGTTGCCCAAGTGGCGGGACGGGCGCTCGTCGAGGCGAGCGGTAACGTGTCGCTCGCGACCGTGCGGGCGATCGCCGAGACCGGCGTCGACGTGATCTCGGTGGGCGCGCTCACCCACAGCGTGCGAGCACTGGACCTCGGGCTCGACATCGCCCTCGAGCTGGCTGGTTCCGCCTCCGACGCCCCGGCCTCCTCGGCCGCGATGCCCTCGGGGCGGGAGAGCGAGCGGGCACTCCCATGATCTACCTCGACAATGCCGCGACGTCGCCTGTGCGGCGCGCCGTGCTCGAGCGAATGTGGCCATACCTGACGGAGGAGTTCGGCAACCCGTCGAGCAGCCACGAGTACGGGCGACAGGCCGCGATCGCGCTGAAGCAGGCGCGCGACCGGGTCGCCGGAGTGCTCGGCTGCCGTGCCGCCGAGGTTGTCTTCACCTCCGGCGGCACCGAGTCCGACAATCTCGCGATCATCGGTGTGGCGCTCGCCACCCCGCGCGGCCGTCACATCGTCACGACGCCGATCGAGCACGAGGCCGTGATCGAGTCGTGCGGCTACCTTGCGCGGCAGCATGGTTTCGAGGTGACCGTGGTCGGCGTCGACGCCGATGGGCTCGTCGACGCTGATGAGGTCGGCCGGGCGCTGCGCCCCGACACGACCCTCGTCTCGGTGATGTACGCCAACAACGAGGTAGGCACCGTGCAGCCGATCCGCCGCATCGCCCAGCTCGCCACGGACGCGGGTGCGCGCATGCACACCGACGCCGTGCAGGCCGCCGGCTGGCTACCGCTCGACGTCGCCACGCTCGGGGTCGATGCCCTCGCCATCTCTGGCCACAAGCTTGGCGCCCCCAAGGGCATCGGCGCCCTGTACCTGCGGCGGGGGATGTCGGTGGAGGCCACGCTGCACGGGGGAGGGCAGGAGCGCGGCCGGCGCTCGGGAACCGAGAATGTCGCGGGCGCCGTCGGCCTCGCCGAGGCGCTCGAGCTTGCCGAGGCCGCCCGCCCCCGGTCCGCCCAGCGGATCGCCGAGCTGCGGGACGCCTTCATCGGCCGTGTGCTCGCCGAGGTTCCCGGCGCCCGCCTGACCGGGCACCGTCGTCTCCGGCTGCCGGCGAACGCATCCTTCTGCTTTCCTGGCACGAGCGGCGAGGCGGTGCTCCTCGACCTCGAGCGCAGGGGCATCATCTGCTCAAGTGGCTCGGCCTGCGCCGCGGGCAGCGACGAGCCATCGCACGTGCTCGTCGCAATGGGTATGGATGCCGAGTTGGCCCAGACCGCCGTCCGTTTCACCCTCTCCGAGTCCACGACCGCCGACGAACTCGCCGCCACTGTCACCGCGCTCGCCGACTCGGTGGCCGGGCTGTCCGGACATCCGTCGACTGCCTCGTGATGGTGGACCCCCTGCGGCCCGGCATCCGTCCGCTTCGGCCGGCGGCCCGGCGCCTGCACCCCGCCGCCCGCTGGGGGGATACTTGGTAGATGCCCCTCTACCGTGACGAAGCCGTCGTGCTGCGCACCCACAAGCTGGGTGAAGCCGACCGTATCGTCACGATGCTGAGCCGCAACCACGGCAAGATCAGGGCGGTGGCGAAGGGCGTGCGGCGCACCGCGTCGAAGTTCGGCGCAAGGCTCGAGCCGTTTATGGTCGTCGACGTGCAGCTGTACGAGGGTCGCAGCCTTGACATCATCACCCAGGCCGAGTCGCTCGGCTCCTACGGCGCCGAGATTGTGAACGATTACGCGACCTACACCGCGGCGAGCGCGATGGTAGAGACGGCCGACAAGATCACCGCGGAGGACGGCGGACTGCAGCAGTACCTGCTGCTCGTCGGAGCGCTTCGCTCGCTGTCCCGACACGAGCACGGGGCGAGCCTCACCCTCGACTCGTACCTGCTGCGGGCGCTGAGCGTCGCGGGCTGGGCGCCGAGCTTCTCCGACTGCGCCATGACCGGCGCTCCCGGACCGCACTCCGCCTTTGTCGTGCAGCTCGGCGGTGTCGTTGCCGACGAGGTCGCCCCGCCCGGCACGCCCCGCCTCGCCCCGGCGACGCTAGTGCTGCTCTCCGCGCTGCTGACGGGAGATTGGGCTGCCGCCGACGCATCCGACGACCGTTCCCGTTCGCACGCGAGCGGAGTGGTCGCCGCCTACACCCAGTTTCACCTCGAGCGGTCCCTGCGGTCGCTCGAGCACGTCGATCGGCGACCGTCGTCGCAGGGGCGCCCCGGGGCCGCCTATGCCGGCGGGGCATCGTCGTCGGCCGGGCCCGCCGGTGCCACTCACGTCGGCGGGGCATCGTCGTCGCGCGGGCGCGCCGGTGCCCCTCAGGTCGGCGGGGCATCGTCGTCGGCCGGACGCGCCAGGGCCACTCACGTCGAGGAGACTTCCGGATGACCGCCATGACCCACCCCGACGCCGTGCCGTTCACGCCGCTCGACTGGACAGGCTTCTACCCGCCCTCCCTTCCCAAGGGGGCAGTCCCGGAGCATGTCGCGATTGTGATGGACGGCAACGGCCGGTGGGCCAACGGCAAGGGCCTCACCCGGGTCGAGGGGCACAAAGCAGGGGAAGCGGCGCTCCTCGACGTGGTCGCCGGCGCGATCCAGATCGGGGTCAAGCACCTCTCCGTCTACGCATTCTCAACCGAGAACTGGAAGCGATCACCCGACGAGGTGCGCTTTCTGATGGGCTTCAATCGCTCGGTTCTGCACCGCCGCCGCGACCAGCTCAACGACTGGGGGGTTCGAGTGCGTTGGGCCGGGCGGCGGCCGAGGCTCTGGGCATCCGTCATCAACGAGCTGCAGTTCGCCGAGCGCCTCACGGCAGGCAACGCGACACTGACCCTCACGATGTGTGTGAACTACGGCGGACGCACCGAGATCGCGGATGCCGTGCGTGCCCTTGCAGAGGACGTGGCCGCGGGGCGGCTGAAGCCGTCCGGGATCACCGAGAAGGCGATCCAGAGGCACTTGTACGCGCCGGAGTTGCCCGATGTCGACCTGTTCGTGCGCAGCTCGGGCGAGCAGCGAACGAGCAATTTCATGCTCTGGCAAAGCGCCTACGCCGAGATGGTCTTCCTCGACACTCTCTGGCCGGACTTCACTCGCGCCGACCTCTGGCGAGCGATCGAGCTCTACGCCTCGCGCAATCGCAGATTCGGCGGCGCCGTAGACGCCCCCGCGCCCTGACCACTCGTCTACCCGGCGCCTCGGCCAGTCGCCCCCCGCTCCGCGTCGGAAACTCAGGAGTCGGTGCGGCTTCTGTCGCCGCGGGCGCTTGTTCGGCCAAGTAGGAGCCGGGTTTCCTGAATTTTCGGCAATCGCGGGAGTTGGCTGCGTATTCACGCGCTATCCCGTCACGATTCGCGCGACTGCCACGTCGTGAGCCGCTAGCCCGTGCTGTCTAGGTGAAGTCCGCTGCTTAGTCCCCGCTTCGTGTCGGAAATTCAGGACATGACGCCGATACCACTGACTGCCGTGGTCCCACGGCCGCCGAGCCAATGGGTTTCCTGAGTTTCCGACAACAGCCGGGCGACAGGGGAGCGGCGCTTCGAGCACACCAAGCGACAGCGAAAAGACCACGCGACACAAGGCAAGCGATGCCGCAGTGAAGCTCGCTTCCCGCGGTGCCAGGGACGGGGGAGCACACTCCACTGTTCGGCTACCGAAATGGCTAATCTGGCCTCATGTCAACCGCACCCGCTCCCGCCCCCATCCGCACCGGCATCATTGGATTCGGCTTATCCGGCCGGGTCTTCCACGCCCCGTTCCTGGCCACGAACCCTGCGTTCTCGCTTGATCTGATCGCGACGGGCGATGCGGCACGGCAGGCGGACGCGCATGCCCGGCATCCGGATGCCGCGATCGTCGCGACGCCCGAGGACTTGCTCGCGCGGTCTGGCGAGCTCGACCTCGTCGTGCTCGCCTCGCCCGCCCACGTGCACCTCGAGCAGGGCATGGCCGCCCTCGAGGCGGGCCTCGCGGTCGTCATCGACAAGCCGTTCGCCGCGTCCGTCGCCGAGGCCGAGACGCTCATCCAGACCGCCGAACAGCTCGGCCGCCCGCTCATCGTCTTCCAGAACCGGCGCTGGGACAGTGACTTCCTCACGCTGAAGAAGCTCCTGATCTCCGGGCGGCTTGGCCGGGTGCACCGTTTCGAGTCGACTTTCGAACGGTTCTCGCCCGCCGTGCGCGACCGCTGGCAGGACACCACCACGATCGCCCAGGGCGCCGGCATCACCTTCGACCTCGGCAGCCACCTCATCGACCAGGCGCTTCAGCTGTTCGGGCCGGCCGTGCTCGTTCACGCAGAGACCGACGTGATCCGCGCGGGGGGCGTCAGCGACGATGAGGCGTTCGTTTCGCTGCAGCACGGGAGCGGGGTGCGCTCGCACCTGAGCCTGTCCAGGGTCGCCGCGCAGAGCGGGCCGAGGTTCCGGATGCTGGGATCCCACGCCGCCTTCGTCGTGCACGGGCTCGATCGGCAGGAGCCCGACCTCAAGGCCGGAGTCCTGCCAACCGACGACGGCTACGGCATCGAGGATCCCTCCGCCTGGGGCAGGCTCGGAATCGACGGATCGGAGGCCGTGCTGGAGCCGGTACCGAGCGAACGTGGGGACTACCCGGCGTTCTACGCGGGAGTTGCGGCCTGTCTCCGTGACGGTGGGCCGGTGCCGGTCGACCCCCGCGAATCGCTCGAGGTCGTGCGGCTCATTGCCCAGGTGCACGCGCGGAACGCGCCCGGCTCAGCCGACTGATCGCCCGGCCGGTCCGAATGCTCGCGGGCTGGCTGCCGCAACCGCGGTTCGGGCCGCAGACGTCTGCGAGCCGAGCCAGCGGATCCGCACGATTCGGTCCATTCCGTGCAGGAATGCGCATGAAAACGGCGTGACAGCACCCTGACGTGGTCGGCAACGCGGGTCCAAGATGGAACCATGACTGAGACCAGCGAGGCCACCAGCTGCACAGCATCCGCCGGGTTCGAACAGGCGCGGGAGAGTTTCGGGGATACGCGCGGCTATCTTGCCGCCGCCTCGAGCGGGCTCCCCACAAAGGACACCGTCGCGGCCCTCACGAGCGACCTGGCGCTGTGGGCGAGCGCCCAGCGCGGCCCGCAGGACTACGACCCGATCGTGGCGCGCACCCGCGCCGACTACGCGCGGCTCGTCGGCGTGGCCGTCAACCGTGTCGCGACGGGGTCGCAGACATCGGTGCTCACGAGCGTCATCGCTGCCGCCGTGCCGTCGGGAGCCGAGGTGCTTTGCGTCGAGGGTGACTTCAGCTCGCTCGTGTTCCCGTTTTTGCAGCGGCATCGGATTCGGGTGCGGCACGTGCCCATCGAGCGTCTCGCGGACTCGATCGAGGATGACACCTGGCTCGTCGTCTTTTCGCACATCCAGTCGGCGACGGGCGTCGTCGCGGATGTGTCCGCGATAATTGATGCCGCCTCGCACCAGACCGCGTACACCCTGTGCGACACAACCCAGTCGGCGGGCGTCCACCCCGTGGATGCTTCGCTCTTCGACGCGACGGTCTGCCATGCCTACAAGTGGCTGTGTTCCCCACGCGGGGTCGCGTTCCTGACGCTCTCCACGAGGTTCCAGAAACTCCTCACGCCGGTTCAGGCGGGCTGGTGCGCAGGGGACGACGTGTGGGAGTCGTGCTACGGTCCGGCGATGCAACTGGCGACGACGGCGCGCCAGTTCGACGTGTCGCCCGCCTGGCAGGCGTGGGTCGGTGCCGAGCCTGCTATCCGGATGTTCGCGGACCTCGAGATGAACGAGGTGTGGTCGCACGCGAGTGGTCTGGGCGACGCCCTGTGCGACGACCTTGGCATCCCCCAACAGCATCAGGCGATAGTGACGTGGGCGGATCCGGACCGTGTCGACCTGCAGCGGCTCGTCGCCGCAGGCATCCGCGCATCTGGTCGGGCCGGACGCCTGCGCGCGGCGTTCCACCTCTGGAACGACGACGAGGATGTCGCGATGGCCGTGCGGGCGCTGCGCGGCTGAGAGGCACTGAGCGGCTGAGGTGCCCGGCGTCGCTGTGTTGTGCCCGGCGTGGCTTGAGGTGTGCCCTGCGCTGTGCGGCGGCGCGGGTAGTGCCCGCGTGTCTCTGTCTCCCCGGGCCCTGACCTGTCCCGTCGATTTGTTCGACCCCCGTCGGAAATTCAGGAACCGGAGTCTGGGCAACACAAATCGCCTTGCAGCGCGTTGCCGTTTTCGCGCACTTCCTGAATTTCCGACGGGAGGCGGGCAGACGGGAGGCGGGCAGGCGGGACGTGGCGGGGTGGGGCGGCGCATGCTGGACCACCCCGCCAGAGGCCTGACCTGAGCCGGTGCCGACAGGCGTGACCGCGCCCCTTCGCTAGGCTGGGGGTTTCGCATCCGACCGCGCATCCAGCGCGGCTGTCTCTTGGAGTTTCCCTTGGCCAACGCCTCCCGTCTCGATCCCGTCATCAACCTCGCCAAGCGCCGCGGCTTCGTCTTTCAGGCGGGGGAGATCTACGGCGGATCCCGCTCGGCCTGGGATTACGGGCCGCTCGGCGTTGCACTCAAAGAGAACATCAAGCGCCAGTGGTGGCAGTACATGGTGCAGGGCCGCGAGGACGTCGTCGGCCTCGATTCGTCCGTGATCCTGCCGAAGCAGGTCTGGGAGGCATCCGGCCACGTCGAGGTCTTCAGCGACCCGCTCATCGAGTCACTCCACACCCACAAGCGCTATCGCGCCGACCACCTGATTGAGCAGTACGAGGAGAAGCACGGGCATCCGCCGCTCAACGGGCTCGCCGACATCCGCGACCCCGAGACGGGCCAGCCCGGCTCGTGGACCGAGCCGCAGAACTTCTCCGGCCTGCTGAAAACCTTCCTGGGCCCTGTCGACAACGAGCAGGGGATGCACTACCTGCGCCCGGAGACCGCCCAAGGCATCTTCGTCAATTTCGCCAACGTGCTCGGCGCGTCGCGGCAGAAGCCACCGTTCGGCATCGGTCAGATCGGAAAGAGCTTCCGCAACGAGATCACGCCCGGAAACTTCATCTTCCGCACCCGCGAGTTCGAGCAGATGGAGATGGAATTCTTCGTCGAACCGGGGACGGATGCCGGCTGGCACCAGTACTGGATCGACCACCGCCTCGCCTGGTACACGGACCTCGGCATCGACCCGGAGAACCTGCGCCTGTTCGAGCACCCCGCCGAAAAGCTCTCGCACTACTCGACCCGCACGGTCGACATTGAATACCGCTTCGGCTTCCAGGGCAGCCAGTGGGGTGAGCTCGAGGGCATCGCGAACCGCACCGATTTCGACCTGAAGACCCACTCCGAGGCATCCGGGACCGACCTGTCGTACTTCGATCAGACGAAGAACGAGCGCTGGTTCCCCTATGTGATCGAGCCTGCGGCGGGGCTCACCCGCTCGCTGATGGCTTTCCTCGTCGACGCCTACTCCGAGGACGAGGCGCCCAACACGAAGGGCGGCGTCGACAAGCGCACGGTGCTGCGACTCGACCGAAGGCTCGCGCCGATCAAGGTGGCAGTGCTTCCGCTGTCACGCAACGAGCGCCTGTCGCCGGTCGCGCGGGAGCTCTCCGCGGACCTGCGCAAGATCTGGAACATCGAGTTCGATGACGCCGGCGCGATCGGCCGACGCTACCGCCGACAGGACGAGATCGGCACCCCGTTCTGCGTCACCGTCGACTTCGACACCCTCGATGACAACGCGGTGACCGTGCGGGAGCGCGACAGCATGGCGCAGGAGCGCGTGTCGCTCGACCGCCTGCGCGGGTATCTGGCGGAGCAGCTGATCGGGGCCTAGCCGGTCCGAAGGGGAGTGGCTTCGGGCGGTCATCCGCCGCCAGCGCTCGGCGGCTGCTTTTCGCGTCCCGTGCGCGGATGCTTCCCCTCGTGGCGGCTGCACGACCCATGAGGCGACTCTCCGGTGCCCGGTGTCGCTGCCAGCCTCGGTCCGCCCGCGGGAAATTCAGGAACTGCGGCGGCGACGCGCCGGGAATGCGGCCGATCTGGTGCGCGTCGCATCGGATTCCTGAGTTTCCGACTGAAGGGCGGGAATACTGCGTAGCGCCGCCGCGGTTGGTAACGGAGTGAATGACGCAATTAAGGTAGACATCTGGTCCGACGTTCAGTGCCCTTGGTGCTACATCGGCAAGCGCAAGTTCGAGGCCGGAGTCGCCCAGTACGGCGGCGAGGTCGAGGTCGAGTACCACTCGTTCGAGCTTGCGCCCGGCACCCCCGTCGAGTACGAGGGCACGCCGGTCGAATACCTCAGCGAGCGAAAGGGTCTTCCTGTCGCGCAGGTCGAGCAGATGCTCGCGCGTGTCACTGAGATCGCGGAGAGCGTCGATCTGCGCTACGACTACGATTCCGTGCATCAGACCAACACAGTCAAGGCCCATGAGCTGCTGCACTTCGCGAAGGCGAAGGGTCGCCAGCTGGATATGAAGGAACACCTGCTCAAGGCGTACTTCGTCGACGGCAAGCACGTGGGGCGCGTTCCTGACCTCGCTGACCTCGCGGAGGAGATCGGACTCAATCGTGCCGAGGCCGTCGCGGCGCTCGAATCGAACGAGTACCTCGCCGATGTGAAGGCCGATGTTGCTCGTGCCCTCGAATACGGCATCCAAGGCGTCCCCTTTTTCGTGATCGATGGCAAGTACGGGGTCTCCGGTGCGCAAGACCCGGTAGCCTTCGCGAACGTGCTGACTCAGGTGCGCGACGAGAAGGATGCAGACAAATGACGGATGCCGCAACGAACCCTCTCCAGATCCTCGGAGACTCGGCTGCGGCCTGTGTCGGAGACTTCTGCGAGGTCCCGGAGCACCACAGCCAATCTGTCGTAAACCGGCGGCTCGACGAGGACGCGGTCTGACTGCCTCGGTGCCGGGCGCGGTGCCTGCGCCGTTACTCGGCCGCAGCTGACGGCCGTGCAACCCGTGCGCGCTCGGCCGCACTGCGAGGTTGACGCTGTCGGAAATTCAGGAATCGAATCCGAATACCGACTCCTGCGCGGGGGTTCGGGACTCAAGCACGACGTCTTCCTGAATTTCCGACTGGTCGCTTCCACGGGCCTGAGATTTCGAGTGTGCCGTCGTTGCCCGCGGCACTGGGGTTCCAGCTTGCGGATCCGGCCGTCCGCGACACGGGCGTTGCCTCGCTGCCACGCCTGAGCGGCCCCTCCTCCCCGCGTATGAATATGCCGCCAATCCCACCGATCACGCGAACCTCCGGCGACTCATTGCCGGCGGGCCCGAGGATCGGAGCGTGTCCACCGTCCATGAGCTCGTCGAATCCTTGGGCGGATTCGCGCGAAAACGGGAGCTCGTCGCACTCGGTGCCAACGACCGCCATCTCACCGATGCCGTGAAATCAGGCGAGGTCGCGCGTGCACGCAACGGCTGGTACTCGACGGTGCCGCCATCCGATGCCCGGTTTCGAGCGGTACGGGTCGGGGGACGCCTCACCGGCGCATCAGCGCTCCAGTCCGCTGGAGCCTGGATGCGCGACGTGTCCCAGCTTCATGTGTCGTTGCCACGCAATTCCGCCCGGCTTCGGTCGCAGTGGAACCGGCGGAAGGCACTCACAGCGACTCGAAAGCATGGCGTCGTTCCCCACTGGGATCCGGATGCCGTGCAGGGCAGGGGCACGCTCACGAGCGTCGATGTGCGGGATGCGCTGCTGGTGTTCCTTCACGATGCTCCGTTCGAGGAGGCGGTGGCGGTACTGGATTGGGCCACCCGTACCTGCCAGGTCGGCATGGCGGAGCTGGAATCTCTTGTGGGTCGCATTCCAGCTCGGCTCCGCGGCATCTCGGAGTGGGTCGACCCGCGGTGCGACAGCTATCCGGAGAGCATCGCGCGCACCCGGCTGAGAATGCGGGGTTTTCACGTCACTTCGCAAGTGCCAGTTGGCTGGCTCGAACGGATTGATCTCGTCGTCGAGGACCATGTCGCCATCGAAGTCGACGGCGAGGAGTATCACCGTGACAGGTTCCACAAGGACAGACTCAAGGATCTCCAGATCACGATCGAGGGCCGGCACGGCATACGCATCTCGGTGCCGATGATCCAGCGCGGGTGGCACGAGGTGCTCGCGGCTATCGCGTCGGCCCTCGAGGCGAGGAGCGTCCGGCCTCGCCGGAAACTCAGGAATCGATCCCGTCCGGCAGACTGCTCAACTCGCACCTCGCAGATTGGCCGTCGCGGGCTCCTGCGCCTGCCTGAGTTTTCGACGCTCTCGGGCCTGGCTTGGTCCTGACCTGTGGTTCGATCGCCGGACGGGTCCGGCGAGCGCAGGGGTCGTCACTGCTGCTAGCGTCGGCTCCGCAGCTCCTTCATCGGCTTCGGTGTTGTTTCTCGTTGCGCCCGCGCCACCGGCGCACGGCACCAGCGGGGTGGCTCGCGCGGCGGTCCCGCAAGACAGACTTGCTTGCCCGGCACGGGAAGCGGATCGCTGTCAATTGCTGACGGCACGCGTCGGAAACTCAGGAATACAACCGGAATGGATCCCTTTCGGCAGCGCCACGGGAGGTGGCGTGCGCGAATCCTGAAATTCCGACCGGAAGCACTGTTGGCGTGGCTCCACCGAGGGGCGCCTGCACTAGCTCTCACGGGACAGGGGTTGTGGCGTCCAGATACCGCGCACGTCGGATCGACCCCGCGGGCACCGGCATGCGCGTCTCTCAAACATCCCGGATGCTGGAAACTCAGGAACCGAGCACCGGGACAGCCTCGCGAGCGCCGAAGTAGCTGCGAAACGCCGCCGATTCCTGAATTTCCGACAGAAGTGCGCGGTGGGTCTGGGAGGGCGGCCGACTCTGGGAGAATCGTGGGGTGACTACTCTTGCCGCGACGGCCCCACGCCTGCAGATCGGGCCCATCAAGCTCGACGTGCCGGTCGTCCTGGCGCCCATGGCCGGCATCACCAACACCGCCTTCCGCCGCCTCTGTCGCGAGTTTGGAGCTGGCCTCTACGTCAGCGAGATGATCACCAGCCGCGCCCTCGTCGAGCGCACCCCGACGAGCATGCGCCTCATCCAGCACCACGAGTCAGAGACGCCACGCAGCATCCAGCTCTACGGCGTCGACCCGAAGACAGTGTCCGAGGCAGTGACGATGCTCGTTGCCGAGGACCGTGCCGACCACATCGATCTGAACTTCGGATGCCCCGTCGCCAAAGTCACCCGCAAGGGCGGGGGATCGGCGCTTCCCTGGAAGCACACCCTGTTCCGCGAGATCGTCGAGGGCGCAGTCAAGGCCGCCGGCGATATCCCGCTGACCATCAAGATGCGCAAGGGCATCGACGACGACCACCTCACCTACCTTGAGGCCGGCCGCGCCGCGGAGGGCGCTGGCGTCGCGAGCATCGCCCTGCACGCCCGCACCGCCGCCGACTATTACAGCGGCACGGCCGACTGGTCGGCCATCGCTACCCTCAAGCAGACCATCACAAGCACGCCGGTGCTCGGTAACGGCGACATCTGGTCGGGCGCCGACGCCGTGCGGATGATGGATGAAACCGGATGCGACGGCGTCGTCGTCGGCCGCGGCTGCCTCGGCCGCCCGTGGCTGTTCGGCGACCTCGTGAACGCGTTGACGGCGCGCGAGAATGGCGAGAGCTACGAGACCGCTCAACCCGATATCGGCACCGTCGCCCGAACGCTGCGCCGACACACGGAGCTGCTGGTCGAATTCCTCGATAGCGAGGAGTGGGCCTGCCGCGACATTCGCAAGCACATCGCCTGGTATTTCAAGGGCTACTCGGTCGGCAGCGACATCCGTGCGAGCCTCGGGCTCGTCGAGTCGCTGCAGCAGATGGACGACTTGCTTGGCCGTCTCGACTGGGACCAGCCCTACCCCGGCGACGCCGCAGAGGGCCCGCGCGGGCGCGCCGGCTCGCCGAAGCGTGTGGCCCTGCCCGACCGTTGGCTCGAGAGCCGCGAGCTCGGCGAGGCGCACCGTGCCGAACTGAGCCAGGCCGAGCTGTCGACGAGCGGCGGTTGAGCGCGTGAGTATCGAGCGGACGGATGCTGCCCGCCCCAGCCAGCCCCGCCCCACCATCGCCGGCGATTACAGCATCGACGACACGGCTCGCTGGTTGCCTGAGGAGCACTCGAGCCGGCGCCGCGACTTCGCCCGCGATCGCGCCCGACTGCTGCACTCGAGCGCCCTGCGGCGGCTCGCCGCGAAGACCCAGGTGCTGAGCCCCGCTGCCGGGCTCGATTTCGCCCGCAACCGCCTCACCCACTCCCTCGAGGTCGCCCAGGTCGGACGGGAGCTCGCCACGAGTCTCGGCCTCGATCCCGACGTTGTGGACACGGCGTGCCTCGCCCACGACCTCGGGCATCCGCCGTTCGGGCACAACGGGGAACGGGCTCTCAACGACTGGGCGGTCGGCATCGGCGGCTTCGAGGGAAACGCCCAGACTCTCCGTCTGCTCACCCGCATCGAACCGAAGGTCTTCGGGCCGGATGGGCGCACCTACGGGCTCAATCTCACCCGGGCGAGCCTCGACGCGAGCTGCAAGTATCCGTGGCCGGCGAGCGAATCCATCGGCGACCCGAGCGGTCGGGCGAAGTTCGGCTTCTACCAGGACGACATCGAGGCCTTCCTCTGGATGCGCGGCGACGCCCCCGCACGCCAGCGCTGCATCGAGGCAGAGGTCATGGATCTGTCCGACGATATCGCCTACTCGGTGCATGACTTCGAGGACGCCATCGTGAGCGGCTACATCGACGTCGCCGCGCTCGGTGCCCGCGTCGACCATGACGAGCTTGTCGATTCGATGTTCGTCTGGATCGGGGGCGAGCTTGACCACGACGAGCTCATCGCCGCCTTCGACCGACTCGACTCGCTCGATGTGTGGATCGATTCCTGGGACGGAAGCCGAGTCGACCATGCCCGCCTGAAGAACCTCACGAGCACCCTGATCGGGCGATTCGCGGCGGCTGCGACCCAGGCGACCCTTGCCGCGGCGGACGACCCCGGCAATCTCATCCGCTTTGCCGCGAGCGTCGTCGTCCCGCGTGAGGTGCAGGCCGAGATCGCGGTTCTCAAGGGCATCGTGGCGGCATTCGTCATGTCGCGCAACACTCGCCAGCCGCTCTACGTCGAGCAGCGGGAGATGCTCGTGGAGCTCGCCGACGCGCTCTGGGCGAGCGGCTCAGGTCAGCTGGACCGCGGATTCGCTGACGACTTCGAGACCGCGGGATCGGATGCTGGCCGGCGGCGCGCCATCGTCGACCAGGTCGCCTCGCTGACCGACCAGTCCGCGGGCACTTGGCACACGCGCCTTGTGCACAAACGGCACAACTGACGCCCGGCATTCGGGTCGCCGAGTCGAAACTAGAATCAGGTAATGGCCGGCCTGATACGACGTAACGACATCGACGAAGTGCGCGCCAGGGTTAACATCTCCGAGGTCGTCGGCGACTACGTCACACTCAAGGGCGCTGGGGTGGGGTCTCTGAAGGGGCTGTGCCCGTTCCACGACGAGCGGAGCCCCAGCTTCCACGTGCGCCCCCAGGTGGGGCGGTACCACTGTTTCGGATGCGGGGAGGACGGCGACGTCTTCAGCTTTCTGCAGAAGATGGACCACATGACCTTCACGGAGGCCGTCGAGCGGATGGCGGCCAGAGTCGGCATCGAGCTGCACTACGAGGACGGGGGAGCGGCGAACGCCGATCACGGCAACCGTGCCCGCATCCTCGCCGCGAACCAGGCAGCCGCCGACTACTTCGTCGCCCAGTTGGGATCGCCCGAGGCCGAACCAGGCCGCGCGTTCCTCGGCGAACGCGGGTTCGACCCGGCCGCCGCCCACCGGTTCGGGATCGGCTTTGCCCCCAAATCGTTCAACGCCCTCGGCAACCACCTGAAATCGCTCGGCTACTCCGAGCTCGAACTCGTCACCGCCGGCCTGCTCAGCCAAGGCGACCGGGGCGCGTACGACCGGTTCCGCGGCAGACTGGTCTGGCCCATCCGCGACGTCACCGGGCAGACGCTCGGCTTCGGCGCGCGCAGGCTGCTCGACGACGACAAGGGTCCGAAATACCTGAACACCCCCGAGACGCCGGTGTACCACAAGTCCACGGTGCTCTACGGGCTCGACCTCGCCAAGCGTGACATCTCTCGCGGCCGCCAAGTCGTGGTCGTGGAGGGATACACCGACGTCATGGCCTGCCACCTGGCTGGCATCACGACTGCGGTGGCGACCTGCGGCACGTCGTTCGGCATCGACCACATCAAGGTCGTGCGACGCATGCTGGGCGACGTCGAGAACGCGAACACCCGTGGCCTCGGCGAAGTCGTCTTCACCTTCGACCCCGACATGGCCGGCCAGAACGCGGCGAGCCGCGCGTTTGGCGAGGAGCAGCGCTTCGCCGCGCAGACCTTCGTCGCCGTCGCCCCCGACGGGCTGGACCCGTGCGACCTGCGCCTGAAGAAGGGCGACGACGCCGTGCGTCGCCTGGTCGACTCGAAGAAGCCGATGTTCGCGTTCATGATCCGGCGGGTGATGGATGCCTACAACCTCGAAACGGCGGAGGGTCGTGTCGCCGCCCTACGGGCCGCGGCACCGATCGTTGCGAGCATCCGTGACCAGGCGCTCAACATCGAATACGTGCGTGATGTGGCGAAGCGGCTCGGCATGGACCCGACCGAGGTGGGCCGAACGGTGCGCGCGGTCGCCGGTCGCGGCTCCACCGGCACCAGCCGTGTGCCCAGTGCAGGCGGTCAGGGTGGCCACGGTGTCCAGGTCGGTCAGCCTGGCGGGCAGGTGCCCGAGCGTGCCCCGTCGATCTCCGACTTGCCCCGCGACCTTGTGACGAGGCTGGAGCGCGACGCGATCATGGCGATCCTGCAGCATCCGGAGGCGGTCGGCCGGCAGCTCGCCGACCGGGCCGTGCAGGTGGCCTACTCGAACGCCTCCCTCGCCGTGGTCCGCGATGGCATCGCCGTGAGCATGGACGACTTCGACTCCGCGAACTGGCTCGACCGGGTGATCGAGGAGGTGCCGCAGCCCTTCGCGACCCTTGTCAAGGAGCTCGGGGTGGCTCCGATCCCGGTGGGAGTCGCCGCCGACCTGCCGATCTATTGCACCGGTGTCACCTCCGCGCTTATCGACAAGGACCTTGTGCGCCTCAAACGCGAGCTCCTCGGCCAGCTGCAGCGTCTCGATGGCGTCGCCGACCCGGCCAAGTCCCGGGAACTCCAGCAGCAGCTCGTGCTCGTCGAACAGGAACGCCGCAAGCTGCGCGACGACTGATGTCGGCCCGCACATTGCAGACGGGTAAAGATTCCGCTGCCGCGGGCCCCTGAAACGGTGCTTTTTCGTGCGGTGTGTTAGCACTGACGTATACAGCAAGCGAATGCGGCCGCGACTGCGGCGGCATCACCGTCCTTGCGCAGAATGAAAGAGGTAACGGACTTGACCCACTCATCCGCTTTCCGCCGGCGATCACTCGCTACGCTCGCGGGCGCCGCGACGGTCGCCATCGCGCTCGTCGGTTGCTCCAGCCCATCCGGCGAAGACGCCCTGTCGCTTGACGGAATCATCGTCGGCACGACCGACCCCGTCACGTCGCTCGACCCCGCGGGTTCCTACGACAACGGCTCATTCGCCGTGCAGAACCAGGTCTTCCCGTTCCTGTTCAACAGCCCGTACGGCAGCCCGGATGTCGAGCCCGACATCGCGGTGTCCGGCGAGTTCACCACGCCGACGGAGTTCACCGTCGTGCTCAAAGACGGACTCACCTTCGCGAACGGCAACGATCTGACCGCCTCCGACGTGAAGTTCACCTTCGACCGCGTCGTGAGTCTCGCCGACCCGAATGGGCCGTCGAGCCTGCTCGGCAACCTCGACTCGGTCGAGGCCGTTGACGACACCACCGTCGTGTTCACCCTGAAGGCCGCGAACGACCAGACGTTCGAGCAGATCCTCTCGAGCCCAGCCGGCCCGATCGTCGACGAGGAGGTGTTCTTGGCTACCGAACTCACCGATCCCGCCGACATCGTCGAGGGCAACGCCTTCGGTGGCCAGTACACGATCACCGACTACACCCAGAACGAGATCATCCAGTACGAGGCGAACCCGAACTACGACGGCCTCCTCGGCGCGGCAAAGACAGAATCTGTCACGACGCAGTATTTCGCTGATGAGACCTCCCTCAAGCTCGCTGTGCAGGAGGGTGACGTCGATGTGGCCTACCGCAGCCTCAGCCCGACCGACGTCGCTGACCTTCGCGAAGACGACGGCGTGACGGTTTGGGACGGCCCCGGTGGAGAGATCCGCTACATCGTCTTCAACTTCAACACGCAGCCGTACGGCGCCGAGACCGCGGAGGCCGACCCGGCCAAGGCCCTTGCCGTGCGCCAGGCGATCGCGAGCGTCATCGACCGCGCGGAGGTTTCCGAGCAGGTCTACAACGGCACCTACGTGCCTCTCTACTCCTACGTTCCCGAGGGTCTGACCGGCGCCACTGAGTCGCTCAAGGGTCTCTACGGAGACGGCGAGGGCGGACCGGATGTCGACGCGGCCGCCGCACTGCTCGAGGAGGCCGGAGTCACTACCCCGGTCGCCCTGAACCTGCAGTACAGCCCGGACCACTACGGAGCGTCCTCGGACGACGAGTACGCGGCCTACGCGAGCCAGCTCAACAAGAGCGAGCTGTTCGACGTCAACCTTGAGTCGACCCTGTGGGACGTCTACAGTGCCGAGCGTCGCGAAGACGCGTACCCGTTGTACCAACTCGGCTGGTTCCCTGACTACTCCGATGCCGACAACTACCTCACGCCGTTCTTCAGCGACAAGAACTTCCTCGGCAACCACTATCAGGACCCCGCGGTCAACGCCCTCATCCAGCAGCAGCTGGTCGAGGACGATGCCGAGGCCCGCACTCAGCTGCTCGAGGACATCCAGGATGCTGTCGCTTCCCAGCTGTCAACGCTGCCGCTGCTGCAGGGCGCCGGGGTCGCGGTGACGGGAACGGACATCGCGGGCGCGGAGGACACGCTCGACGCGTCGTTCAAATTCCGCTATGCAGCACTCAGCCGCAACTAACCAGCCGCCGGCATCGGCCGGTCGGGGGCTAAACTAACGCCCGACGAGATATCGAGGGGTGCCCCGCACAGCGGGGCACCCCGAACTCATTCTCGGCACCCCCGGAAAGGACGACCCTCTCTCGTGACACTGCTGCAGGAGGCCGAAGCGCCCATCGATCCGCCCGCCAGGCCACCTCGCGCCGGACGGGGACGAAAGTCCGGCGGCGGCATCGGACTCGGCCGGTACGTCCTCATTCGCGCCGTTCTAATAGTGCCGACCGTGTTCATCCTCGTCTCGCTTGTCTTCTTCCTGATGCGGGTCGTCGGCGACCCGATCTCGGCTTCGGTCGGCGACCGCCTCACCGCAGCGCAGCTCGCGGAGCGGCTCGCCGCGGCCGGCTACGACCGTCCGATCATCGTGCAGTACTTCGAATACCTCGGCCAGATCGCCACCGGTGACTTCGGCCGAACTCTCAGCGACAATCGCCTCATCTCCGAAGTGCTCCTCACCTATGGCGGAGCGACCCTCGAGCTCGTGTTCTACGCCCTCATCGTCGCCTTCGCGATCGGCATCCCGTTCGGAATGCTCGCCGCTTACTACAAGGATCGCGCCCCGGATGCCGTGCTCCGCATCCTCGCGATTCTGAGCTACGCGACGCCCGTCTTCTTCGCCGGTCTGCTGCTCAAGCTGACCTTCTCCGTCTGGCTGGGCTGGCTCCCGCTCGGCGGGCGGGCGTCGACGAGGGTGCAGATCGCTCTCGGCAGGCTCGACGACCCCACCGGCATCTACCTCATCGACGCGATCCGATCGGGCAACTCCGTCATCATCGGCGATGTGCTGCTGCACGCGATCATGCCGGCGCTCGCACTCGGGCTGCTCACCGCCGGCGTGTTCCTTCGCCTCGTGCGCACCAACGTCATCCAGACCCTCTCGAACGACTATGTTGATGCCGCACGCTCCCGCGGGGTGAGCGAGTTCCGCCTGGTGCGGTACCACGCCTACAAGCCCGCTCTCATCCCCATCGTGACCGTGATTGGGCTGCAGATCGCGCTCCTCCTCGGCGGCGCGGTGCTGACCGAGTCGACCTTCGAGTGGCGCGGTCTCGGCTTCCAGCTCGCCCAGTACCTCGGCGCCCGCGACTTCGTCGCCGTGCAGGGGATTGTGGCGCTGCTGGCCGTGATCGTCGCTGTGACCAACTTCATCGTCGACGTCATCGCCGCGTTGATCGACCCGAGGGTGAGGTACTGACCGTGAGCGTCGCCACCGTTCGAAAGCCGAGCCTGCTCTGGCGCCTGCCGATTCTCAGTCACCTGCGCCAGAGCGTCGGGGTGCAGCGCGGGATGCTCATCGCTGGCGTCCTCATCTCGGGGATGTTTATCGTTCTGGCCATCTTCGCCCCGCTGATCGCCCCTTACGGTTTCGCGCAGAGCCGCGACGAGGACGGCATCTTCGGAAAACAGCTGCCACCGTCGCCCGAGCACCTCTGGGGCACCACCGTCGGCGGTTTCGACGTGCTCTCGCGGGTGATCTGGGGAACCCAGACGGCGCTCTCGGTCGTGATCGTCGCGGTCGTGCTGTCGATCTTTGCCGGTGTCGCACTCGGCCTCATCTCCGGCTACCTGGGTGGCTGGCTCGACCGTGTGCTGGTCGTCATCGCCGATGCGATCTACCCGTTCCCGACCTTGCTCCTCGCGATCGTCATGTCGATCGTCATCAGTGGCGGCCGGTCGAGCCTGTGGAGCGGCATCCTCTCCGCTGCTATCTCGATCACGGTCGTGTTCATTCCGCAGTACTTCCGGGTCGTGCGCGCCGAGGCTGTACGGCTCAAGGCTGAGGCGTTCGTCGAGTCGGCGCGCGTCGTCGGGTCGAGCACCGGTCGCATCATGTTCACCCACGTGCTGCGCAACTCCACCCGCACCCTTCCGCTGATCCTCACCCTCAACGCCTCCGAGGCAATCCTGACCCTCGCGGGTCTGGGGTTCCTCGGCTTCGGCATCGCGCCGACCTCCGCCGCCGAATGGGGTTACGACCTCAACCGGGCTCTCTCCGACACCGCCAGCGGAATCTGGTGGACCGGCGTCTTTCCCGGCGCTGCGATCGTGCTGCTCGTGCTTGGCCTCACCCTCGTCGGCGAGAGTATCAACGACATTTCCGACCCGAAACTCCGAACCCGCAAGCGGCTCAGGAAGGCGGCCTGAGAATGCCGAATGTCCTCGACATCAACAACCTCGGCGTGAGCTTCGCCACTGACGCGGGCGCCGTGCGCGCCGTCGACGGGGTGACCCTGTCGGTGAGGGCCGGTGAGGTTCTCGCGATCGTGGGTGAGAGCGGCAGCGGCAAGACCGTGACCGCGAAGACGATCCTCGGACTCCTCCCGGAGACGGCCGTCACCTCCGGTGTGGTCATGCTCGGCGCGAACGACATCGTTTCGGTCGGCAAGGAGACTCTCCGCAAAATCCGCGGGACCGATGTCGCGATGGTCTTCCAGGAGCCGTCACTTGCCCTGAACCCGGTGTTCACCGTCGGCTGGCAGATCGCCGAGGGGCTGCGCGCCCACGGGCGCCTGTCGAAGAAGGCGGCGAAGGCGAAGGCCGTCGATATTCTCCGCCGCGTCGGAATCCCCGAGCCGGAGAAACGGGTCGACTACTACCCGCACCAGTTCTCGGGCGGGCAGAAGCAGCGAGTCGTCATTGCGATGGCGCTCGTCCTCGAACCCGAACTCATCGTCGCCGACGAGCCGACAACGGCCCTTGACGTGACCGTGCAGGCTGAGATCCTCGATCTGCTCCGCCGCTGTCGTGACGAGTTCAATGCCGCAATTGTGCTCATCACCCACAACATGGGCGTTGTGGCCGACCTCGCCGACCGCGTCGTCGTCATGTATGAGGGCAAGATTGTCGAATCAGCCGATGCGACGGCCCTGTTCGAGGACCCGCAGCACGAGTACACCAAAAAGCTGCTCGGCTCCGTGCCGTTCATCGGGCAGGGAACCCAGAACACGACGTCCCGCGCTATCGAGCGATCCTTCGCCGACCATGAGGTGGCGGTCCAGGCCAAGAGCCTCGTCATCGAGTACCCGGGGCGGCTCGGCAGGCCGGGTTTCCGTGCCGTCGACGGGGTCAGCTTCACGATCGCGCAGGGCGAGGTGCTGGGGCTCGTCGGCGAATCAGGCTCGGGCAAAACCACGATTGGCCGGGCGATCGCCGGACTTACCGCCGTCTCCGGCGGCAGCCTGAGCGTGCTGGGCACTGAGGTGCGGGGTCTCCGCGAGCGTGGTTTCCGCAGCCTCCGTGCCGATATCGGCTTCGTCTTCCAGGACCCGGCATCAAGCTTCAACCCGCGGCTCACGATCGCAGAGTGCGTAGCGGAACCGCTGATCGTGCACGGGAGGGCCGGCGACGCGGCAGCGGCGCGGACTCGGGTCGACGAGCTGCTCGAGGCCGTGCAGCTCCCGAAGGCCTTCGGTGACCGCTTCCCACACGAGCTGAGCGGCGGGCAACGACAGCGGGCGAGCCTCGCCCGGGCCATCGCGCTGCAGCCCAAACTCCTCGTCGCCGACGAGCCAACGAGCGCGCTCGATGTGTCGGTGCAGGCGCGGGTACTCGAGCTGTTTGCCGAGCTGCAACGCGAGTTTGGTTTCGCCGCCCTGTTCATCAGCCACGACCTTGCCGTTGTCGACCTCCTCGCCGACCGGATCGCGGTGCTGTACCGCGGAGAGCTCGTCGAGGAGGGGACCGGAGCCCAGGTGCTCGTGACCCCCCGGCATCCCTACACCCGCCGTCTGCTTGCCTCACTTCCCGTGCCGGACCCGGCGCTCCAGGCAGAGCGTCGAGAAGAATTGCGGCGGTTGAGAGGACTGGACTGAGTCATGGGTGAGACCCGCGAGGATCCAGCGCGCAAGCGCACCTATGGCACCGTCATCACCTCCGATGACCTGTCCATCGAGTACCGCTCGGGGACGGCGAGCTCACGCCACGTCGCCGTCAACGGCGTCACGTTCGTACTGCGTGCCGGACAGGTGCTCGGCATCATCGGAGAATCAGGGTCCGGCAAGTCGACGCTGGCCATGGCCCTCGCCGGCCTCGCCGACGCGCGGCCGGTCGACGACGGGGCACCGCAGATTTGCGGCGGCTCGCTCACTGTCCTGGGCACCCCGATGCGCAGGCTCGGCAGAAATGCGAGACGGCTGCTGACGCTCAGGGTGGGCTACCTCCCACAGGATGCCGCGCAGCGTCTCAACCCTGGCCTTTCCGTCGCCGAGAACGTCGCCGAGCCGATTTTCCTGCGAGATCGCCGCTTCGATCAGAACGAGGCTGGAAAGTTGGTGGCGACACTCATCGACGCCGTGCACCTGCCGCTTTCGGTGCTCGGCATGATGACCTACGAGCTCAGCAGCGGCCAATTGCAGCGGGTCGCTCTCGCTCGCTCGCTCATCCTCGAACCCGAACTGCTGGTGGCCGACGAACCCATCCGCGGCGTCGACGTCATGGTTCGGCACCACGTGCTCAATGTAATTCCGGAGCTTCAGGCCACCCGGGGGTTCTCCGCTGTTGTGGTCAGCAGCGACCTCTCCGTGGTCGAGGACGTGGCGCAGCGAATAGCCGTGCTGCAGGACGGCGTGATCATTGGACTCGGTACGCTCGAGGAGCTCGTGACCGCGCCCGAACACCCCTACCTCAAGGGCCTCGCCCGCGCCTTCGCGGCGGAGCAGCAACAGCGAGAGGATGGAGCGCCATGACCAGCATCCGCCCAGACCTCAGCACACCCGGTCCCGCGGAAGGGGTGCGCCCGCAGCACCGCTCCGTAATTGCACGGCACGAGGGCACGATACCGGAGCACTCCCGCCCGACACCGGGCCCGATCACGCTCATGCCTCGCAGGGTCGACGAGTTCGCCGATGCGGTTCGGGCCGGCGGCGGAGAGGTCGTCGACCTCTCCGCCGCCACCCGTGGCCTGGTCTGGCTGTCGTCGGAGGAGCCGGCGCTGCTCGTCGACACTCTCGAGCGGTACCCTCAGATCGAGTGGGTTCAGCTGCCGTGGGCCGGGGTGGATGCCTTCGCGAGTGTCCTCGCGCCCTTCGCCGGCCGCGCGCGCCCCCTGTGGACGAGCGCGAAAGGCGCCTATTCCCAGCCGGTCGCCGAGCATGCCCTCACCCTGACCCTCGCGCTGCTGCGCGTCGTGCCCACTCGGGTGCGCGCGACGAGCTGGTCGACCGTGCCCGAGGGCAGATCGCTCTACCGGCTCAACGTCGTCGTGATCGGCGCGGGCGGAATCGCCGTCGAACTGCTCCGCCTCCTAAAACCGTTCGACACGGTCACCACGATTGTGCGCCGTAGCGCCGAGGCGTTTCCCGGCGCCCACCGCACGATCGCCACCGATCAGCTCGCTGAGGTGCTGCCGGATGCCGACGTGGTGATCGTCGCCGCAGCGCTCACTCCCGACACGGCTGGCCTGATCGGGGCGGCCGAGCTGGCCCTGATGCACCCGCGAGCGGTGCTCATCAACATCGCCCGCGGCGGCCTCGTCGACACCGATGCCCTCACCGCGGCCCTGGCTGCGAGTGCCATTCAGGGTGCCGGCCTCGACGTCACAGCACCGGAGCCGCTCCCCGACTCCCACCCTCTCTGGAGCGAACCGAGGGTCATCATCACACCGCACTCGGCAGACACACCCGACATGACCGCGCCGCTTCTCGCGGAGCGCATCCGCGCAAATGTCGAGGCGTTCCTCGACCACGGCAGGTTCATCGGCGTCGTAGACACGGAGGCAGGCTATTGATTAAAACATTTCTCACCGGCGGATACACGGACTCCAGCGGCGGCGACGCGCAGGGAATCGGCCTGGTCCGCCCAACCAGCGACGGTGCGCTCGTTTTCGTCGGCGTCGCCGCGAGTGCATCGTCGCCCTCGTTCCTCGTGCACGGCGCGCTCGAGGGTGTGCTCTACTCGGTCGACGAGGCCGGCAACCGGGTCCTCGCCTTCGAGGGCAACACGGGCAACGTGGGCGGCCCGCTCCGCACGCTGGGCTGGCAGCGTAGCTCCGGAACGGGGCCCTGCCACCTCTCGGCAACCCGCGACTGGCTCTACTCGTCCAACTACGGCACCGGCGAGATCGATGTGTTTCCGCTGGGGCACGACGGAAGCATCGGACCGCTGTACGACAGCGTCGCGCCAGGGGCGTGCACGCCGGGTCCTCACCCGGCACAGGACGGCCCCCACGCCCACTCGACGCGTGTGCTCAGCGACACCGTGCTCGGCGACACCGTGCTCGGCGCCGACCTCGGCTGTGACAGCGTGGGCATCCACCGCTGGGTCGACGGGCACCTCGCCCGGGTTCGCTCCCTCGCCTTTCCCCCCGGGACCGGGCCGCGCGACATAGCCGTCGGCACGGACGGGCGTGTGTTCGTGCTCGGCGAACTCTCGGGCACGGTGTTCGAACTTGCCGGCCTCGACACCGACATGGCGCGTATCTCCCGGTCCGGACCGGTCACGGCATCGCCGATCCCCGGCGACCATGCGGCCGGGCTGGTGTTCTCGCCGGACGGGCGCCACCTGTACACGGGACTGCGCGGGTCGAATCGCGTCGCTGTCGTGAACGGCGATGACCTCACCCCAATCGAGGCGGTCGACTGCGGCGGCGACTGGCCGCGCCATCTCGCGATCGACGCGGGCACCCTGCTGGTCGCGTGCGAGCGCTCCGGAACGGTCTCGGTGCTGCCGATAGATGAGAAGACCGGTATTCCCGGCCCTGGCTCGTCGACTCGGGTGCCGACACCGACCTATCTGCTCGCGGCGAGCGCATGACCCGGACGCTTTCGGGGGTGCCGGCACCCGAAATCGCACCGGTGGCTTCGGCACGCCTCCGCGCGTCGATTTTGCACATGCGCGGGGTTTGGTAAGGTAATCAAGCTGTTTCAGCATTCCTCGATAGCTCAATTGGCAGAGCAGCCGACTGTTAATCGGCAGGTTCTTGGTTCGAGTCCAAGTCGAGGAGCTCGAAGGCCGCAAGGGGCTCCACCCCCTGCGGCCTTTGTTCATTAACGAACCTGTTCGGATGACTCGGTCCCGCCGCGATAGGGTCACTTCTGGACCACGCCCCGCCACACCGCCGGGCCGGAGAGGATGCACCGTGATGGACTGGCTGGCTGGGAATGTCGGTGTCGTCGTGGCACTCGTGGTCGGTCTCCTCGCGACGAGCCTCCTCCTGCTCCTGCTTCTGCTGCGCTCCGCGCACAATGGCAGGCTGCTGTCGGGCGAACTCGATTCCGCGGATCGGGAGATCGCGAAGCTCGACACCGCGATCGCGGAGCGCGCCGCGCGGCTGCGCATCGTGCGCGAGCTGCACGAGGTCGCCGTGGGCTCGATCTCGGCAATCCTGCGCCAAGCGGAGGGGTCCCGATACGTCGTGCTGACCGACCCGGCCTCCGCATCCCGGTCTGCCGGGCAGATCGCCGACCTCGCGACGGGCGCGCTCACCGACCTGCGGCGCATCGTGACGATCTCCGGCGACGGCGATACGCCCGCCGTGGCTCAGCCGAGCATCGCGGCAGCCACCGACCTCATCGCCACGATGACCAGCGCCGGTCTCAGCATCGGGTTCATCGAATCGGGCGAGAAGTTCGAACTGCAGCAGGGCGCCGAGGTCGCCATCTACCGAATCCTCGAGGAGTCGCTCGCGAACGCGCTCACCTACGGAGGGACTGGTACGGATGTGCGGGTGTCGTTCACCTGGACGGCAGAGGGCCTCCAGGTGCTGGTCGACGACGACGGCGTTCAGGCGGCGGCGCGCCGTGACGGACTCGACCCGAGCGAGCTCGCGCAGCAGCGCAGTTACACCTTCCAGGACGACCTCAACGCGCTGACCGAGGTGGTCGAGGGGGAGGGGCTCACCGAGATGCGCGAGCGGACCGTCGCCTACAGCGGCATTTTCAACGCCTATGCGGTGCCGGGCGTCGGCTTCTCCGTGTCGGCGATCTTCCCCGCGCTGCGCTACGACAACGGTGTGCACGGGGTCAACCTGGAGCGCTGAAGGTCAGGCGTCGAGGTCGTCCCGCCCCGGCAGCCAGCTCTCGCCGGGCACGCCCCAGCCTGCCCGGCGGATCGCCTTGGCAACAGGCTTCGCCCAGACCGGTTCGAGCCGGTCGACGTACAGGATGCCGTCGAGGTGGTCGTATTCGTGTTGGAAGATTCGGGCAAGCCAGCCGTGGGCACGAATCTCGAACGGAGCCTGGTCGAGGTCGACCGCGCGCAGGATCGCGAGCTCCGACCGGCGGAGCGGAAACCGCTCTCCCGGAACCGAGAGGCATCCCTCGGACTCCTGCTCCTCGTCGGCCGCGCCGATTGTTGGCGGGCTGATCCACAGCTCGGGATTGATCGCGACACCGCGCCAGCGCACCTCGTCGTCGTCGAGCCAGTCGTAGACGAACACGCGCACCCCCATGCCCACCTGCGGTGCGGCGAGACCGACACCGGGCGCGGCCTCCATCGTCTCAAACATGTCCGAAACGAGCTGGTGAAGGTGAGGCCCGAAATCGGTCACGAGGCGGGCGGGGGAGTGGAGAACCGGGTCCCCCGTGATGAGTATCGGAAGCACGGCCATTCGCCAAGAATATCGACCCTTCAGCTATTAGGGTTCATCATGTGCAGCCGTTAGACCTGACTGACCTCACCGACCAAGTCCTTAACCTCACTCCCACGCAAGGCTTGGGAATCCCGGTCGCCCTCGTCGGCGCCGTCTTCCTCGCACTTGGTGCCCAGTTCCAGCATCGCGGCGTCGGCAAGGTCGAGGCTCAACTCGGCGGGGCCTCCAAGGGTCTCAGCCGCCGGCAGCTCGTGGCCCTCCTGACCCGCCCATCCTGGCTGATCGGCACGCTCCTGCTCCTTCTCGCGATCGTCTTTCAGCTCACCAGCCTGTACCTCGCCCCGCTCATCGTCGTCCAACCGCTCGGTGCTGTGGCTCTCGTGATCACCGCCCTCGTGAACGCGCGGGTGAGCGGGATGAAGCTCGACCGGGCCACCATGCGGTCAATCGCGCTGTGCGTCGGTGGCGTCGCCGTCTTCGTCACGATCGCCGCGTTCACCGCCCGCGAGACAGAGATCACCGACTCGCAACTGATCACGGTGCTCGTCGTCCTCGGTGTGGTCCTGGTGGCTGCGGCCGTCGCGTACGCGGTGCTGCGCTCCAAGTTCAAGGCCATCATGTACATCGTCGTAGCCGGCATCCTGTACGGATTCGTCGCGACCCTCGCCAAGGTGATCATCAACCGCGTCAGGCTCGAGAACTTCGACGTGCTGACCTTCATCTGCGTCATCGCCCTCCTCGCCGCGACGGCGCTCGGCGCCTATTTCGTGCAGACCGCCTACGCGTCGGGGCCCCCCGATCTCGTGATAGCAGGGCTCACGGTCATCGACCCCCTCGTCGCCGTCAGCATCGGGATCGTCGTGCTAGGCGAGGCATCCGGGGCTCCTCCGCTCGCGATTGCCGCGTTCGTCGTCACCGGGGCCGTTGCGATCTACGGGGTCTTCCAGCTGGCGAAACACCACCCCCAGAACCAGCGCTAAGGTAAAATGTCTACTAGCCTGCTCAGCAGCCTCAGGTTGACACGAGCCCACCGCACCCGCCGACGGCACACAATGCAAGGGACACCCAAGAATTTGTCTGACCCCCACACTGGAGCCACCACTCCAGTCACGCCGATGCGCGTCTTGATCGGAGCCGACACTTTTCCGCCCAACGTCAATGGTGCCGCCAATTTTGCGTCGCGGCTCGCGGCGGGCCTCGTTGAGCGAGGTCACGAGGTTCACATCGTCGCCCCGGCTCCGAGCCGCAAGCACGGCGTCTTCATCGAGGAGCACGACGGCGCCAAATTCACGGTGCACCGTCTGTACTCGTGGCGCTGGTATCCGCACGACTGGGTGAGGTTCGCCCTCCCGTGGCGCAGCCAGCACAACGCCGCGAAGGTGCTCGACGCCGTGCAACCGGATGTCGTCCATTTCCAGTCACACATCGTCATCGGCCGCGGTCTCGCCCGCCAGGCCTCGAAGCGCGGAATCCGCCTGGTCGCAACGAACCATTTCATGCCCGAGAACATGATCGACCACAGCCTGCTGCCCAAGTTCCTGCGCGAGCCCGCCATCCGGCTCGCCTGGAAGGACGCCGCGAAGACCTTCCGGCTTGCCGAATCAGTCACGAGCCCGACCCGCAAGGCCGCCGCCTTTCTCGAGGAGGCCGTCGACCTCGACGGGGTCCACGCGATCTCCTGCGGCATCAACGCATCCAAGTACGAACCGAACTTCGACCAGCGCACCGAAAACCGCATCCTGTTCGTTGGCCGGGTCACGGGGGAGAAGAGCATCGATGTGCTCCTCGGGGCCGTCGCCATCCTCGATCCGGAGCTTGACGTGAAGGTCGAGATTGTGGGGGGCGGCGACCTGCTGCAGCACCTCCAGCAGGTCGCGATAGGTCTGGGCATCGCCTCGCGCGTCACCTTCACCGGCTACGTCGAGGAGGCGGACCTGCACGCCGCGTACACCAGGGCCACGCTGTTCGCGATGCCGTCTATCGCAGAGCTGCAGAGCATCGCAACGCTTGAGGCGATGGCATCCGGCCTGCCGGTCGTTGCCGCGAATGCCATGGCCCTGCCTCACCTCGTGCACGACGGCGAGAACGGCTACCTCTTCGAGCCGGGCAACGTGGCCGACCTCGCCGAGAAGCTCACCACGGTGCT
>Ga0335397_10001194_pt1 | contig 35254 bp, 23 predicted proteins | sample MAT04_FD_205740 | JGI IMG/M metagenome (GOLD analysis project Ga0335397, IMG submission 205740) | Freshwater microbial communities from Lake Fryxell liftoff mats and glacier meltwater in Antarctica - MAT-04 (spades assembly) (version 2) ... | reverse complement strand
CCCAGGCGACATGCGAAGTCGACTTCATGTTCAGAACGACATACGGCGGCAGCGCACGCGATTCCTGTTCGTGATGCTTGGCGATAATCGAAGCCAACGCCGGGAACTTCTCGGCTTCTTTGTTCACCCGCGGCTCGTTGGCGAGATTCGCGGTCTGCATCACCATGTTCGGTTCGTGATTGGAATTCCGGCAGTCCACCGAACGGATGATGGTGAACTTGTCTGCCATTGCCGCATACTTCGGCAGAAATTCGCAGATTTGTACGCCGGGCAGTTTGGTGGCAATAACGCCGAAGGGACCGCGGACTTCAATCGGTGCGAGTGGCTTGGGATCGAGCGTATCAATCTGGCTGGGTCCGCCCGTCATCCAAATTAAGATGACACTTTTTTTGCGGCCGCCAGTTTGCTCACGCGCGGCGAGCAGCTTCGGAACAGATAGCCCCGCCACGCCGGCAAGACCAGCCTTCAACACGCTGCGGCGGCCGAGGACCGTTAAACCTTCCCGCTGCCGGGCGTTCCAGTTTGCGAAGGCATGTTGTTCGTGCTGAGCACCCGTCATCCGCCCTGCCCTTTTCCGAGATTGGCACTGCTCACATCAACAACATCATCGTATCTGCATCCATCGGATGAGTAAAGGTTCAAACTTGATCACGCATGTGTATCTCCTTGGCGGAGTTCGAGATTCGTCACGGGCATCGCACAAATTGCTTGCAGCCGGATGGATCGACCACGCATGATGGCAGCACTTTCGTTTGTCCCCCTTCTCACGCGAGGTTTCCATGCCCGCTCCTACCCTGTTGGCAATCGGCGCTCATCTGGACGACTGCATTTTCGGCATCCCCGGCATCATGTTGCAGGCGATCCGCAAGAATTACCGAGTCGTCATTGTCGCGATGGTCGGCGATCTCTCGAACTGGCCGCCGGCCCGCAGCCGCGAGCAGGAATTGGTCGAAGGCACAAAACAACTGTGCCGCGATCAAGGGGCGGAACTGAGGGTCCTCAATTTCGCGTCGATGCAGTTCGATGTCTCGCTGGAAACCAAGGAGGCGGTCGCCGATATCGTGGCCGATGTCCAGCCGGATGTGGCGTTCACTCTGTGGCCGCACGACACCCATGCCGATCATGAAGTCGCTGCGCAAGTCAGCAAAGTGGCATTACGGCATGGGGGACGTGTCATCAATCCGCGGGACACGAAACCGCCGCGAGCCATCTACCAGTTTGACAACGGCCCCGGCCACACGATTGGTTTCGTGCCGAATACATTTGTAGATGTCACCGATGTCTGGCCGGAGGCGATTGGCTGGCTGGGCAAGTACATGGCGTTACAAAGCAACAAACCGTATGACGCGAACGTCCTGGACAGCGCGCAGCAGTCGAAGGAAGCGATCGCCCGGTATCGCGGTTTGATGTGCGGCGTAAAATATGCCGAGGCACTCTGGTCAACCGGACCGCGACCGCAAGTCATCTTGTAGGCTGTTAAATGACTGCGCCCCATTTTTGTGCCACGCCCACGCGCTTCGCGCGGGCGTGTTTTCCGAGCCAATCGCACGCCCGCGCGAAGCGCGTGGGCGTGGCACGTCCGAAATAACTCACACGGGGTCAACCAACTGTGCGGGTTTCCCAGCGTCGTACAGCACCGGCGGATGCGGCAACCAGAGACAACAAACACTCGAAAGCAGTGCCAGCCCGGCGAAGAGTGGAAACGCCTGCTCGATGTCGCCGCGTGGTTTCAATGTCATCACGATCAATGCGGCGAATCCGCCACCCAGTCCCCAACTCAGGCCCATCGTGATCGAACTCCCCACACGCGGGCTGCGCGGCAGAAGCTGCTGACCAAAACTGATGAGAATGGGCATCGTACTGCCGATCAGCAATCCGCCAGCGATGCAGGCGAGCAACAATAGGAATCCGCTGGTAGCGGGAATGAGCCAGAGGATCGGAGCCGCGATGAGGGGCAGCAGCCACAGAATTGAGCGTTCCTGATGCTGTTGCAGATAAAGTCCGCACAGCAGACCGCCGCCGCCGATGCCTAACGTGAACGCTGCCTGCACCACACCGATATCGGCCGTTGAGCTATTCCGCGCGGATTCCAGAAATGCGAGGGCCATCGGAACGCCGGCGGCGGGAATGATGCGCAACACACCGATGACCAGCAACATCGCCAATCCCAACCACTGGCCTCGTTCGCCGCTGGGAGCATGTGACACTGCAATATATGAAGTCTCAACTGGCTCGCTGCCATTGCGAATCAAGAACCGTGCGGCCGCAATGATCATCAGCGTCCAGCCGACCGCGGGCAACAATCCCGGCGTGCCCCAGCGATCGACGACGAATCCGCTATAAATCGGTCCCACGGTCTGGCCGAGAAAGCCGCCGAGTTGAAACAGCGAGATGGCCCGACTGCGCCGACCGGGCAGACAATTGCCGGCCAGGAGCGCCGCCTCGGGATGAAACGCGGCGATCCCCAGCCCCGCGCACGACACCAGCAGACACAGCACCGGCAAAGAGCGCGTGAGTCCGAGTGCGCTGATACAGCAGATCGCAACCGCCGGTCCGATCCACAACAACCAGTGACCGCGAAATCGGTCTCCCACCACAGCGAAGCCAATCTGGCTGGCCGAGGTGGCCACATTCCAAGCGACAAACAGCCACAAGAATTCTCCATCGCCGCTGCCTGTCTGGCGCTGCAGCGTCGGCCAGAGGGGGTTGATGATGGATGCGACCACATCGACGAGAAAATGCGCTGCGATCAACGCGAAAAGCAGGCGGGAGGACTGGGCATCAGAATTCATTTCGGAGAAGCTACCACCCATCGCGGCTCGCAGACAAGCGGGTGAGAAATCTGACCATCGTCCGGTTCGTCGGGGAATGTAGGACACTTACTCCGCAAGTGTTTTTTGCACTTGCGGAGCAAGTGCTCTACATTCTGTAAGTCATGCGCATTGCGGCTGGATCGGTGGGCCTCGCAAAGCCTCGACCACACCCTACTAAGAAAGACCTTCCCCTGGGTCGACATCGAGATTTCTCTCGCTCCCAATCGCAATTCCCGCTACGATTACCAAATCAGAACCTCGCCTGCGGCTCGCGAAGATCTCGATGAGTGGGTGACAGGTCACTCGCATTCAGGATGCAGAGCGTGATTCGCACATCAGCCGCCGTTCACTTTGCAGGCGTGTTGCTTATCGCCGCCTGTCCTGTTGTTCTCGCCGAGGATTCGACGGAAACGGCCGGAGTTCTGAAGCTGCCTGCGGATCGGCGCGTGGAACGCGAACTGGCGGCGGCGGCGGAACACATCTCGCGGGACGAATTCCTGCTGGCGGAAGAGCGACTCGCGGAGTTGTGGTTCCGGGCGGGATCACAACTCGTTGAAACCGGCGAAGTCGTCGAAACACTCGGCGATCACATTGCGAGACAAATTGAACGGCTGCCGGTGGAACGACAACAGAAATTCTGGGAGCGGGTCGAACAACAGTCTGCTCCGGACGATCTGACCACCAGCATGCTCAATCTGCCGACACGCGCCGGTTATCTCGCCTGGCGGGCGGAAGCCATTCGCTGGCACGATCAGAGCGAGTTCGAGTTGGCCATTGCCGCCTGGCAACAAGCAAGCCGTCATTCTGCCGCCAAAGATCACGAAGTGATCGAAGCTCAGATGCGAGCCGTGGATTTGCGGGCGGAGATCGGTGATCCGGGCGTCGTGCGGACCTGGCTCGAATCGCTCCCTTCGGAGACGCGAAATCGCCCCTTAATGATCTCCGGGACGCAAACCACCTTGGAAGCCTGGTTGCAGCGGCCTCGGACTGCCGTCGTACCGCAGCCCACTGTCACTGACCGCCCGACAACGACCGTCCGCTGGTCGCGTTTGTTGATTACTAATGCGGCCATGGAAAAAAGCTGGCAGCGTGCGGCGGATGACTTACGCGAGTCAGGAATCATCCGCTTGCCGGCGACCACGACGCTTGCCATTGGTTCGCGGATCGTGACCCGCACGCCGGACGGCCTCGCGTGTCTGGATTCCAACACGGGAGCCATTCTCTGGCAAACGGCTCAGCGATCAGTCCGTGATCGCTGGAATCTGGCCGGACAACAGGCGAATCCGTTTTTCAATGGCAAAATCTTATCCCAATTCGCGCAGCAGGCGCAAACGAACACTTTGGCCTGCGATCTCAGTCACGATGAGCAAACCGTCTATCAAGTCGTGGAAGCCGGGCCTGCTTCTGAACCGGCCAATCCAGGAACCAGTTATGCGTTGGAAGCAATTGATCTGGAGACTGGAGCTATTCGCTGGAGTGCCGGCGGTGCCAAACCCGCCGCGGGTGAGGAATTCCGCCATCTCGACTGGAGGGCCAACCTCGCCAGCGGTCCTGCCGATTCCGAGGCGGCGGAATTCTCGGTTTGCGGCGCGCCGTGCCTCGTCGGCGGACAACTCTATCTGCTGAGTACGCAACGTTCGGATCTGGTTTTCCAATGCATCGACCGAGAGACGTTGCAGGTCGCATGGTCGTGTCGCATCGGCCATTTGTTGCCCGATCTCAGCCGCAGTTCGCCGCAAAAGTATACTGCGGCGATAATCGTCTGGACGGGTGAAACACTGGCGTGCGTCACCAACTGCGGCGTCACTCTCGCGATTGATCCGATCCGGCAACAGATTCGCTGGGTCAATCGTTACCCGGTCGAGATTCGCGCGGCGACACGCCTGGAACCGGGCGGCACCGATCCCGTCGCAGGTGCGATTTTGCGCACGTGGCGGGAAGCTGGACTTTGGCAGTCTGGCGGACGTCTGGTGACGATCTCCTCCGAATCCCAGTTCGCGCATGTCGTCGACGAATACTCGGGCCGCACGCTTCTTCGTATTCCGCGTGGGAACGCGCTAACCGTGCTGGGAGTTGCCAATCAGTCCATGATTATCCTGGAACCATCAGCCATGCGAGCCGTCGATTGTCAGACCGGCCGCGAGCTGTGGCGAACGGTGACGGGCGAAGTGCGCGGCCGCGGGGTGCTGCGTGGCGAGCAAATTGTGCAACCGCTCGGAGATGGTTCCATCGCTGTGCTGAATTTGTCCGACGGCCGACGGCTCCCCGGTGCCATGCGATCAGCGGTCGCCTGGGGTGATCTCACCCCCCTGCCCGATGGCTGGCTCAGTAGCGACGAATTTCAGGTCCAACGCTTAGGTGATGTCGCCACGCAGCGTGCAGTGCGAAATGAGCCGGCCGATCTTACGACTCGGCACCAAGCGGCATGGCTCGACATCGAAGCCGGAGACTTCGCCGCCGCGCGATCATCTCTAGTCACCTTGGATGACGAGCCGTCTCAAACACTCTTGTTGGAAGCTGATCTGGCGGAACTGCACCACGCTGCGGCGCAGTGGGAAAGTATCCGCGACCGCTGGCAGGATCGTCCCCTTTCACGGGATGATCGAGGCGAACTGCTGTGGCAACTCGCACGGGCCGCTGCGCAACATAAACGCTGGACCAACGTGGTCGAATTGAGTTTGGAAGGTTTAGCTCTGGGCCTGATTGGCGAACGTGTGATTCATGAGGAATCGCTGCGGCGGGTCGATTGGAATCGAGCATTTCAAGGCGAGATCGCCGCTGCGTTTCGACGCGCGACCGTCGCAGAACAACAGCTCTTGGCCGAATTGTTATCGGCCCGCTGGCAAGCGGCGAAAGAGACGGGCGAGCCGTTCGCGCTCCAACAATTAGAGCATCGCTGGCATGCCATTCCCTGGACACGCCGGGCGGCACTGGACGCCAGCGAATCCATTTTTCTCGGAACCGGTCTGTTCGCACGCGATCTGTTCATCAAATCGCTGACACAAACTGCGGATGACGGGCTGAACTGGCATGCTCTGACGAAACAAAGCCAGGAATGGACGGCGGCAGGCTTCACGCGCGATGCGTTTGATGTCGACTTAACGAGGCTGCGTCACTCAGGGGCCACAGTCAACACATTGGATGCGATCAACATCTCCGCCATGAATCGGCGACACGACCTGGGACCGCCAGACATCTGGCCGCTCGCGGTTCCGCGTGTGACGCCTCAGAGCGCGCCGGCGGATGACGCAATGCAGACTCCCGTCCCAGTCGAGGCTGATGTCGACAGTGTGTGGGATCGGATGGATGTCAGTGTCGATCGGCAAGGCCGGACGTTACGCTTCACGGGCGACGGCCAACAGGGCGGGTGGACGGTGTCACTGCCGAAAGGTTCCACCCCGCTGCAACAATATCCGCTGACGTATCAGGCGTGGGGACAAGGACGCTGGTTGCTCGTGCGCATCGGCACGCTGTTGTTCGCCGTCGCGCCGTGGAATGAACAGGGCGAACCCGAGGCACGCATCGTCTGGTCGCTCGACTTGCTAGGCCCCTCAGCGCAGCCCCAAGAACAATTGATTGTCGAACGCCAGATCTCCGGCTGGAAACAGGCGCACGAGGAATTTCGCATCCTCGATCCCTATGGATGCGATGTCGGCCTCGTCGGTCCCGTTCGAGCTGGCTATTTGTGTTTCGTCCGCCGCGGCAAGCTGATCGCCATTGAAACACAAACCGGCCGCACCCTGTGGGAATATTGGGACCTGCCACCGGGATCAATTCCGCTGGGCGATGATGAGCGGATTGTCATCTGGTCGCCGGATCGGAATCACTGCGCCGTGCTGGACGCCGCCGACGGCCGCACACTCGCCGCCCATCCATGTACCATCCCTCGCGCCGATGTCTGGCATCTCTCCGGCTGTCTCGTCTGGTCGGGGCAACGCCAAGCCGAGGTGACGCTGGATTGCCGGGATCTCGCGTCGAATTCCACCGTGTGGAGCCGGGCATTTCCGCAGCACAGTTTGCCCCTGTCTTTGGATGATCGCATGGGGGCCGTCATTGATCCGCGGGGAGTGCTGCATCTGATCGATTTGGAGACCGGCACGACGATTGATGAACCGCTGACGGTGGATTTGCCGCAGTCGATAGAACGCTTTGTCGTCGGCCGCGACGAGTTTCGCTGGTATCTGGGAGTTTCCGGACCAGTGGAACGGAGTTTCGAATGGCAGTCATCACAACCGCTCAATGGATTTCGCCGGCCGATGTTGCAGGGACCGTTATGGGCGATTGACCGCAGCCGTCGGCAGATCGTCTGGAAGCGGGACGTTCCCGGCGAACCGTGGCCCCTGGATCAGCCCCGTTCGTTGCCGGTCTTGATACAAATCTTCAAGCAACCTCCGCCGCAGGGAGGGCAAGGTGTGGGCGAAGGAGTGCTGCGATTGCTGGATCAGCGCACAGGCCGCGAGATTTTCACCCACCGCGATTTAAATCTGCTCGCTTACGATTCGTTCGAGCCATTTCCCGAGTTTCAGAAATTTGAACTGCGGATGAACACCGCGACCTTTGAAGTGAACTACGCCCCCGACGACAAACCACCGCCGCGCTGAACGATATCAAACAAGCTGCCGCCAGAGTTCCCAGACGCGCGCCGCGGCGACCGCGATGTCAAATCGCTGCTCCGCTCGCTGCCGGCCGGCGTGACGAAATCTGGCAGCCAGCTCTGAATTGTTCAACACCGACGACATTGCGTCGGCCAGTTGTTGCGGATCATCAGGGCGAACTAATCGCCCGGAAATTTCCGGCTCGATCAGTTCAGCAGTTCCCCCCACGTCTGTGGCCACAATTGGCACTCCCGCTGCCATCGCCTCTAGCAGCACACGCCCCAATGGTTCCTGACGCGCGGGATGGACGAGCAAATCCAACTCGTTCATCAAGCTAGGGACATCGCTCCGCTCTCCCAGCCAATGGACGCGCGGTTCCCACCCCGACACACGAAATTCCTCACGAATTCCCTCCTCATACCTTCTGCTCTCTGCCTTCTGGGAATGACGCGTGCCGATTAAAAGCAGATGACTTTCAGGGTCCAACTTGGGCCACACCGCCACCGCGTCCGCCAGCGTGTCCCAACCTTTGCGCAGGCAAATCTGGCCGATAGTAGCGATCAATCGGGCTTCCCGCGGGATTTGGAATTCCGCATGCAGCCGTCCTGTTCTGGGGCGCTGTGCGAATTCGGTCAGATCGATGCCGTTGTGAATCACCTCGCAGATTTCGCCGTCGATCCCCTGCTCCCGATGAAACGTGCGCGTCGCAGCGGAGACCGCGATCAGTTTTCGATGGCGATTCAAATCGGCGATGGCCGCCCCGCTCAGCCCCATGATGTCACGCAGATGGGCCGTCGTGGGCACCTTGAGTTCTCCAGCAATTCGCCCCAGCAATCGCCCGGTAGTTAAGCTGTTGGCATGCACGATGTCCAGCTTTAATCGATTGAGTCGCGCGATCAGGTCTCGCTGCAATTCTCGTTCTTCTAGCCGCTGTCCATGTGCATCACGAATCGACCAAGGTTCGACATGGATGCCGTGCTGGTGCAGTTGCTCCGCGAGCGGCCCGGTAGGCGGTGCGAATGCCGTGATTTCTAACATCCGGTTTTGCAGACGAAATTCGCGCACCATCGCCAGCAGCGAATGTTCGCCCCCTTGCAGTGTGGGAAATTCAAAGAGGATCGCGATGTGCATGGGGAGGCGTTAGGTATTAGGCGTTAGGTATTAGAAGAATACTGGTTTGATTGTGTCTTGCCATGTGTTTCTTGTATCTTGCTCACACGCCAGGTAATAGTTCCTTATCGAAAGCCGTTCGCATGTCCGACACCCGCCCGATCGCTCATATGGTCTACTTCGCGCTTCACGATGGCTCGGCGGAAAACATCCGCAAGCTGACCGAATCGTGCTATCGACATCTGGAGACTATTCCGGGAATCACCTTTTTTGGAGCCGGTCCGCTCGTCGAAGAGTTGAGCCGTCCGGTGAATGTCCGCGATTTCCATGTGGCGTTGCAAGTCGTCTTCGCGACCAAAGCCGATCACGATGCCTACCAGCAGGACCCGCATCACCAGGCGTTCATTGCCGAGAACAAACCGAGTTGGGCCTCCGTCCGGATTTTCGACTCCTGGATTGGAACTGGGAAGACGCCTTGATCGCGCGGAAATTCCGCTGTGGTCAGCAGTTGAGACGAGCCGATATTGCATGAGCAAGTATTGATCGGTACAATCCTGTTGATGCAGTCGACTAACTTGGACTATCGCCGGTTTCACACGAATCAGGTGCCCGATGTCACACCAATCGCCGTTCGGAAGTCTTTTCGCACCTGCGGGTTCCGATTTGATCCGTGTCGGTTCACGGCGTTGGTTTTTGCAGACCGGAATGACGGGCGTGGCGGGCCTTTCGTTGCCGGGATTGTTACGGGCACAGGCCCAGGCCTCGGAAACTGGTCGGCCGAAATCGAAGAAATCGGTCATTCTCTTCTGGTTGTCTGGCGGGCCAAGCCATATTGACATGTGGGACCCGAAGCCGGATGCGCCCCAGGAAATTCGCGGGCCATTCGATTCCATTTCCACGGCCGTTCCCGGCGTGTCGTTCAGCGAACATCTGCCGCTGCAAGCCAGTTTGATGGACAAGTTGACGGTGCTGCGGGGCGTCGACTGCAAGACCAGCAACCACACGCCGATCACATTGCAGGCCGGTAACCCGTTGGCACGCCGGACGGACAATGGCAAGGACGGAGGCGGGTTTCCTTCGATGGGTTCCATCGCCGCCAAGTTTCGCGGATCGAATGACCCCGGGATGCCGGCGTTCGTGGGACTGGCCGACAGTATGCTCGCCGATTGCTACGGTGCCGGCTATCTCGGCAGCGATTACGCGCCGGTGCAAGGGGCGGAACTCAAGGGCCGCTTCAATCTGCCGGAGGGAATTCAGATCGAGCGATTACAAAACCGTCATGACCTGCGGTCGCAATTCGATAAACTGCAACGCGGCCTCGATTTGAACCAGACGATGGCCCGCAACGACCGTTATTCGCAGCAAGCAGTCGAGCTTGTCGTCTCTGGGAAAGCTCAGAAGGCGTTCAAACTCGAAGAAGAAACCGACGCGCTGCGCGACCGGTACGGCCGCGATTCCATTGGCGAAAAAGCGTTGCTGGCTCGCCGGTTGGTTGAAGCCGGCGTGACGTTCACGGTTGTCAGCGGCCGCTGGGGTTACTTCGACCATCATGGCGATAACGTCCCGCCGTGGGGCGGCATCGAAAAAGGTTTGAAACCGATTCTCCCGACAATCGACCGGACGCTGCACACTCTGATTCACGACTTGGCCGACCGGGGCTTGCTCGACTCGACCCTCGTGTTAATGCTCGGCGAATTCGGCCGGGGACCGGTCATGACCAAAGACGCCGGTCGCGAACATTGGCTCAACTGCATGTCGATGCTGGTGGCCGGCGGCGGTTTGAAGCATGGTCAGGTGATCGGCAGCACCGATGCCGGTGGTTACGACATCAAAACGCGGCCCGTGGGACCGTCGGATTTGGCCGCCACCGTCTTCCAGTTTCTGGATATCGACCTCGGCACCCACTGGATGGATCCGCAAGGCCGGCCGATTCCCATCGTCGCTGAAGGCGGCAAACCGATTCACGAACTTTTCGGTTGAGTGGCCAGATTTTCGTTCGGAGTCGAGTCGCTCATCAAAGGTTCGATGGAACGCGGGCCGCCGAACAGTTCCGTGCGGACCCGATCGCGTTCGCGATCGATCTGTTCCGCCGAGGCTCCCAACTGCCGCAGCAGTTGCTCCGTCATCGACAAGGCAACTTCCCCTTCGGATGCGAAGACGGAATCGGCCCCCGCTTTACGCAGTTCGGCTGCTTCCTTGAGATAATTGGCCCGCGCGAAGACTCGAATGCCGGGGTTCACTTCCCGCATCAGTCGCATCGCTTCCAGGCTGCTTTGCATGCCCGCCGAACTCAGAAACACCGCCACGGCATCTTCGATCCCCGCTTCACGCAAGGTCTCCAGATGCGCGACATCTCCGTATACGGCCCGGCCCCCCTCGCGACGCAGGCGCTGCACCGTTTCCAAATTCAAATCGATCACGGTCGGCTCGATATCGTTCTCTTTGAGCAACCTTGCCAATGTGCTGCCGACCGGTCCATACCCGACGACAATCGCCCGATTCGTCGCGATCGCATCCGCATCGTCCGCCGTTGGGGAGACGAGCTTGCGTTTGGAAAACGCCACGAGCCAGCGTCCCAAACCGGGCGTGTCTCTCAGCCAGGCTTCCAGCGGACCGACCAGGCGATACAGCAACGGGTTGAGACTGATCGAGATGATGGCGGAAATGACGAGCGCGTTCGTTCCTTCCGGTGGCAGTACATCCAATTCCGTCCCCAAAGCCGCGAGAATGAACGAAAACTCGCCGATCTGAGCCAACGCCATCGCGACCGACAGAGCCGTCCGCAACGGGTAGCCCAGCACGATCACGATCAACAAAGCCGCGAGGGGCTTGCCGATGAGAATGATCGCCAGCGCTGCGACTGACAGCATGGGTGCCGCCACGAACGCCATGGGCTGAAACATCATGCCGACCGAGACGAAGAAGAGCACGGCGAAGGCATCGCGCATGGGCAAGGCTTCGGCCGCCGCCCGCGAGCTGAAATCGGATCGCCCCACGACCATGCCGGCCAGAAACGCACCCAGTGCCATCGAAACGCCAAAGAGCTTGGCGGCCCCCACCGCGATTCCCAACGCGATCACCAGAATTGTCAAAGTGAATAGCTCGCGCGATCGGGTCGCCGAGACATGTTCCAGCAGCGATGGAATCAAATATCCGCCGGCAAAGATGATGAACGACACCATCAACCCCAGCTTCACAACCGATAGACTCACGGCCTGTACGACATGGAACACTGTCGGGGCGTCTGTCTGAAAAACCACAGGCATCAGCACGAGGACGAGGACCGTGAAAATATCTTCGACCACCAGCCAGCCGACAGCGATATGGCCAGCTCGGGAATGCAAATCGTTATTGTCGGCCAGCACGCGCAGCAGCACCACGGTGCTGGCGACGGAAATCGCCAGCCCGAACACCAATCCGGCCGACCAGCTCCAGCCGAATGCCCAACCGACCAGGCAACCGAGCAGCGTGGCAAACAGGCTCTGGCCGATCGCTCCCGGAATGGCGACCTTACGCACGGCGAGCAGATCGTCAAAATGAAAATGCAGGCCGACGCCGAACATCAGCAGGATCACGCCGATTTCCGCGAGTTGTTCGGCAATCTCCCTGTTGGCCACAAATCCCGGCGTGCCGGGTCCGACAACCACTCCGGCCAGCAGGTAACCGACGATTGGCGACAAGCGACAGCGCTGCGTGACATAGCCGAACAATAATGCCGCAGCCAGACCGTTCGTCAGCGTCAAAATCAAATCAAGATGGTGCATCAGCGCATGGTACCCCAGGGGCAATTTCACCTCTACCGCATGGCAGCCATTTCAGGAGTTTTTTGAAACAGGCGTTCCCTGCCCCACCAGAGATTGCCTTTCCGGACGCCGGAAGGTTACGATTCGACGCATTGCAATGGATTCGATTGATGTGATGATTCCCACACGCTGCCTACCAGGATTACTCCCATGCTCCGCATCCAGTCCTCCATTTTCTGCCTGATGGTTTTGGTGATGTCGCGCAGCCTGAGCTTCGCTGACGAAGCCCCAATCCCGAAAGCATTCATCAACGGCGAGGGACCGGGTTGGATCGCACTGGGCGAGAAAGATTTCACCAATGTGAATTGCGAGGAGAATACCTGGACCTGGAAGGAGGGGGGCGTCCATTGCACCGGTAAGCCGGTCGGCGTGATCCGATCCATTAAGCCCTACAAGAACCTGGAACTCGTCGCCGAGTGGAAGCACCTTACATCCGGCGGCAACTCGGGCATCTTCCTGTGGGCCTCCGAGGAAGCGCTCACGGGCCTGAAACCCAACTCGCTCCCGCCCGGCGGCATCGAAGTGCAGGTGCTCGATCATGGCTATGCCGAGCAATACGAAAAGCAGAACGGCAAAAAGTCGGACTGGTTCACGACCAACGGCGACGTGTTCCCGGTCGGCAAGTCGAACATGACCCCCTTCGCACCGGTCGCCCCTGACAAAAAGCGCAGCTTTCCTCGCAAGAACCTCAGCAAAGGGCATGGCGAGTGGAATCACTACTATGTGCGGGCGATCAACGGCGAAGTGAGACTTTGGGTCAATGGCGAAGAAGTTTCCGGCGGCACCGACTGCACACCCAACTCCGGATTCTTATGTTTGGAATCGGAAGGCGCCCCCATTGAATTCCGCAACTTAAAGATCCGCGAACTGCCGTAACAACACCATAAACGCCTACCGAGAAAAGACTTAATGTTAAACAACGGCTGTCAAAAAACCATCCAGTTAAATTGGGGTGAGTTTGCGGATTGCGGTAGCTCTGACGACTGAAACAGCATCTGTCACGCCGGGTAAGATGTGCCGACGATGACGATTCTACCAGTATTTACAGTTGTAGCGGGGCTGACCGGTCCACCGGAAGCTTGCAGAGTACTTTTCCGCAAGTCCGGCGCTTCCCAAGCAGGGAAGCCACCCGGCAGGGAGTCTCGGGGCGATGCGGTGGATGCCAAAAACGATCGTGCGAGCGGTCATCGTCTCTCTCGGCGTCTGGAGCATTTCACCTGCTCGCGCCGATGAGGCGTTTTTCTTTCAGGATGACAAGACAGACCTCGTTGTCCAACAGACCGATTCGGCCGATCCCGCGGAGGCAGTCGCCTCACCAGCCAGCGAAATCCAGGAACTCCGCCAGCGGTTGGATCTCCTCGAAGCGTCCGAAGAGGCTCGTCTCGCGAAAGAGCGCTCCAAAGCTGAGGACGAGAAGAAAAAGTCAGCGGCTGCCAAATCCGATGGCAAACCGCTCGACAACGTCTGGACCGATGTTTCCGCCGACAAATGGACAGTCCGGCTCGGCGGTCATGTGCAGGCCGATTACATCAACTGGCCATATGCCGACCCGGCCATCACCGGGCCGGCCGCCAATCCGCCGGCTCGAGATTATTTTGAGTTTCGCCGGCTGCGACTCATGGCGGAGGGCACCGGCTACGGCGTGTATGACTTCCGCTTGCAGATGACACTGGAACCGGAAACGACGAACGCCGCCAATGGCGACACGCTCATCGAGCCGCAGGTGAAAGACGCCTACTTCTCAATCAATGAAGTCCCCTGGCTGGGGCGACTGCGCATCGGCAACTTCTTCGTGCCGTTCGGTCTGGAACAGGTCACCAACGATACGTTTAACGTCTTTCTGGAACGCTCCATCCCGACACAAGGCGTGTTTACCGCGGACCGTGAAGTCGGGGTCGCCGCTTACAATGTCAGCGCGGACGAGAGCTTCACTTGGACATACGGCATGTTTTTCGACAGCATCTCCGAGAGCATCAAGCAACGTGTTGACAGCAACCAGGGTTACCGGTTGAGCGGTCGCGTCACATGGCTGCCGTATTACGACGAACTATCCAACGGCCGCTATCTGATTCACACCGGTGCGGGCATTCTGCACACGCACGATCAGGATGGCATCGCCCGCTTCGCCGCGCGGCCGCAGGTTCGCCTCAGCCCGCGACTGATCGATAGCGGGAACTTGGCCGCCGGTGATTACACCACGGCCAATCTTGAATTGGCGCTCGTGATGGGTCCCGTGACGATTCAATCCGAAGCGTTTGCGTGCCGGGTGAATCTGAACAACGACGATCCAGCTCATCTCCTCGGGGCCTATGCCCATCTCAGCTGGTTCCTCACCGGCGAGAATCGCGTCTATGAACGTTTCGGTCAGCATGGAGCGCAATTTGGCCGGAACGTACCGTTCAGCAACGTGTTTGCCACCGCGTCGGGAGTTAGCCTGGGTGCGTGGGAAGCCAAGGCCCGTTGGTCGTATCTCGATCTGAATGCCGTGGATCGCGGGCAGTACAACGACATGACGCTGGGCATGAACTGGTACTGGAGCGACCGCACCCGCGTGATGTTCGATTACATTCATCCGATGACGACGCAGGACACCACGTTTGGGTCGACGGAATCCGACATCCTCGGCATGCGATTCGACTTCAACTGGTAACTCGCGAACAAATCACAGTCATTCCGCCTCAGAGAGTGTCATGCACACCACCACCAGAACATTTGTCGCGGGATTCGTCGCTTTTTTGGCTGTGCTGTCCGGTATCAACGTGGCCACATGGGCCGGTGGGTTGGGCTGTCGACACTGCGGGCAGGAGCGGGAATGCCGCAAAGTCTGCCGGTTGGAGTGTGTCGACAAGAAAATCGTGACCACGTGCTGGACCGTTCAGGACGAAGACTTCTGCCTGCCAGGACCGAGTTGCCCAGGTTGCAGTCATTCGGAATCCGTCTGTGATGAATGCGATGAATTCGGCAACACGCCTGCGTTTGGGAAGATCCGCTTTTGGCGCGAGTGGTTTCCGAACACGTGCGGACAGGTCTTCACCCGACGCAAGCTGATGAAGAAGACCGTGACGAAAACCATCCCCGGTTACAAATGGGTGGTGGAAGACCTGTGCCCCGCCTGCGAAGCCGATTGCGAAGTGGTGACGCCGCCGGCAAATGTGCTGATTCCTCCGGCCCCGGCCGGCGAAAGTGTCCCCGTGATCGGCGGGCACTCGCCGCCAGAGACTGTGCGGTAAGAGAGTCCACCGACGCGATCGTGCTTTGGTCAAAGCCCCTCCGAAAGCTCGCGGAACAAATCCAGTGTCCGTTCCAGTTCTTCCACGAGCGGTGGACAGACATCAAGGCGGCGGTATTCCCTCGCCAGTGTGGAGTAGTACCACCACGATCCCTCTTTGCCGCCGGTGAACTTCAGCCAGACCGCTTCGCCGTGCTGCCGAAGATCGCTGACGATGGATCGGGCGTTATGCAATTTGTCGCAGCAGGAAACGAATCGCGCGGACGCACACGCCGATTCCAACCCGCGGATGTAGGCCACCTTGCGATCTCGCCAAGGAGGCTTCGGCTCGAGGTCGGTATCCGTGCAACCCGCGACAATCTTCGCGACGCGATCCCCAAACCGCTGCCGCAAGTCGACCGCCCGCGATTTTCCCCCGGCATCCTCCACGACATCGTGCAGCAGCGCGGCAATCGCCTCGTCTTCGTCGGCCCCAAATTCCAGGGCCAAACCCGCCACCGACAGCAGATGCGCGACATAGGGAATTGCCGTCCCTTTTCGAACTTGCCCCGCATGCAGCAGACAGGCATACACCAGCGTTTGCTCGAATCGAGGAGACAGTGTCATTGGCGAGAACTCTCAATAGAGGTGATTCTAAATCGCTCGCTGCGGCAAAATGCGTCACATGTCGCACAACGCAGCAGCGACTCACAGAACTAGCGATCATCCAGAGTATGATTTTGCGGTAAATTCTGGCCGTGCGAATTTTGCCAGCTTTGGCACCAGAAATGCAATTTTCGTTAACGTGTAGATTTCATGCTCTTCAGAAAGAATTTCATCCCCTGCACACATACGGGCTGGTTGTGTCCGGCATCATTATCACATCCCGTGTGCAGGGAGACACCCTGCTGGATCAGTTCCAGCAGGGTGTTTATTTTTGTAACTTGCTCATGGCCGCGCGAGCTGTATCTTCTCGCAGCAGATCGTGCTCGAGCCGGAGAAATTCGCCCAGCGACCAGGCTTGAAACGGACACCCTCCGGGTGAGTAAGGCGGATCGCCGTCCGTCACTTCAGGTAGATGACCCTGTCCCGGTCCGCTCATCCATTGCCGTAGGGGTTGCAGGAATCGGTCTCGAGCGCGCTGTCGGTTGGGCAACGAGGAACCATTCACCTGCAGCCACGCCTGCACGAATGGCCCCAGCAGCCACGGCCAGACGGTCCCCTGATGATAAGCCGCATCGCGCGCGAGTGGACCGCCGTGATACTGGCCGCAATACGCCGCATCACCCCGTTCCAATGTCCGCAGTCCGAACGGAGTCAGCAACTCGCGCTCCACGACATCCACGACCAACCGGGCCCGATCCTCCGGCAGCAGGATCAGCGGTAAGCCGCCGGCGGCGAAAATCTGATTCGGCCGCAAAGAGGCATCCACCCGGCCCGGTTCATGGTCGACATCTATCACATCGTAAAGACACTCGCGGGATGGATTCCAAAATCGCGATTGGAACGATGCCAGCCCTTGTTGAAACCAAGGCTCAAACTCGAATGACAGCGTGCGAAACGACCAGAGCGCATTGAGCCACAGTGCCTGAATTTCCACGGGCTTGCCGATACGGGGCGTCACCACCCAGTTGCCGACTTTCGCATCCATCCACGTCAATTGCGTGCCCGGTTCCCCTGCGGCCAGCAAACCATCGTCATCCAGGCGAATTCCATAACGCGTGCCCCGTGCATATCCGCGCAGAATCTCCAGGCACGCCGACTCCAATCGTTCGCGTGCCCGAGCAGTCATCTGGAACGAGGAACGGGCCGCTACGCGGAAATAGTCCGCCACGGCGATCACATACCACAACGACGCATCCACCGAGTTGAACTCGGGCGACTCGCCTCCATCCGGAAAACGATTCGGCAGCATGCCAGCGGAAACCTGATCCGCCCAACTCAGGAGTATCTCTTCCGCCAATGAGAGTCGCCCCAACGCCAGACATAATCCCCGTACTGAGATAAACGTGTCGCGGCCCCAATCGGTGAACCAGGGATAGCCGGCGATCAGCGTGCGGCCAGTCCCTCGCCGCACGACATAAGCATCCGCCGCACGCTGTTCGAGTTCTTGAAACTGTGCGCGACGCAGGCGTTCGCCGTAGAGGAATTGGTCCGCCACTTCCCGCGGCGTGTTTCCTGACGCGGAAACCTCTCCGGCCGACAGTACAAGCACCGCCGGTTCTGTTCGCAGATCCCAGCGAAAAACACCAGGAGCCGCGAGGTCTTCCTCGAAATCCAACCCGCGGTCTCGTTCGCGCGCATACACAAACCGGCGATACCACAATGGTTCGTGTCGATACGCACCATTCGAGCGCACCGCCGTTGGCTCGACACCCGCATAGGGCGACCAGGTCCACGTCGATTCCCCGCTGCGTGGCGTGAACTGAAAGTCCGGATTTTCGTGATGCAAGGCGTGATAATCGCGACCGGATAAAAATGGCCGCACCGAGAACCACAACGGTTGTTCTCCGGCGTTGAGCACCGTCCACCTCAAGACTGTCGTCGCCTGCTCATGGACCGCGAGAATTTCCTGGCGAATCCGGGTCCCATCCGCCAGCTGAAATTCCCACGTCGGCCACGGCGTCGTCTCAAACGAAACAATCTCAGCCGGTGTTTTCGGGACGATAACATCCGGCGCGTAGTGCTGCCGTGACAGGAAGATTGGCTCGTCTGCCGAATCGATCCAGACATCGCCACCATTGACCAGCACATAACGCTCGGTCGGCGGACGACGGGCCGACAGCAACCAGGCGTGATAACGGCGGGTGCGCAGGGTGGAAATGGTGCCCGAGGCAAATCCGCCCAACCCATCGGCTTCCAGCCATTCCGCGTCGTCATTTGTCAGTGGATCGAGCATGGAACATCATTCCGATCTTCCGGGTGGCATTGGTTCACCGTGAATCGGTAGTTCGTTCATCCCCGGCTTCGGAACCTGCTGATCGGGCATGGTCGGCAGGATCGGACTGTCATACGAACCGGACGAAGGTCGCACACTCAGCGCGCGGAACGGCATCTCGGCGGCATCCACCACCGTCTTTGGCATCCACGCCAAAAGGATCAGCGAGATCCCCCGCAGCATCGACGAACCGACGAACACGGTCATGTAACCCTGCTCCGTCACTCCCAGATATTCGAGCAATCCGCCACCCAGCAAAGAACCGACTGCCAGCGCCGCGGAGTTCGCGAGATTATACCACGTCAGAATTCCCGTTCGTTCGCGAGCTGGAATCGTCTCAAAAAACAGCAGCAGGATCGCCAATTCGTACGCGCCCCACGCGGCTCCACCGAAGGCCTGCAATGCCATCAGGTAATAGAAGTTCGTGCTGATCAGCCAGCCGCCGGCCAAAGGCACAATCCCGACCGCTCCGATCCACAACATCCGCTGCGCACCAAATTGATGGGCGAACCGTCCCCAATACGGCAGGCAGAGAAACTTGGTCACGAAGGAAAGCCCAAGCAGCACCGCGTATTTGGCATAGTCCATCCCCAGCTCTCGCAGCATGTACGGTGCGAAATATGGCCCCGCGAAGAACACGCCCGCCTGCATCACCACCGCGAACATCAACAGGCGACCGGAATCCCCCGTCAGCAAACGGGCCCGTATGACCTTGCCGTTGAGATCACGCAGCGATTGGACATCCGGCCGCGTCTCTCCCTGCATTGAGAGGCAGATCGTGGACAAGGCTCGCGCCATCAGCGATACAGCGAACAGGCCGATGAACATTAATTCGGTCTCACGCCTGCCCGCCATGCGACCGGCCTGCAGCGCCAAACCGCCGCCAAGAAACCCGACAAAGATCATCGCTTGATTGAGCCGTGCCCGTCGGGCGAAGAATGTCGCCCGCAGCGCTGCGGGAACCGTCGCCCCCATCCAGGTGTTCCACGCCGGCCCGGTTCCCAGGCTCGCCGCCCAATAAACCGACGCGACAATCATCAGCGAGACCCGGTCGATGCGGCCCAGCCACGCGGCGACGATCAGCGGAATGAAACACGCCGCCTGCATCCCGGCACAGAACACCACCCACTTGCGATGGGACTGAAATTGCCGCACGCCCCACGGCGATACAAGTTGTATCAAGCTGCCGAAGAGAATCGGCAGGCTCGCCAACAGCCCGGTGTAGACTTCGCCTAACCCAATGGCCAACGCGAAGGCGGAGACATAGGTTTCCCCTAGCCCGACCATCAGACCGTAAGCGGCCCCATCGCCAATGCTGAATGTCAGGTCGCGGTCAATCGACCGGGATCGTTCAACCGGAAGCGAATCTCCCAGTGAAGGAACACGATTGTCTGCCGACTCCCCGCTTGCTGCCCCACTCACCGCCCGCCTGCCCTTCCCCACCCGCCCCGATCCAATGCGGGCATTCTATCGTCCGATGGATGGTCAGGAAAGGTGCCGCACGCCAACGCAGCTCATCAGATCGGGAAGCAGACGATCAGTCATCGCTCGGCTTCTCCGATTTTTTCTTGTTGGACTTGGACTCGGATTCCAGCGCCGCGAGTTTCTTCTTTTGAGGAGCCGTGAGCAAAGACTGCACGTCCGCGTCGCGTTTCTCTTTCAAAACAGTCATCTTGGCTTCGAGTTCGTCGATCTGGGCATTGTAGTGGCCCATCACTTCGCGCATCTTCTCCTTCTGCAAATCGGAGAGTTCCAATTTGCCGAAGCCGTTGGGCAATCGCGTTGACGGCTGCTTATCGGCCGTTTTTGTGGTCTTGGCTTTTTGAGCGACGAGCACCGTCGATCGGGGCGACTCCAACCGCTCTTGGGACAACACGGGCCACGCGAGACACGTCGCCACCACGCCCGCGGAAACGAGATGAGAGAACTTCATGACCAATGGCCCCTTTCTTCAACTGCGAAAATGCCACGTCCCTGACCAGCCCGCCTTCCCTCCCTGCTGGCGTTCGGTGAAGAACGCCGAAGGTCGGACAGATGTACAAAATACGCAACTTCCGAGCATTTTCAATCCCGAGTGGTGGGCAACTGCTTAAAACTCAGGTGATTTCCTATAACGCGATTGAATACATCAATGATATCAAATACGATCTCAACTCGATTCCTCATTTGATGGAGCGCTCATGGCAACTTATTCGGACCAGTTGCGGCACCGCCGGGAATTTCTGCGCGCTGGTGCCTTGGCGCTCGGCGGCATGACCCTGCCCCAACTCCCCGCCGCGCAGGCCGCCTCAAAGCCGAGCGACACCTCTGTCATCGTGTTCTGGATGTGGGGCGGTCCCAGCCAGCTCGAAACGTTTGATCTCAAACCCAACGCGCCGAGTGAATATCGCGGGCCATTCCGCCCCATTGCGACAAATGTTCCCGGCCTCGACATCTGTGAGATTTTCCCGAAGCTGGCGCAGGTCGCTGACAAGTATTCCATCATCCGATCCATTCATCACGAGATGGCCTCGCACAACGATGGCTCCATCGAGATGCTGACTGGCAAAACACCGTCGCGGATCGACCCCACCTCAACCGCTGTTTCCGAACATCCCGATCTCGGCATGATCACCAGCCGCATGCGCGGTCCCGGCCCCGGCGGCATCCCCAGTTACATCGGCATCCCTACCAAACCGTTTATGACACGGCCGCAGTACCTGGGAGTCAGTCACTCCGCCTACGAAACGGGCGACCCCTCGGTCGAAAACTTTCGGCCGGCGAACCTCAAACTCGACGCCGGGCTGAATGCGTCGCGTCTGGCCGATCGCCAGGGATTGATGACCCAGTTCGACCGCTTCCGACACCAGGTCGATGTGGCAGGCTCGCGCGATGGGGTCGACCAGTTTCATCATCAGGCGTTTGAGCTGCTGAGCAGTCCGCGCGTCGCGAATGCGTTTGATCTTTCCCAGGAGCCGCCGCAGTTGCGCGACCGTTACGGCCGCACACTGTGGGGACAAAGCTGCCTCCTCGCCCGCCGGCTGGCCCAGTCCGGCGTGAGCCTGATCACCATCGACGCCCTCGCGCCGGAGTTCGGCCTCAAACGCTATTTCAGTTGGGACGATCATCTCATCCCGGCGTACGATTGGAGCCTCGGCCCGGCGATGCAATACCGCGCATTGCACCTCGATCCGGCCTTATCGACGCTGATCGACGACATTCATCAACAGGATCTGGATCGCAAAATTGTGGTGATTGCCATGGGAGAATTCGGCCGCACGCCGCGAATTTCGCATGGTTCCGGCATGCAGGGCCGCGATCACTGGCCCCAGGCGATGTCGGTCCTCGTCAGCGGCGGAGGATGGAAGATGGGCCAAGTGATTGGCGCGACCAACTCGAAAGCCGAGTATCCCGCCGAACGCCCCCTCACGCCGCAAGACCTGCTCGCAAGCGTCTACCGCCATCTCGGCATCGATCCGCATCACGGCTTGCTCGACTTCGGCGGCCGCCCGCAGCCAATTCTCCCCTCGGGCGAACCAATCCGCGAATTGATGTGAGCGAAAATCAGAGCCGGAAGCGTAAGCGACGGGTGCTCATGGGAACCGTCCGGCTGTGTATACATGATGTGCGTACTGGGATGTAGGTCACTCTCTCCGAGACTGACAAAATCGCTTGCGCAGCAAGCGCATTACATTGCAGACACGACTTCCATCCGCAGATACACCTTCGCCTCGCCCACCGTCACCAGTTTGGCAACTTCCAACGTCTCGGCTTCACGCGTCAGCCCATCGCTGAGCGTTTCCTGACGAATGACATCGCTCCACTGCGCCACGACCTCGTCGATCCCGGCATCGTCCGTCGTGTAATAGACCCGAATCCGCTGCTGGATCTCCAGGTTCGCATCTTTACGCAATTGTTGAATCTGCCGGATGAAGTCCCGGCTCTGGCCTTCCTGAATCAGCTCCGGCGTCAAATGCGACGACAACGCCACCTGCACGCCACGCTCATCGGCGCTATGCCACTCCGCGGCCTGTTCCGTGCCGATGATCACATCTTCCGGCGCGAGGGCGATTTCCGTCCCGCTGATCGCCAGCGACACGGTCTCACCCCGGCGTAAGGGTTCGAGTTGTTCCGCGGGCAGTTTCGGAATGGCTTCTTTCAACGCATTCAGAATTTTCCCGTGCTTCGGCCCGAGCGTTTTCAGATTCGCCCGATAGACGTATTTCACGATGTCATCGAGCCGGTCACACGGCGTGATCACCTTGACGTTCAACTCCTCGGCGATCACATCGGTCAAGCGGGCAATGGCCGACTTCTGCGAGGCATCGGTGCAGGCGAACCGCAACTCCGGCAACGGTTGCCGCACCCGCTGATCGGCCTGTTCCCGCAACTTGTGACCAAGTTTCACCACCAGCTGCGCCAACGCCATCCGCTCATTCAGTTCCGCATCCAACAGCGCGGTGTCGGCGACAGGATAATCGCACAAATGCACCGACGGCCCACCACCTGCTTCCCTCTCGCCTCTCGCCTCGCCCCTCTCCACCAAATTCTGATACATCCGCTCCGCCAAAAACGGCACAAACGGTGCCAGCAGTTTCGTCAACGTGAGCAGCGATTCATACAGCGTTTGATACGCCGCGAGTTTATCGGTGTCCCAGGAAGGTTGAGAGTTGAGGGTTGTGGGTTGAGTGTTGTGCAGATTTTCTTCCTCTCGCCTCTCCCCTCTTGCCTCTCGACTTCTCCAGAACCGCCTGCGATTCCGACGGATATACCAATTCGAGAGATCATCGATGAATGCGGCTGCGAAACTGCAAGCACCTGCGAATTCGTAACTTTCAATGGAACTCCGCATCGACGTGATCAGCGATTGCAGATTTGACAGTAACCACCGGTCAATCTCGGGACGCTCGGCCACCGGCACGCTCGGCAAACTCGGATCGAAGCCATCCAGCCGCGCGTAGTTCACGAAGAACGAATACGAATTCCACAACGGTAACAACACCTGCCGTCGAACTTCATCGGCCGGGCCACTCGTTACCAGGCACGTTTCCACACCGTCGATGGTTTTATCCGATGGGCCATCCGGTGTTTGCAACGTGACGCGCTGGTCTTTGTGGCGGGTGCCGAACTTCAAATCGCTCGACGGATTCTGCTGGAGATACATCCAGCGCATCGAATCGACGCCGAGTTGTTCCGCCGCTTCTTCAAACCAGATCGCCGTGCCGTCGGATTTGTGCATCGGCTTACCTTCCTCGTTCATCACGAGGCGGTAGCCGAACAGCGTCTTGAACGGCGGCGAGCCGTCCATCATGGTCGCCATCGACAGCAGCGAATAAAACCAGTTGCGGAACTGACCGGGGAAACATTCGGACACGAGGTCCGCAGGATACCACTTCCGCCACAGGTCTTTTTGCGTGTTGAAGCCAATCGTGGAGAACGGCACGATCCCCGCGTCGAGCCACGGATTGCCGACATCCGGCACGCGCTGCAACACGGCTCCCGTTTTCAAGCTTTTGATTTTGACGCCGTCGATCCACGGCTTGTGCGGCGTATGCCCCTGGAAATCGTTCCACCCCTCGACAGCCCGCTCCTTGAGTTCGGCGAGCGACCCCATCACATCGAAATCGCTCGGGTCATCCGGGTTGATCCAGATCGGCAGCGCGAGGCCCCAGTAGCGCTTCTTGGAGATCATCCAGTCCCGCATATTCGCGAGCCATTCGAGTTCCCGCTCCTGCCCCTGAATCTCCTTCGGCAGCCACTCAATCTGCTTGGTGACGTTCTGAATCTCCTCCCGCCAGTCCATATTGATGAACCACTCGTCGACAAGCCGGAAGACCAGTTCGTCGCCCGTCCGCCAGCAGAACGGATAGATGTGCGGATACTTTTCGACCGCGACGAGATAGCCCTTGGCCTTGAGGTCTTCGATGATGAGGTCGACGGTGGCCGGATCGGTGGCGCGTAGGCCGGTGTATTGGCCGAAACCGTCGAGGAATGTGCCGTCTTCGCTGAGCGGAGCGATACTCACGAGGCCGTTCTGCAAACCGATTTGATGATCGATATCACCGCAACCGGGGGCGCTGTGAACGATGCCCGTTCCTTCACCAGCGACGACATTCGGCGAGCCTTTGAAGTCACGCCCGCCGTCGATGACGCGATGACAGTCGATGCCTGTCTTAGCCCCTGGCGAGTCGCCGGGGGCCGATGAATCACGTGGCATCAATTGGAGATTGCCGACCGTATCTCCCCCCGGCCACTGGCCGGGGGCTAAGACGTGTTCGCGTTGCTGTGCGAGTAAATCATCGAATGGGCCGCTGTACCGTTTGCCGATGAGGTCCGCTCCCTTCACCGTGCCGAAAACCTCATACCCTCCCTGCTCTTTGAAAATCTGAGCCAGTGATTTCAGCTTCGGGCAGTCTTTCGGCCATTGCCATTCGGGCCGACCAAAACCTTCTTTGAATTCTTTGGCGAGCCGTTGGAATTCGAGGTTGTCTTTGGCGAAGTAGTAAATCGCCCCATCGCGCTTCGCTTGCAGGCGGACGTACTCCAGGTCGGGGTTCACCATCGCCGCGACGTTGCTGGTGAGGGTCCACGGGGTGGTGGTCCAGATGAGGAGATATTCGTCCAAAGCCGCGGTTGGTAACCGCGGGCTTTCTTCTTGTGCCGATGTCGTTGGTTCATCGAGGACCGCGGTTGCCAACCGCGGCTTTTCGTTGATCAGCGGGAAGCGCACGAACAGCGCGCGGTGTGTCGTCAGCTTCCGGCCGTCGGCGACTTCCATCTGCGAATACGCGCTGCCGGCTTTGCCGGACCAGGGCATCACGTCGTGGCCGCGGTAAATCTTGCCACGCTCGAAACATTTTTTGAGGAACGCCCAGATCGTTTCGTTGTTCTCGGTTGAGAACGTGAAGTAGCTGCCGCCCCATTCGGGGTTGCCGAGGCGTTCAACGATCTGCTCGGCCGGCGCGGTGACGGTTTCCTGTTTTGGCGTGGTGATCGTCACGGGGGTATCGACACCGACAGCTTCGGCTAGACGGCGCAAGGTGTCCGGGTCGTCCCAGTCCATCCAGTAACCGAGGCGGACCGATTGCTCTGTTTGGATCGCCGCGTATTTCAGGACGCGTTTCTTGCAGGCCCAGACGAATTTGTCGATGCCGTATTTTTCGATCTCGGATTTCGCGCCGAGGCCCAATTGCTTTTCGACTTCCACTTCGACCCACAGTCCCTGGCAATCGAACCCGTTCTGGTAACGCTGGTCACGGCCGTTCATGGCCCAGTAGCGCTGAATCGCATCCTTGTACGTTCGCCCCCAGGCGTGGTGGACGCCCATCGGGTTGTTGGCGGTCATGGGGCCGTCGATGAAGCTCCAGGGGGTCTTCCCGGCGTTTTTGGCGCGCAGGCGGTCGAAGACGCCGTGCTGTTGCCAGTAGCGGAGCATGTCATGTTCACCGCGGACGAAATCCGCCTCGCCGACTTTATCAAACATTGTCGCATTCACCCTTGCATCAAACAGGATACGCCCGGCTTCACGCCGAGTTCGCGGTGCAGTCTAAGCGATTGACGGAAACGTGCAAAGGACCGCTCGTGCCTACGCTGCGAGAACACGATTTTGGCGTAGGGTGCGGTCGAGGGCTTTGACGAGGCCCACCGATTGCGGCCGCAATGCTCATGACGGTGGGCCTCGCAGAGCCTCGACCTCACCCTACGGCTTTGGGGGAGTTCCGCCGCTGACCGACTGCGGTGGAAAATTATCCCCTCAACCTATGCCGGAAGGTTGCGCGACATTCTGTTTGCGAATGTGGCTGTGGCGAGACCAGGAAATCATTCCAGGCCGGCGAGGATGCGGGGAATCAACCGGGCGAGGCGTTCGCCGCCCTTCGCCGCATTCGCCAGAATCTTCGGCACGTCTGCCGGTTCCAACGCATCCGGCAGGCACATGTCGGTCACGATGGAAAAGCCCAGCACCTTCATCCCGGCATGGGCCGCGACGAGAACTTCCGGCACGGTCGACATCGAAACGACATCGGCACCCATCATTTTCAACATCCGGTATTCCGCCCGCGTCTCCAGGTTCGGGCCGGACACCGCGACGATGACCCCCTTCTGGACAGGAATCCCCAGATCGAGTCCCGCCTGTCGCGCCAGCGCGATGAGCCGCCGATCGTAGGGTTCGCACAGATCGGGCCAACGGGGTCCCAGGCGGTCGTCGTTGACGCCGCGCAGGGGGTTGTCCGGCATCAGGTTAATGTGGTCTTCCAGGACAACGACATCAGACAATTCATACTGCGGATTGATCCCGCCAGCGGCATTCGTCACCAGCAACACCTCGGCCCCGAGCGCTTTCATCACGCGTACGGGGAACGTGACCTGGATGAGCGAGTAGCCTTCGTAGTAATGCAAGCGGCCTTCCATCGCCACGATGGGCACGCCCGAGAGGCGACCGCAGACCAGTCGACCGGCATGTGAGGGGGCGGTCGATGTTGGAAAGTGGGGGATTTCACTGTAGGAAATCGCCGCTTCCTGCTCGATCTGTTCGGCCAAGCCGCCCAACCCCGTGCCGAGAATCATTCCGACCCGCGGTGTGCCGGACCACGATTGACGAATGAACGCCACCGCGGCAGCCACCTGTTCGACCAAACCCTGCATCTTTGAACTCCGGCCAAGGCAAAAGGAATCGAGCACGCGGCATCCGATGCCTATCGCCAACGCTGTTCAACCGGCCGACCGATGAACGCCAGTGTTCATCGGGTCGTGTCCTGCACGCAGGTCGCTAAGCAACCGTAAAGCGAACACCGTCGCGATTAGTAGTCTTCGTCGTCGTCCAAATCGTCGTCATCATCATCATCGTCGTCGTCGTCATCATCATCATCGTCATCAAAATCGTCGTCATCATCATCGAATTCATCGAAGTCTTCATCGTCCAAATCGTCATCGTCGAGTTCTTCGAGATCGTCATCGAACTCTTCGTCTTCAAAGCCTTCTTCATCGTCCCCGTCACCCGCCGGCTCCTCCTCATCGTCATCGTCGGCAAGCCGAGGGGAAATGACCGGACCATCGGTGATCGCGGTCAGCCAATCGGCGAAGGTCGTTTCTTCGTCGAGCATTGTGTTTGTCATAACTCCGAACCTTACTTTCCCTGTGGAAACTGGAAACTCGCCTATCGAGATTGAACCGCTCTGAGATTCTCCAAACGATGAACGCGGTTGCGCCGTAACTCACGTCGGCCAAAATGGTTGAACAGCGATGTTCACTTCCTCCGAAAGTTGCGCCACTGGATAGTCAAGTTTTCCGGCGTTGTCAAGCGGCTGGTTGCCCGGATTCTTAAAGAATTCACGCCCATGAGAATTCCGCTCGGTCCGACATCAAAATTTCACCAGCCGACGGACCAGCAGAACGATCATCTCCTCACCATCAATTCCGCTCCCAATCTCGGATTTTCCCAGCCAGAACGTGAGCCAAGCTGAGCCAGGACGGATTATCAAGACGACTGAAGGAGATCTGTCCGAATGCCGCCTGTTGAGATACAAGCCAAGTCGATTTTTTTTAAATTCAAAATTTCTGGTACAAACGTGTGAGGGGAATTTCAGTTTGCCGTAGAATCGGATGAGCTACCAAAATGGCGAGCCGCTCCACACTTGTGCAGATCGGCTTTCAATTCACCAAAAAGTTCTGCCAATCGTGAGTTCATCGCTTTTCGGACGCTTTGCATGACCCCGGTCGCCGCTGGCTGGAAACGAATCGGATTGCTGGTGCTGGGGCAGACGGCTCTGGGGTTGGCCATCGTCGGCGTCTTCCTGCCGCTGCTCCCAACCACCCCGTTTTTGCTGCTGGCGGCGTATTGCTTCCTCCGTTCGTCCCCCGCCGCCCATCTTCGTCTCGTGAAGCATCCTGTCCTTGGTCGTTTTCTGACCGACTGGCAACAGCATCGGGCTATACAAAAATCGGTCAAGTGGACAGCCGTCCTGACCGTGATCGGATTCGCCACGTTGACCTGTTATTTCGCCCCGCTCAACTGGCCGCTGCGATTGGTAACAATTCTCGGCAGCAGTGTCGGCTTGATCGTGATTCTGCGTCTCCCGGTCTTACGGCCTGGAACAGTGAAAAGCCCGGCCATAACACCGCCGATCTCCGCTCAAGACGCCGCGTGAGTTCCTGGCCGCCGTAGGGTGTGGTCGAGGCTCTGCGAGGCCCACCAATTGTGGCGTCCATCATCATGACGGTGGGCCTCGTCAAAGCACTCGGCCCACCCTACGGCTGTCCGTTCATCCCAATGACGGAGAGACAGGCTTCAAACTTCATTACGGCTGGCGGCCGGCGAGTGGCGCGTTAGAATTCACCCTGCAGGCGGGAAAGACCGGATTTCTCTGAATGTCGAGTTCGGGGGAATATTTCCGGCGGATGAAGTCTCTCATGAGTCACAGAGGTCAATATGACCGGTGATGTGCCGAGATTGCGGATCGAAGAGTTCATCCAGCGTCACCACTCGCTGTTGTATCGCTACGCGTATCGGCTGTCGGGTTCACGAGCCGACGCGGAGGATTTGACTCAACAAACGTATCTGATCGCGCACCAGAATTTGCATCAACTGCGTGATCCGTCAGCCGAAAAAAGCTGGTTATGTACAATTTTACGTCATGCCTATCTGCGGACCGCCACTCAACGACCGACGGTGATGCCCCTGGATGGCAGCGTTGAACCCCCGCAACCGGGACGGGAATCGACTTGTGATGAGGAAGCCGTGCAAGCGGCATTGGCGCGTTTGCCCGAGGATTATCGCACGCCGGTCATTCTGTTTTATTTTAAGGAGCTGAATTATAAGGAGATCGCCGACGTGCTGGCGGTTCCGCTGGGAACGGTCATGAGCCGACTGTCCCGCGGCCGAACGCAATTGAAGCGTTTACTGGAAGTTCACGATCCGGCCCCCACCCAAGAGCGAAATCCTGTTGCGGCCCCGCGCCAGTCCGCGACAAAGACGAAACCGTTGATTCCTGCATTTACCGATTGAATTGATCATGAATTGTGCCGAGGCACGCAGACGATTTTGCGAACAGACGCTGCCCCGCGGCGGCGAGGCGGAACCGGCGTACACCGAAGATTTCCGCCAGCATCTGGCCGCTTGCGCGGACTGCCGGTTAGAATTTTCCGAAGAAGTGGCCTACGATCGGACACTCGCCCGCCAAATGCAGGATGTCGCCATCCCGGCTGATCTACAGGCAGATTTATTGTTGCGTTTAGCCTGCGTCCGTGCTTTACCTGCGGAATCGCCCTCGTCAAACCGCTCGAGTGCGCGGCGAACGAGTTGGATGATCGTCGCGGCGTGCGCGGTGGTCCTCGCATTGTGCAGCCCGCTGGTCGTCTGGACATTTTTGCCGACATCAATTTCCCTGGCGGAATTTGAGCAGCTCATCGAACAATCCGCTTCCGTTGCTGACGGAACGCTATCTGCCAGCGGAGATCGCCCCATCGGATGGGCGCAACTGCCGGGAATAAGCGAACAAACCGCGCGACAGTTGGAGTCGGCTCCCACGCGGATTTCCGCTGTCACTTTCGATTGGCGTCCGCGCGGTTCAACCAACGCCACAGGTCGCCTGTGGGTCACGCCCGCCGCCCAAATGGCAGAAGGCCGCTCACTGCCCGGGCTGGCCAGCGCGGAGATGCGATACCGGCCACGGATCACGCACCTTGTCTGGCAAGAGGGTGGCATCGTCTATCTGCTGGAGATGAGCGACGATGTGGTGGCGTTGCGGCAATTGCGTGACGCCTTGCTGCGAACGCGCTCTCTCGCTTGATGCCATCCGCAGAATCGTGCTTTTCGGCTGCTCTTGCGGTCATTTTCTCGCTGGTACGGCCGATTGAGTCATCGTCCACAATCGGGCTGCCGATGCCAGATCAAGAGTCTTTGAAGTGTGATGGTGATCATTTTATCTGAGATGTCATGGCGAGCCTTCGCACAGCCCTGCTGCTGGCATGCTGCTGCGGAGTCGTCCCCGCCAGCCAAGGAGGGGCGAGCGAGCCGGTCTCAGCCGCCCAGGCAGTGCTGCGCGATCAGGCATTCGCGCGACAAGAACGGACCCGGCACCTGATTCAGGAACGCGCCCACGCTGTGGCCCAGGCGCGCTCGGCACGCATCTCCGCCCGCAAACAGGCGGGAATTTCGCTGCAGCGCCCGGTCATCGCGATGCCCTGGCAAACCCCGGCCCCAAACATCGAGCGAGTTGATCGCGGGATTCGGCTCGACCGTTGATCGCCATTCCAACATGCGCGCTGCGGAACACGACGCTCGAAATCGGGCCATGGTGCAGAATGTAGAGCACTTGCTCCGCAAGTGCAAAAACACTTGCGGAGCAAGTGCTCTACATTGTCAAACTCTATTGTCGAACTGCACCGCACCGCAAAACCGGGTTTACAGCACCTGCTTGATTCGCGCCAGGAAGTCGGCGTTGGTCGGATATTTCGCCAAAGTTTTAATCAACTGTTCCATCGCTTCGACGGGGTTCATCGAGATCAGGCTGCGGCGGAGCATCGTCACCCCTTCCAGCACGTCCGGGGCGAGAATTTTCTCTTCGCGGCGGGTGCCGGATTTGGCGATGTCGATTGCCGGCCAGATGCGGCGATCGGCAAGGTCCCGGCTGAGGACGAGTTCCATGTTGCCGGTGCCCTTGAACTCCTGGAAGATCGCATCGTCCATGCGGCCACCAGTTTCGATGAGGGCGGTCCCCACGACGGTCAGCGAACCCCCTTCTTCAAACTGGCGAGCCATGCCGAACATCTTCTTGGGTAAATCCATCGCCCGAATGTCTAAACCACCGGTGCCCGTGCGGCCCGAGTTGCTCCATTTGTTGAAGGCCCGAGCCGTGCGGGTGATGCTATCGAGCAGCACGAACACATCGCGGCCTTCTTCGGTCATGCGCTTGGCCCGCTCGAACACGAGCTGGCTGACGCGGATGTGGCTTTCGAGTTCCCGATCCAGCGACGAGGCGATCACTTCACCCCGCACCCGGCGTTTCATTTCGGTGACTTCTTCCGGGCGTTCGTCGATCAGCAGCACCATCAGGTAGATTTCCGGATAGTTCTTGCTGACGGCGTCGGCAATTTCCTGCAGCAGCATCGTCTTGCCGGACCGGGGTGGCGCGACCAAGAGTGCCCGCTGCCCTTTGCCGATTGGCGTGAGCAGATCCATCACGCGCATCGTGATGGGAGAGACACCGGTTTCGAGCCGAATTTGTTCGTGCGGCGTCACCGGAGTCAGGTTCTCGAAGTTCTTGACCTGCTCGTAGACTTCCGGCGTGCGGCCGTCGATGGTGTCGACAGATCGCAGGCGTGGTCCCTGACCGCGACTACCGACCGTCCCCTCACCGGTGACGATCACCCCTTCACGGAGATGATATTTTTCAATCAACGAGCTCGAGACAAACGAGTCGCTTTCCTGCGAGATGTAACCGGCCTTGGCATCGCGGAGGAAGCCGTAGCCTTTAGGGTGGAGTTCCAGCACTCCAATCACCGGGACGACTTGCTCTGGCCCACGCGGAGCGGACGGCGGTCCGTTATGTTGGCGCGGCCCATTGTTGTGTTGCGGACGACGCGGCCCGTTGTTCTGTGGGTACTGTCCGTGCTGTGAGCGCTGACGGTACGGTTGCCCCTGCCCTTGTCCGCCACCAGAGTTCGGACCAGAACCAGGGCCAGGACCACGACCATTGGCCGGGGGATATGTGTTCGGCCCCTCGTTGCCCTGCCGTCCGCCACGACGCCGCCGGCGACGGCGACGCTGGCCGTTCGGTCCGATGATACTGTCGTACCCGCCATCGCCACCGGCATTCTCGCCGCTGGCGTTGTTCTCGGTGAAGCCCTCGCCCGCTGGTGCGTCTTCCGATGAAGTGCGGGCAGCCGGGGCATCCTGGCGCTCGAAATCCATGTCGCGTTCGGAAGGTGGCGGCGGGGAGTTTTCCACCTCGGCGCGGGCGGCGGCGATTTCGTCGAACGCCTCCTCAATCACCGGGCGCGCTGGACTCTGCTCGGCCTCTTCACGGGCTTCGACGGAATCGTCAGTTTTCGTCACTTCTTCCGCACGTCGTCGCCGAGGTCGTGCAGGCCGTTTCGGAGGGCCAGAGCCGCGTTCCGCCATCTTCGATTTCCAATTTAAATCTGACTGTCAATTTCCCCGTCGGATGAAAATCCGCAGGGGAGTTTCTAAACATTACCACTCGCAGCCGACTCGAATCAGCCGCACTCGACCGCTGAATCACGACTCCCGCACGCAGCTCTGCTGACAGCCACGATTGTCGTGAATGTCTCGACCACCTGATTCGGGATTCTGAATCCGCCCGCGAGACTCTGGGCATCCGTCGTCACGCAGGACGCGCAGACCTGTCGGGTTCTGGTCGATGCTGAACGACAAAATTTTCTGTGCTTAACAAGCGAATTCTGAACTGCGAATCCCGCGGAGTGATCTCGCACAGCCGCAGTGCAAACCTTCCGTGATCAGAACCCAAACCGGCGGACCGCGGACCGAACATCGCGCCCGGACGGCATGTGTCAGCAAATTCCGTCAGAGCCAGCCTGCATCAGGCCTGACTTCCAACCGGCTTCCGCTAGACGCCCCCCACCTCATGATGACGTTGCGTGGAAATCACTTCCACGTCGCAAAACAACGGACCAAAGAGAGTGTGGACCTGTAGGCGTAAGATTCAGACGTTTGCGGTGTGACGGACATCATTCCGCTGACCCGACACGTTAATACGTTCTTGACGGGTCGTGTTGACCGTTGGCTGTGACCATTGCGCACCACCAACATATCTTGACTCTATGATATGGATGTAATCGATCATGTCAATTCAAGTCAATTGAGAAATTTCTCTTTTTTTCGATTTGCAATCGGTTCTGGCTCACCCCAGACCACCCTCGCTACACTGAGTCTCTTCATTACAACCTGAACCTGCCGCTGAAATGCAGTGGGATTTTATCGCGCGCGAAATTGTTCGCTTTGCACCGCTTCATTCGGAAAAACTTCATGTCCGCTCTGCCGAGTCGGTCTCGCATTCTCGTCGTTACGCTCTCACTCGTCTCCCTGCTGCAACCTGGCGCGATCGCTGCGGATGATCTCGCCGGCGGGTTTCGACTGCGGACACTGGCCATCACCGGTGCGCGGATCGTGTCACCGGGGGCCGCGGTCATCGAGCGCAGCGTGATTCTGATCCGCGCGGGCCGCATCGTCGCCGTGGGCACGGACATTGCGATCCCAATTGATGCCGAAGAACTGCGTGCCGATGGTTTGACCGTTTATCCCGGGTTCCTCGACGCCGCCACGACGAAACTACTCGATCCCGCCGCGGTGCCAAACGTGCGGGAAGTCGTCGCGGAGGAAACCGGCAAGTCAGCATTGGCGGCAATGCGCGACCAATCCCGGCCCGGGATCACCCCCGAGTTTCTTGCGGCCGAGCATTTGAAGCCTCCAGCTGACGAACTCGAACGCTTTCGCCAGGCTGGATTCGCTGCCGTGCATGTCGTGCCCACGGGTCGCACCGTCAGCGGGCAATCGGCGATTATTAACACCGCGACCGCGCCATTGAGTGAGACGCTTTTCGCGGCCGACCCCTTCCTCGCCCTGCACCTGACGGAGCGCGGTGGCGGCGAGTACCCTTCGACACTGATGGGCGTGACGGCTCAATTGCGGCAGGCGTTTCTCGACGCCGAGCATCGGCGGCAACTGCGGCCACGACTCCCCGCCGATCCCTTGTTGGACCTGCTGAGTTCCGTGCAACAGCAAAAGCTGATAACGCTCTGGTCCTTGCAATCGCGCGATGATCTGGAGCGGACCCTGAACTTCGCGAAAGAGCAAAGTCTTTCGCCCCTCCTGTGGTGCGGTAACGAGACGTTTGCGACAACCAATGAGATACCCCGCGCGGCGATGTCGCTGATCTGCCAGGTCGACTTCGGGGATGAACCCGCGGTCGATGCGGCGGCTCCTGGCCCGGTTTCCACGACCACTGTGAAAGACTGGCCGGAACCGCTGCGCGTTCGCGAGGCCCGCCGCGCGGAATGGCGACGACGCATCCAGCAGCCTGCGGCGCTGCGTGCCGCGGGACATCGGCTCGCGTTTTCCAGTCGCAACGTGAATTCCTCAGCCGATGTCATCAAAGGTGTCCGGCAGGCGATTCAAGGGGGCTTATCGCCGGAAGCGGCTCTGGCCGCGCTGACGTGCGATGCCGCCGACATGCTGGGACTAGGCACGCAGATCGGCCGGATTCAGCCGGATCGACTCGCCTGCCTGACCATTATGACGGGCCCGCTGGAACACGCCGAGGCCAAGGTCCGCTACCTGATCTTGCCCGATCGGAGGTATGAATATCATCGCGACGCCACGCCCTTGCCCGCCGCCACACCGCCAGCCGCACCGATTCCAAATCTCGCGGGAACTTGGACGGCCAGTATCGAGACGGCCGATGGAAAATTGGCCGCAGAGATTCGGCTCGAACAGAACGACCGAAAGCTACAAGGAACCTTCTCCAGCCCAGTGGGCAACGGCCGCATTACCGCCGGTGAGGTTCGCGAGACAACGCTGACTTTCACCGTCGCGATTGGAGCCGGAGAGAAGTCCATCACCCTGACGTTTGATGGCCAGATCATGGGCGACACGCTAACGGGCACGATGAAATCGCCATTCGGCGCGATCACCCCCTGGACGGCGACTCGCATGGCCGTAACGAATCCAGTGTCCGCATCCGCTGTGCAACTTACAGGGTTGGAGACTGAAGCGGCTCCGAATTCAACGGAGGAACTTCCGACGGAACTGGCGGACGACCGTCGCGCGCGGC
>Ga0335397_10001193_pt1 | contig 35314 bp, 25 predicted proteins | sample MAT04_FD_205740 | JGI IMG/M metagenome (GOLD analysis project Ga0335397, IMG submission 205740) | Freshwater microbial communities from Lake Fryxell liftoff mats and glacier meltwater in Antarctica - MAT-04 (spades assembly) (version 2) ... | reverse complement strand
GTCGACCTGGCTGGAACTTTGTCCTCGTCGGGAATCTGGTCGAGCATTCGGACCCCCGTTCTGAAGCCGAACGCGCAAGATGCGTGGACTTGCCCAACGTGCATTTCCTCGGCGCCAAGCCGGTTGACGGCGTCCCGCAGTATCTTGTCAACATGGATGTCAACCTGATGTTCTACCGGTTGTCCAGTCAGAGTTGGGTTACGTCAGGATACCCACTAAAATTGCACGAATACTTGGCTGTGGGACATCCGGTTGTGAGCGTTGACTTACCGACAGTCCGCCCCTTTGCAGACGTAGTTCGGATCGCCGATGGTGTTGAAGATTGGCTCGTGGCCATTCAAGAGGCTTTGACGGAAGGGGGGCGTGGTTCCCCAGCGCAGCGGCGTACAGTGGCTTCTGAGAATGGATGGGAGCAACGCGTCCGGAATCTGAACGCGTGGCTTGCGAAGTTGGTTGCGTCTGGATCGGCAAAGCCGTGAATAAGCATTCGATTTGGCAATGCCCGTTCGCTTGCAAGCTCTCGAGCTGTTCGGACTTACCAACTTTATCAAGGCAAGAGACGGTACGCGATCACCAGTGCAGCGACGATCCTCGTTATCAATCGTATTGGCCGTTGCACCGTATCGCACAATCAGCTTAATCATCCATGCTGTTCAATTCGTACTCGTTCTTGCTCGCTTTCTTGCCGGTTACGCTTTTCGGCTTCTTTCTATTTAGCCGATTGGGCAAGGTCAGCGGAGCCGCATGGTTGGCTGGCTGCTCGCTCTTTTTCTATGCGTGGTGGGACTCGCGCTATGTCTTTCTGCTTCTCGCATCCATTTGTGGTAATTATCTGGCCGGAAGCCAGATCGCCCGGAGGGCAGGCACGGCAACCGGTCGGCGAGCACTCATGCTGGCAGTCGCCTGCAACCTGACGCTACTGGCCTATTACAAATACGCCGACTTCTTTCTCGGCAGCCTAAACGTTGCTTTAGGAACAGAATGGCCAATCCTCGGAATTGTTTTGCCAATCGGGATTTCGTTCTTTACTTTCACTCAGATTGCATTTCTGGCAGACGCCTATGCTGGCAAAGTGAATGAGTATCGTTTCGTTCACTATGTACTCTTCGTCTCTTATTTTCCGCACCTTGTTGCTGGCCCTGTATTGCATCACAAAGAAATGATGCCGCAGTTCGACGAGGACAAGAATTATCGTCTATCGACAGCAAACATTTCTATTGGACTGACTATCTTCTCTATCGGGCTTGCAAAGAAGGTACTCATCGCCGACAGCTTGGCGGCGTATGTCGGCCCGGCGTTCGCTCCACAGGCCGAGCCGCTCTCGTTATTCCTCGCGTGGGGTGGCGTCCTTGCCTATACATTTCAACTCTACTTTGATTTCTCTGGCTATTCGGACATGGCCATCGGCCTTTCCAGGCTCTTTGGCATTCGCCTACCCATAAATTTCAATTCACCATACAAGTCACGCAACATTTCGGAGTTCTGGCGCCGATGGCACATGACGCTCTCGCGATTTCTCCGCGATTACCTCTACATCCCGCTTGGAGGCAATCGATGCGGCGCCTTTCGCAGGCAAGTGAACTTGCTGACCACCATGGTCCTCGGCGGCTTTTGGCATGGCGCGGGATGGACCTTTGTCATTTGGGGCGCGCTTCACGGCATCTTCCTAGTGATCAACCATTCATGGCAACGCATCTGCCCTCGAATTCCGTTTCGCCTGCCGCCGAGGTTGGCGCACATACTTGGTATTGCGGTCACATTCATTTGCGTTGTAGTCGCGTGGGTCTATTTTCGCGCACCTGATCTTGCAACCGCGAACCGGTTGCTGGTTGGCATGGTGGGCGGCTGGGGGGTTGCGTTGCCAGAAAGTATTCTTTCGCGCATCGGGCCAATGAGGGCGATTCTTGAGACGGTAGGTGTCCGTGGCAGTCTTGGAGGAGGAACAGTTTTTGCGGAAACGTGGTTATGGGTTGCCGGGGCCGCCTTGATTGCATTCCTTGCGCCCAATACCCAGCAAATCATGGCCCGATTCTCGCCGGCGCTTGCGGTTGAGGATCTTCAGGACAACGCAAGTGAAAGAGGCTGGGCGTGGTTTCCTTGCAGGTGTCACGCGATAGCGATCGGTGCGCTGCTGGCATTGGGTATTCTCGCGATTAGCCGCCCTACAGAGTTTCTCTACTTCCAGTTCTGATGTTGAAAGCCGCGTCACCACTTTCTTTGCCCGCCTATATGCGCTGGGTGATGATTACGACGGTTGCTTTTGTTGTCGTCGTAGCTCTCTTCAATGTCATGATCGATCCGCTAGGTGTCTTCGGCTCGCCAAAGATCGTCGGGCTGAACGCGATCAAGCCTCATTTGGATCATCACAACGAACTGGTTCGGTGGCAGGCAGCGCGCCGACTTTGTCCCAACACCGGCATATTTGGCAACTCCCGCGCTGAGATCGGGTTTGACCCAGAGCATGACCAGTTTGCTCGCAACGGGCTTGTTGCCTACAACCACGCCATACCGGGCACGGGCGCCAACATGGCCTACCGTCAGATCGAAAGGCTGAAAGCTGCTGGATGTTCTGCTAGAACCATCCTACTGGGTGTCGAGTTTTTCGACTTTCTGGGCGGCGCCAAGCCTCGCGAAAAGTCACTCCTCAAAGTACGCAGTGAATCTCAATTGGATGGAATGTTCTTTGCCGAGACTGTGTTCTCCCTTGCGGGACTGCGGGACTCATTAGCGACCATTGCGCTCCAGCGCGCCCCATTTCCTGCTGTTCTGACTGAGCGTGGGTTTAATCCGCTGCAGAACTACACACTCGAGGTACAACAGAGCGGTCAATACCTTTTGTTTCGCCAGCGGGCGGAGGAGAATCTTCGCAATTGGTCGCGATTGCCCAGGCGATTGTCGCCGCTCGAAGGCGGCGTATCAGACGACGAACAGTCGGTCGACGCAATTTTGGTTCAAGCAGCCGAGAGTCAAAGCACGGTGTTCTTGATCATTTACCCTTATCACGCGCAGATCCGCGTGATGATGGAACTGTTGGGTCTTGGCGAGTTGTTCTCGGAATGGAAGAAGCTGATAGTTGCGATCGCTACGGTTCACACTGATGCGGGCCAAAAGGTCGAGGTATGGGATTTCAGCGGGATCTCGCAGCAGACGCTGGAAACCATTCCGGCACCTGGCGACAGAGAGACAGCAATGGAGTACTTCTGGGAGTCCGGACACTTCAAGAAGGCGCTCGGTGACTTGGCAATCGCGCAACTGCTGGGCGGCCAGAGTGGGTTCGGGAAGAAGCTAGACCGTAGCAATGTCAATGAATTTCTTGCCATCGATCACGTCCGAGTTCAGACCATTCTGACAACGCCGTCACCGTTGCTCCGTGATGTCAAGGAGATACTCGACCGGCAAAACGCCCGGTAGCCTGCCTGTAGCGGCTGCCGAATTGAAGTTGACGGACGGGTGCCTGGGGCTTCAAACCAGTCGCGGAAATCTAAGCGATCGCACAAAGCGAAAACGATGCCACGGCCCCGAGGGCTAAAGTGGCGGTGCCGGCGCCACCGAACCCGACCTGATGATGATCTGCCCGATCCAAACCTTTCCTGTCGGGTGGCGCTGGGTCAGGCTCTTGCTCGTCATGAACGTGGTCCAGGCAAACGTACCGTACTTCGCTGTTGCGGTCTGCCCCTCGAAGTTCTGGTAGTTACCGACGCGCAGCACGATCCCCGACTTGCGGTGCAGCAATTGCATGGCGCCACTGGGCATCGCACCCCAGTACTCGATCGTCGAGTTCGTGAAGCCGTGGATGTACTCGTCCACCAGCAGCGGCTCGTTGGCGATCGTGCCCGTCAGCCCACTCAGCGTGAGCGTGGCCTGCTGCAGCACCCCTTTTGTGGTTGCCAGCGCGCTCAGCGCGGGCGTCCAGGTGGCGCTGGTGCCGTTGCGCACCGTGACGTCGCGCACGTCGCCGTTGGCGAAGGTGAAGCCGAAGAAAGTCGCGTCCGCGCGGCTGGCGGTCAAGGTGCCCAAGGTGGCGCCGTCCACCCCGGCGGTGAAGTTGAGTGTCGTGCCGCCCGCGGATTGACCCGTGGTGCAGGGTGTCGGCGCCGGCAGTGGCGGACTCCACGAGACCGCGGTTCCATTGGTGATCGTTACGGTGCGGAACTGGCCGTGCGAGAAGTAGCAGCCGAAGCTGCCGTTCACCGCCGCTGCGGTCAGCGTGCCGGAGGAGGCGCTGTCCACTGCTGCGGTGAAGTTGAGCGTCAGCCCCGGGCCCTTGGTGGCGATGATGGCGTCGATGGTCCCCGTCGTGGCGCCGCGGATGCGGATCTTCTTCGGCGCAGCCGCGGGTGGGTTGAAGTGCTCGATGTAGCTGTCGTTGGTCAGCAGGATCTGGTTTGCCGACAACCGCACCGCCGGCACGTTCAGGTAGCCGTCGCCCAGCGTGCTCAAGCCATGCCCCCGCGGGCCCAGGATGAAATGCAGCATCAGCGTGAACCACTGATCCACCGGATACTGGAAGCAGGTGCTCTTGTCGGTGTAGCCCAGACCGCCAATCTGGCGCTGGCAGGCAGCCACATGCGGGCTCTCGTTGCCGCGGTTCTGATCGGTGTAATAGCTGCTGTCCTGGCCGCGCGTGGTGATCGGGAAGTAGCCCGGCTTGCCATGATAGGCACTGGGGTTCTTCCAACCATAGTTGGCGGGATAGGTGCTGTCGCGCGCGAACGGCGCGATCAGGTTTGCTTCACCCTCGAAGTCTGAATGCGTATACGCGATGGTGTTCTGGTTGAAGGATGACCCAACACCCTGGAAGCCGTAAAGTGAACCGTTCGGCACCCAGGACAAACCCGTCTGCATGCCCTCGCCGCACAGGATGTGCTTATAGGTTGTGCTGCCTGGCACGTCGCCACCGCTGCGGTCGGAAAAACCGAAGGTGGCGTAGGTCGCATCCATGCGCGTGCGCCACTGAATCCAGAATTCGCTGTTTTCACCGAACTGGTCGGCGTAGTCGTCGATGCTGATGCGCCATTCGTCCGCGCGCTCACCCATGCCGCCGGTGGCAAAGTCGGGCACGTCCCAACGCAGCGATGCGGTCGAACCGGAGGGAAAGACAGTCGTGTCGATGTTGCGCACCGAAGCGAACTGATCGTCGTTCTTCGCCCAGCAGGTGATCTTGGGTGAAGCCTTCAGGCTGCCCCACTTCCAGTCGCCACCGTTGGCAGGGGGCGCTGAAAAGTCATAGGCAACGACCACGCCGGATGCCGTGGACCGGGTTTGCCACGATTCCGCATTTTGCGGCGGTGGGGGTGGCGGTGGTGGTGGCGGCGCAGGCGTAGGCGCAGGCGCAGGCGGCGGTGAGGGAGAGGGCGGCGCTGGCGGCAGCGATGGAGGCGGCGGTGAAGACGAAGGAGGCGGTGGTGCCGGCGAGGGTTCCGGCGTCGTCGCGGTCGCGTCGGGTCCGCTGGAGCCGCCTCCGCAGCCGACGACGGAAGCGGCAATTGCCCCTGTCCCCGCAATCAGGATGTTTCTTCGTGTCGTCATGGCAATCTCACACTTTTCATTAGCGCCCCGCCACTTGCGACGGCGTAAAGATCTCGGTCGGCGCATAAGGCGCTTTCAGCAGTACCAAGCCACGAAGGGAGGAAGACCATCGCATCCGGCTTTGTGGATGCAGTGGCGAGCCGCTCGTGGCCTCCCACGGCGCGGCCGTGACCGGCCCGGTGAACAGCTCCGTGGACCAGGCCCAGTTGCCGAAGCGGCCTCCAGTGGGCTGCAGGTAGTAGAGCCGGGTCGGTTCGTAGGTGCTGGCGGAAGCAAAAGCCCGCATCGGTGGCACGTATTCCAGGCCGCAACTCAACAGGTCCGGCGTGCTTCCTCGCACGGCCACTTCAACCCACCCGGTCGCCAGATCGTCCGGGTTCAGAACCCAGGCACGGTTTGTCGTCGTGACCTGATGCTGGTCGACCATGACGTAACAGTCCAACTGCTCGTGGTAGCCGATGCTCTGAAAAATCTCGGTGTAGGGCCAGTTGCGAACGCCGTGATCCGTCCAGCTGGCCGTGCGGTCATTGGCCGGTATCGTGCTGATGGTCGAATTGAAGGACAGCGGAATGCGCACGATGCGGTTGCGACTGGCGTCGAAATGACAGTAGCGCGGCTCCGGCGTGAAGATGTGGTTGTTGCCGTAGCGCTCCCATGCCCCTGCGCCCCCGTTCAGGGACCCCTTCCAGCGGTGTCCCTGCCCGGATCTGCCCGCCGCAAAGCCAATGGCGCCGCTGATCGGGAGCATCAGATCATCGCCAACCGTGATGAGGTGGAAGAACGTGTGCTGCGAGGCCGGGCGCTGCGCACCGGGCGTCCACTCGCCATAGGTGTCGGCAATCGCCCTGCCGTTGGCTTCGGCCGAGCAGGGCAACAGTACTTCCCAGTTGCCAGTACTCAGGTCTTGGGCATAGTGACCGTCATCGAAGGAGTCGCCGTGACCGCCAGCGGCCCCAAGGCTGATCTTGTTGCGCCAGATGGTCGAGCCGCAGAAGGCCCAAATGCCGGCCGGGCCGAGCAGTCGGCCATTCGCAGCGTCCAGACCCTCTGCCGAAGCGGTGCGAACGGCATTCAGGAAGGCGACGAAGTTCTGCGTGCCCAGCTGCCTGAAGGTTCCGCCCGACACTGAAACGGGTGGGTCTGGTGGCGGTGGTGGCGGTGGCGGCGGCGCAGGCGGCGGAGGGGGCGCAGGCGGCGGCGGAGGAGGAGGCGACGGCGGGGGCAGCGGACTTGGCGAAGGCGCTGGAGGCGGTGAAGGCGCCGGTAGAGGCTCCGGGGTGCTCCCCGTGGGTTCGGTGGCGCTGGATGGCGAGCCGCCGCCCCCACACGCGGCCATGGACGCGGTGACCACACCTGCCCATGCAACAAAAAGTCTTCTACGAGTTGTCATCCAGTCCTCAGCGGTTCTCTCTAACGCAAGCAGGGCCTGCCGCATCGCGGTTAGCTTGAGCAGGCCCATGGGCCGCGCTCTTGACTGTCACCACACAGAGAATTGTCGAACCGAGGGCCGCAGCGATAAGCGACGAAGAACGGGGTGAATCCGGAAAAGCGTGAGTAGTTGGCTTCGGCTGCGAGGGTAGTTGTAACGGCTGGTTGCCAGTGCCGCACCAACTGAGTTAAAGGGCAAGGGCGCAGCGACTCGCAGGCGATTCAATGCGATGAATGCGGCTTGCGGCCCGTGCTCACTCCTGGATACGAAAGCCCGGTGCGTGGGACTGCAGCCACTGCTCAAGCATCATGAGGATCCAGACCATCTCGCCGTAGTAGCCCGGCGCTTCGACCAGGCGCTCGCTGATCAGTGGCCCCACGAAGTCCTGGCGCACGATGCCGCGGCCCGCCAGACTGGCCAGCGATGCAACGGCCAGCCGATTCAGCGCCGCATGCTTCGTTGCCCACTGGCCAAAGGGCAAGCCGAAGCCGTGTTTCTTCTTGGTTATGACTTCGTCGGGCAGGAAGCCGCGCAGCGCTTCCTTGAAGAACCAGCGCAATTGCAGGCGCTTGAGCTTGTACTCGCTGGGCAGGCGCAGCGAAAACTCGAGCAGGGCATCGTCCAGGAACGGAAATCCGACCTCCACCCCCGCCAGCGCGGTGGTGCGGCAGACCTTGGGCAGGTCGTTCTCGGCCAGCGTGTAGCGCCAGTCGAAGGCCAGCAGGCGGTTGATGGGGCTGCCTTGGCGCACGCTGTTCCAGACCTCGCGCTGTTCTTGCGCGGGCCCGGCAAGGTCGATGCGCCGCAGAAACTGCGGTGCCAGCACCGAGTCCACGCCAAGCCGAAGCAGCAGGTTGAACATCTGCAGTCGGTCTGGCAGCGGCACCTTGGCCTGCGTGACGTAGCCCGAGGCGCGGCGCAGCAGCTGCACCTTGCTGGCCGCAGGCTGGCGCAGGATCGGCTCCATGAGGTGGGTTCGAAGCGCGGCGGGCACCCGGTCGTACCAGCCGAACATGCGTTGCAGGGCATAGCGGGTGTTGCCACCGAAGAGCTCGTCGCCGCCGTCGCCAGCCAGCATGAGATCGACCCCGTCGGCCTTGGCGACCTTGGCGCAGTAGTACGCCGGCAGTGCTGAAGAATTGCCGAAGGGCTGGTCGTAGGCGGCGGCCACCGTGGGGATGCCGCGCACCAGGTCATCTGGCGTGACGTAGTACTCGTGGTGTTCGGTGCCGAAGTGGCGTGACGCGAGGCGCGCGAACTCCATTTCGTCATAGCCGGCGGCGTCGAAGCCGATGGAATAGCTGCGCGCAGGGCTTCCGGTGACGCGGCCGAACATGCCGGCCACCGTCGAGCTGTCGGTGCCACCGCTGAGAAAGCAACCCACGCGGTGCGGGTCCATCGCGCCGACCTGTGTGCGCACGGCGGCCTCGACGAGTTGGCGAAATTCGCCGATCTGGTCGGCCAGGGGTTGGCCCTGCCGTTCGTCGAAGGACGGCGTCCAGTACGGCTGCACACTGAGCGTGGTGCCTTCAAACACGGCGCTGTGCCCTGGCGGCAGGCGGCACACGCCCTGGAACACGGTGCGCGGCGAAGGGATGACGTGGAAGAACAGGTAGTCGAAGATCGACTGCGGGTCGAGCTCGCTGTGGGCGTCGGCCAGAGTGTCGGCACGCTCGGCGAAGCGCAGCTGCCCGCCGTCGATGCGGTAGCACATCGATCGCGTTGCAAAACGGTCCACGGCCATGAAGACACGGCCGCGCTCGTCGCGCAGCGCCACCGCGAAGTCGCCAGCCACGCCGGCCGCCGCCTGCGCGCCGTGGCGCGACCAGGCTTGCCGCCATGCTGCCAGCGGCCCTTCGCGGGCGGCCACGGCGGCCAGCGCCGTGTCCGTGAAGCGCGGCCGGCCGAGGCAAAAATTGTCGCCGGCCGGGTTGTTCTGGTTGGGTTCGGGTGCGGTCATTGCGGTGCTGTTTTCAATGGGGCTGGTTCAATGGGGAAGGTTCAATGGAACTGGGGGCTGGGCCCGCGTGGCGGCGACAGCAGCAACGATGGCCGCTGCCGGGGCGAGAAGGACAGGTGCACAAACGGAGACATGGTCAGGAAGGCCACCTGCAGCGGCCCTGCACACAAGAAAGTCGCGTTGCCACAAGCGATGGTTCCCAGCCGCCGGTGGGCCGCGATCGATGCCGGATTGAAGGCGGAAATACGGCTGAAAGACCACTGCACGCGCTGTGCCGCGAGGTGTGCGTCGACAGCCTGCCACAGCCTGGCCAACGTGCGCCCAAGGCGAAAGCGCGCTTCGACATGGACGTCGAAGTCCCAGACGCTTTCTTCAGGCGCAGCCATGACGTAACGGCAGCGAACTTCGTCCTCGTCGTAGGCCTTGCGCTGGAACCAGATGAAACCGGCAAACGTGGCGCCGACGCAAGCGCTGAAGCATTGCGCGCCGTTGGCATAGCGCGCGCGGATGACCTGCGGCGGGCGCGGGAACTGCGCCAGCAATGGGCTTTCCGGGGGCGTGGCTGCCACCACCGTGTTGCCGTCTGGCCGCAGAGCCTGCAGGCGGCCCTGGCCGATCGGTTGCGCCACGAACAGATAGCGCCGCAGCCGCACCGCGCCGAAGCTGCCTCTGGCGAGCAGCCGGTCCAGGGTGTACAGCAGCGCATTGAACAAGCCTAGCGTCGTCACCGTCTGGCGCCACCAACGCCACGGCTGGGTGATGAAGTCGCTGAGTGACATTGAGGGTCGGGTGGCCAGTGTGAACGCGCATGGCGATGAGCCAGTCAGGATGACATGGTTCGACAGCGGCCTTGGCGGCCGCAGCCATCGAAATGGCGACGCGCGGCAATTCGCCACGCTTCTTTGGCGGGCTGGCCGGCCGATTGCCGATCCACCGGGCCACCTGTGTCATCATTTTTGCCGCTCGCGCGCTTTCGCTGCGGGCCCAGTTCCGAAAGGCTCCCGCACCCCAGGGTGCGTCCCATCCGCGGGCAGGAACTGCCGACACCTAGGACTTGATCAATGCGTTCGAAATGGGCGTTCGCTGGCGGCGCCTGGGCTGCGCTGGGTAGCGTCGCTGTGCTGTCGCTGCTGCTGGCCGGCCTGGCCGTGGTCTTGTGGACCTTGTATCCCGTGTTCTTCCACGCCCATGTCCGTGTGCCGCTGCCGTCGACGCAGACCGTGCAGGCCCTGCGCAGCGCGCCCGACGAGGCCACGCTGGCAGAGCTGTCCGCCCAACGGCCGCTGGGCGCCAGCCTGCCGCCGGGGCGCGATGCCGTGGTGCTGGCCGAGCGCTGGTTGGCGCTGTACCGCGACAAGGGCGCCGACGACAGCCACCCGATCGCGCCGTCGATCGACCCGGCCGAACTGGGGCAGGACAAGGGTGTCGGCGCGTTGCCCTTCAACAGCCTGTACGGGGCCGACGTGCTGGTGCAGGCCTTCCGCGCCAGTGGCGATGCCCGCTACCTGGGCACCGCGCGCGACCTCATCCGGGGCTATGCGCGTATGGAAAGAACAGCCTGGCGCGAACGCAGTTTTCTCTGGAACGACCATGCGATTGCCGCCCGTGTCGGCGTGATCATTCGCTTCTGGGCCAGCTACCGTGCGCACCCGATGTTCGCGCCGGGCGATGCGGCAGAAATCCTGCAGCACGCCGCCCGCTCGGCGGAGTTGCTGGCCATGCGCTCGCACTTCACGGCCTGGTCCAATCACGGTGTGATGCAGAACATCGCGCTGTTGCAGTTGGCCGCGGCATTCCCCGGACTGGTCGACGGGCCGTCGCTCAGCCAAACGGCATTCGAACGATTGGCGCTGCAGTGGCGTTACTACATCAGCGTTGAAGGCGTGGTGCTCGAACATTCGGCGGGCTACCACCTCGAAGGCCTCTCGCTGCTGAAACTGGCGCTGCGCGGGCTGGAGCTCAACCGCCTGGCTGCCCCGCCGCAGTGGCGCGAGCAAGTGCGCCTGGCCGATGACTTCCTGGCCCGGCTGACGCGGCCGGATGGCACCCTGCCAGCCTACGGCGATACCCGCGTCCAGGTGGCGGCGTCTTCGCATCCGCAAGCGGCGAGTGAAACCGCGCCCGCAAGCGGTGCTCTCAAGACCTACCCGCTGTCAGGATATGCGGTGTGGTCCGCGGCCGCGGCCTCTGGCGCTGCAGGCAGCCACAGCGTGGCCACCTGGTCGTACTTTCCGGGGCTGGCGCACAAGCATGCCGACGAGACGGCGCTGGTGCTGTGGGCTGGTGGGCGCGGCTGGGTCACGCCCTCGGGCTACGCGCCTTACGCTTCGGTTTATCGGCAGCCGGTGGAGGGCTGGCTGGGCAGCAATGCGCCCCATGGCGAGAACGAACGGGCAGACCCTGTGCGCCGCGCCGCGCTGCTGGGGGCCGCGTCATCGCCGTTGTCGGTGCTGGTGGACGTGCAACGTCGCACACCCGATGGTGTCGGGTACCGGCGCCAGATCGTCAGCCTGGCGGACCGCTTGTGGCTGGTCATTGACCAGCCACTGGGCGCCGCGCCGTGGCCCACGACCGAGACGCTGTGGACCTTCTATCCCGACCTCTCGCTGGCGCCCCGCGGCGATGGACGCTTCGTTCTGCGGGACCCAAAAGGCTTGGCGATGTCGGTCGCCATCACCTCTGGCGGCGGTGCGGCCCAGGCGAGCATGCATGCGGGCAGCCGCCAGCCGTTTGCGGGCTGGTTGGCCACGGATGAAGGCGTGGTGCCGGCTCCGGCGCTGCGCGTGCTGGCGCCTTCAGGCGCTTGGACGGCCACGGTCTTCGACACCCGTGGATCAGCTGCCGTCGTGGCGGTGCTGCTCACCGACGGCGAAAACTGGCAGGCCGAAGGCGACGACTGGACGATTCGCCGCGAAGGGGCCAGGCTCGTGGTGCGCCTGGGCGAACAACAAGCCGTGGCGCCGGTCGTCGCGCCCGCAGACATGACAGCGCAGCGAAACGCCATCGAGCAAGGCCTGAAGGCCGCGCTCAGCGCCTACCCGAAGTACCGCAATGTCGATGAGTACCGAATGCGCATGGCTGGCTGGCTTGGCGCTTTGTGGGCGGCGCAGACGCTGGGCTACTTCGCACTGCGCCCGTGGCTCAGGCGGCAAGGCTGGACGACGGCCGTGCAGGCGATGATCGCGCTCTTCTGGAGCGCCGCCGCGATCTGGCTCGGCACGGTCTACTTCGCCCGCTGAAGCTGCCCCGGCCCAACCCAAAACCCAAGCAAGGAAAGCGCGACACACGATGTGCGGATTGGTAGCGATGCTGATGCTCGGCGGCGGCGTGCCCGACACGGCCCGGGTCACCCGGATGACGGACGCCATCCGCCACCGCGGCCCTGATGACAGCGGGATCCTCGTCGAGGGGCCGGTGGCGCTGGGTTTCCGGCGCCTGTCGATCCTGGACCTGTCGCCCAACGGCCACCAGCCGATGCAGGCCGCCGAAGGCCAGGTGAGCGTGGTCTTCAATGGCGAGATCTACAACTACGTCGAACTGCGCCAGCAACTGGTCGCGCTCGGCCACAGTTTCCGCTCCAGCGGCGACACCGAGGTGCTGCTGCACGCCTACCTGCAATGGGGCAAGGACTGCGTCAGACGGTTCAATGGCATGTGGGCGTTCGTCATCCACGACCAGCGCAGCGGCACGCTGTTCGGCTCGCGCGACCGTTTCGGCATCAAGCCGTTGTTCCGCTGCACCACCCCCGGGGCTGTGGCATTCGCCTCAGAGATCAAGGCCATCCTGGCCGGCGGCCTGGTCCGTGCCCAGCCGCAGACCACCAAGGTGGCCAACTACCTGGTCGACAACCGGCTCGACGACGGCGAAGACACCTTCTTCCAGGGCATCGTCAACGTGCCGGCGGCGCACTGCTTCGAGCTGGACCACGCCGGCCACTACCGCCAGTGGTGCTACTGGTCGGTTGACGAGACCGTGTCAGCACCGGCCGACCCCGCGCAGGCGTTTGCCGACCTGTTCGAAGACGCCATGCGCCTGCACATGCGCAGCGACGTGCCTGTGGCCGTGCATCTGTCCGGCGGCCTGGACTCGACCGCCATCGTTTGCGCGTCGGTGCGTGTGCGCAGCGCGGCCGGTGCCAGTGGTGCCTTGGCCGCGTTCTGCTACATGGACCCGCGATTCGACGAGCGTGTGTATATCGACGCCACGCTGCAGCAGACCGGTGCGGCGATGACGGCCCTGCAGTGCACGCCGCGGCAACTCTGGGACACGCTGCCGATGGCGCTGCGGGCCCACGACGAACCCCTGCACTCGATGACGCCGCTGGTGGGTTACCAGCTGATGAAGCTGACGGCACAACACGGCATCAAGGTGGTGCTCAACGGGCAGGGTGCCGACGAGACTCTGGGCGGCTACGGCAGCTACTTCCAGAACTACTGGCAGTCGCTGCTGGACCAAGGAGCCTTGGGTTCGCTGTGGTCGGAACTGAAGACCTGGAGCGGCGCCAACAAGGCGGCGATGATGCCCACGGTGCTGGGTGTGCTGCGTCGCCATGTGCAGGCGGCGTTGCGGCGCGTGCCGCAGTACCGCCGCCTCAGCCAGGCGCGCTGGCGGCGGCACCTGGATGAGCTGGACTGGCTGGCGCCGGCCGTGCGGGAAGGCGCCACGCCGCCGGACTTCCCGGGCCACGATCTGGACTCCGCGCTGGCATGGTCGGTGCAGCGCGACCCCTTGCCCACCTACTTGCGGGTCGAAGATCGCAACGCGATGGCACATTCCATCGAAGGCCGCGTGCCTTTCCTCGACCACCGGCTGGTCTCGCTCGCCTTTTCGCTGGCGCCTGATTGGCACCTGCGCGGCACCTTGAACAAGTTCGTCCTGCGTGAGTCGATGCGCGGCCGCATCCCCGAGCTGGTGCGCGCGCGCGGCGACAAGATGGGCTTCCCGACCGCCGCCTCGGAATGGCTGCGCGACGAGCTCTACGAGCCCGCGCGCGAAATCGTCAACGACCCGGCGTTCCGGGCCTCAGGGGCGGTGGACGGGGCCTGCGTCGCGCGCATGCTTGACGTGCACCGTGCCGGTAGCGCTGACCACTCGGCGGCGGTGCTGCGGGCCGTGCAGTGGTTTCTCTGGCAGCGCGACCTGGCGGCGTGACGCGGCTTCTGGCGCTTCAGACGGCGCTGCCCAGCATCCCGGCCAGCACCGCCGTGCGCTGCATGCGTGAAGCGCGCGCCACGGCTTCTTCCGGCGGCAAACGTGCGCTGCCGTCGCCCACCGCCTGAAGGAAGCCCGGCAACAACGACACGATGTCGTCAACGGACTCCAGCTTGGCGATGGCCTCGACACCGGCGTCGCGCATCACCGCCGCCGTGTCGCCGATCGGGTCCGCCAGGCACAGGATGGGGCGCTTCGCCCGGAGGTATTCATAGACCTTGGCGGGGACTTGTTCGTTGCAGTTCTCACCCTGCATGGCCAGCAGCGCGTCGGCGCGCAACATCTCGGCCAGGGCCTGGCGGTAGGGCAGCGGCGGCAGCGTCTCGATAAGCGCCTGCACGCCATGCTGCGCCGCCAACTCTTGCAGCAGGCCGTCGTGGACTGCGGCGCGGAAGCGCAAACGCAGGCCGCGTGCCGGCAAGCGCCCTGCGCGCTGCAACTGGCCGAGTGCCGTCATGAGTTGAAGCGGATTGCGCTCCGACGGGTAGACGATGCCGCTGTGCAACAGCGTCAGCATGCCGGGGTTCAAAGGGCTGCGGTCCGTGCTGGCGGATTCGGCCGCCGCGAAGCTCTCTTCGTCAAAGCCGTTCTCCAACTGCACGATGCGCGACGCAGCGGCCGGGTAGTTGGCGCGGTAGGTGCGCGTCGCACTCGGCGTGGTGAAGACGCAGAACGCAGCCTGTGCAATGGCGCGCTCCTCAACGGCCTTGAAGGCCTGCCAATCCTTGGGATGCTCCGGGTAGCCTTGCTGCGCCATCGGGTCGCGGAAGTCGGCGATCCAGGGCAGGCCGCTGCGACGTTGCAATTCGGCGCCGATGAGGTGAGCCGTTGCGATGGGGTAGGTGGACCAGATGGCCGCCGGGCGATGGCGCCGGATCAGTTGCATGCCCCGACGCACGGCGTCAAAGCGCCAGCTGACCCAACGGTCGGGCCGCGCCATGGCGGCCACGTAGCGTTGGCCGATGGAGAGGTGCCGTGCCGTGTCCAGAGCGAAGGCTCGTTCGACGACGGTGCCGGCAGGGACGTCGGACATCAGATCGGCGCTGGTGCGTTCGTAGGCGCGCAAATCAGCCGTCAGCACCATGGGCTGCCAGCCGAAGCGGGGCAACTGCTGGACAAAACGCAAGGTGCGCTGGATGCCGCTGCTGCCGGCCATGGGCGGGAAGTGGTAGGCGATCATCAGCACATGCTTCATGCTGGTGCTGCCCCAGGGCGCCTCAAGACGGTGCTGCGGCCGAGGCCGCCGAGGCCGCCGCTGCGGGTGCTGCCACGGGGATCACGGGGGTCACGGGCTCGGCCCATTTGCCGGCGGCCTTGAGCTTGTCGATCAGATCGGGGCGCAGGAAACCCAGCGTCTGAGCCGTGCGCGCCTGCGCAAGGGCTTTGTCGTACTGTTTGATGTCGAAATAGAGCAGGCCTGCGTTGAAGTGAGTGAACGGATTGTCGCCAGCGTTCGCCACCACGCGGTCGAGCTGCTGCTGCGCCTCAGCCTGCCTGGCGTTCTTGGACAGAAACATGGCGTACATCATGCGTGCCACGTTGTCGTCGGGGCGAAAGCGCAATGCGCGCTCGAAGTAGCATTCCACCGTGTAGGGCGTGTCAGGTGGCTTTGCGGTCTTGAGCTTCTCGCCCCAGCGCATCATGGCCATCAGCGCACGCGGATGGTTCGGGAACATGACGAGCAGGAAGTGGATGTCGCCACCGACTTCGTAGCGGCTCTGGCCGGCGACAAGGGCCTCGACTTTGGCGCTGAAATGGGCTCTTTCGCCGGTGGCCAGCAACTGCCGCTCGTTGCGGAAATCGAACGGGCCGTTCTGCCCATTGTCCAATCCACCGCAGAAAGCCGCGCCGGGCATCTCGGCCATCGCCGGCATTGACAGGGTCGACAACGCAGTCGCCGCCGACACCCAGACGGCAAGGATGCGCAGCCGCAGCTTCGATTCAGTGTGCTTCATGACCATTGAGTCCCTTGCGCTTCTTCTGATCCACCGTTGCCGCGAACTGTTCGCGCAACCAGGCTTGCATGATGCCCTGAGCCTGCGCTTTGGTTGCGGCGCCGGAGAGCGTGTGGTCGGCGTCGGGCAGCACTTGCCGCTGAACCCGTGCGCGGGCCAGGGCAACCTGCCAGCCGCGATCCGATTGCGTGAATTCGACAAACTCCTTGGCGGTGTAGTCTGTTTCGCTGAGAAGCAAGAGCACTGGCCCCGGAAACGCCGCCAATGCCGAGGCCATGCGCTGCTGGTAGCTCGGCGCGCTGGTCGTGCCGCTGAACGCCAGGCCGATGCTGCGCCACAAACGGCTCAAGGCGCTGATCGTCACCCGGCCGCTGAGGAGTTTGAGCCAGAACCCACGGTGCATCAGGCGCTGAGGATAGTAGTGTTTGATCTGCGTCCGCGCCAGGCTCACCTGCGAGCGCACCCAGGGGTTCAAGAGGCACAGTCCAGCCACCCGCGGGTCGGCCGCGGCCTGCAAGTACAAGAGCGCGGCAGACGCACCGTCGCACAGGCCCCAGAGAACGACCTGCCGCACCGTCGGCGAGCGCTGCTGCAGTGCGTCGATGGCCGCGCGGATGTCGTCGGCGATGGCTTCGAAGTGTTGCGGTCCGCCGCTGCTGTCGCCCATGCCGCGGCAGTCGAAACGCAGCGTCGGGAAGCCTGCGCCCGCCAGCGCGCGCGCAAGCTGCACAAAGTAGCGATGGCTGCCGGCGCGGTACTGCGGGCCTCCGACCACCAGCACAACCCCCGTCTCTGCCAAGGCACTGTTCGTGGCCAGCACACCGACCAGCGTTTCACCCACGCAATCGAAGACGAGCGCCGTTTCGCTGACGTTCACGGTGTCGCCTCAGGCACCAGCAGCTCACGCGTGGCTGCCAGCAGGGCTGGTGCTTCCTCGATCTCGACCGTCTGCCAGAACGCGGGGCCTTCGACGACACGGCCCTGCGCGACATGGCCAGCCGCGTGCCACTGGTCGAGCAGCGCGGTGGTGGCAGGCGATAGCGCAGCTTCGGGCCGGGTTGACAGTTCCAGGCATTCCAGGCGCCCGGCAGCCTTCGGTGGCGACAGGGTCGCTTGCTCGAGGCCACGGGCGAGTTCGGCCCCGATCCAGTAGCCGGCGATCTCGACCGGATCACCTCGCTCCAGCGCAACGCGCAGTTCTGCGGTCGAGCCTTTGTCCTTGCCAGCCAGCCTGTCCCCGGCGATCTTCAGGCGCAGGAACTGTTGCAGCAGCAGTTGGCCGGAACTCGCGGGTTGCCAGAACAGGAAATTGCAATCCGGACCCAGCCTGGGCGCAGCGGCAACGCAGAGCAAGCAACCGGCGCGCAAACCCCACAGCCACAGCGGCGCGTCGCTCTGCTGACGCAGCCACTGCGCGGCGCGCACGACATCGTCGACCCAGCCCTGCCAAGTGGCGCTGCCGAATTCGCCGCTGCTGTCGCCGCAACCCGTGAGGTCGATCTGAAGCACGGCGCAGCCGGCTTGCGCCAGGCAACGTGCCTGCAAGGCCGCCATGCGGCGCGCCTTGTTCATCTCTTCGGCGAAAGGATGCACGTAAACGACGCTGGCGCGTGCGCGGGCACTGGGCCGGTGATGGATACAAAGACGTTGGCCGCCGGGTGCCGGCAGGTAGAAGGCCTGGACGTCCTGCGTCACCGAGTCACGCCGTGATCTTGCCGGCGACGAAGTCAACCAGTGACCCCACGCTGGCAAAGGTGTCGCCGTCGATGTCGTCGTCCAGGACCACCATGCCGAAGCGGTCCTCCAACGCCGCGATCAGCGACACCACCGCCATCGAGTCGAGTTCGGGAATGGCGCCCATCAGGGGGGTGTCTCGCGAAAATCCCGCACTGCGGCCTTTCAAGCTGAAGGTCTCATCCAGGATGGAGAGTACTTCACGTTCGATATTCATCATCTCTTGGTCTCGGAGCGTGGGGCCTCACAATTTTAGGCGTGGCGCTCGGCGAGGCCTGTCGGCTGCTTCGTGGTGGATTTGGCAGCCTGCCTGTCGCCAGGTGGCCTGTCGAGCGCCCGAGCCCCGTCTGGCAGAGGCCCTATGCCATACTTTTCCGCTTGCCCTGCCGCATTCGCGGGTGCGCGTTCTGAGCCTTGCCTTGCGATGTCCGAAACCCACCTTCTTCATGAACTTGTTCTTCAGACCGCAGAGCGGCAAGGCCATCGGCTGGCCCTGACCGACGGGGCCGAATCGCTGCCCTATGCTGACCTGGCCGGCCGGGTGCAGGGCTTCGCGCGCGGCCTGGGCAGTCTCGGGCTGGCACGCGCCGGCCGCGTTGGCATCTACCTCGAGAAACGGGTCGAGACCGTGGTGGCGAGCTTCGGTACCGCTGCCGCAGGCGGCGTGTTCGTGCCGATGAACCCGCTGCTCAAGCCGGAACAGGTTGCCTTCATCATTCAGGATTGCGCGGTCAGCGCGCTGGTCACTTCGCCAGAACGCCTGGCCTTGCTGGCGCCCGTGCTCGCTGCCTGCCCTTCGCTGCGGCACATCGTGTTGACGGAATCGAGCGCCGCGCTGCCTGCATTGCCGCCGCAACTGTCGGTGCTGGCCTGGCGCGCTTTGCTCGACAGTCCACCCGTTGCTGGCCATCGGGTCATCGACACCGACATGGTGGCGATTCTCTACACGTCGGGCAGCACGGGCCGCCCCAAAGGCGTGGTGCTGTCGCATCGAAACATGGTTGCCGGCGCGAAGAGCGTGGCCGGCTACCTGGAGAACGGGCCCGAGGACACGCTGCTGGCGGCGCTGCCCTTGTCCTTCGATGCCGGTTTCTCGCAGTTGACCACGGCTTTCCACAGCGGTGCCCGCGTGGTGCTGCTCAACTATCTGATGCCGCGCGACGTGATCAAGGCGCTGGAGCGCGAAAAGGTCACCGGCCTGACGGCCGTGCCCCCGCTGTACATCCAGCTGTCGACTCTGGAGTGGCCGACAGCCATCGGCGAGCACCTGCGCTACTTTGCCAACACCGGCGGCCGCATGCCGCGCGAGACCTTGACACTGCTGCGCCAGCGCGTGCCACGCGCCAAGCCCTTTCTGATGTACGGGCTGACCGAAGCCTTTCGTTCCACCTTCCTGCCGCCCGAAGAAGTGGATCGCCGGCCCGACTCGATCGGCAAGGCCATCCCCAACGCCGAGATCCTGGTGCTGCGTGCAGACGGCACCGAATGCGCGCCTGAAGAGCCCGGTGAACTGGTGCACCGGGGCGCGCTCGTTGGCCTGGGTTACTGGGGCGACGCCGAAAAGACCGCCGAGCGTTACCGCCTGCTGCCGGGGCGCGACGCCGGCCTGCAACTGCCCGAATACGCGGTGTTCTCGGGCGACACGGTGCGGCGAGATGCCGAAGGCTTCCTGTACTTCATCGGCCGACGCGACGAGATGATGAAGACCTCGGGCTACCGCGTCAGCCCGACCGAGGTCGAAGAGATCCTCTACGCCACCAAACTGGTGGGCGAATGCGTGGCTTTCGGCAGCGACCACACCACGCTGGGTCAGACGATTCAGATCATCGCCACGGCGCCCGACGGCAGCGGTGCGCTCGACATCCCGGCCCTGCAGACCGCGTGCCGGCAACTCATGCCGGCCTACATGGTGCCCGCGGGCTTCGAAGCCATGCCCGGACCCTTGCCACGCAACCCCAATGGCAAGATCGACCGCAAGTTGCTTTCCACTGCCTGGCACGATCGCCATGACGCCTGAAGTGAAGACCCCGATGACCATTGCCCAGGCCCGGCCCGTTCACACGCCGATGGGCCAGTTCAGCGTGCAGGACGGCGAACTGGTGGTTGGTGGTCTGAAGCTCGGCACGCTGGCCGCGCGCGTCGGCCAGACGCCCTTCTACGCCTACGACCGCGGCCTGATGCGCCGGCGGGTGGCGCAGTTGCGCGCTGCCCTGCCCCTGGGCATCAAGTTGCACTACGCCATGAAGGCCAACCCGATGCCGGCCGTGGTGAGTTTCATGGGCGCCATGGTGGACGGCATTGACGTGGCTTCGGCCGGTGAGCTCAAGGTGGCGCTGGACGCGGGTGGTGACCCTGCCGAGATCAGCTTCGCCGGCCCCGGCAAGCGCGATGCGGAGTTGCGCCAGGCGCTCGCGTCGGGTGTGCTCGTCAACCTCGAGTCGATGCGCGAGCTGCCGGTGCTGGCGCGCGCGTCGCAAGAGCTCGGGCTGCCGGCCCGCGTGGCCGTGCGCGTGAATCCGGACTTCGAGCTCAAGGGCTCGGGCATGAAGATGGGTGGTGGCCCGAAGCAGTTCGGCGTCGACGTGGAGGTGGTGCCGGACATGCTGGCCTGGATTGCCCGCGAAGGCCTGGCCTTCGAAGGTTTCCACCTCTTCGCGGGATCGCAGAACCTTCGCGCCGAATCGATCTGCGAGGCGCAACTCAAGAGCTACGAACTGGCTCTGCGGCTGGCCGAGCATGCGCACACGCCGGTGAAGTTTCTCAATCTCGGAGGCGGCTTCGGCATTCCTTACTTCCCGGGGGAAAAGCCGCTGGACCTGACGCCCATCGGTGAGAACCTGAAGTCGATCACGGACCGCATCCGCCGGGAGATGCCGAGCGCGCATGTGGTCATCGAGTTGGGCCGCTACCTGGTCGGCGAAGCCGGTGTCTACGTCACTCGCATCGTCGACCGCAAGGTGTCGCGCGGGCAGGTCTTTCTGGTGACTGATGGCGGACTCAACCACCACCTTTCGGCCTCGGGCAATTTCGGCCAGGTGGTGAGAAAGAACTACCCCGTGACCATCGGCAACCGGATGAGCGATGCGGTGCGCGAGGTGGCATCCGTGGTCGGGCCACTGTGCACGCCGCTGGACCTGCTGGCTGACCGCATGGACCTGCCGCAGGCCCAGGTGGGCGATCTGGCCGTGGTGTATCAGTCCGGCGCCTACGGCGCCAGTTCCAGCCCGCAGGCATTCCTCGGCCACGCGGCTTGCGTCGAGGTGTTGGTTTAGGGGCCATGCGGTTTTGATTGCCGCCGCGGCTGCGACTTCCGGCACAGGTCCTGGACAAGCCATGCAGGCTCGCTTGGGACGGCACGGATGATGGCACCGTAGCCCGCCATCAGCGACCGGATCAGGCTGTCCTCGAACAGGGCCGGCCGATGCGCGAACTCGCAGGCCAAGCCCTCAGGCGACTCGAGCATGTCCACTTCGAGCTCGGTCAGGAGCGCTGCGCGTTCGATCAAGAACGGCGTCAGGCTCAGGCCCGCTGAATCAACCCGAGTTGCCGGCGCGGCCTCACGCGACTGGCACCACACCGACATGACCGGTCCCGGGATCTTCGACAAGGGGGTTTCGCGCAGCACCAGTTCGAGCGGGATGCGTCCGTAGGCGAGCAGACGGCGCAGCGTCGCGCTTACCTGCTTGCAGAGTTCACCGAAGTCCATGTCGCCATGCAGGCGGATGCGCGCAGGCAGAAGGTTGGTCGCGCAACCGACGAACTGCAGCGAATTGTGGTGCCAGCGGTTGATGGTCGACACCCCGATGAGCAGGTCCTCGGCCCCAGTGCGTTCGTGCAGAAGGACAGACAGGCTGGCCAACAGGACCGAAAACGCGGTCACCCTTCGCGACCGCGCGTAGCCGCGAATGGCGTCCAGGACCGGCGCGGGTTCGTGGTGCGTGGGCGACAGGCAGCGCAGGTCGCGATTGCCCTTTCGCGGCGCCAGAGTCGGCAGTGCCATCGGCAGCGGGATGTCTGCGAGCTCCTTGCGCCAATACTCGATTTCAACCGCATAGCCGCCGGAATCGAAGGTGCGGAACTGTGCTGCCGCGAAGTCGGCGTACTGCTCGGTCAGTGGCGGCATCGCCGCCTCATAGCCCTGGGCTCGCGACTCATAGAACGCGGCCAGGTCTCGAACCAGGACCTGGCCCGACCAGCCATCGCACATGGCGTGATGCACGAAGAAACACAGGATATGGTCGTCTGTGGCCAGCTGCAGGAGCTGAATCTTGACCAGCGGGCCGGTGGCCAAGTCCATCGGCTGGCGGCCGAGTTCGCGCAGTTGTTCGATCGCCGCCGGCAAGCCAGACTCGGCCGTGTCAGTTTGAGGCACGGACACGGCCATCGTGACGGGGCCTGCCGTTTCGACGAGTTGCACCAATTGCCCGTCGACGAGCGCGAGCCGAGCCCGTAACGTGGGGTGTCGCGCGCAGAGATCAGCAAGCGCGGACTCCAACACGCCGCGATTCAGGGGGCCCCGCACGCGCCAGGGCAGGATCATGACGTTGAGGGCGGCGCCGCGATGACGCTGCGCGGCAGCCCACATCGAGCGCTGCGCGTAGGACGCCGGACTGCGGGTGCCCTCGCCGTTTGGCAACTCAGGCTCCGGCCGTTGCGGGCGGGGTGTCGTTGGGAAGGCGGCGCAGGTAGATCACGCGGTCATAGGCATGCGTCCAACCCAGGCGTGAATAGTTCTTCAGTGAAGGGCTGGGCCGGGTTTTCGTACCCGTGGCCGCTTCCAGGGTGACCCAGCGTGTGCCGCTGTCCAGACAGGCGCCGAGTTGCGAAGCGGTGATCGCGCTCTGCGCGCCGCGCCCGCGGTAGGTCGCGAGAGTGCTGACCCAACCGATCCAGGAGACATGGTCGTTGAAGTGTGAAAGGATGGCCGCGGCCACTGGCGTGCGACCGTCGAAAGCCAGCCAATGCTGCCAGGCGGCGTTCTCGAAGGTCGCGCGCAGCAACTCGGGATAAGGATCGCCAAAGCCAAACACGGTGCAGCAGACCTCTGCGAAGTCGGCGGCCCGTTCCGGCCCGACACGCTGAACGGCCAACTGGCAGTCCGGGGCCGGCAGCAGCTGCGGGCTGCGGTACATCATGGCGGTCTGCTTGAACGGCACAAACTGAAGCTGGCGCAGGTCGCTGGAGCCCGAGCCAAAGGCCGCGGCCTTGCTCAATTCGAGGGCATAGGTTCGCACGCCGTGCGCGCGGTACAGCGCGTCGATCTTGCGAAACGAGTCGTCCGTGGCCGGCTCGCCCAGACCGAGTCCGATCACGCGGTTGAGCATCAGCGAGTCTTGCAGGCCCGAGGCGACGAATGCATAGGCCGAACCGATGCGGTGCAAGCTCAGGCCATGGCGCTCGCGCAGCGCAGGCGTGCCGCCTTCCACCAGCCTGGCATAGGCGCGTGCCTCACTGAATTCGACCAGGCTCGCGGCATCGAAGCCGGTCATGGCGAGCTTGCGGCCTTGGCCCCGCGCACGAACTCGATCGCGTCGCCCAGCGTGATGATGGACATCATCTCGGTCGGGCCGATCTGCAGCCCGAAGGCGGCTTCCATCGACAGCAGGAAGTCCATGTGCGCGAGTGAACTCCAGCCCGCCGTGGTCTCAGGCTCCGAATCGGCCGACAGTTCGGACACCGGCGTCTTGAAGCTGCGCGACGCCAGGTCCATGACCCGACGCGCCACCCCATCGTCGCCCGCGGCGGCGGGCTCGGCCTGCTGGGCTTGATGCGCCAGCCTGTCCGCAACGATGCTGCGCACCTGTGGCAAGGCCACCTTGCCTGAAGGTCCGCGCGGCATTTCGTCGAGCATGAGAACCTGGCTCGGCACCTTCTCGCGCGACATGTGTTCGCGGCAATACCCGATGATCTGTTCCGGGCTGGGTCCGCCCAGGCGGTCGACGACCACGCAGGACACCACGCGCTCGCCGAAGGTCGAGTCGGGCACGCCGACGGTGGTGACGTCCAGCACGCCAGGCACGCGCATGATGGTTCGCGACACGTCCTCAGGGTAGACATTGATGCCGCCGGTGATGATGACGTTCTTCTTGCGCCCGGTGAGGGTGTAGAAGCCGTCGGCGTCGCGTACGGCGAGGTCACCGGTGTACAGCCAACCGTCGCGCAAGACGGCGGCCGTCTCTTCGGGCGCGCCGAAGTAGCCCTTCATCACGCAGGAGCCGCGCAGCACCAATTCGCCCATCACGCCACTGGCCACGTTACGGCCGTCCTGGTCGATGATGCGCACCTCGATGTCGACCGGTTTGCCGATGGTGCCGATGCGGCGTGTCTGTGCCGTGGGCCCGCAATAGAAGCCTTCGCACACCGTTTCGGTGAGGCCGTAGGAGTTCACGACCATCGTGCCGAAGCGGTCTTCGAAGTCGCGCCAAAGCTGTTCGTCCAGTGGCCCCGCAGTGGAGCTGATGAAGCGGAAGTCTGTCGTGCGGAAAGTGTCGCTGTATTCGTCGCCCATGCGCGAGATGAGCGCCAGCACGGTCGGCACCGTGATCATATGGGTCACATTCTGGCGCGCCACCAGGCCAAGGATCTTCGGCAATTGCTGGATCGAGAAAGCCCCCGTCCGATGGAGCGTGCCGCCGGCAGCCATGATGTTCACCGGGCCGTGATTGATGCCGTCGGAGTGGTGCAAGGGCAGGCCGTTGATGACCACGCTGTCCTGGCCGTATCCGTAGTGCGCATGCATCGACCGCATGTGCGCATTCACCGCGGCGATGCTGACCTCCACGCCCTTAGGGCGCGAGGTTGTGCCTGAGGTGAACAGTATGAAGGCCGAGGTGTCGTCGGGTATCGAAGTCGGCAGCGGGTACTCTGGATCGAGGCGCGACAGCAGGCCAGGGTAGCTGAGCTCGTCGGTTGCGGCCTGCACGACCGCATAAGGTCCGCCAGCCGCCATGCGCACCGTTTGGCCCCCCGGAAGCAGATCCGCGCGGAAGCGTTCGTCGCGCAAGAGGCGGTCATCGGCGAACAGCGCCTTGGCCTGTGCGGCGCGAACGAGCGCGTTGGCTTCGTCCATCGCGGAGCTGGGATCGATGAGGGCCGGCGTCACCCCCGCGCGCATGGCCGCCAGGTAGAGGACGATGACCTCGAGTTCGTGTTCGCTGCAGATGACGATGCGATCACCGAGCCGTATGCCAAGCTGCCCGAACAGGCAGGCCGTGCGCGCCATCAGTTCGCGCAGCCGGCCGTAGGTGATGCAGTCGTCGTCCAGGCAGACGAAGGCTTTTTCGCCAGACCCCAGATCATCGACGTAGCGGAACAAGGCCGGACCCGTGCCGTGTTTCAAAGTCGTTTCGGACATCTGACTTCCTTATCCTCTCGCTCGGGCGCCGCGACGGCAGGGGCCCTGGCGTTACCAAAGATTCTGCAACAAGAGCCTGAGCCCGGAACGGTGGGCACCGTGCCGCGCAGGCCCTGAGGCGCGACCCTGTGAAGTAAGTCGCGTCGCCGTTAACGGGTGAGGCCAGCCCACTGCAATTGGGCGCGCTGCACCCCATGACGTGGGCCTTCCGAGGCCACCCCAAGAACGGCACCGGGCAAACAATAGTGCTGGGCATGCCAGCCTTGAAACGAGATGCCCTCGAAGCCGCTGCCGCCGTCCGCGGCAGGCATTGCCAATGGCATGACCTCCGCCGTGCAAGGGTCGATCTGCAGCCCTAGCCCGAGACCCTTGAGCAACGCTTCCTTGCCGACCCAGGCGCTGGCCAGCCAGAACAGCCGCTGGTGCAGCGGGATCGTCGCGAAAACCGCGTGTTCACGAGCGCCGAGCATGTTCGCGGCAATGGCGTCGGGAAACCGCTGCCTGTCCAGGAGTTCCAGATCCACGCCAACGCGGCCGGTGACGCTGAGGGCGATCGCCGCCAGCCGCCCGCTGCACGAGCAGCTGATGTGCAGCGGCATGTGTGTGGCCCCGCGGACGAGTTGTGGTTGCCCCTGTTCTGTGCGGTGGACCGGCACATGGCTCGGCGGCAGGTCCAGGCAGGCTGCCAGCGTGCGCCGCAAGACCGCGCGTGCCGTGGCCTTGCGGCGCTGCAGCAGCGGCGTCGCCAATCGGGCGACCTTCGCTCGCTCGGCATCGTCGAGACACTCGGACAGAGACGGCTGCGCCGCGTAGGCGGCGTCGCAGTCGAATGTGAAGAAGACGGTGGCGGACTCGCGCCGGACCAGGTCTCGCACGCCCCGAGCCAGTTGCTCGAATGCCAGGCTGCTGGGCGCGTCCATCGAGTGGGTGCCGGACATCCGCGCGCGGCCGGGACTAGATGCCTGGCGATTCGAGCAGCCCGGATACCCTTTGTTCGGGGTTCTCGCTGATGCGCGCCAGCAGGCTCACGAACTCGGCCACCAAGGCCCGCGCCGTTTCCTGCGCGTACTTTCTTCGGTCGTAGACCAGGCTGACCGACAGGGTGGGCTGCATCGTCGCGAAGAGCGTCAGTGCGAAGAGAGGTTGGGTGTCGTAGCGCACGTTTTCCAGCGCCAGTGCCACGGGCCGGCATTCCGCAAGATCACTGCCGGAATAGTTGCCCACCACGACGATGGAATCAAACAGCGGCCGCTTCTCGGGCGGGACGTCGCACCAGTTCTGAATCTGGGCCAGCGGCGTGTGCTCATGCTCGCGCAGTTCGGCCATTTGCAGTTGCAGCAGGCGCAGCCATGCCGACACCGTCGTGTCCAGCGGCAAGCGCGTGCGCAGCGGCTGCGTCACGGCCACCAGGCCGCGCATGGCATGGATCTCGGCGGGCCCGTTCTGGCGCCCCGAGGCGATGCTGCCAAACATGACGTCGGCCGCGCCGGTGCGCCGGTGCATCAGCAATGACCAAGCCCCATGCACGAGGGTGCTGGCGGTCAGGCCATGGCGCCGTGCCACCTGTTCCAGCGCTTGGCTGGCCTGCTTCGTGATCTGCGCATCTTCCCAGCCATGCGACACCTCATGGCTCGACGGCGGGCTGACGCCAGGGGACGGATCGGGCACATTCGCCGGTGCCACGAAGCCGGCCAGCTGCGAGCGCCAATAGAGTTCGGTGCCGCTGAAGTCCTGCTGCTCGGACCAGGCCACGAAGTCCCGGTAGCGCGGATGCACGTCGGCTGGCGCCGGCAGGCCGGCCGCCAGGGCGTCGTAGGCACGGAAGACGGCGGCCAGCACGAGCGGTTCCGACCAGCCGTCCAGGATGAGGTGGTGGTAGCTCCACAACACGCGCCAGCGCTCGCCGTCAAGTCTGGCCAGCAGCACGCGGCACAGCGGCGGCCGCTTCAACTCGAAGCCCTTCGTCCGGTCTTCGGCCACCAGCGCAGCCCAGCGCGCGGTCTGCAATCCGGGCGCCAGGTCACGCAGGTCCAGCAGTGAAGGCGACAGCGTCGCATGGCGCGTCACCACCTGCAGCGGGTACGGTGCGCCGCGGCGGATGATGGCCGTGCGCAGCGATTCGTCGGACGCCACGACATGTTGCCACGCCTGCTGGAAGATCTTCTCGTCAAGCGCGCCCACGAGGTCGAAGGCAATCTGCTCGACGTAGGCGCCCGAGGACTTGGGCACCAGCAGTGACTGGAAGTAGATGCCCCGTTGCGTTCCGGCCAGCGGGTAGACATCCTCCAATTCGGGAAACACGGGCGCCAGCACCTCGCGCCAGCGCGCCACGTCCCATGAAGGCGCCGGGCCCGCGGCGGCCGGCGCGGCGGTGTCGGCTGCGCCGTCGGTGCGCATGGCCGAAGACAGGTGCTCAGCGAGTTCGGCTACCGTGGGATGACGAAAGATCTCGCGCGGCGCCACGCGCCAGCCGTGCTGTCGCAGTGCCGTGACGACGTGAATGCTCAGGATCGAGTCGCCGCCGATTTCGAAGAAGTTGTCCAGTGCTCCCACGCTTTGCACGCCCACGACCTTGGCCCAGATCTCGGCGATGGTGCGCTCCAGCGCGTTGCGCGGCGGCACCTGGGTTGCGGCCTCTGCACTGGCTGACACCCCCATGCGCGCAAGCGCGCGGCGGTCCACCTTGCCCAGCGGGGTTTGCGGCAGGGCAACCAAGGGCACCAGCGACGCCGGCACCATGTGGTCGGCCAGCCTACTCTTGAGGAAGTGGCGCAGTTCGCCCGCCGCGAGCGATTGGCCCCGGTGGGCGACGTAGTGGCCCACGAGGCGACGGTTGCCGCCCCCGTCTTCGACGGCGACCACCGCGGCGTCCTGCACCGCGGGGTGCTGGGTCATGACCTCTTCGATCTCGCCGGGCTCGATGCGGAAGCCCCGCACCTTGACCTGCTGGTCCAGGCGACCCAGGAATTCGATCGAACCATCGGCAAGCCAGCGCCCGAGATCCCCGGTGCGATACATCTTGTCGGTGCCGGCCTCAGGGAAGGGGCAGGCGACGAACGCGGCTGCGGTCTTTTCCGGCTGCTGCCAGTAGCCTTCGCCGACGGCGACGCCCGCAATGCAGATCTCTCCCGGCACGCCCACCGGCAGCGGCTGCAGGTCGCGGTCGAGCACGAAGATGCGCACGTTGGGCAGCGGCTGGCCGATCGGCGCCACCGCGAAGCGCCCGCCGAGGGGCCGCCGCATCACGAGCAAGGTGACATCGTCGGAGGTTTCCGTGGGTCCGTAGGTGTTGGCAATCGGGATGGACGGGTACAGGGCCAGCCAGCGGTCGACCAGTTCGGCCGGCAGTGCTTCGCCGGTGCACATCATGCAGCGCAAGGCGGGCAGTGCCCTTGCCGGTCCGGGCAGGCCCGAGAGATGGTCCATGAGCGCGCGCAGCACCACCGGCACGGGTTCGGCCACCGTGACCATGTGGTCGCGCAGCAGCGCGCACAGCAACACCGGATCCACCACCGTTTCGTAGTCGGCGATGACGGTGGCGCCGCCGAAGAGCAGGGGGGCCATAAACTGCCACACCGAGATGTCCGACGACGAGGCCGCCGTCTGGAGGAACCTGAAAGGCGAGTTGACGCCGATGCCCTCGAGTTCGCCGAACAGATGATTCAGCGCGCCGTCATGGCGGCAGATGGCTCCCTTGGGCCGTCCGGTGGAGCCCGAGGTGTAGATCATGTAGGCCCGATCGCTGCCACGCAGCCCAAGTGCCGGGTTGGTGGCAGGCGCAGCGCGCCATGCGGTGGGTGTGATGCGCGCCTGGGCAACCGAGGCTGTCCAGGCGGGCCCACCCAACGCGCCCTGCATGGCGATCACGGTGCCCAACGCCGGGCAAGCGGCGATGACCTCGGCGTACTGGGTCGCCGTGCTCTCGTCGGAAATCAGGAATGCCGCGGCACTGTCCTGCAGCATGTAGCCCACCCTGTCGCGCGGGTAGGTGGGGTCCAGCGGCACATAGGCGCCGCCCGCCTTGAAGACGGCCAGCATGGCGGTCACGAAGTCGCAGCCGCGCTGCAGCAGGATGCCGACGAAGTCGCCTTGTCGCAGGCCCATCGACAGCAGCGTATGGGCCAGGCGATTGGCCGACGCGTTCAGATCTTCGTAGCTCAGACGCGCTTCACCGTGGATCACTGCGATCGCCAGGGGTGTGCGGCTGCACTGCGCCTCGAACAGGGAGTGGAAAGTCTCGTGAAGCGGGTACGGGGAACTGCGCGAATTGAAGCCGTGCAACACCGCATGGCGCTCTTCGGCATTCAGCACATCGACGTCGCGCAGGCGCAGACCGGGCTGCCGGGCCACGCAAGCCGCGGCCAACAGCAACTGCTGGACCAGGCGCTCGATCGTGGTCGCGTCATACAGCTCCTGCGCAAACCGTACCTCGCCGCGGATGCGGCCGCTGGCGGTTTCGAACAGGAAGGCCAGGTCCACGGGGTATGCAGCAAGGTCGACGCGGGGTGCGTCATCGGCCACGACCAGCGCGATGTCGTACAGCGGGTGGCGGTGGCTGCTCAGATCCAGGCCCAGGATTTGCGGCAATTCGGGTACGACCGCGACAGGGTGCGTCGACATCGCCGCCACCTCGGCCGCGACCAGCACGGTGATCGACTGGAATGTCGCCTCACCATCCCCTGGCAGGCCCAAGGGCACCAGCAACTCAGCACCGCCGTGCACGGCCGCCGAACCCAACCCGACCACCATGCGGTCTTCGCGCTGGTGTTTCGACAGCAACACCGCCAGCAATCCGGCGCAGATCTCCACGTTGGACAGGCCCCGCGTCGGGTGCGCACTCTTGAGCAACCGCACAAGCTCCGGGTCGAGTTCGAAACCGACTGCGCCATACACGCGGGTCGCTGCCGTGGTGCGCTTGAGGTCGGGCGTGATCACGGCCCTTGGAAGGTCCTGGTCCACTCGGGACAGCCAGAACAGCTGATCGGCAAGTTCGCCGCCACCATTGCCGGTGGCACGTTGCGGAGTGGGGCTGGCAGCGTTAGTCATGCAATCTGGGGCGCCGCAGGGTCTGTGTAATTTAGGCCCCGCCTCTGATGCCCGCGCAACCGGGCTGTCGTTAAGGACGGGCTCCAACCCGCCTGCGCACGCCGTTGAGCCGGGAGAAGGTAGAAACTATAAGGGGCGTGTTGCCGCCAAAAGCCCTGCCATGTGGGCAATCGAACCGCGACTTCCGGTCCAACTTCGCGCTGCGATCCACTTCGCTCGTTCACGTCGCCATGAGCTTGTCCGCCCGGGAGATCAGGGATCCGGGAAACCGCGAAACCTGGGATTAATGCTCGTCTGGCACTGGGTGTCGTGTGCTGCAATTGCGGTGCCCGAACCGCTTTTTCTTGGCGGTGCAGGTTGGGCGTTCTTGAAGGACGCCGAGGTGGCTTGCTCTTTGCGGTCTGCCTCAGGTTGGCCTACCCGGAGCGGCCTCCTCGAACACCGGGAATATCGTGTCGGAACAGAATACCAAGTCGCCAAACAAGTGGGCTTTGCCTTCATCTGCTGGCACGGTCCACAGCACTGCCCGAAACTCGATCCTCGAGACTGTGGGCGATACACCCATGGTGCGGTTCTCGCGTCTGTTCGACGAGTCCGGCCCGGCGGTGTTCGGCAAGCTGGAAGCGCTGAACCCAGGCGGCAGCATCAAGGACCGAGCCGCCTACAACATCCTGACGCATGCGCTGGCGGCCGGCGCCATCACTAGCGACACCACGGTCGTCGAGTCGAGTTCAGGCAATTTCGCCATCGGGTTGGCCCAGGTTTGCGCCTACCTCAGGCTGCGACTGGTCTGCGTCGTCGACATCAAGACCACGGCGCTCAACATCAGCATCATCGAAGCTTATGGTGCGCGGGTCGATCTGGTGTCCAAGCCGGATCCGGAGTCGGGGGAGTATTTGATGGCACGCCTGAAGCGCGTGCGACAGGTTCTGGACTCTGTGCCCAATGGTTTCTGGCCGAACCAATACGCCAACGCCGACAATTCCGGCGCGCACTACGGTTCGACGATGCCTGAAATTGTGGCCACGCTGGGCGAGGACATCGACTACCTCGTGCTGTCCACCAGCACCTGCGGAACGCTTCGCGGCTGCGCCGACTTCATCCACGAGCGGCGCATGAAGACCCAGGTCGTCGCCGTGGACGCAATGGGCAGCGTGATCTTCGGCCGTCCATCGGGCAAGCGCCTGCTTCCGGGCCATGGTGCGGGCATCGTGCCGCAGCTGTTCAAGCCCGACCTGGCCGACATCGTGGTCCACGTGTCAGACCTCGACTGCGTGCTGGGCTGCCGTCGCCTGGTGCAGTACGAAGCTGTCCTGGCGGGGGCGTCCTCGGGTGGCGTGGTCTCGGCCATTGAGCGCTTGACGGCCGACGGCGTCATCGCTGCAGGCTCGCGGGTCGCGGCCATCTTGCCCGACCGCGGCGAGCGTTATCTGGACACGGTCTATTCGGATCGCTGGGTGCAGGAGAAACTGGGTAACGAAGCGCTCTCGATCTAGCCCGCCGCCAACATGTGCCCTGCCAACTCCGCGCGGGTGCTCCGCGCACTTCAACGAAAGCTGTGAGTCCCATCATGTCCATCGACACCGGCCTCCTGGTCCTCTCCGGCCCAGACGTCCACGAACTCCTGCGCGGCCGCGAGGCCGACGTCATCGCCGCTGTGCGTGGCGCCTACTTGACCCACCAAGAGGGGCTGAGTTGCCTGCCGCATTCGGTGTTCGTCCGCTTTCCCGAGCGCGTCAAGGAACGCATCATTGCGTTGCCAGCGTACCTGGGCGGGCAGCGTGAAGTGGCGGGCATCAAGTGGATCTCGTCGTTTCCAGGCAACCACGATCTGGGTATCAGCCGGGCCTCGGCCATCATGGTTTTGAACTCGCTCGAGACAGGTCGCCCACAAGTCGTGCTGGAAGGATCCCTGATCAGTGCCGCCCGCACCGCGGCCAGCGCCGCCTTGGCCGCGGACGTGCTGCACGCGCCAGGGGCAGTCGACACGCTGGGCCTCGTGGGCTGCGGCCTCATCAACCGCGAGATCGTGCGTTTCGTCAGTTCGCTGGGCCGGCCGATCGGCCGCATCCTGGCCTACGACATCGATCGCCAACGCGCTGACCAGTTCGGTACCTCGCTGGCCGCCTTCACCGGTGGAGTCCCTTTCCAGTCGGCAGCGACCTTGGCAGATGTGCTGGCCCAATCGCAGGTTGTTTCGTTTGCAACCACCGCGGTCGAACCCACGGTGACCGACATCTCGATGTGCTCGCCCGGTGCCACCATCCTCCACATCTCTCTGCGCGATCTGGTGGCCGACGTGGTGCTGCGCAGCGACAACATCGTCGACGACATCGACCACGCGGTGCGCGCGCAGACATCGCTGCACCTGGCGGAGCAGAAGGTCGGGCACCGCGACTTCGTGCGCGCCACGCTCGCCGAGGTGCTCAATGGCAGCAAGCCGGCGCGCCGTAGCGCCCGGGACATTTCGGTCTTCAGTCCCTTCGGCCTTGGCGTGCTGGACCTGGCCGTGGCGCAACTGGTGATGGATCGCGCCGTGGCCACCCGGCATGGCAGCCGGGTCGAGCGCTTCTTCGAAGGCGTGTGAGCACCCCGCGCCCACACGCGCGATTCAGTGGGACTTGACCCAACTGGCCGTCAGTTCTGCCACGCGGTCTCTCCAGTCGCTGCGCGAAAAGGTGTGATTGGAGCCCTCGATCTCGTGCAGATTCACGCCCGGGCTTGACATCCAGCGGCGCCAGGCGCGCGAGTCGCGTATGAGTTGCCGGAACTCATTCGCCGTCAAGTCGTCTTGGCCGCTCAAGATCACCAGGGCCGGGAGTTTGGTTTGCTGCAGGCAGCGAAGCAAGCGTTCGGGCAGCGGCTGCTCAGGAGCCTCCTCGACTTGCTTGAACGGGGCACCTGCGGGCGACGCATTCGCCGAAGGCTGGTTGGATGCTTGCCCGGACCCGACCGCCGCCACAAGGTTGCGCGCAAAGGCCCGAATCGCCGTGCCCAGGGCCACGTCGCCCTTGAGGACCCGACGCCAGAACGCGGGGTCGACCAACTGGCTGAGGTAGTAGTGGCGTAGCCGAGCCTTGGCGAGGCCGGACTCGGTACGCACCCAGGGATTCAGCATCACCAACCCTGTCACCCTCGGGTCGCTGGGGGCATAAAGCGCTGAAGCGGATGCAGCTCCGCACAGGCCCCAGAGCACGGTGGACTTCACATTCGGCGAGTGCGACAGGAAAGTGTCGATGGCAAAGCGAAGGTCGTTCTCGACGCCGTCTACGCCGAGGGCGGGAAGGCCAGCGCTGTCGCCGATGCCGTGGTGGTCGAAGCGCAACGAGGCAATGCCACGCGCCGCAAGTTCACGACTGAGCAGCGTGAACTGACGATGGCTGCCGACACGGTACTGGGGCCCGCCCACAACGAAGACCACGCCCGTCGAATGTGCGGCTTGGGTCGGATTGGAGATGATGCCGAGCAGTTCGGTCCCGTGGCAGTCAAAAACGAGGGGTCGCTCGGCCAGCCCGGTCATTGCCATGCTCCGGACAGGCCCACGGTGGCGTCGACCAAGCCCGTGCACTGCACCAGTTCGCTGGCGTTCGAAGCGCCCCAGAAGTTTTCGCCAGCAACCGGGGTCAGGCTCACCTGGGTTTGCTTTGCTCGCCACGACGTGACCACACGTTGGGAGGACTGGGCAGGTTCGGAGCCCGCCTCGGTCACGACTTCGAACCACTGCACGGGGCAGGGAGGCCGGAGGGATTCGAGGTTGCGCGATGCCAGCGCCGCCGCCAATCGCGGGGCAAGGCGGTAGCCCGCAACCTCCACTGCTTCGCCAGCATCCAGTCTTGCGCGCAGCCGTTTGGTCGTTTCTGGTTCGGCGCCGCGGGTCAGCATGGCATTGGCGACGCGCAGTCGCAGGAACTGAGTCAGCAAAGCCTCACCGCTGACCGTGGGCTGCCAAAAGATGCACCGTTCGATTGTTTCGGACCGCTTCACCGCCATCTCTGCGGCGAGCAGTGCGCCGGCCCGCATGCCCCATAACATTAGCCGCCCATACTGCCGTTGACGCATCCAATCGATCGCCGTGTCGATGTCGTCATGCCAATCCTCCCAGGTGGCGTCTTCGAAGTGGCCTTCACTGTCGCCACAGCCGAAGAGGTCGATCAGGAATACACCCACACCCATGGCGGCCAGCCGACGTGCGGCCTGAGCCACCACGTGGCGAGACTTGTTCATCTCCTCGGCGAAGGCATGTACGAACACGACGCCGCGCTTGTTTGGCTCCGAGGTGCGGGCGGGGTGATGGACGCAGAACCTGGCCCCATTCGGTGATGGGATGAAGAACGTCTCCACCTCAGATCGCTTGTGCCTTCAGCTTCTCTGCTTGAGCTCGCAGAACTCGGTCAGGCTTCCCAGCGTCGCAAACGTTGACGCGTCGATCTCGTCATCATCGATCATGATGCCGAACTGGTCCTCCAGTGCCGAGATCAGGCTGACCACGGCCATCGAGTCCAGTTCGGGAATGCTTCCCAAAAGCGCCGACTCTGGATTCAGACTGTCCTGTCGGCCCCCCAACTGCAGTACTTGGCCAACGGTGGATCTGACGATATCAATCGTTGCCAAAGACGCACTCCAAGAAGTATTGATGGGGTCGATGCCGAGAAACAGCCGTGACTTGCCTGGCTGGTTCGTGGTGGAGGGCACCTGTCGCCAATAGTGTCGCATGGAGTGAAAGAGCATCTCGCCGCGCGTTGCCGGGCCCTGTGGTTAAGCGCGCAATAGTTCGCGCCGGAAGCGGCCGACCGCCCGTCAGCCCCGAAATTGATCTGCGGGGCAACAAACAGCCTGGGTGCCGGCCCGCATTCTCCGCAGCGCTGGCGAATCGGGTCTTCCGTTGCAAGGCCGCGCCCCTCCGCTAAAATCAGGCGCTTTGCCGAGCGCACCGTGCGCCCGGCTCCGGTTGCCCTCTACAGGATTCCGCCCGTGTTCATCTCCACCGCCCAAGCCCAAACCGCCCCCGCCGCCGCCACTGGCGGCGCCGAGTCCACCCTCTTCAGCCTGCTGCCATTGGTGCTGATGTTTGTGGTGCTGTACTTCATCATGATCCG
>Ga0335397_10001192_pt1 | contig 35326 bp, 40 predicted proteins | sample MAT04_FD_205740 | JGI IMG/M metagenome (GOLD analysis project Ga0335397, IMG submission 205740) | Freshwater microbial communities from Lake Fryxell liftoff mats and glacier meltwater in Antarctica - MAT-04 (spades assembly) (version 2) ... | reverse complement strand
CGCTCGCTCCATGTCACCGTTTCTGTCTCCGTCTCTGCGCTCAACCGACGGAGATGTTCATAGGCTTCGCCCAAGATGGTCTTCCCATCCACGTCTCTGACCGTTTGCAGACGCACCTTCCCGCGCACGGCGTCGTCCACCCATTTTTCCAACTGTTCGGGCAGATGGCCCACTTGCGCCAACGGCATGAGATAGGTATTGCCCGTCTGCGCCACGTAGGCTCGCGTTGCCAATGCTCCCATTTTCGAATCTCCGATGTACAGCAATCCTTTGGGTGGCAGGGTCGTACGCAACCGCGCAATCATCGGAACATACAATCCGTCATCGGCGGTATTCCCTGACACAACATCGGCGCCCACCAATGCGCCCAACGGATCCAGCGCTGCCAGCATGACCTTCAGTTGGCGCAAATCCGGGCGATGGTCTTTGGAGTGCCCGCGTTGGAACAGTACCGACAGGTCGTTCCCGCCGTACACTTTGGCGGTCGTCGTGTCCAGCCGCACCCGCTCACTGGGCAACTCGTATACCCGTATCATCCGCTGGGTTATTTTTTGCTCCAGCGGCTCCCAGATTTCTGGCAAACTCAATCGCCGTGCAACTTCTGCCAGCCGATCATCGCTTACGTCCAGCGGACTCACCGTTTGTCCCCACAAACCGGTCCACAGGTGCGGCATCTGCGCCACCCAGTCCTGCACTGGGCTCATGTGGTGATTATTTTCGCTCAGCAGGTGCGTCAGCCAAGTGACCATCGTTTTTCCCAGGCTCAAGCCCTGCCAGTTCCCATGCCTTGGGCTGACCTCATCCAGGATTTCGTCATATCCCATTTTTTCATGCAACACATGCATCAACATCGGCACATCGGCTACGGCTTCGTGGGTTATTTGGAGAGTTGTCATCTCCGCAGTGTACCTGACTAATCTCCGATTTGTTCATTTTTTTAAGCGAAAGACCTGTATAATGGACAAAGAGAACGTTCAACTTAATTAAAAAGGATAACAAAAAATGGAATATTGGACTGAAGGCGACCGCGCATTTGCATTTTGGGATGAGGATGAATATTTTTATCCCGCTACAATCATCACAATCGAAGGCGACGATATATATATTCGTTTTGACACTGGCGAGGAAGAATGGACTGATTCCGACTATCTTGAGGAATTCCTCGTAGAAGCGGATGAAGAAGTTGAATGCAAATCTGCGAAGGACAATTTGTATTACGACGTCGTTGTGCTCGATGTCGACGGCGAACGTGTGGAAGTGGAATACGAAGACGAAACCACCGAGTGGACCACATTAAACAGTCTGCGTTTTTTAGTGGATGAAGTTTAATTAATTGGCTCAAAAGGAAACTTTAACATGACCACTCTGGCTCCAACAATTTCTGTGCGCTACTTCCCTCGCACTGCAAACTGGCTGCGCGACTTGACGCTTATCACACTCGGCACATTATTTATTGCCGCGCTGGCACAGGTGAAGATTCCCCTGCCATTCACCCCTGTTCCGTTGACTGGGCAAACTTTTGCCGTGCTACTCGTCGCCGCCGCACTAGGATCGAAACGTGGCACAGCCTCGATGACTTTTTACATCGCCCTTGGCGCGTTTGGACTGCCTGTCTTTGCGGGCGGCGCATCAGGAATCACTTATCTCTCGGGCGCAACACTCGGCTATCTGATCGGATTTGTGCTTGCCGCGTATGTCGTCGGATTACTCGCCGAGCGCGGACTGGAACGAAGCATACGCACATCCATCGTCCCGTTTTTAGTTGGGACAGTCATCATATACGCCTGCGGAGTGTCGTGGCTGGCAATCATTCTTGGCAGTTTTAGCAAAGCCATCGCGGCGGGACTTGTCCCGTTTCTGATCGGCGATGTGATCAAGTTGATCGCCGCTTCGCTGGCGCTCCCTGCCGCATGGAGGTTGATGAGATAAAAGACCTTGCGGTTTATAGAAAAAAAGATGGAGACGGTAACCGTCTCCATCTTTTTATTTTCCAGATTTATTGATTTTACTTTTCCCTGATACCTTCAACAACCCACTATCCTCGCCGTAGCGCAAAATAAAATAATTGGAAAGTAAAGCCAGACCCGCCACCATGTAACTTGCAGGATACGCCGCCACTGAAATGAAGTTCAACACCGATTTCGCCATAGCTGGGACTAATTCGTACCCACCCAGCCAGTAAAATGAGTCAACACTATCCGCCAGCGCAAAAAGGATCAACCCCCACCAAGGGCGACTCCATTGTCCGCGCCCAAAGAGGAGGGAAAGCCAGATTGCAACCGCACCCTCTGTCAGGTCAAAAACGGGATACAGCACGGTAATGAATAGAATGATCCAGGCAAACCCTTCGCCTAATCCAGATTTTGCCGCCAGATTGGTCAGCCCAACCGTAATTAATAAAGCAAGCACGACCAATCCTAGATATATGCGGCGGCTTCTATTTTTCGTCCCATACACCAGCGTGAGTTGATAATAGAGTGAAAGCCCAAGAAAAAAATATCCAAGCAGCCAGAACAGATCAACCAGGCTGAAATCAGGATAGGTCGTGTCCCAGTAGATCGCGTCATAAACCATTCCGACGATCTCACCCGCCACCCAGCACCACAAGCCGATGGTAAATGCCTGCCAAATATGATAAGGGGGTTCGCCTTTTTCAAATTGACGTGTTAATAACGTCCCTGCTATCGCCGCGCCAACTGCCGGGATCAGCACAAAAACATCGATAAGTTTATCGTTCCAGTAAGGAGATAAAATTTTAGATAAGGGTTGTGCATAAAAGGCCCAGAGAATCAGTCCCAGCAAACTTACAGACACAGCCGCGCCGATCTGCAATATTTGAGATGGGGTGAATTTGGAATTTGAATTATTTGGATTTTGCATCATACTTATTCCGAAAATGCGGCAGGGATCAAACGCTGGGATTTCAAAACAGCACGCTCCTCAGGGAGGATTTGTTCAAAAGTTTCGCTTAATAATCTCTGGGTCAAATTATTGCCGATCACAAAGTCCATTTGTGCGCCCATTCCCATAAATAAAGCACGATAGGCATGTGCGGCATCCATTAAGTATGGAAAAAAGTGCGTATCCAGAATATCTTTTTCTTCGAGTGTAATATGCCAATGCGAGAGTTGAGTTTGACGATTCAATTCGCGATCCATCATCTGCAATAATTTTTGGCCGACCATTTCCTGATATCGGTTAAGTATTTGACTGCTCCAGTGCATGGCTCCCTGCCGTAAAACGGTACACAGATAAGCTTGTGTCGAAGTGGGGTGTGAATAGGTGACGATTTCCCAGTCTGAGTCGAAAACAGGAACGCCGCTAATAAATCCCTGCGGCGTGGAAAAGATCGAGTCTGATTTTTGAAACTCGCCCTGCCAGAAAAGGGTAAAGCCATGCAGGTTTTTTGATTTAATTTCAATCAAACCATTCCAATGATCTTGCTTCCACTGGTTGACCTGTTTTTCCCAGGCTTGATCGTCTGTGACTACAAATTTATTTTCCATCTGAGATTGAAGCGCCAGCAGTGTCAGCCGCCCGGCGACATCAGGCAGATTAATGGCACGCGTATGGCTAACCCTATCATTCAGGGATAAAAATTCTGCAATCGAAATGGAGTTGCTTTGGCCGTCTTTAAGCAGATGAGCCATGCCCGGCTCTCCACTGATAAAGAGTAGAACAGCGGTCTGATCCGCATTGAAATGCTTCTCGATCAAGCCCGTTGCATTCTCGTCGCGGAAATAAACCTCTGCGCTGCCCAGAGAGTTATTGAGTGGGATGTTCTCAATCTGACGAAAGAAATATTTCATAGGAGAATTGTTTGGCTGTGCAAACAGATAAAATTATATGTCCGTTTGAATTTTACTTTACTTTGTATGTTTTCGTTATTGGGTATGATTCGCCAGCCATTTATCTCAAACCTTCAAACAAATCTGTTTCGACCATCCTGCCGCCATTTACCAAACTAAAGGCGCGGTAGAAAGTTCCCTGCATGGCGAGGACAGATGCGGCGGCATCTTCGGGCATTTCAGTCAATGCGCCCAAGGTGGGCAACTGGCTTTGGTGGCATTGAATAGCGCGCCATGCAGAACCACAATATTCAGCCATATCAATGCGCGTGGTGACCATCCATTCTTTCCAGGGGAATTCGCCGCGCATTTGGTCATCGACGGGGAAAGTCATATCACCCATGAAGGGCGCGATGAGGTTGATAAATTTTTCAGCATCCACCATGTAATAAAGTTTTGAGACGCGATGCGCGGGTAAATTTTCAATATCCTGATAACTTGCATCTGCCGCACAGACAATTGCCGCAGATGTGAATTGCCCGATGGCGATGTGATCGGGGTGACCATAATTTCCATCGGGAGGAAACGTCACCATTACCTGCGGCTTGATGCGGCGGATGTGAGTGACGATCCTGCTGACGGCTTCGGCGTGATGCGCCTGATCCACGTCACCGTCAATGTAATCAAGGAAGTACAGTCCTTTCATGCCGAGTTCTTTTACCGCGTTTTCCAATTCCAAAGTGCGGATTTGGCCGAGTCTGCTCAAGCCAGGATTCTGCTCTTCGAGACCAGCCCAGCCCCGCTCGCCGCGTGAAGCGCAGACGAGGTGAGTATCCACTCTCTCAGCAGAATACTTTGCCAGCGTACCGCCCATCCCCATCGATTCGTCATCGGGATGGGCAAAAACAGCAAGTAGTTTTAAGCGTTCCATTGTTTACTCCTTAAATGAAAACGTCCCGCAGGGCTTTCACGCAGGACGTTAAATACTACTTATTTTTGTGAAATCTTTTGAAGTGTCTCGGGCGTGAGGTTAAATGCTTTAGAAAAGCCGGCAACAAAGCGCGCGCCTTTTGGCTTAATGCGCCACAGACCAAAATCTGCCAATTTGAACAAAGGTTCGGATGTGGGGTATCGCTCAATATACATGGTCTTTACGGGAGCGTAACCCGGTTCTCCATTTTCCATAAATTCTGCGGTGCCGCGAATGGACAAACGCGCAAGTGCCTGTGGATCAGCGCGTCTGTCGTCGACTTCCGCGATCAACAAACCCACCAGCTTATTTTTTTGCATATCCACTGTATGCTGTGCAAGGCGGCTGATATGCACATAGTATGCAGAAAAATCTGGCGCGGCAACAAAAGTTACCAGAGATACTCGCGGGGCATCATCTCGGATTGTGCCAAGCGCGGCAGTACGCATATTGGTAATCAAATGAATAAGGAGTTTTTCTGATTCAGTATCCATCTTAACCACCCACCGGAGGATTATCCAACCGCACGCCATGGCCGCGAACAGAGTCGATAAACTGATGTGTTGGGTCAAGCGCAGCAAGACGGTCGCGCAAACGGCGGATGAGCGCATCCAACGCTTGATCGGACACACCAGCCATTTGGTCTTCGCCCCATACAGTGGCAACAAGATTACTGCGGGTGATCACCTGACCTTGATTTTCGTACAACATCCACAGCAATTTGAATTGCTGTGCAGATAAAGGCGGCGCAACCTGTTGTTGATTGACCCAGACCTGCCTGGACTTTTGATCCATCATCAAACGCCCTGAACGAATACCACCTTCGGCAAGCGGCATGGTGGCGTCAGAGGTGAGGAACAGGAATTGTTGAGCAAGCGCAATTCCGAGCAAGTCGCCATCCTGCAACATAACAGGCGTTGCCAGTTCAGTTCCATTATGATTTGTACCGTTCTTGCTGCCGAGGTCTTCGATCGTCACGCCTTCGGGCGTAGGCGTGATACGCGCATGGAAACGCGACACCTGGCGATCCTGTACATTGATCTCACAGGTGGGGTCACGGCCGACCATCAATGTGTGGCTTAACGCCCAACGCTGACCCTTGAGCGGTCCTTCTTGCGCAACGAGAATTGGATATTCTTCTTCTTGTTTCATAATTGCCTCGAATAATAATAATAAAGACGCTTATAATATAGCAGAAAAGTGTAATTCTGTGCATACTTACTTTTAATTTCAATGGTCGTCATAACACCGAGCGATACACGCCGAAAATATCACTTGATTAAGACCACTGCATAAGTACAGAATTCGCAAGCGAAGCAGCAGTACAAAAAGGAGAAGAGTTGCCCCAATCGTTAAAGAAAGGGGAGGTATTACGTGGCCGCTACCAGATCCGTGAACAGATCGGACAGGGCGGTACTGGCAGTATTTACCTTGCAGAAGATACACGCCTGCAAGGCAGGTTATGTGCAGTCAAGGAAGTAGAGCACAACCAATCCCTCCCAACCCAGTTTATTGAGCAGGCACGCGAACAATTCTTTCGCGAGGCGTCTGTTCTTGCGCGTCTCGATCACCCGAACCTGCCCAAAGTATCAGATTTCTTTTCCGATGGCCCGCGCGATTATCTTGTCATGGATTATGTGCCGGGCAAAGATCTGCGCGAACGCATACTCGAAGCGCGTCATAACAAAACCTTTCTCCCTGAAGATGAAGTGCTGCGCTGGACGGCACAAATCGCAGACGCATTAAATTATCTACATCAGCAAGACCCGCCCATCATTCATCGCGACATCAAACCCAGCAACCTGAAAATTACGCCCAGCGGCTTAATCAAACTAGTGGACTTTGGTCTCGTGAAAATCCTTGCTCCAAACGAAGTGACCATCACCATCATCCAGGGGCAGGGTACTGCGCTTTACACACCGTTGGAACAATATGGCGGCGATGACGCACATACGGATATACGCGCCGACATCTTTTCCTTTGGTGCAACTCTCTATCACCTGCTGACCAACGAACCTCCCGCAGAAGCGCGCAAACGCTTCCTGGACACCCGAAGCCTGACTCTGCCTCGAGAGATTAATTCTCGTCTCAGCAGTCGTGTGGAAAAAGCCATCCTATGGGCCATGTCTCTGCATCCTGATGACCGTCCCAAAAATGTGATCGAATTCAAAGAAGCCTTGCTCGGCAACCAGGAAATCCCTGACCGCGCCGACTTTCAACGATCCAGTTTTGACATACCTGCCTTCTCTCTTTTTCCACAGGAACAAATCGCAAGCTATGCCGCACTGGCATTATTTTTAGTCGGATTGATCGCTACATTGTTGAGATAGTTTTTTATCGGAGCGAAAAGTTCGGAAGAGAACTTCCGAACTCCAAATTACTGCGCCGCCTTTTCGATCATCCTGCAAAACGAACAAAAATCTGGCGTGGATGTGGGCTGTCCGCATTTAGGGCATGGATGCAACAGCGACTGTCCCACGTTTTTTTCAATAAATAATTTCCCGCTCTTTCTGGCTTCCAGAAAATTCAAATAAAAAATCAATTTCGCACCTGGGCGCGCAGTTTCAAGTTGGTTCAGCGCTTCCTTGTAGAAAATGGACTGCGACCCATCGGCAAATGGACATTCTTCATAGATGTAATCAATGCCGCGCATAATGGCGTAGGCGGTCATCTCGCGCTCGTAGAGACGGCACAACGGCTTGACCTTGCGCGCCAGCCCGTCTGTGCCGGGCAAAACTGGTCCCTGCCGCAAAAGATATTCGCTCACCCAGTTCAACGTGTTGCCAAACAAGACAGCGGCTTCATCATCAAGGTTATGTCCTGTCGCAAGTACATCGTAGCCAAAGTCACGCGCAATGCGGTTCATCTCATGGCGTTTGGCAAGTCCGCACACGGCACACGGCCTGCCATGTCCACGGTGACTGATCTCGGCGAGCATGGGAATGGACTGTCCATATTCCTTTTCGATATCCACGACATGCAATTTCAGATTGCGCTCATTCGCGAATTTTTCCGTCAGCCGCTGGGACTCGTGTGAATAATTAATTCCCTCATCAATGCCGAGACCAAGATATAAGCCGTCTGCCTGATAACCAAGCCGCACAAGAATATCCCACAGTGAAAGAGAATCTTTGCCGCCTGAAACCGCCACGAGGATTTTTTCATTGGGCGTGAACATTTCATATTTTTTGATAAAACGCGCCGTCTGTTCGGGAATCCATTCGAGATAATGTTCCTTGCACAAAGCCAGTTTATGCTGGCGCATGTGGATGGAGGCTTTATTTTCACATCTTCGACATTTCATAATTTTCACCTGTCACTGCGAACATTCCTTGCAAAGCAGTCGCCTACTTATGGGGGGATTGCTTCGGCAGAAGTACACTACCTCGCAATGACATTACCCCCAGAGATCACCGCAACCAGTTTGATCTCATCGCCAGAACGCAGGATTTCATCGTCTGTGATCATTTCGCCATCGCGGATCGCAATAACCGATTCAGGCACAATATTACTTTTCTTCAATGCGTCGAGCAGGGTCATGCCCGGGCGCACTTCATATACTTTATCTCGCAAGATCAGTTTTGCAACCATAATTTTCCTCAACAAGATTTTATCATGCGAAGCATTCATCATTTATCATTTACCCTTCACCTCAGCAATTCTCAAGTATGAACCATGTCATTGCGAGACGGCGCTCTTCCGTCGAAGTAATCCCCTGTTTTAGCGAGGAGATTGCTTCGCAAAGTATGTTCGCAATGACATAGTGAGAATTGCTGCCTTCATCCTTATTTACTTGACATTCCTCCCTGCATGTCTTAGCATATCAATATGAAAATCGGAATGATGGTTGATAGCTACAAACCGTACGTCAGCGGCATTACGAACTACATCGAGATCAATAAACGTCAACTTGAACTGGCTGGACATGATGTTTTTGTCTTCACATTTGGCGATCTGGAATACCAAGACAACGAGCCGCGTGTGATACATAGCCGTGGTGTACCCCTTTCTGATTCTGGTTTCTATCTATCCACACGTTATTCAACTGCCGCCAGGAAACTCCTGCAAAGCATGGATATTGTTCACGTGCATCATCCATTCTTAAGCGGACGCCTTGCGCTGCGCTATTGCCGCCCGTTTCAAATCCCCATCGTCTTTACCAACCACACACGCTACGACTTGTACGCGCAAGCCTACCTGCCCATGATGCCTGAAGAAATGAGCCAGGGACTCTTGCAAGCCTACATGCCATCATTTTGTGAAGCGGTAGACCTCGTCATTGCACCCTCTGCGGGCATGGAAAAAGTCCTGCGCCAACTTAATGTGGAAGGAGATGTAGCGGTCGTGCCCAACGGCGTAGACTTAAAAAATTTCAAAGAAGCAAAACCATTCTCGCGTGCCGAACTCGGGTACAAAGAAGATGACATCCTGCTAGTCTATGCGGGACGCCTTGCGCCTGAGAAAAATCTACCCTTCCTTTTGAAATCTTTCGCGGGCGTTGCCCAGGCAATCCCAAACGTACACCTCCTGCTGATCGGAAGCGGCATCCAGCAATTCGAGGAAGAGATACGAAACCTCGTCGGCGAATTGGGACTAACCCAGCGCGTCCGCTTGACAGGCAGGATCGCATACGACCAGCTCCCCGCATATCTTGCCATGTGTAATATTTTCGTAACCGCATCCATCACCGAAGTTCATCCGCTTTCTGTGATCGAAGCCATGGGCGCAGGACTTCCCGTGATGGGCGTTGACTCGGTTGGCGTGAGTGATACCGTGCAGGATGAAGTCACAGGATTGCTTGCAACGCATGAGTTGCCCGCCTTCACCGCCAAACTGACCCGCCTCTGCCTTGACCAGAAGCTGCGTGACCAAATGGGCGACGCGGCGCGAAAAGCATCCCCCGCCTATGCCATTGAGCGCACCACCAGCCTGATGCTGACCCATTATGAAACCCTAAAGCGCGAGTATAAACCGCGCAAGGGCAACTGGGCGGTTCGCCTGCAAAGACTCCTTGAAAAATTTTCGGAATGACAAAATATAAAAAAGAGATTGGCGCGTGGGGCGAAGGGATTGCATCAGACTGGCTCGCCGAACGCGGCTACCAGATCACCGCGCGCAATGTCCGCACGCCGTATGGTGAAATTGACATCATCGCACAGCAAGGCGATGTGACGGTTTTTGTCGAAGTAAAAACGCTGACATCCAGCGTAAATTTTTATCCTGAAACCAACATCACCCGCGTCAAACAACAACACATGTTCAACACCGCGCAGCACTACGCGGCAGAACATGAAATAGATCACTGGCAAATTGACGCCATCGCAGTCGAAGGGAAGCCGGGATTAAAACCGATCATCACCCATTTTGAAAATGTGATCTAACCGCTGTATACTTATATAGGCGTGCGACACAAAAGACATATAGAGAATTATTGCTGTTTGGTATAATTTTTACAAACGAAACAATAAGGAGAGTATTATGGCAAACGTCATCGGGCCTGATGTTAGTTTTTATGAAGACGACCCCGAAACCCCACAAGGCATTGATTATGTAAAAATGCGCGCGTCGGCGGGATATGTCATCGTCCGCGCGGGGCAAAATCTGTGGGTGGATTCAGACTTCAAGATCAACTGGCGCGAGTCCAAACTTGCAGGCTTGCCGCGAGGCTCCTATTGGTTCTACGACAGCCGCGTCGAACCCAAACGGCAGGCAGAATTATGGGTGCAACAGCATGGCGGCGAATTTGGCGAGCTTCCCCTGTTTGCTGATCTTGAAGAAAGTTACAACGGAGCATACAAAGGTTGGAAAAACTGGTACACCTTCCTTGAGCGGGTCAAGCAGCTTGTCAATGGGAAGGAAATTGCCATTTATACGGCATATTACTATTGGCGCGATAACGCCCCCAATGCCGCCACACAAGCGACAAACCTCGAATATTTCCATCAATACCCGCTATGGATCGCCCACTACGGCGTAGCCGAGCCGATGATTCCATTGCCCTGGAAAAAAGGCGAATGGTTGTTCTGGCAATTCACAGAAGCCGGAGATGGACAATTGTATGGAACGGAAAGCAAAGGCGTTGACGTGAACTACTTCAACGGCGACCTGACCGCGCTCCGAGCCAGATTCAATCTGACCGATACTCCGCCCCCGCCTCCGCCTGATCCTGATCCAATTCCAGACGGCGACACCCTGACAGGCCGGATGTACCGCGTTACCGCATCGCCTTCGCTGAAAGTCCGCGAGGGGCCGGGACTAACCTACAATGCACTTGGCTTGCTCTATCTAGGCGAGACAGTCGAAGAGATCAATGCAACCGCCGATAAAAGTTGGTTAAAGATCCGCAAATCAGATGGAACTTTGATCGGCTGGAGTTCAGGCGCATACTTGGAAGCTGTTGGTGTCACACCTCCGCCAGTTGAAAAAAAGATGTACAAGGTTACTGCGTCGCCATCCTTGAAAGTCCGCGAAGGACCGGGGCTAAATTACACCTCGCTTGGGACAGTTACCCGCAATGAAATCGTGGAAGAAATTGGCGCAAACGCCGATAGAACCTGGCTGAAAATAAAGAATTCAACTGGACATCTGGTTGGGTGGAGTTCCAGCGCATATCTGGACCTTATCACGCCGCCCCCGCCAACGCCCGTTACCAAAAAACTGTATCGCGTCACCACAACATCCCTGCAAGTCCTTGAAGAGGCAGTGCCCAGCGCTAAATTAGTTGGATTGTCCTACTTCGGAGAAATCGTGGAAGAGATTGGCGCAAACGCAGACAGAAGCTGGCTGAATATCTGCAAGACTGACGGCAGTCTGGTTGGATGGAGTTTGAGCAAAGACCTGCTGAGTCTTGATGTTGTACCGCCTCCAACGCCCGATGAGCCGCCTACTCCCGTCCCAGATGACGATGATAAAAAATGGTACCGTGTTGGGTTTGCTTCGGTGACGGTACGCGAGACGCCCAGTTCAACAGGCAAAACACTTGGCGCGGTTACGTTGGATGACACCCTGCCCGCACTGGACGACATAAGCAACGCAAGTTGGATCCAGATCCGCCGCGTGGATGGGTTGACTGGCTGGTGCGAGAAGAAATATCTTGTCTTCTTGAGCGACACCCGCCCCGCATCCATCAAGCAGAATCTATTTAAGGGTGTCACATTCCTGCAAAAGGACCTGACCTCGCCGCGCAAAAATAGAATATACGTGATGGCTGTTGACCTCTTCACAGTTGGGCTTGAGTTCCTCGTGACCCCTTCAAAACTTCCAGGCGGAATTTTGTGCACGCGCACAGTCTCAAAATTCCTTGAGGAATTCAACATGAGTCTTGCCATCAATGGAGATGGATACAGCTATCTGGATGCTTCGGTCGACCCTGCCACCACCTGCCCGGACGGCGGGGACCCTGTCAAGGCGAACGGCTTCGCGGCTTCACGTGGAACTGTGTATTCACCGATCAAAACTGTCCAGCCGATCATATATATCACCTCCCGCAATCAAGTGATTATCAATGAAGCGCAAAACAAACCGTTCAATGCAGTTGCTGGAGACCGTGTGGTGGTCCAAAAGGGAGTAACAGTTAAAAATCTGGCCGCCGCAACGCCCAGTCCGCGCACAGCAATTGGCGTGAACAAAAACGGACGCTGGCTGATCTTGATGGTGGTGGATGGCCGTCAGGCGGGTTATAGCGAAGGCGTGACTTTCCCCGAACTGGCTGAACTACTGATCTCCTACGGGGTCTACACCGGCGTGAATATGGACGGCGGCGGCTCTTCGACAATGATCATCAAAGGCACGGATGGCAACGCGCGCATTTTGAACTCGCCAATTGACCAAAATATCCCCGGCAAAGAACGCACAGTCGCGAATCATCTGGGACTGTTCATCAAATAGGGATCGCTCTAAAATTACTAAAAAGACGCCGTGACGAAATGTCGCGGCGTTACATTGTTGCAAGACGGCGCTCTTCTGTCAAATGTGACGACATAATAATTAAGGAGAATATGTCATGCCTACCAATAGAACTCAAGGAGTAAAAATCCTTGTACGCGAAGTACTTGCGATCATGCCCAAACCGTATGGAGAAGACGTTATTCTGGATGTGTGCATGGCAATCGAACACAATCCAGCATGGCGTATGCAATACGATAAATTATGCGATGAACTGCGCGATGCAGTGGTCAACCCTTTGATCGGTCAACTTGTAAAAGAGGAAACGGGACTAAGCAGCCTGCGTGAAGTTTCAACCAAGGGGAAAAGTCATATTATCAAAAGTTATACAAAACTTGTAAGTAAAAATAACCAATAAAGGAAACCTGAACCATGTCTGAAATCAAATATGAAATCATAAAAAAGATGGGGGTGCTTTCCAAATCCGCTTCGGGTTGGACAAAGGAAATCAACTTGATCAGTTGGAATGAAGAAGATGCAAAATACGATCTCCGCGAATGGTCGTCAGATCGAAAGAAGAGAGGCAAAGGGGTGTCCCTTTCAAAAGAAGAATTGCTGGCGTTGAAAGAACTTCTGAATAGAGTTGAGTTGTAGTCGAGTTCTCCCCCCGCAACGTAAATCTGCAGGGGGAGTTTTTATTTGCGCAAAGTATTCCTTCTTCATCTTTCATCCTTCATCTTTCATCCTTATTACTACGGGTATAATCCGCCCATCTTATTCCATGGAACAACAATGAAACGCTATCTACTTTTCACAGTTTTTGTCTCCGGCATGACCACTCTCGCTGCGGAACTTGCCGCAGGACGCTTGATCGGGAACGTCTTCGGTACAAGTAATTTGGTCTGGGCCAGTATTATCGGTTTGATCCTCATCTATCTCACGCTGGGATATTTCCTCGGCGGCAAATGGGCAGATAAAAACCCGACGCCTGGCGCCATGTATCGCATCCTTGCCTGGGGCGCATTCACGATCGGACTCGTCCCCTACATCGCTGGACCAGTTCTCAAAGCAGCCGCCACCGCATTTGAGGCATTGAGTGTCGGCATCATGGCGGGATCATTCGTCGCCGTGCTGATCCTGTTTAGCGTCCCGATCACCTTGCTGGGCGCGATCTCACCCTACGCCATCCGCCTCTCGGTGGAAGATACTGCAAAGGCGGGGCAGGTTTCGGGGCAGATCTACGCCATATCCACTCTCGGCTCATTCATTGGGACATTCCTCCCCACGCTCGTCACGATCCCCACCATCGGCACAAAACTGACATTCTTTGTCTTCGGTTTCTTTTTGCTGGTCGTCGCATTGATCGGACTCGCAAGGTTCTCAAGTCAGCGTGAGATGATTAAGTTAATCTGGATGCCGATTGTGCTTGTGATCGTTGCCGTATTTTCTGCGGGGCAGGCGCTCAAAAATAGCAAGGGGCAGGTCTACGAGACCGAGTCCGCGTACAACTATATTCAGGTGCAAGAGCAAAGTGGCTACACGCTCCTCAAGCTAAACGATGGGCAAGGCGTCCACTCCATTTATCATCCCGACACCTTGAATTATGGCGGACCGTGGGAACAGTTTCTGGTCGGTCCATATTTTTACGCGAACCGCAAACCGCAGGATGTGAAACGCATGGCGATTGTCGGTCTCGCCGCAGGCACAGCCGCGCGACAGGCAACCGCGGTTTATGGCAATATTCCGATTGACGGTTTTGAACTCGACGAAAAAATCGTCGAAGTTGGACAAAAATATTTCGGATTGAACCTGCCGAATCTCACAGTCCACATCGGCGACGGGCGCTTGAACCTTGAACGCAGTCCATACAAATATGACATTATCGCCGTCGACGCCTACCGCCCGCCATACATCCCGCCGCACATGACCACGCAGGAATTCTTTGGGATCATCGCCTCCCACCTAACCGATGACGGGGTGCTAACCATCAACGTGGGATCAGTCCCCGGCGACAGGCGGCTGATAGACGGACTCGCCACTACAATGGCAACTCAATTTGCATCCATTCATATCATGGATATACCCGGCACGCTCAACACCATGATCTTCGCCACCAAGCAGCCGACTGTCCGCGAAAACTTCTCGTCAAATCTGGTTGCGCTCGCCGCAGACCCAAACGTTAATCCACTGCTGCTGACCACCATGGCATCCACATTGGCCAATCTCAAAGACGGCTACCAAACCACCACCGTCTTCACCGATGACCTCGCTCCCATCGAGTGGATCGTCAACGACATGGTCGTCAGTTTCGTCCTCCAGGGCGGGCTGGAATTTTTGCATTAATAATCAATCTCCGTCCTGAGCGGAACCGCAAGCACCGCAAAGCGGACGGCGCAGTCGAAGGACAACGGTATCAACTATCCTTCAACTGCATTCCTCAAAGAGCATTCGTCACTCCGCTCAGGACGAGTAAAGAGAAATCATGAAATCAAATCTTACAACTATCCTCTCATATCTCACCTCCCTTCTCGTTCCTCTCGCCCTGATCGGCACGGCATTACGCATTTTACTCAGCCCCATCTACTTCAACGTCGAATACCGAATGCCCTACTTCCCCGTTGACGAGTATGGCATGACCCAGCAGGAGCGCCTGCAATGGGCGCCCTTCGCGATAACATATCTTGTCAATGGCGCGGATATTTCCTATCTCGGCGATTTGAAATTCCCTGATGGAACTGCGCTTTACAACGAGCGCGAACTCAGTCACATGGCAGATGTAAAAAATGTGGTGCTTGGCGCATTAGGTGTTTGGACCATCTCCCTCATCATTCTGTCCATGCTAGGCATCCTCGCCACTCGCGGAGCATGGCTGCCCGACTATCTCAACGGTCTGCGCCGTGGCGGCATGTGGATGATCGGACTGGCAGTTGCGCTTGGTCTCATCTCAGGTATTGGTATCACCGCCAACCCAGACGTATTTGAACAATTCTTTATTTTTTTTCACTCCCTATTTTTTAAAGGGGATTCCTGGCTCTTCTATTATTCAGACACCCTGATCCGCCTCTTTCCCATTCGCTTCTGGGAGGATGCCTTCCTGTGGGCGGCAATCCTCGCCTTGGGCGGCGGCGCCGGATTAGCGTTCGGGATACGCGGCAATTCGTTTCCAAAAATGGAATAGTGGGTTATTCCACATGATGTATAATTTCAACACAGGAGTCAACTCATGTCATCCACTTTATCGTTAGAAAATAAAGTCGCGCTCATCACCGGCGGCTCACGCGGAATTGGACGCGCGATTGCCTTGGAATTCGCAACACGCGGCGCGGCGGTTGTGGTCAATTACAACAAGTCCCCCGAAGCCGCTGAAGAAGTGGTCAAGCAAATTCAAGCCGCAGGCGGAAAAGCCGCCGCATATCAAGCTGACGTTTCAAATTTCAAGCAGGCTGAAGCGCTTGTCAAATTTGCCGTGGAAACTTTTGGCGACCTGAGCATCTTGGTCAACAATGCCGGCATCACTCGCGACCAATTAATTATGATGATGCCCGAAGCAGATTGGGACGCAGTCATCAACACCAACTTGAAGAGCGCATTCAACTGCTCAAAAGCCGCCGTCAAACATATGATGCGCAAGCGCGTGGGACGAATTATCAACATGGCATCAGTGGCTGGTCAAATGGGAAACGCCGGTCAGACGAATTATTCCGCATCCAAAGCGGGACAGATCGGCTTCACCAAAGCTCTGGCGCGTGAAGTCGCGGCGCGCAATATCACCGTCAACGCAATTGCGCCGGGGTTTGTGGATACAGAAATCCTCGGTGGCATGACACCAGAAACTCTTGAAGCCGCGCTCAAATTGATCCCACTGGCGCGTAAAGGCAAACCCGAAGAAATCGCCTACGCCGCCGCATTTCTCGCCTCAGACGAAGCCGCCTATATCACCGGTCAAGTCCTCGGCGTGGATGGCGGCATGGCAATGATGTAAAAGGAGTAAGAATGGAAAACACACAAGGCAAAACTACTGTATCGCCTGATGTCCTGATGACTATTGCGCGTCTATCGGCGTTGAGCGTGCCTGGCGTAAGCAGGCTGGCGCCCATCTCCGGCGGAGTCAATCGCTTCTTCAAACGCGGAGCAGGCGACGGAGTCCGCATTGAAACAGAGGAAAATACAGTCTTCGTAGACTTGCATCTCGTCCTCCAACAGGATGTAAATATCCGCGAAGTCAGCCGCAATGTTCAACAGAATGTCGCGCGCGCCATCCAGGAAATGGTCGGCATGGATGTTGGGTATGTAAATATCCACATTGAAGATATTGATTACGAGGATAGCGAGGCTTGAAAGCATGAAACCCCGAACCAGGGCACGCTCCATTGCTCTGCAAGTACTTTACGAAACTGATATTGCGAACAATCATCTTCCAGGCGACGTATTAAGAATACGCCTGGAAGAGATTCCGCTCTCCGATGACCTGGCTGAATTTGCAAGGCAGATCATCTTTGGCGTGTTGCCCCTCACACAAGACCTTGACCAATTGATCGCAAGATACGCACCCGAATGGCCGCTAGAACAGATCGCGGCCATTGACCGAAATATTTTGCGCATTGCCCTTTGGGAATTCGCAGTGTACCGCGAAACCCCTGTTAAAGTTGCCATCAACGAAGCAGTGGAACTGGCAAAACAATACGGGTCAGATTCTGCGCCACGCTTTATCAATGGCGTGCTTGGCACATTAGTCGATCATGAACACGAGATCAACCAAATCATACAAAACAGGATCGCGCACGAAACCAAACTGGAATCATAAGTTATGGAAATATTAGGTATTGGCACATCTGAACTCGTTTTCATTGTCATCATTGCATTGATCGTCCTTGGCCCGAAAGATATGCAAAAAGCGGGCAAGACCATCGGCAAATGGCTGCGGGATGTCGTCACATCTGACGCGTGGAAGATGTTCCAACAGACTTCGCGCGAACTGAAGACGTTACCCAACCGGCTGATGCGGGATGCAAACAATGAGCTAAATCAGATCGGGAATGAATTGAAGGGCGCCACCAACCTGACGGATGGCAGGCCAAACAACCTAAACATTCCCCCACGCTCACAGCCGACTATACCCACGATTCCCACACCTGCAAATACTGTGTCGGAAAATAAAATTACGCCGCCTGTTCCAGCAGAAACAAAACCAAACGAAAGTGACCCAGAAAAAAATGCGTAATTTTTTTACGGGAATATGGCGGGCTGTTTCTCCTTCATTCCGTTTTATCTTCAAGCTCATCAGCAAACCTTTTCGGGCAATCTACCGGCGATTTCCCAAGTTTTTTGATCGGGTGTGGAAGGTCGTCACATTTCCATTTCGCCTTGTATTCAATATGCTCGCGTTCCCATTTCGAGCAATCCAACGCTTCAATAAATTCCTGAATACCGAACCCGATGAGCGCTCCCTCACAGAAGTCTTCATCGACCTGACCACCAACAAAGACATACGCCAAACGATGTGGGATCATATCGAATCGCTGCGTATGCACCTTTTACGCTCGGTGTTATCCCTGGTGTTGACAGTCGGCATCTCTTTTCTTTTTACACAAAAAATTGTTGAATTTCTCGCCCAGCCTGTTGGCGGCATTGACAATCTGAAGGCGATTGAAGTCACCGAATCCGTTAGCGTCTTTATGAAAGTTGCCTTATTCTCCGGCATAGCGCTGGCAATTCCCTATATTGCATTCGAACTTTGGTTATTTGCCGCGCCAGGGCTAAGGCCGCGTGAACGCAAAATGGGGCTGGCGGGAATCCCACTGGCATCCATCTTCTTCCTCGGTGGTGCGGCATTTACTTTTTTTCTGATGCTTCCGGCCGCCCTGCCCTTCCTGAATAATTTCATGGGCATCAAGACTGAGTTACGCCCACAGTCATATTTTTCCTTTGTGACCGGATTAATGTTTTGGATTGGCGTGTCATTTGAATTCCCGCTGGTGATCTATGTCTTATCCGCAATCGGATTCGTAAAGCCGCAGGTACTTATCGAACAGTGGCGTCTGGCAATTGTGATCATTGCCATCGTAGCCGCGATCATCACGCCGACGATTGATCCAGTTAACCAGGGATTAGTAATGGCTCCCATGATCTTGCTCTACTTTGTTAGTATCGGCTTGAGCCAGATCGCCTACGCCGGGCGAAAGCGGAATCAGGCCGAGGAGCAGAAAAAAGCCGACGAAGCAGAAACAGGGTAGAGCGGCAGAGGAAGCGGTTCTTTTATCAGAGGAGAAAGAATGTACAAGCAGTCTGTATTATCCGCAAGGCGTCGCATCATAACTGCGGCAATAGTGCTTGCCCTGGTTGGGCAGGCATGTACTTTTTCATTATTTGAAAACCCGATCAGTTCCGGCACATCCACACAAACCCCGGGCGTTGTTCCGCCCTCGCCTACACCCCAGGCAATGGCGCAGACCACTTTCGTAGTGGTATTGCCCGAGCCGCTTCAGTCCAATGAGTCCATGGCAATCGCCATTATGGATGAGGTGACGGGGCTTTCGTTGAACGCCACGCAGTACCCTATGAGCCCACGTGACTCACTGACCTACACGGCGACTTTGCCGCTCCCCTATAATTCTATCGTGAAATATCGCTACGTTCGGCGCGGCGCGGCGCAAGTGTTGGAAGATACCAACCTCGGTGCGGCGATCCGCTACCGTATGTATTTTGTTGCGGGTCCCGCCGAGGTGCAAGACATCGTTGCAGATTGGGGCGATAAATCTTATGCGCGCGCAACCGGCATGATCCAGGGACAGATATTTAATGTAGACACCGGCTCATCATTGCCGAACATGCTGGTCAGCGCAGGCGGAATCCAATCCATCACAGATTCAAGCGGACGGTTCGAGCTTGCCGGTTTACCCATAGGCGTACAAAACCTGCTGGTGTACAGCATGGATGGCATGTATCAGACGTTTCAGCAAGGCGCGGCTGTAGCGGATGGGCACACCACCGTCGTTGACCTGCGTGTAAAATCATTGCCGCTTGTGAATGTTACGTTCACAGTTTCTGTGCCAGACACCACTGTGCCCGGTGTGCCTGTGCGTATCGCGGGGAATATTTTGCAGCTTGGAAATACTTTCGCAGACCTGCAAGGCGGCGTCAGCACGAACACAGACCGTATGCCGATCATGAACCTGCAAGCGGATGGTCGTTACGCCGTCACCCTTGCTTTGCCTGCCGGCGCATACATCCAATATAAATACACTTTAGGCGATGGTTTTTGGAATGCAGAACACAAGGGAGATGGCACATGGAACTTGCGCGAATTGATCGTGCCTGCCCAGGAAACCATACTTCAAGATTTAGTTACGTCATGGTCGATTGGCGACGCGCCCATTCTTTTTGAGGTGAGTGTTCCCTCGGTCACACCGCCCGGCGACATTATTTATATCCAGTTCAACACATTCGGCTGGATGGAACCCGTGCCCATGTGGCCGCTTGGCAACAACCGCTGGGCTTATAAACTTTACAGCCCGCTCAATATCCTCGGTTCTTTTTCATATCGCTATTGCCGCAACGGTCAATGTGGAAGCGCAGACGACGTTCAAACAGTTGGTGTGACGCCAGCGGGTCGGCAGGCGATCACCAGCCTCACCGCGCAGGATATTCAGGATACGGTCAGCGCGTGGAAATGGTTTGAGAATCCAGAGCCAGTCACATTGGTCGGCGCAAACATCACCCCGCGCGCCAGCGGATTTATCGCTGGCGTGGAATTCCAACCCACCTACCGCCCCAATTGGTCATATTATGCGCCGCAGGCATTTGCAAACACACAGGCGCTTGGAGCTAACATCGTCGTCCTTACACCCAGTTGGACGTACACCAAAGTCTCCCCGTTAGGGTTTGCTCCCGTCCCCGGACAAGACCCGCTCTGGATCGACTCTGCGATCATGATCTCGCAAGCCCGAGCACTGGCACTTAACGTCTCGCTATTTCCGACGCCGAATTTCCCCGCTTCTTCCTCCAACACTTCGACTTCGCTCAGCACAAGCTTTTGGCTGGGTACGCCACGAGATGCACAGTGGTGGCAGACGTGGTTTACCCGCTACCGCGCATTCGCCGTCAACTATGCAGACCTCGCTGCCCAAACCGGCGCGCAAACCCTCATCCTCGGCGGTGATTGGGTAGCCCCAGCCTTGCCCGGCGGGAAATTATCAGATGGCAACCCATCCAACGTCCCGGCGGATAGCGAAACGCAGTGGAAGTCCATCATCGCAGATGTACGTCAACATTTCAAGGGGCAGATATTATGGGCATTGCCTTACACCAAAGCCACGCTTGAAACGCCGCTAAACTTCCTGCAAGATGTGGATGGAATTTATCTGCTCTGGTCGGCTTCACTTTCCACAAACCCAAGCGCAACCAAAACAGATTACGCCAATGAAGCAGGGCGTTTGTTGGATAATGAAATTTCGCCGCTTGCCTCCTTATTGAAGAAACCACTCGTCCTTGCTGTCGCTTATCCATCTGCGGCAGGCGCAGCGGGTGGATGTATTGCCAATGGCAACGGCGGCTGTCTGGATTGGAGCGCACTTAGCCAACCCAATGCCGATCTCAGCTCGGTGAGTTTAAGCCTACAAACCCAGGCGGATATTTATGAGGCGCTCCTCACCGCAGTCAACTCGCGTGCATGGGTTACGGGTTTTGTCAGCCGTGGATATTATCTGCCTGCCGCCTTGCAGGATAAATCGACATCCATTCACAGCAAACCCGTCGCAGATATTCTATGGTATTGGTATCCGCGCCTGCTCGGGATTGTTAAGTAGCCGCGTTTGAATGATAAATCCAGACCTCCGAGTTCTTAAAGAACTCGGAGGTCTTTGCGTAATTTCGTAATACCTGTCCACCTCACCTCATCAATAACCCATGAACAATTCTAGAACAGTCTCACAAATTATTGAACCGCAACTCGCCCTGGAAGGCGCGGGCGTTTTATTGCGCCGCTCCGTCTCTCCGCGCGCGAGCAACGAATATGACCCCTTCCTGCTCTTTGATCATTTTGCATTCAACAACCCGCTCGAAGGTCCCCTGCGCGGCTTCCCAATGCATCCGCATCGCGGCATTGAAACCGTCACCTATATTTTGGACGGCTCGGTCAGCCATCGTGACAGCCTTGGTAACACAGGCGTGATCGGTCCCGGCGATGTGCAATGGATGACCAGCGGGCGCGGCATCCTGCACGAAGAAATGCCTCGCCGCGGCGAAAGCGGAAATATTTACGGCTTTCAACTTTGGGTCAATCTGCCCGCCGCTCAAAAAATGAGTCAACCGCGCTATCAGGAAGTGAATTCGTCCACAATCCCTGTTATCGAAAAAGACGGCGCAACCATTCGACTCGTGGCTGGAGAATTAGATGGGATTCGCGGCCCCGTGACAGAAATCGCCGCCGCGCCGCTTTACATGGACGTGCAGCTGGCTCCTGCTTCGAGATTCATTTACCCCATCCCAAGCCGACACACTGCCCTGGCTTATGTCTTTGAAGGCACAGGCGAATTCTCGGGCGACCTTTCGACAGGCTCAGGTCAGGAGGTTGTAGAATCTGTCAGCATGGTAGTTTTCAACGACGCCGGCGACCAACTCGAAGTTAAGAGCGACGCGGGTGTCCGCTTTATGTTGATCGCCGGCGCACCCTTCAAAGAAACCATCGTCCCCTACGGGCCGTTCGTCATGAACACTGTTGAAGAAATTCAACAAACACTGGCAGAACTTCGCAACGGCACATTTATCCAACAATAAAAGAAGGGCGCAAATGCGCCCTTCTTTTATTGTTGGTCATCATTGTTACGGTTGTGAAACCGTAAGGTTGTCAAAAGAAACCTGCACGCCGCCATCACCCATTGTGCCTGCAAAGAAACCAACAGTGCCAGTACTAAAGCGGGCATCCTGTGCTTCTCCCAAAAGCTGATCGTTGATATAGTATTTGATCGTTGAGCCAGCCGCAGAAATTTTCATATGGTTGGTTTGTGTGCCCTGTTTGATCGCGGATGAATCAGTCCAAGGAACAAGGAACTCGGCCTCCGCACGACTCGCGCCATCAACAGTCAAGGCGTAAAGCCCGTCGCCGCTGATCAGAAAAGCATAGAACTCATCCGCCCCAATCCCATAGCGGAAAATCACGCCATACGCATTATTGTCAGGTCCACTGATCTGCGTTGCATCAACCTCCATAACGAAATCTGTGTATTCGGCTTTCGTACATTCCGTCCATGCAACATACAACGGAGTGGACACACGCATATTAAATTGACCATTTTCCACAAACCGTTCCACATCGGCTGTGGAATCCATATTGCAAGCATCGACAAATTCGCTTTCCGCAAAAAGTACAACATTCGGCGTTGGGGAAGGCAGCGGCGTGGGAGTTGAGTCAGGCATGGGTGTTGACGCAGGCGTTGGAGTTGCCACAATATTTGAAGCCGCGGAACAAGCCAGCATGGTCACTAATAGCAGCACAGAAAAAGAAACGAGTCTGGTGATTTTCATTTTTGCTCCTATTTATAATTTGATGGCGGGGATTATACTGTAAACAATTTTCTAAAAAGGAACCCATTCAATATGTCACAAGTACTATTCGGACCGCAGCTCGGCAAGGAAGGTCAACTACGGCTGGGATGCAGCGCAACGATCTTTGACCAAAAACGCGAGAAAGTATTGCTCACCCAGCGTACAGACAACGGACGCTGGTGCCTGCCCGGCGGCGGCATGGAATCAGGCGAAAGCGCGGCTCAGGCGTGTGAACGTGAAGTCTGGGAGGAAACAGGCTTGAAAGTGCGCGTGACACGCTTGATTGGCGTTTACAGCGACCCCGACCAATTGGTAATCTATGCTGATGGAAATAAAGCTTTTTTTGTTGTCCTGAGTTTTGAAGCCGAGATCATCGAAGGCGAACTGGGATTGAGTGACGAGACCACCGCCTTTGGATATTTCACACTCGCAGAAATGGAAACCATGCCAATGCATGCTGAGCACAACAAGCGCGTGGAAGATGCATTGCTGGGAGGCGATGCGTTGATAAAATAAAAATCAAACTTATAAAAACACGCCACCAAATTCATGCCGGTGCGTTTTTATTTGCAACTTTATCAATGGAGGCTGTATGCTCAAAAATATTTCAGAGCGGTTTTATCAATGGAATAAAGGCTGGCTTATCTTTATCTTATTCCTGCTTGACGCTTTTTTCTCAGGCTTTTTACTGCCCCTCGTTCAAGCACTGATGCAAGGCGACCAGGGCGGCATCCAACCGCTTGACCTGATGTTGTTCGCAACGCCAGGAAAAATCTTCGGCATGATCGAAAGATATGGCGAATATGGACGTCCGTTCTATCGCGGCGTGGAACTCACGGTGGATATTATCTACCCGATTGTGTATTTATTTTTCTTTGGCTTGCTGATCTCGTGGCTCTTTCAACGCGGATTTGCATCCAGCAGCCCGATGCGAAAATTCAACATCATGCCGCTTGGAGCGTGGTTCTTCGACCTGCTTGAAAATATTGTCATTGTGATTCTGCTCTCAGTGTTTCCGTCACAACCCACAGCGCTTGCATGGATTTTGGCTTTGCTCAGCACAGTCAAATGGTTCTTTGCAGGCTCAAGTATTTTGTTGATCCTGATTGGGCTGATCGCAGCGAGCAAAAATAGATTCAAAGCTCAGAATTAAATCAACCAAAAAGACCGCCCCGCAAGACGGTCTTTTTTTTTCATCCTTCATCCTTCATATTTCATCCTTATATATCCCTCCACCACACACCCGTACACTCAGGCAAAATCACCCACTTATTTTCCTTCACTTTATCGCCCAAATCATCGCCAAAGAAAAAGCGGGATAGAAATTCGGCTTCCTCCACTGACTCAAACTTGTAATCTGTGCGGATCCATTTATGTTGGAAACCGACTGCTTCGAGCCACGGGTAAAAATCCTTGAGATGCTCCAACTTGATCGGCGACTCATTCCCTGTACCCAGCGATTCAAACAGGACAACGTGGCTGTTCGGCCTTAAGACGCGTTTCATTTCACCCAGCCATTTGTCCAACTCAACCCACGCCGATTCAGGGTTCCAAACTGCGAGATAGCTCAGGCTCCAGCCAGAAACCACAAGGTCAGCGGATGCAGCTTCCACCGGCAGTTGACGGTGATCGGCAACGTCCACCTGCCAGTTGGTTAATCCGCTGGCAATAAATTTCTCGCGGCAGACCCGCAGCATTTCCTCCGAAATATCGAAAGCGCGGACGTGCTTCACCAGCGGAGCAAGCATGCAAGCCAATCGTCCCGTACCTGCGCCGAGATCGTAAACCACGCGATTTTCCAGGGGCGTAATTTCGCGCAGAGATTTCATAATGTTTCCTTGATAATCCTCACGCGCGATTAACGCCTCGTATTTGTCCCCTTCGATTTTATAAATTTCTTCTTGTGTAGGCATGTAACAATTATAATATGAGCCATGACTCAACTTTCCTCATCCGCTCAAAAAATACAAAATTTATTAATTTCTCTTGGTTATGAATACACCGTGATCGAACATACTGAATCCACGCGCACGGCACAGGAAGCAGCAGACCGCGCAGGCTGTCAACTGGGACAGATCGTGAAGTCGCTGATCTTTCGCGGCAAGTCCAGCGGTAAGCCGATTTTAGTCCTCACCAGCGGCGCAAACCGCGTGGACGAAAAACGCATCAGCGGGTACGCGGGAGAAACTATCAGCCGCGCAGATGCCGATTTCGTGCGAACAGTTACAGGCTTCGCCATTGGCGGCGTACCTCCCATCGGTCATGCTGAGAAAATGGAAACTTATCTCGATGAAGATTTCCTCCTGTATCCAACCATCTGGGCGGCGGCTGGGACACCCAACGCGATCTTTGAATTGAAGACGGAAGACTTGCAAAAAATGACGAGTGGAAAAATAGCACAGGTGAAATGATGGAAAATATTTATAACTATCTAAAATTAAGCGACAACCTTTTCAGCAGTGGAATGCCAACCCCGGAACAGATTTCAACCCTTGCTGAAAACGGCGTGCAGGTTGTGATTAACCTCGCGACAGATAAATCAGAAGGCTGGATGCCCAATGAAAAAGATTTGGTCGAAGCGCAAAACATTGCCTTCTACAGCATTCCAGTAGATTGGGACAACCCGACAATGAAGAATGTGAGAAGGTTTATGAATATCATGGACAGTCACAAACATCATAAAATCCTTGTCCATTGCCAGGCGAATTACCGCGCCACAGGCTTCATCGCGCTGTATCGATTCAACCGTCTAGGCTGGGATGAAGCAAACGCATTCAAAGATTTACGAAAAATATGGGATCCTGCCGAATATCCCATTTGGGATAAATTTATCAAAGAAAGCCTGAGAATGCAGTCTTAACTGGGCAAGCGGAATCCTGCTCAAAGCCAAAATAAGCGCGCGGTAATTTTCACAAATTTTTTACCTTCTCATAAAAACGGACTAACCAAACTCAAATATAACTTTCCCCATTCCTGAGAGGTGAAAAATGACAAAAAGCCATAAACTGCTTGCCGTACTAATCGTTCTCTTTCTAGCCGCGCTCGCTTGTGCGCGGAGCAACACATCCACTCCCGCCGCATCTGTGCCAGTCGTTTTACCTGCGGGCGAGATCACCCGCGGGTTGACTCACGGTGGACTCGAGCGCAGTTATATTTTGTACGTGTCTGCCTCTGTCAACTGGAGTCAACCTGTTTCGCTGGTGTTCGTCTTTCACGGCGGAACAGGCAACGCCGAGAGCGCAATCCGCATGAGCGGATTCAACGAAGTCGCTGACCAAAACGGATTCCTCGTGGCATATCCAAATGGGACAGGCCGTCTAAGTGACGACAAACTCCTGACATGGAACGGCGGCGATTGCTGCGGATACGCACAGCAGAAAAACGTGGACGATGTCGGCTTTGTGCGCGCCATCGTGAGTGACCTGCAATCGCTGGCGAATATTGACGCGAAACGCATCTACGCCTCGGGCATGTCCAACGGCGGGATTCTGTCTCAGCGGCTGGCATGTGAAGCTGCGGATGTTTTCGCCGCTGTCGCACCTGTAGCTGGCACGCTCAACTTTTCGCCGTGCAATCCCTCACAACCCATCTCGGTCATTGAATTCCACGGCACAGGCGACCAGCACATTCCATACGATGGCGGGTTTGGTCCCAAATCTCTCGTGAATGTAGATTTTGTCTCGGTGCAAGATTCGGTTGGGTTCTGGACTTTGTTTGACGGGTGCGCATCCCAGTCTCAAACGGATTCATTTGACGACATCCAACACGAGACTTGGACGGGATGCAAAGCTTCCACTTCCGTTGAACTGTACATGGTCGTCGATGGAGGTCACGCCTGGCCTGGCGGCGCAGCAGGTAGGACTGACGCAGACCAGCCAACCCAATCCATCTCTGCCTCGCAATTAATATGGAAGTTTTTTGCCGCACACCCCAAGCCATGATATAACCCATATTAATAGATCGCGTCGGAAGTAGAACCTCCAAAAAATACTCAAAAAAAGGAGATGCACAACATGGAAAAATATTTCGCACTCAACTTTGACGGTTCCCCTTTTGAACTTTTTGGAACAGCGCACCTGACCGCGCTTGCCATCATTACACTCTGTTGTTTTTCATTTTTATACTTCCGCAAAGTATGGGGCGAAAAGGAAAGAAATATTGTCCGCTGGGTATTGGCCATTGCAATCGTGGTCAACGAATCAGCGCTGCACGTCTGGTCGGCATATTGGGGAATCTGGAATATTCAAACAATGCTCCCGCTTCACGCGTGCGCTGTCATCATCTGGCTATCCTCGTACATGCTCGTCGCCAAAAATTACGCCATTTACGAATTTGTGTACTTCATGGGGCTGGGCGGAGCCATGCAAGCAGTACTCACCCCAGCCGATGCCGCCGCCTATAACTTTCCACATTTCCGCATCATGCAAACCTTCATCGCGCATGGGCTATTAATCAACATCGCCGTCTACATGACCGTCGTCGAAGGCTTCCGTCCCACCCTGCAATCTTTCAAACGAGTCTTTATCTGGATGAACATCTACATGGTCGCCGTGTTCTTCGTCAACTTTGCCATCGGCAGCAACTATCTTTTCATTGCCTTCAAACCCAATTTCCCCACCCTGCTCGACCTGCTCGCCCCCTGGCCTTGGTATATTTTTGAACTGGAAGCAATTGGTTTTGCGATTTTCTTCATCCTTTACATTCCATTCCTGATTAAGGATTGGCGCGCAAAACAACAATCACCTGCTTATTCCTGATAATTGATCACATGAATTTCGCCATGATTAGCACGCCTCATACCCAGCCTCAACCTGCTCTTGTTTCAAAAGGCAAAGTCTACCCGTTACCTTTTGCCGACATGTGCGCCGTGATCGAAATCGGCGCTCAACAAGCCGCAAACCGCGCATCAAAAGAATCCTTCGCAGTGGACGAAGTGAAATTCCACGCGCCGCTACAACCGACCAGTCTGCGTGATGCCTATGCCTTCGAGCAACACGTCCGCACCGCCAGCCAAAACCGTGGACGCAACGTGCCGGAAGACTGGTACAAGTTTCCTGTTTTCTACTACACCAACCCGCATAGTATCTTTGGACCAGGTGACGAAATACCCTATCCGCATTACACTCAGGCAATGGATTTTGAACTGGAGATCGCGGTTATCATCGGCAAGGCGGGCATTAATATCAAGCCTGAAAATGCGCATGAGTACATCTTTGGCTACACAATTTTCAATGACTGGTCTGCGCGGGATGTGCAACAGATCGAGATGAAGATGGGTCTTGGTCCTGCCAAAGTCGGTGAAGTGATTATGTTTGATACGTGATTTAGCGGAACACCTGTAAAATTTCAACCAAAATCGGAGAGACGCATGAAAAAAATAGATTCGCTCAATGAAGAGGTCTACAACAATGATGTGTTTCAAATTCTATTGGAATACGAAATCGCGCGTTCCAAGCGATATCCATCCCCGCTGAGCTTACTTCAAATTGAAATGACACCCTTTGCAATAAGCGCAGAAGCGCTGAGCGCCGCGCCCGAGATTTTTTCATCGGCACTCAATACGCATCTTCGATCAGCGGATATCCCATCGAAGACAGGGAATTTGTTCACGCTGCTGCTTCCCAATTCAGACAAGCATGGCGTGCGGGCAGTTTGCGAGAGATTACTATCAGTATTCAAAAATAAATTTGAAACTTCCGATGGTAACTCAGTTACATTCTCTCTCCATATCGGAGCCACCACACACGCTGGAGGCGAAACCATTATCAGCGAGAGCATCCTTCAAAAAGCAGAGGAAGCGCTAAAGCAATCCAGGCTAAAAGGTGCAAACACTTATACCTTTCTTTCGTGAATTTTTTTACTACTCGGATCGGAACATTCAAAAATATGATTGGAGAAAAATCATGAAGAAAATCCTGGGGCTATATTTTGCGATAATCGTATTGATTTCAGCCTGCAACATGCCAAGCACAGGGTCAGTCACTCCGCAAATTTCCACAGCCGCCGCACTGACTGTGCAAGCCGCGCTCACTGCGATTACGCCACTTGCCAGCCCAACCGCAAACCATTCAGTAGCCGCCACTGCAACGAAAGCCGTCAGCACGCCGACCTATTCCCAGCCGATGGCAAGCGTGGGAGATGTGGTCAATTGTCGCAAAGGTCCAGGCACAAATTATGAGCGCGTCACACAGATTTTGCCCGCAGAGTCGGTGAAGATCATTGGCTTCTTTTCGCCAAACTATTGGGTTGTCTCGACCAAAGATGGGGAGTGCTGGCTGTCTGGCGAATTCGCAACCCCTGTCGGGAGTTTTGCAGCTGTGCCAACGGTCACTGCGCCTCCCACGCCAGCAGGTGGCATACCCAAAGCAGCATCATTCGCCAAAACCGGCTGGACATTTTTCTGCTACAACGGGAAAGCTGACATTACCCTTTCCTGGAATGACAACGCTGATAATGAATCAGGTTATCGAATTATACGAAATGGTGACAAGGTTGCCGAACTGCCTGCCAATTCCACTTACTTTGCTGAAACAATTGATCTGCTCTCAGGGAAAAGCGTGGGATATCAAATTCAGGCTTATAACGAGAGCGGCGATGCCAGCAGCCCGACAGCGAACATAACTTGTCCATAAAAGCCGTTTCCTGCAACAAAAAATCCCGCATCCATGATGGATGCGGGATTTTTTGTTTAAGAGTTACAGATTATTCTTCCCCTATCTGTTCCTTCACTTTTTTCGTTTGCCTGCCGCGCTCATCCGTTGCAAGAATACGCTTGCGGATGCGATAACTTTGAGGCGTAATTTCCAACAATTCATCATCCGAAAGATATTCAATCGCTTCGTCCAAACTCATGGATCGCGGCGGGGTCAAGCGGATTTCCATATCGCCGCCTGATGCACGCATATTGGTAAGGTGCTTCTTCTTGCAAACATTGATCGGAATATCCTGTCCGCGTGCATTTTCGCCGACCACCATGCCTTCATAAACATGTACGCCAGGACCAATGAACAACACTCCGCGTTCTTCTGCGCTCTTAAGTGAGTAAGCAGTGGTCGAACCCGCTTCCCAGGCGACGATCGAACCTCTTGTACGTGAATTTATGGCTCCAGCTAATTCGTCATATCCATTAAAGATCGTGTGCATCACACCCTCGCCGCGCGTGGAGGTGAGAAACTGATAACGGAAACCAAGCAAGCCGCGCGTCGGGACGATATAGACGATGCGCGTCATCCCCTGCCCCGCATCATGCATCTCAGTCATTTTGCCGCGTCTACTTCCCAGCATTTCCACGACAACGCCGACAGTTTCGTTGCTGGTCTCGACATGCACTTCTTCGTAGGGTTCCAGCAAAGCGCCGTCGTCAGCCTTGTGATAAATAACTTCAGGACGTGATACCTGAAATTCATAGCCTTCGCGGCGCATTGTTTCGATCAGGATACCCAAATGCAATTCACCGCGCCCAGAGACTAAAAAGTTTTCAGCAGAATCAGTATCTTCCACACGCAAAGAAACGTTGGTGCGAAGCTCATCATATAAACGCTCGCGCAATTTGCGTGAAGTACCCCAAGTTCCCTCTTTGCCAGTAAAGGGAGATGTATTCACGCCAAACGTCATGCGGACAGTTGGTTCTTCCACTTTGATGGTCGGCAACGCAACAGGATCAATAGGATCGGCAAGTGTCTCGCCGATGGCAATACCTTCAAGTCCGGCCAGCGAAACAATATCGCCTGCTTGAACTTCATCGATTTCAATCTTATTCAAGCCTTTGAAGGTATAAAGATACCGTGCGTTTTCCGGCAGGATCGTTCCGTCCAATTTCATGCGCGCCATCTTTTGACCGGCTTTGATAGTACCGGCGAAGACGCGGCCAATGGCGGTCACGCCGCGATAATCGTCATAACCAAGCATGGTGACGAGCATCTGCAGGGGCGCCTCAGGGTCCACTTTGGGAGCAGGAATATGCTTGAGAATGGTATCAAACATAGGCTGCAGATCAGGTCCGAGATCCGGGGTGAGGCCGGCGCGTCCAGCAGTAGCTTGAGCATAGATGACGGGAAAATCCGCCTGATCTTCGCTGGCGCCAAGTTCGATGAACAAGTCAAAGGTTTCATTAAGCACACGCGCGGGTTCGGCGTCTTTGCGGTCCACTTTGTTGATAACCACGATTGCTTTATGTCCCATCTCAAGCGCCTTCTTTAAGACGAAACGGGTTTGAGGCATAGGACCTTCCGCTGCGTCAACTAGCAGAAGCACGCCATCCACCATGTTCATTACGCGCTCCACTTCGCCGCCAAAGTCGGCGTGGCCGGGAGTGTCGACGATATTGATCTTGATCGGTTTATTGGAGACAGGATCAATCAGGGAAATCGCAGTGTTCTTGGCGAGAATGGTGATGCCGCGCTCGCGTTCAAGGTCATTGGAATCCATCACTCGTTCTTCAACGTGTTGGTTTTCACGGAAGGTATGCGATTGTCCAAGCAGTCCATCCACGAGGGTGGTCTTGCCGTGATCAACGTGCGCAATGATGGCAATGTTTCGGAGATCAGTTCTTTCGATTAGCATTTTTACACCTGGTTTCATTTGTCATTGCGAAGATATTTTCACCGCAACGACAAGTAGTTTACACACACAAAAGCCCCCGACGGAGAAAGCCGAGGGCTTGTAATCAAAAATCGGCGTGCGAAATGTATATTATCAGAGAGTGATGGATTTGGGTAGGGCGCAGACAAAGTTGTTCATGGTTTTCGCAAAGTTACAAACTTTTGCCGCAAATAAAGTGAATTGGCGTTCGGCAGAACTACACAGAGCGATTACAATCTGCCTGCCCTGCCCGCTTTCCTCAGGTCACGATAGTGCCACCAAACCTGCCAGATGCGAAACGCGGCTTCCATCTGGATTTTGAGCGACATTTTTGATTTTCCCCAACGACGGTCTGCAAAATAAATCGGCGATTCGCCAATCTTGAATTCAAGACAATGCGTGAGATATGCCATTTCCACAAGAAAGACATAGCCATTTGATTGGATACGCTCAAATGGAATTTGCCGCAAAGTCTCGCGCTGCCACATACGATACCCTGTAGTTACATCATGCAAAGGCATGCCCAAAATAGTGCGCGCATAATAATTGCCAAATGCTGAAAGACGCTTGCGCCAAACAGACCAGCGTTCATCCACAGAGCCTCCCTTTACATAACGAGAGCCAAGCACAACATCATTAGACTCTAACAGATTCGCCATTTCCACAAGCGCAGAGGGGTCATGTGAAAAATCCGCATCCATCTGGACAATGGCTTGCGCATCGCCGTCCAATATTTTTTGAAACCCATTCAAATACGCCGAACGCAATCCCAGTTTGCCGGGGCGATGAAGCACATCTACACGGTCAGGGTACTCAACAGCTAGTTTGTCAGCAATGTGTCCGGTACCGTCGGGGCTATTATCATCCACAACCAGGACACACAAATCAAGTGGGAGCGAAAATAAAGCGGAGACCAGCTTAGGCAGGTTCTCCGCTTCGTTATATGTAGGTGTTATAACCGTAATACGCAAACAAACTCCTATTTCTTAAGACGTATCAACTCTGTTTTAACTTGATTCGCCTCAGTAAAGTTACCTTTAAGTGATGCAATTTCAGCCAATTTCACACCGAGGCGATTGCGGCTCTTTGTCATTTGCTCGCGGTCTTTGATGGGGTAAAAATATTCCACAGATTGTTCAAGCCGAATGCGGAGTTTTTCGCTCAACGCCGTGAGATTGGAAGGCGGAAGAACGAGGATAAAATCTGTGGCACTCACATGCCCGAGGAAATCCTCTGGACGGCTGACTTCACGCATCGTGTTCACGATCATCAAACTGATCGCGCGCAAAACATCATCCGAGGCAACAAAGCCATAGGCTTCACGGAAGGAAATCATGTTGTCAATTGAAACAAATAACAGAGCTACGCCGTCTTTTCCGATCACTTCAGAGAGTTTTTCGTCTACCAATGCGCCTTCTGGTAAGCCAGTTACAGGATTGGTCAACGACCCCTGACTCACGCGCTTAAGCGCATTTCGCACACGCAAACGCAATTCCTGCACATCAAAAGGCTTGGTAATGTAATCGTCTGCGCCAAGTTCCAGTCCCTGCAAACGGTCTGAGCGGTCGCGTTTTTCAGTGAGGAAAATAATGGGAATTTCGGCTGTACGTCGGTCACCACGCAGGCGTCGGGCTACTTCGTAGCCGTCAATGTCGGGAAGACGAATATCGAGGATCACAAGGTCAGGATGAACAGTCTGACAGGATCGAACACCATCTTCTCCCCAATTGACAGTGAATACTTCATAGCCTTGAACGCGAAAATAAGCGTTCAGCATTTCAGCCACGTCCAAGTCGTCTTCAATGATGAGTATTTTGGGCTTATTTTCTGTCACGCCAAACCTTCGCTATGATTTATGAAATTGGTTCTTTTTGAACAATGAATTCACAAACGTCATCGCCAATGGCAATACATTTGGATTCGTTTACGCGGAATTCGTTACCGCCGGAAACCCACTTTAGGCTTTCCTGTAACAGACCCGTAGAAACAAAACAAACGGGTTTATCTGCACCTGTACGTCCCCAACAGCATGGGCACTTATGGATCGTCCATACCCATTCTGTGTCTTTCTCTTCCACGGTAGTTTGTTGGTCGCTTAACTGGGAGAATATCTTGGCAAAAGCTGGCAATCCAATCCTCAACTTGGATTGAAGCGGGAGGACGACAAATGCCAAATCCGCTGCGCCAGCCAACGCGCCAAAATTCCTCAGCGCATCAGAGAAGGTTGCACGCCCTGCTCGAAGAGCAAGTCCACGCCCACCACGCGGACCATACATTTCCTCCAAAGCAGAGCCGATTGCAGAAAGTTCGGCAAAATCAAAACCCTTATCAAGATTATCAGGAGGATAATTTTCGATGTAATTATTTAAACCCGCCAAATTTAAGATGGCATTTAAGCCATTCTTACCCATCACTTCTTCCAAAGACTTGATGGTAATCATGCCAAATTTATTGGGGTAATACAAACCGCTTTTTTGAAGGGGGCTCATAACAACTCCACTAGATCAGCTTCGCCAGATCTTCGGCGGCGCGACGCATATCAAGGAAGATCAGACCAAGTTTGGCCTGTTCGCGTGCCAATGCGGTGAGAACAGCTTCTTCACCAACGGACATCAACACAACATACCCCTTCAAGCCTTTAATATAAACCTGCTCAAGGGAACCACGTCCTAACTCACTTGCAATCCGTTCACCTAACGAAAGCATAGCTGCGGACATGGCTGAAACACGATCCTCTTCCACACCTTGCGGAAGAGCAGACGCGATACTAAGACCATCAACACTAACCACCGCTGAAGCTTCAATATCAGGTGACGAAGCCTGCAACTCACGCAGGCGATCTACCATTTGTTGCGAACGATTTTTTGACAAACCGACCCTCCTGTAGGGAAGTTAAACGCCATTTACTATGGGCGTCGATTTCATTATAGAGTGACTATTTTAGAACATGGCTTTCATTGTGTCAAGTTCGGTATATTATATCTTACAAAATAGTAAGGGAACAGGAAAGAATAAATTATCCAAATGTTTGTGCTGGTTGGCTGACAAAAGTAATCTTTCTCGCAAAAAGCCACAAGCAACCAGCAATTCCCGGTATGAATAAGACTGTGGGGGTCATATTTCATAAAACGGGCAAAAATAATGCCGAAGTGGCAAGTCGCGCTGGGTTTCAGCCAATTTTTAGTTTGTCGATGGGAAACTTACGTCACTAAAAATCCATAACGGGAATTGCTGACAAGCAACCCTGATTTTTGCCTCAAAACCTGTCCTTTTCGAGGTTTGGCGAACAAGAACCTGTCATTTATCAGTCAATCAGGCTATTTGATGTGTTGCGCCTATTTTTTAGCGCAGAAAAACAGTGTACGAACGGATGATTATTTTCTTCCTGTTCCCTAACCTGGACAAGCCAGAACCAAAAAGGAATAATGTTGACTTGCACAAAACATGTCAACGAGAGTCCAGCAGTTCCCGTTATGAGTTATTTCAGGTTAATTTTTAGCAAGAGACGAGCAAAGATCGAAGTGAATACACATTTGATACAGAAGTTGCACAAAACACATCC